>Ga0255760_10004185_pt1 | contig 12650 bp, 13 predicted proteins | sample 071ome_25_FD_179960 | JGI IMG/M metagenome (GOLD analysis project Ga0255760, IMG submission 179960) | Coastal salt marsh microbial communities from the Groves Creek Marsh, Skidaway Island, Georgia - 071410BT metaG (version 2) | ecosystem: Environmental > Aquatic > Marine > Intertidal zone >... | reverse complement strand
CCGAAACTTCACCCTGTGCGGTTCCAATGATGTCATCTGCAGTTGCGGTAAAAGTGTTACCAGGGCCCTTTTTCAGGAACCATTTTCGTTCTTGGGTTTTCCCATTTGAATACGAAAAACTTTCTGAAAGGGTTCCGCTATCTCCGTCCCACGTCCCCATCATGTTAGCGACAAAAGTCACGCCTACCTTACCGTCAGGACCATAAATAAGGCCTTCGGACAAGATGGGTCCATTCAAATGTTTATCCAAAACAAATAGTGGGCCAGTTTTCAAATAATCCTTAGGTGACTGCGAAGAAAAGCTAAAAAACCGCGATTTGACACCGATCGCGGCAAGCAGAATTACCAATAAAATCGTAAGAAATTTCATCTTTACGACACTCCGATTTGGCTGTGGCTACAAAGTCGTCTATTAGAGAACTAGGCTGAACGATATTTTATTCAAGCACTCTCGGCATGTGCCAATTCAACTTGTACAACCTGCGTGTGACCCACCGAAAATGCAGCGGCGCAGATATCAAGGTAAAATTTCCAATGCCGCAAAAATGGATCGTCGTACCCGAGTCCTTTTATTTTATTGGTTTTGGCCGCCAAACGTTCGGACCATGTTCGACAGGTCAACGCATAAGATTCGCCAAATTCAAAGTTGTCTTTCACAGTCAAACCAACATTATTGGCCTGTTGTGCAATGTGCGCACTTGAAAGCAACAATCCCCCTGGGAAAACATGCTGGCGGATATAATCCGAACCCTTGGCGTAATAATCAAAGCTATCATCTGGAACAGTGATCGCCTGAATCAATGCACGTCCACCTTCAGCCAAGTTTTGTTTGATCGCACTAAAATAACTGGACCAGTAGCGCTGGCCAACCGCTTCAATCATTTCGATTGAAACGATATTATCAAATTTGCCTTTCACATCGCGATAGTCACAAAGTTGAATGTCGGCACGACCATCTAAACGCGCATCTGCATAGCTACGCTGTGCTTTTGAGACGGTAATTCCTGTAATGTGACGCCCTTGATCAGCCGCGCGTTCGGCAAATCCGCCCCACCCACAACCAATTTCCAAAATACCTTCTTTATCGGTTAGGCGTGACAATGCGCGGTCATTTTTGCGATGTTGCGTGGCCGTCAAATCATCACCGGGATCATTATAAATCCCCGATGAATACATCATCGTTTCATCCAACCACAGTTGGTAAAATTCGTTCCCAACATCATAGTGCGCGTAGATATTTTTTTGCGATCCAGATTTGGAATTCGCACGCACGACACGATCAATGATTTGATATTTTAGCGAATTCAACCACGTCGCGTCGTCAAAATCAGAAAATGTATCGCGATTTGCAAGACCAACACGAATGATGCTTTCGATTGACGGCGTGTCCCACAATCCATGTACATAGGTTTCGCCTAGTCCAATTTGGCCACGTGCAGCCATCGCGCTGACCACGGCCCAATCGTGAATTTCAAGAACTGCTTCTTCACCTGATGATCCAAAACGATGGGTTTCACCTTCAGGTGTTTTGATGACTACAATGCCAGAGGTAACGCCCTCACACGCCGACAGAAACCGAGACTTCAGCGCGTTGTCCGTGAAATTCATGGCGATCACCTTTCAATAGTTCTGGCGCACTCATCGCGCGGATGACTCTCATGGCGCTTGCAATCCCGTCCTCATGGAAACCATGGCGGTTATAAGCGCCGGCGAACCATGTGCGATTTGCACCTTGCATATTCTTAATCGTAGTTTGCGCACGAATTGCTGCTGCGTCAAACACTGGATGCGCAAACTGCACATCATCATAAATCAATTCATCTGGGATATCGTCCGTCGGGTTTAGTGTAACGAACAATGGATCGCTTTCGGGGATCCCCTGCAGGAGATTCATCCAATAGGTGACACCAATACTTCCTTGTTGAGAGCGATAAACCCAACTGGACCAACACGCGCGGCGTTGAGGCATTTGGCACACGTCCCGATGCAGCACGGCGCGATTTTCCTGATACTGTACGGATCCAAGCGCAGTTTTTTCATCCTTAGTTGCATCGGACCCCAGAATGCGCAGCGCCTGATCAGAATGGGTGGCAAAAATAATTTCATCAAACCCATCAAAGCTGTGACCGCTGATGTGCACTGAACTGTCCAAGGCTCCACGCGTCACGCCAAGTACCGGCGCACCCAATTGGATGGTCGCCCCATTTTTCAAAAGTGCCGCTTCGATACGTGAAACATATTCGCGACTGCCACCATCAACCGTCCACCATTCATGCGTTTGACCACCCGCCAACAATCCATGATTTCGGAAAAATTGAACAAGCGATTTTGACGGAAACTTATCAATGTCTGCAAGCGGCGTTGACCAAATTGCACCACACATGGGCAGCATGTAATATTCTTTGAACCACTTACCCAAGCGCAGTTCATCAATAAACTCGCCAATAGACTTATCATCACTGGCGACATCCTCTGCACGAGCGCCAAAGCGAAAGATATCGCGTATCATTTTGTAAAACTGTGGACGAATAAGGTTGCGTTTCTGCGCCACAAGAGAGCCAATGCCGTTCATTGCATACTCAAGGCGACCGTTATCGATGGTTGCGGCAAAGCTCATATCGCTTTTCTTGATTGGCACGTCTAATTCATTGAACAAGCGCGTCAGATATGGATAGGTTGCAAAGTTGAAAACAATAAATCCTGTATCCACGGGCTGATCACCGTTGATACCAGCAACTTTGGTGCGTGCATGTCCGCCTAGACGATTTTCCGCCTCAAACAGTGTGATATCATGGTGTTTAGACAAATAATATGCACTAGATAACCCTGAAATTCCCGCTCCGATGACCGCAATTTTCTTGCGGGAAATATTAGGATTATCAAACATGAGTGCCTCGTTTAGTTTACACTTCTATACGAATATACCTCTGCGGCAGATCAATGTTTTTTGCAAACAAATAATAATAATCATTGAAACCACCCCAAAACATGATCCATTTGCCAAATAATTGCGTAAAAAGAACATTATGTTGAAGATAATTTCAGGTCACACCTACCATGCACGTCGCGGCGAAATCAAAAACGCGTTTCGCTATAGTGTCGATTATTTGTTACACGATTTTCAAAAAACACCCGACACTTGGTTGTTTTCGTTCGACCGTTTTAATCTTTGGTCTCTACGCACGTCTGATCATGGCGGAATGCCCAAATCAGGCAAGGGTATAAAATGGTTTGAACAAATCTTGACCGAAAATGGGTTTGACCCTGAAACGTGCGATACGTTTTTAATAACTGCGCCACGTTTTCTGTGGTTTGAATTTAATCCTGTTAGCTTTTGGATCGCCACGAAAAACGGTTCACCAGTTGCAATGGTAGCAGAAGTGAACAGCACCTTTGGTCAACGACACTGTTATTATTGCGCCAAACCAGACCAGAGTGTCATCACACCAGCGGACAGTTTGAAGGCGCAGAAACTGATGCATGTATCGCCGTTTCAAAAAATATCTGGGGAATATACGTTTAACATAGGCTTAACCCCAGAAAAATTTTCAATGCGAATTGATTATCGTGACGGCCAGCAAGGTGTATTAGCTACACTGGATGGAGCGATCACAAACGCCAGTGATACAACATTGGCATATGCTGCCCTGCGCCGACCATTCGGAGCGATGCGCGTTCTAACACTTATACATTGGCAGGCGGTCAAGTTATGGATCAAAGGGGCCCCATTTTTAGGGCGTCAAAAACCGCCATCAACCTTGGTGTCAAAACGCGATGCGTAGTTTTAAAAACAAATCAATCTGGCTGATTGGTGCAAGTGAAGGACTAGGCAGAGAAGTTGCCAAGTTGCTAAACGCAGAAGGTGCAAAACTTTTCCTGAGTGCACGAAATGAAACATCACTTCGGGATCTGTGCCATGAAATGCGCGATGCTACCCCTCTTCCTTTGGATGTCACGAAAGCCGATAGCATCCACGCGGCCTATGATCAGATCGAAAATTTGGACGTCATGATTTATAACGCGGGCGCGTATGATCCCATGCCAACTCAGGATTGGGATACGGATAAAGCGTTGCGCATGATTGATGTGAACCTAAACGGTTGCATTCGCGCAGTTGGAGAGGTCTTGCCTGACATGTTGGCAAGTGGATCTGGGCATATAGTTTTGATTGGTTCGCTTTCTGCCTATGGCGGGCTGCCCAAAGCGATTGGATATGGAGCAAGTAAGGCAGCAGTCGCCAGCATTGCAGAAACCATGCGACACGATTTGCAGGGCACAGGGATTAATGTTCAATTGATCAACCCAGGATTCATCAAAACCCGACTTACGGACAAAAACGATTTCAAAATGCCCCAATTACTAACCCCGAGCGAGGCCGCAAAACACGTGATCAAAGGCATGCGGAAAAATACATTCCGATATGATTTTCCGTGGCCATTTTCACGTGTCATCAAATTATTTACGAGTTTGCCAGATTTCATTAGATTTCGCGTCTGATGATGACAAAAATACACTTCGTGAACATCAAAACATTTCAAGTCACGTGAAATAATTGAAGCAGCGAAGCAAATATGCTTATCGAGTTTTGCGAAATAAACATTCGAAAAGCTGTACCCACTACGCCTGTAACGAACTACGGAGCGGTGCCGATAGATGTTAGACCTAAATCGAAAAATGTGCTCTATTTTAACAAATGGTGCACAATATCAATTCACGATACGTGAATTGGTCAGTCTTTTTACGCGCAAAGAGTTTCTTTCGCTCGCGTTTTCGATGGTGTGAGCCTCTCCATCTGACCTGGTCCACCGCTATGTTTAGGAAACTATGGACGCGACAGATTCGCAGAACCAGACATTGCCAGTACGCCATCGTCGCGCCTGATCCAAATTTCCACTTCTGAAGTGGATGTTTGCCGCCCGCAGACTTTAAACTTTATTGTATCAAACACAGGTGCCAGCGCACGAAATTGAAAATATTTTACCGCCGCATCAGGAAAATTTTGCCGGATCAAATCAAGCATCAACGTGGCAAGCAGTGGACCGTGTACAACCAATCCCTGATATCCTTCGGTTTCAATGCAAAACGGCTGATCGTAATGTATGCGATGGCCATTAAACGTCAGCGCGGAATAGCGAAATAACAATACGGGATCGGGGTTCACCGCATATGAAAACTCGGGCAGCGTTTCGGATGTTTGATAAACTGGTGCCATTGCGTTTTTGTCAGGCGCACTTCGATAAACGATGTCGTGCTCTTCCTCGACACAACAGGCTTCATGTTGAAATACCTTATGCGCAACTGTGACAAATACCAAATCTCCAGATTTCCCCGATTTCTGTTGAATGGATTTTATTGTCGAAACTTTGCGTGCCTCTGCCCCGATCACCAAATCGTTCAAGAATGATACGCGACTACCTGCCCACATACGGCGTGGCAGTTTTACAGGTGGCAAAAACCCACCAAGCGCTGCGTGACCATCATAATTTGCCTGATCAAGTCGATAAATCGGTAAGAAATACAACCAATGCCAAAGCGGCGGCAAAGATGAACCATCGACGTACTGTGTATCATGGTTCAAGGTCGCCGATAACGCATTGGCTGGAAAGGCCACAATTTGATCGTGGCGCTCTTCACTGTTTCCCAACCAATCCGTTAAATCGTCCACAGGTATTCTTATCCTTCGGGCATCGTTTGTTTAAATACGTCCATCGCCTGCATTTTCGCCTGCCATTCCGCCATCTTAGGATGACGAGATTGCCAATCGCGAACACCGTGGCGGAAATCGATATAATCCAATGCACACGCAACAGATATCTGTCCCGCATTCAGCGGACCCTGTACTTCTGCATATGCGCCCGTTTCCAGCGACGCGATGGCATGTTCCACTTTGGACCACTGTGCCTCTATCCAACTGGGTGATTGTTCATTTTCTGGGCGTAACCGTTTTTCGTATGAAATCGATACACCCGACTCCATAATGCCATCGCCCAAAGCCTCAAGCGTTAAGACTTTCCAAATATTATCCGCAGGATACATGCCCAATCCCGCCAGATCATCCAAGTAACGGCAAATAACACGACTATCGAACAGTGTAGAGTTATCATCCAATATCAACGCTGGGATTTTACCCAATGGATTTGCCGAACGCGCATCATCAGCCACGTTCAATGCCGTCGTCGCAACAGGTGTAAACGTAATCTTATCAGTTAAATTTCCCAAGTGTGTATATACCGCGACCTTTCGCACAAATGGCGACGCAGGCGAATAAATGAGTTTCATAATGTTCTCCGCTATTTTTTGTGATGTTAGCTCAAACCGACGCAATTGAAAGATTTATTGCGGCAGATCTTTCATCAATTTTGCAAGCGCTGGAACATGGTCAGCCAAGGCATCTGCTGCGTCCAAACGTGCTTGTTCTGGTTTGTTTTGACCCAGCTTCCATGTGCTGTGCAGTTCAGAGGTTTCAAACTTAAACGGTAATATCTGACGCATCATTCGCTTTTTGACGTCATCGGTCATCTTTTCCATCGTCCAAATCGGTTTGGGATGTAATTGTGACTCAAAATGATCCGATAGACGGGACAACAACGGTTCCAGCACATCATCCTCCAATCGCATCAACTGACCCGTTAAATGGATAGCGACATAGTTCCATGTTGGCACTTGGTCGCCTATGCGATACCAGTCTGGTGAAATATATCCATCTGGACCGTTCACAATTAATGTCGTTGGAACCGCTTCACCAACCTCAACACGCGCCATTGGGTTGGATCGGACCAAGTGCAATTCAATGTACGATTGGCATGCAGATAGCAAAAAGGGAACGTGTGAGATGAGTGGCAAACCGCTGGTTGATTGGACAAGTGTTCCAAAACTGGTTTGTGACACCAATTCCCAACCATGCCCGTCTGATGTGTTTCTAAAGCTTGGGTTTGGATGCATGCGAGTGCTCTAATCCTGATGTGGAAAATATGTTGGCGCGTCCCCGTTCACCCATTTTGGATATTTATCCATAATAGCTGCGAACCGAGCTGAGTCTTTAAAATTCTGTAACCATACAACGGTTTTTTCCCATGGTTGTGCAGAAAACCAATCCAAATCCACATGTGCGAATTGTCGAATGAACGGCAATATCGCAAAATCTGCTAATTTTGGGTCTGGACCAAACAAATTGCCATCCAAACGCTGTTCCAATTCTTGAATGAAACTTGACGCTGCATCACGATTTTCAATTGGGTCTATCTCAGGATACCTGTTTGGGTATTTGTATCGATCCAGTGCGTGTTTAAATGTTCCATCGCACGTCGACATAAGCGAATAACCCACAGTCGGCATTTGCATCAGGTTCTCAGGATCGTTCTGCGCCAGCGCCCAGGCCATGATGTGCAAACTTTCATCAACAATGCGTTCACCTACCTTTAGACAAGGCACAGTCGCTGTGGGCGATGTTTCTAAAAATTCTGGCGTCTTATCACGCAGAACAATTTCACGCAGCTCAACTTGAATTCCACTGCTTGCAATCGCAAGTCTCGCGCGCATCGCATAGGGGCATCGGCGAAAACTATACAAAATGGGGTAGGTCATGGTGTTACAGGCACTGCAAACAACTTGCCATTTGCGATATCTGTAATTTGGGCTGTCACTATTTCGCTTTCCTGTTGCGAAGCATCGAAACATACCTCTGTAAATTGCTCAGTACGCCCCATGTTAGGGTTTTCCATTAACACCGCGTGGATCTTGCCAACCTGATCACGCAAATGCGTCTGTACTTTTTCATCACCCTTTTGTCGCAGTATTGCGGCACGTTCCTTAATCAACCTACCGTCAACAGCTGGCATGCGTGCCGCAGGCGTTCCCTGACGCGCAGAATAGGGGAAAACGTGTAGCCAAGTTAGATCGCACTCGTCCACCAACTTTACCGAGTTTTCAAAGTGGGCTTCGGTTTCGGTGGGAAAGCCCGCAATGATATCCGCGCCAAAAACCATATCAGGGCGTAATTTGCGCGCCTCTTCACAAAACTGAATGGCATCATCTCGCAGGTGCCGACGTTTCATGCGTTTCAGTATTAGGTCATCACCATGCTGCAAACTTAGATGCAGATGCGGCATCAAACGCGGTTCTGTTGCGATGGCCTGCATCAGATTTTCATCAACCTCAATTGAATCAATCGAACTAATCCGAAGTCTGTTCAAATTAGGAACCAATTTAAGAATACGCATCACCAAATCGCCCAGCTTTGGGGCGGCAGGCAAATCAGCGCCCCAACTGGTTAAATCGACACCTGTCAGGACAACTTCGTTGTATCCACTGTCCACAAGCCGTTTGATTTGATCAACCACGACGCCCGCTGGAACAGAACGCGAATTTCCGCGGCCATAGGGAATGATGCAAAATGTACAGCGATGATCGCAGCCGTTTTGAACCTGAACATACGCGCGGCTACGTGTGCCAAAGCCATCAATCAAATGTTCTGCTGTTTCGGTCACGGACATAATGTCATCAACTTGGACGCGTTCGGTTTCACCAATAAAACCGTTGGATAAACCACGCCACGTATCTGCGGATAGTTTTTCTGTATTCCCAATAACTGCACTGACCTCTGCCATTTCGGCAAAACTATCTGGGTCAATTTGTGCAGCACATCCCGTTACGATGATTTGTTTCTCAGGAAACTGTCGTTTTTGTTTTCTGATCTCTTGTTTTGATTTTCGGACGGCTTCGGCTGTTACGGCACATGTGTTAATGACATAGACATTTTCTACGCCAGCAGTCTGGGCCAATTCCTTCATCGCCTCGGTCTCATAGGCGTTTAATCGGCACCCAAGCGTTGTGAAAATCGGCGCATTACTCATCATACGCCTGCCAAGAATTCCAAAGTGAATACACCGTCAAAAACATGCGCTGTCGGACCCGCCATCCAAACACCATCATCACGCCAATCAACCTGTATTTGACCGCCATCAAGATCAATTGTGACAGCGCGGCCTGTCAACCCGCGGCGTGCGGCGGCAACAGCAGTTGCACATGATGATGATCCTGATGCAAGCGTCACACCGACACCACGTTCCCATACACGCATACGAAGATGATTGGGTGCGATCACAGTTGCAAATTGAACATTTGTACGCTCTGGAAATAGTGCGTGATGTTCGGTTTCAGAACCACGACTTTCCAGGTTCACTTTTTCGGCATCATCGACAAAAAACGTGCAATGCGGGTTTCCCATTCCCGTGGCGGTAGGGGCGCCGTCAATTGGTAACGACAACGTCTCGCATTCATACGCCAACGGAACCTCGTTCCAACTTAACATGGGGTGTCCCATGTTCACGGCCGTAATCCCTTCGCCCTGATCAACAGCATGCAAAATCCCGCGATCGGTTTTCAGATTGAGCGTCGATTTCCCAGTTTCATTCATCAAAAATCTGGCGATGCAACGTGTTGCATTCCCACAAGCGGCTGATTTTGAACCATCAGAGTTATAAAAATCCAAATGCGCATCTACATCACTGGGTAAAATCACGGCAAGCTGATCAAAACCCACGCCTCGATGTCGATCCGCAATACCGGAGATTAAGGAATCGGTTAATTCGATTCTAGAATCACGACCATCGACGACAACAAAATCGTTGCCGAGCCCATGCATCTTCATAAACGGAATACGGATCTTAGATTCAACTGACATGTCCACGCATATACGTACCAAATCGACCTGAATCCAGAGATAACGACAATTAATTCACTTTCGGGGTTGACCCTACCCCGAGTTCTTTTTATTCACCGCGCCAGTGGGCCGTTAGCTCAGTTGGTAGAGCAACTGACTTTTAATCAGTGGGTCACAGGTTCGAATCCTGTACGGCTCACCACTGATTTCAATAACTTAGCATGAATACACGCACAACGTGCTGCTCTTGGGGAAACACAGGGGAAACTTTATCTCAATTATATCAGAGGATTATCCATGCAAGAATTGCGAGTGCGATAAACACTCCAACCACTAGAAATACTGGCTGAGAGGCGCTTGGTTTCGCGTCACTCTGGGTATTCGCCTTAGGTTCTGGTGCTTCGGAAGATGCCTCTGGGCGTTCTGAGGTAGACGCGTTCTCCAACAGCTCGATCAGTTCGGCTTTCTTCATAGATGACTTTGCATTAATGCCTTGTGTTGAAAGCATTTCAAGAAGTTCAGCTTTAGTATGATTGCTTAATGACATGTCTTTTCCTTGGCTACAAAGGTTGCTCTCAAACCTAAGCAAATGATTTGATTAACATCAAGAAAATTAGAGGGGGCAAAAGTGTATTTGAAGATCAAAGAATTAGGTCACGCCATCCCCAATTCTCAGCCAAATTGAGACATTTTTCAGCACACTCAACACTTGTATATGTCTCCACTGATAACAACGATGCAGCGGCTGCTGCATGTCCTAACTTCATCGCATCCAAGAACGGCATGCCCTCGTGATAACCATAAAAAAAGCCAGCAGAAAACGCATCTCCAGCACCATTAGTCCCTTTGATTGACTGTTGAGGAATATTAACTGACGGTTGGACAACTTCTTGCCCATTACGCGCAACTAAAACTGCTCCTTTCGGAAAGTGAACCAAAACAAAATCCATGTGACTATTGTTTAGCGCACTCTTTGCTGCGAATTTGATCGCATCAACATTTGCCTCTCGATCTGAATTCGTTTGGATGCCAGTGATTGCTCCGATTTCGTGGTCATTGACGACTAAGCTAGATAAGTACGGGAGACATGGAACGACAATTTTTCGTAGCTTTGTATCCTTACCTGCAACTAGTTCTAGATTCGTGTGTAAGCCACGTTTCCGCGCTTCTCTCAGAGACGCCACCCAACCATTTTCTTGATCTTGCCAGCGCTGATCCATTGTTTTGTGTAGAGTAGGGAGGCCAAAATGGGCGATCTTTGCTGTGGTGCTGGAAAAATCAAAATGTTCAGGTGTTAAAAAATCTGCGACACCTGCATATAGAATATGTGTGCGGCGGTTTGATTTTTCTGAAACGAATGCGTCTGTCGTCTGTGTGATACCCTTGGTTGATCGTACTAGTCTTGAACGCATAATCCCATATTCGTCCGCGATTGAAACCAAGAAATCGGCTTTTTCGTCGTTACCAATTATACCTTGAGTTTCGACATGCATGCTCTCATCGAGTTTTTTTATGTTGACTGCAAAATTACAGGCACTGCCCCCGCCTGCAAACGAAATTTGACGTGCGTGAGCTGCCATATCTTCACCTGGCCAGACGTCTAAAATGATATTGCGATCCATGCACCAAGTGCCAAGTGTAATAAACCCGCGTCGCATTACACATTGACCTGCAATATTTCTTCGGTCAGCTCCAAATCATCCTTTATTGCACGCTTGGGCTTAATCCCTAATTTAGAAAGATCATCATGAAATGCTTTGACGCCCTCGATGCTAGAAATATCTTCTTCCAAAACGCGCCGCATTGCGGTGATCATAGAAATTGAACATTCCGATTGGTAAATTTTTCGCCCAAATAAAGCTACTCTCGCACCATATTTTTCGGCCTGTTTTAGTAACTCTAAACAGTCTCTGGTTGTTCCTGCGCTTCCGCCTAAGATACCAAATACCAGATGTGCAGGATCATAATTTGAAATTTCTTCGGTAGCGGCAGGGCCGTTATATGCAGCCTTCAAAAACAATGGGCGATCATTCCTCGACACGCCCGCTAGGCATCGAACAATCATATCGTTGTTATATTTCCAAAATTCATCATCTGTCGACACAGGAATCTGTGGATTAAACACCTCTAAAAAATGGTCAAATTCGAGTTCGCTCGCTTCATTTCGAAATTCTTTGTATTGATTCAGTGTATTCAAATCTGCTTCAATATCATTGTAAAATGTCACAGAATAAAGTCCCAAATCTGCTATTTCTTTTGCGCGTTTTATTTCGGCAGTTCGAAAATTTTGCATCATATGCTTTGGGTACGTACCCCCGCGCACATGCCAAATATCTGTAGTATCGTTCAGTCTTACGGCAGGGGTGGTTTGTGTAGTGCTATAAAGATTGAGGTCGGACAATATCTCTGCATTTGCAACAGATGTAAGCATAATATCCGCTAAATCACACTTAACGACACGAATAATGTCATCACGATATTTTGTTATTGGAAGTGAAACACCCGCTTCATTTGCGCCCGCAGTTGCACATCCGAATGCCATGTCTCCATCCTTGGCATCTGCGATAATGAAATCAGGCTTTCTGTAATTACCACTTCGTATGTTTGATAGTTTCTGATTAAGTCGCATCTATAAAGCTCCACTGTTTAATTAAACATCGTGACGTTTGTAGTTTATTTATTCAATGGGATTTGTATTCTGTTGCTTCTAAGCCTGCAGGTTACAAAACGGCTTGAATTCGTGATTTAGAGGAATTTTGGGGTGATGTTGCCAATAAAAGTTGCTGTTATTGGTTGCGGTTTTTATGCGCAAAACCACCTTCATGCATGGAAAGATTTAGCAAAGAAAGGTGCTGTGTTAGCAGCTGTTTGTGACTTAGATTCTGAAAAAGCTAAAGCATGCGGTAATAAGTTTGACGCTGCTTGGTACACAGATGCACGTGCAATGTTGTCTTCTGAAGAGATACATTTGGTTGATATTGTAACTCAA
>Ga0255760_10004178_pt1 | contig 12659 bp, 12 predicted proteins | sample 071ome_25_FD_179960 | JGI IMG/M metagenome (GOLD analysis project Ga0255760, IMG submission 179960) | Coastal salt marsh microbial communities from the Groves Creek Marsh, Skidaway Island, Georgia - 071410BT metaG (version 2) | ecosystem: Environmental > Aquatic > Marine > Intertidal zone >... | reverse complement strand
GAATGTGCCGTATGAAGCGACGATAATCGCGTTATTTTCTCTTTCTGTAATCTCCCTTACTTGCTCCCTATCTTCTGTTGCCACACCACCATGGACGAAGAAGACATGACGACCGTCTGCCTTGCTGTTATTTATTAAATCGTAAAGTGGTTGTCCGTGCCCTTCAACACGGGAGAATAGTATGAGCGTATTACCTTTAAGATCAAGGGCAAGGTTACGTATAAACTTGTTTCGTCTGTCATGATTGATAATGTATTGGACTTCTTCCTCAAAGTTTTCAAACTTATGAGCTGGGTGTTTCAATAGAAGCACGTTGATATCTAACTTAGCAACGTGTCCCTTCTTCATTAACTCTTCGGTCCTGATGATTTTGTAGGAGGGACCGAATAAGCCCTCCAATACCCATTTATGAGTTTGAGTTCCATCAAGAGTGCCCGTAAAACCAAATCTGTATTTTGCATCTGAAAGTTTACTCATTATAGATATTAAAGACTTAGACTTAAACTGGTGTGCTTCGTCTCCAACAACCACATTAAATCTTGAAAAATATTTACGGGGAAGTTTGTAGATGGACTGCCAGGTCGTGATAATGACCTGCGAGTCGGTCTCTCTTTCCTTTCCCGCATATATCTTGTGGCAAAATGAACCTACGTCCCACCCATAGTCTTCAAAGTCTTTATACATCTGTTCTACAAGGGAAGTCGTTGGAACGACTATCAGAGTATTTTGTCCTTTCTCAACGTAGTATCTCACAATCGAGTATATCATCAACGACTTTCCAGAAGCAGTTGGAGATATCAATAGCTTTCTATTATGTCTTAGGGCGTCGTATACTCCCTCTACTTGGTATTCGCGGGGGGAATACTTACAAATAGCATTCATATAATCCTTCACACCTTCCTTTGAGATGAAGTCATTAATCTCAAAAGGAAGACCATAGAATTTGTTGTTTACAAACTCATAGGTATATTCATGGTCGTCACAAAACTTTGTGAGTTTATCCAATAACCCGACATATATCTCACCAGTCTGGGTATTAAATAAACGAATCTTTCCATCCCAGTATTTGTTGCGATACTGAGGCATAAACTTTGCGCCAGGAACCTCAAACGTGAACTGATCTGCTAGTTCGTAGTAGACGTGTGGTTCTGCTTTTACTTGAAGATATACTTCATTCTTCTTTGATATAATCAAATGAGACATTCATATCAATCAGTTATTGATATTTAGACTTCTAATCCAGTGCCTCCTTCTTTGGGAGATAAGAACAACCATTTTAATTTTCTATTTTTAAGTCCTGGATTTTGAATAACTCTCGCAGGAGGTTTGTCTGGATTTACATATTCTCCACCAACAATGGGCATATTACTTCTTACAACATTTGGTGGACCTTGTGGTGCAGGGTTGTCGCCGTAATTACGATCTGTTTCGTAGGATGGGTCTCTGTTAGGAACATATCCAGGTTTTGTATTTGCTGAATATTTTTCTAATCCTTGATATGTTCTTAAACTATATTTTTTACTAAGATCGCCACCAGGTAATAGTTCGTGCCAACGTTTTTTACGTCGAACAATTGGTCCTAATTTGCCCATCTCCGATATAAACTCTTTAAACGTCTTCATCGTTTTCTAATTATTTAGTTAAACCCTGCTTGAAAACGATGCCACTCTATAGCGTTTTTGATTTGGAAAGTTCTATTGGAAATAGTCTTGATAACATCCTCAAGAAACTTCAACATCACATCATAATATTTGATTTTGATATCCAACTTGGTAAGTTTCTCATCTGCCTCCAGATGCCTCTGTAAGGCGTCTTTGTCTCTTACTTTGTATGGGAATGGATCTTCCTCATACACCTCTGCTGGTGCCTTTCCAGTGTAATAGTTGTAACGCTCTAGTTTTACTCTACTGTGAGTTTCTCTTGCTTTCTCACGAAGCAGGGTGATGGTGTTGTAGACCGTATAATACTTGGCGTGAAGTTGAGGTATTTTTAAAGACTCATCATGTAGGTTATCAGGGTCGATCTGGGAGTCTTTGTCCCACATCTCCTGAATTTGCTCAAGGTTCATAAGCGTGTTCTGCCGTCAGAATCAGTTATATAGTAGACAGTATACTTGAAAGTTGCCTCTGCTGTAAAGTATTGGACATCAGTTGCAGCAGTATCAAATTCCAAAGAAGATAAAGAGACTGGGAAAAGATCATTAAACCTGACAATGCTATTAACTCTGAAATTACTATTCAAAATTGATAAAGATCCGTCACTATATTCTCTCTTTGTATCTCCAGGTTGTGTCACATCTTCTGGATCTGAAATTAAATCGACATAATCTTGAGTAGTTTCTGGAAAACCTAATCCAGTTAACCAATTATGAATTTTCATATAGTTTTCCATATTCTCATCAACCAAAAACCTTAGAGTCAAATCTCCATAGTTTAGTTTCTCTCCAGGAAAATCAATATCCTTTAGGTAAGATGGTTGAATTGTTGTTTGTAAAGAAAGTTCTGGTATTCTTGCGCTGGTACAGAAGAAAGATACCTTTGGTTCTTTGCCAAGTTTAAACTCAAATCCTACGGGAGATAAGAAGTTTCTATTTTGTATTTGATTTCTAAATGGTGAAACTGTCATTATCAGTTTTATTTGTATTTAGATAAAAAAAGGGGGTCCGAAGACCCCCTCGATAGATATGTGAATCGAGATCACATGAGGTTCTTAACGGTAACGCGCTGGTAGTAGCGGTTGCTGTTAGCGGTGATGCGACCAAGACCCTGGTTGGTGCCTTCAGCGAATGGGTTGGAGACAAGACCATAACGGGTCTTGAAGCCAATCTTGGGCTGGAAGGTGTCCTGACCAACGGCACGAACCATTTGGAGAGGAACGTATGGGCAGTAGAAGAGACCTGCGTCATAAGGGGAAGCACCCTTATAACCAGCAACGTAATACTGGTTCTCTGCGCTATTTGCCGAATATGGGTCAATGTAGACGCGGAACTTACCAGCAAGAACACCAGCGAAGGTGTTGCCAGCGTCATCAACGTTGAGGTTAGCGTTGAGTGCAGGGGTGTAATCAAGTACACCAGCCATGGTCAGAGCGGAAGCAACGTCTGCAGAGCAGAGGATCATGTTGCCCTTTCCTCTACGAGTTCTTTGTGCAATGCGGTTAGCATCACGCTCGATTTGGAAGATCAGACCCTTAAACTTCTCAACAGACCAACGACCGTTGGAGTCAACGTCAAGGTCAAAGGTTCCAGCGTTTGCAACGTTAGCAGCAGCGCCAGACTCAGCAGCCTTGTAGATGGTTCTGATGACTTCACGGTTGATTTCTGCAAGGATCTCAGTTGACAGAATGTTTGCCAACTCAGCTTCTGCATTCAGACCGTGAATTGCCTTGAGGTCCTGAGCAAGCTCAAGTGAGTACTCAGCCTTCAGGGCACGTGACATTGCGGTAACGGTGACCTTCTCGATCGAGAAAGCCATTTCGTTGAAATCGTTACCAGATTCGCCAAGACCTTCTGCCTTAGCAGTGGTCATACCGCGACCAACACCGTAAGCATTCTGAGTGCTTTGGGTTGAAGGATTCAGAGCAGCGGGGTTATTGGTGGTCTGTGAATCAGTACCGAAACCAGAGATAACGCCATCACCTGCTTCTGCGGTGTAGCTGGTGCCGTTGATAACACCATCAGTGCCGATACCAGAGTGGTAAGACAGAGGCTCGTTGAAGAATGCCTCAGCACCACTTTGATCGGTGTAGCGTGAACGCATTGCGAAGATGAGTCCAGTAGGACCGTTCATTGGTTGAACGCCTGCGAGGTCATAAGCGACCAGGTTAGGCATTGCGCGTCTGATCAGGGAGATCAGAACGGGATCGAAACCTGCAACAGGACCAGATGGGGTGGAAGATCCACCGAATCCACCGGTGCCAGCAGCGTTGGTTGGTGCTTCGTAAAGGAACTCACGCTCTTCACGAAGTGCGATTTCTTGGTTCTCCAGGAGTTGAGCAGTTACGGCTCTACGATGGGAATCTCTGATAGGATCAAGACCGTCGTAGTCCAGAAGGGGTGCCCACTTCTCCTGCAGATGCTCACTAAATGGCATTTGCATTTGAATTTACCTCTTTAAAAAAGTTAGTTTGAACTGTATAATATAAAAATCACTTTTTAGAGACTCTACCCAGAGTCTGCATGTAAGACTCCATCAAGGAAGAAACTTGTTGAGTTTCAACTTGTGTTCCTTCGGAAATGGTTTCAGAGTGGTCTCTTTGAGTGCCAGCGTTCTCTGGGAAGTATGACTTCTTCAGAGTTACAAGCTTCTCACGATAGTCTGCTTCACTTTCAAACTCAACATTTTCTGCGAGAGTAGCGAGCTTGTCTTTCTGGGAAAGGGCAAGTCCTTCAGCAACTTCTGCAAAGATTACATCAGCAACTGACTCAGCTAATCTACGGTTCAGAGCAACATTTCTTTCGATTTGCTCGTTGAGTTTAGACTCCATTTCATCTAGTTTATCTACCATGCTCTCGATTACATCATATCTATCTTCAGGGATGGTTACATAATGTTCTTCAAAAAGACCCTTCATTCCAGCAAGGAATGATTCGGTCATTTCGGTCTTAAGACCGTGCTCAACTTGAAGAGCGTTCTCTTGGATCCACTCATCGGCAACATACTCAAGGTATGCGTCGAGTCTCTCCTCAAGACCTTCTTTAATAGTTGAAATTTCTTCTACGAGTGCTTGCTCGTATGCAGATTGGAGTTGTTCTTTGATTTCTCCAACCTTTGCGTTGATAGCAGTTTCGAAAATGGTGCGTGCTTTCTCTTGGAATTCCTCAGAAAGCTCCTCACCTTCGAGAAGAGCATTAACATCTTCTTCGATATCATACTCAATTGCGGGTTCAACAACCTCTTCCTCAGTTGCTTCCTCTTCGGTTACAACTTCCTCTTCAGTTTCCTCTTCTTCTGCTACAATCTCTTGCTCTTCATCAGCCTCAACTTCCTCAGCCTTCATAGCTTTGGCGTTGACGACATCTTTGACCTGAGCAAGAGTTGCGCCAGGATCCTTGAGTTTTGCGGAATCGTCATCTGGACGATAATTTTCAGGAGTAGGACCGCCGAGATCTTCAACTGGAATGCCAGCTGAAGGCATTGGCTCAGCAGGAGCAGCCCCTTTGGTTACTACGTTTTCCATTTCTTGTAAATTGCTACCAACGGACATTTGTTTTCTTGATTACTTGTTATAATCTATATTTATTTATAAATTAAAGATTTGAGAGAAAATCGTTGAAAAGATTCAACTTATGCTCTTCAAGTCTTCTTTGGTCAACAAGAGTGTTAATACGTCTCTTTGTGGTTTCTGCGAGTTGCTCACGAAGGATTCCTCCTTCCCAAACCCACTCTTTACCTTCCATAATTCCCTGAACAAAAGCATCAGGGGCAGAAGGATCGGCAACGATATCAGCAGCAGTTGCTAACATGAAATCTTCACCGACAATTTTATGACCTTCATTGGTCATACGGAGTGAACCAACACCACGAGAAGAAACGCCAAGAGTAACTCCTTCACTAATAAGAGAAGAAGCAATCTTACCCATAGGAGTAGAAAGCAGTTGTGCTTTTCCTACAAAGTTGTTTCCTTCTCTGTGAAGGTCACAAATCTTGTGAGAAACTCTGTCAAGGTTTACAGTAGGTCCATCAGGGTGACCAAGTTCTCCAAGAGCACGCCCTTTCAGGACGAAACTCTCATTGTAACGATTGACTTCTTTCTCCATGATTGACATGGGATACATTCTACCGTTACGGTTTACTTGCTCAGCCTGCAAGAAAATACCTTGAATATAGCACTTCTTAGAAGCACCCTTACCTTCGGTAATAAATTCTACCTTGTTAATTTCTTCTGTGATTAGTTTCATTTGTTTATCCAGTAAATCCTACTTTTGCACCAAGAACCGCAGCATCAGAAGCAAAAACACATTGTGTTGGATTTTTTTCCAAATATTCAACTGTTCCTGCCGGCATTGTGAATGAACCAATACCAGTTCCACTTTGAGTTTCTACAACATTAACAACTTGTGCTAAAGTATCTGTATTAACTAAACGGACAACAGTTGCTTCAGAAAAACTAGTTGCTGCACCAGTTGTTATAGGAAGTGCCTGTTCGGCACCCTTACATAAAGTTCTTGCCATTACTCTTGATCCTCTTCGGTATCATCCATTTGTCCTTCACCACCAAATATTGATCCTGCTACAATTGGTCTAGCAGCATCAACTCTTTCCGCAGCCTTTGCATACAGAACGGATTTAATTGCATCAGAAACCTCCGATGCTTTTGCACCTGTTGCAATCAGATCGATAACGTTATCCATAAAAAATTAATCTATTATATTTTCTATTTATATCTCAGCCTTTTTGGTGTCCTTTTGCATTTGAGCATCTGCCGCCGCTGCTTGCGCTTCCATATCTGGTTCAGTAGGAACTTCACCCATTCCCATACCATCAGCACCCATTGCCATTGGGTCTCCTCCCATATCACCACCAGGTAAAGGTTCTCCTGTAATTGGATCTACTGTTCCAGGAGCTGGAATAATACCTTTGTTAATTTCATCTTCAATCTGCTCATCAATCTCAATGATTTCTGAATCAGTTTGACGCAACACTTTCTTTCTCACATATTCGGTAGAATAATACTTACCAATGTAAGGTTCGATAGTTGCAAGATTGCCAAGTCTGCTCTGAAGTAACTCAGATTCCTTTAATTCTGCAAACTGGTTATCATACAGGAAGTCATACTGAATGTGATCCGACATAACTTCCCAATCTTCGGGAGTTACAATATTCTTGAGAATCAATTGCGTTCTCAACATGTCGTTAAACATTTGAGAGAATCTCTTTCTCAGACGACCAACAAACTTAGCAAACTTAAGTTCGTCTCTCAGAATTTCGGAAGAACGACCAAGATTGAAACCGCCATCAGCAGCAATTCTTGACTCAGGAACTCCAAGTGCTCTATAAAGTTTCTTTTGGAAATACTCAATATCAGCAAGTTCACCGAGATTCTGTCCACCAGGAAGTGTGGAGATTTCAGTTCCTCTACCACCTTCTCTTCTTGGAAGCCAGAAATCTTCCATCATTGACATAAACTTGCGATCATCACGAACTTCGCCAGTGTTAGCATCATAAACTAACTTATTTCTGTAGCGAGACATAACCTCTTTGAGGTATTGTTCTGCTTTTACTTTAGGAAGATTGCCAACATCAATATAGAAAATTCTACGCTCAGGTGCTCTGGAAAGTCTATAGATAACCAGAGAATCCTCAATCATTCTCAGTTGATTGAGTGCCTTGATCGCCTTATGCATATAAGACAATACTGTCCCTTTGTTTCTATCTACAAGACCTGAACTACAATAGACAATAGAATCTTTTGCAATCTTTACAGAATCCTTCTTACCACCGGCACCACTGAGTGTTCCACTTGGATAATTTGATTTTGGTGTATAGAGGAAATATTCTTCAATTTCTGGTTCTTTGACAGTAACGTCTTGATCTTTCCTCATTGATGGAGGAAGAGAAATGTTGAGTCTTGGATCTCCCTTTTTTTCTTGACGAATATATTTGATCTTCATCGGATCAATGTATCTCAGGTCTTGAATACCTGCCTGAGGATTCTTGACATCGATAACTTTCAAGTAATATACTCTACCATCAACATACCAATTTCTAAAGATTTCGTGTGCCTTTCTATCGAAATCTAAAACTTCTTTGAGATATTTAAATTCTTCTCTAATTACTTTTTTGAGTTTATCGCTGGCATTGAGATTAGATAACTCAATTTCTACCGGAGAATCATAGAGATCACTAACGATTGCCTCATTTACAACATCTTCAATGGCACCATCACATTCTGGGTGAAGTGCCATTTCACGATATCTCTTAATAAGATCATGTTCGGTTCTATATACGCCTTCGATATCAACATATGAACCATAAAAACCACTCGCAATATAATTGTCAACCCCGTCCTCATTGGTTTGAGGAACGGGGGAAATTACTGAGGGTGGTTTTTGGCTGCCGTCAATAGAAAAACCAAAAAGTCTTGCCATTGTATAATAAATTTACTGGTTATTGACTATTTAGTTGATGTCTTCGCCGCCTGCATTTGCGCCGCTACCCTTGACTGCTTCCCACCACTGAACTTGAAGTTCAACGGTGAATTCTTGGATACCTTGTGCATCATACGAAAGTTCGATAGGTGCAACCTGAGTTGGGAAAACATCATAGAAATGATACTTTCTCAGGGTGTCGCCATTACGATCAAGTTGATAAACATAAGCATCTGCCTGATAAGAAGCAGGGTCAGTTGCACCAGTGTTATCAGATACACGGTTGATTGTATTCATCCACTTTTCGAAAGCAGAACGAATAGCGAAGTCTGTATCATTGATAACGGTGATTGACCAGGTATCAAAGGTTCTGTCTCCAGCAATCTTCAGAACTCTTCCTCTGAAGGGAACTTCGATTGGAGCAACGTTTGATGCTGGGAGGTTTGCTGCTTTGACAAGGAATCTTGCCTTGTTAAGGATGTCATTAGCATCAGCGACTCCAACTAGAGCGGGGAACGAAAGTTCCACCTCAAACAGGTTGGAGCGTGCGCCGCCACCAGCAAGCTTACTCTTGAAGTCAGTAATCTTTCTTAGTGGGGGTGGATTAAGTTGATTTCTGGTTGCCATTGTTTTTTACCTCTAAGTTTGATTAATGATTAAATTAAACGTTACCGATTATTTCTTCAAAAGAAACACCAGTTCTGGTAGCAACGAAGGTCAGACCAATGAAGTTGATCGATCTGTTTGGTTTGACAAATACGTCAGCAACAAATTCGTTGTTGTCAATGACAGCAGCGGTATTGTTTGTTTCGTCGCAAACAACAACATAATCAAAGATTCCTCTCTTAGATTGAACATCGCGGAGGAATGGTTCGATGATGTTTACAAAGTTAGTTCTTGTAATCTCATCATTGAATTCAAAGAGTTGATCTCTTGCAGCAGCGGAGATTGCTTTCTCCAGATAGATGAAGAGGCGACGAACATTAATTCTGTCGAATGCTGATGCCTTACCGTATCCAGTTTTATCACCGAAGAGGACGATTCCATCTCCAGGTGAGAAGATGACGGGGTTGATTCTGTTAGAATACAACTTGTCTCTTTGAACCTTGCTTGGATTGTAAGCAAGTTTAACCGCATTTAGAATCGCTCCTCTAGCAGTTCCAGCAGGTGAGAACCAGGGGAAGTTATTTAAGTCATTTCTGGCGCAAGTTCCAGCAACGTCTCCATTCAGAGGAACATAACGGAATGTGTCACTGAATCTATCATACATGTATTTGTAACCACTATCAAAGACTGCATATGTTGAAGATTTGACAGCGGCATAGAAATTAACTACATTTGTAGTAATAGTTGCGTCCGAATTTACAGTTACAGATCCAGCAGCTGCATCATTTAAGAATGCAAGTCTATATGGTGAAATGAATGCCAAAGCATCTTGTCTCAATTCTGCGATAGAAATCAATTTATTTGCCAATTCTGACGCGGTATTAGCATCATAATTTGCAGATCCCATCAACAGGAAATCAATATCATAGTTGTCAGTATTTTCAAATAAATCGTAACCAGTCTTCAGATTTCCAAGAGTTGCTGTTAATGCACCAGATGCTTCAACATCAGAAGATCCATCATAATTCTTTCCACCGGAAAGAGTTAAAGATGATGAACCAGAAGCAGAGAATGTAATTCCCTTTGTATTTTGATCCCAAGAAACATCACTTTCGAGATCGAAGTTTGAACTGAAACCTGTGGTTACAATTCCAGTTGGTGCCGATCCACCAAAGACATATTGTGAGTTGTTAGCAATAAACTTTCTCCAGTAAGATGGGCTTCCTACGGAATATTCTGCATCCTTAGCTTTAGAAAGTGAAAGATGCTTTTCGAGTATAGTTCCAGAATTGCCTGTTATTTCACCATTGTCGTCGATAACTACAACATGAATCTCATCAAATCTAGAATCTCTTGCTGCAGCATATGCGGAAGTTGCAGGTCTATCAGCGATAGAATTCCAATAAATTGGTGAACCAGTCAGTGAAATAGTTTGTTGATCAAACCAATCTTTTTGTTCAGTTACTGATGTTGTTCCATAAGATACTGATTGACCATTAGTGTGAATCGCTACATTTGCTGATGAGTAGAATGAATAAACACTAGACGGTGCATAATCAACCTCTGTAACAGTTCCTGCAGCAGAAACGTGTGCGAGAACCTTTACACTTACTTCACCGTTTCCAACTTCGGTAATAATACCTTTAAGGTGACCATCAAGAGTATTGGTATTTCCTGTTAGAGTATCAACTCTGCCAGTTACATCTTGAGTTACACCATATCCAACTTGAGGTGCTGCTGAAGTTGTTGTTCTTGTTCCAAAATCAAATGATGTAGTTACATCTGCGGATGATAAAGAAGCATTTGAAATAGTGATTACACCATCGCCAATTGCGGTAACAGTTGTTCCCGAAGAAACGACACCAGATACGTCACAGACAACTTCTTGACCAAGAGCTATTGATGTTGTAGTAATACCAATAGTTGAAGCACTTCCTACAAGAGTTCCAGATCTATTAGAAATCGCTTCTGAAAAAACTGTAACGGCAGTGGTGCTCATCGTAAGTATTTGATCCGCTTTGGAGTCGATAATACCTACCTTAATTCCGTTTGCCCAAGAACCAGGATTTCTTGCAACAAACACTGCATTTTGAATAGTATTCTCATCATAACCAAGTTGGTTATAATGTGTTAAGCTCTTAATTTTAATTTCGGTGCTTCCAGAGCTAACAGCGTTCTTGAGATCATCGTCATCTGCTCTAACGACTCTCATATTGCCGCCATAGGACAAATATGACGAAGCACTTAACCAATGCTCATAATGTTTGTCTGTTGCGTATGGCTCTCCAAAAGAACGGAGTAAGTCCGATTCATTTTCTACAAGAATTGGTTCCTCTACGGGACCTTTTGCAAATGGACCAACTAAAGCGCCAATAGCACCATTAGTCGTATCTACTCTACCAACAGTGAGGTCAACCTCTCTAACTACAATTCCAGGAGATGCTAAATTGAGCGGCATCTTTATTCTCCTACAAGTCCAGGATTAATCTGAAATTATTTATTAAAAAGTCTATTTTAAACGGGGAAACAATGCGTGAACAACTTTACCAGTCAGGATATTCCCACTTGTCCAAAATTTTATTTGAAATTCTATTATCAGTTACTCTTTTTATAGTGCATTCTTTACACTCATATGAATATGCTGAAGGAAAAGCTCCTCTACCTTTTCTTGTTAGATAATAATCTTCTATAAGATTTTTTGTCTTACCACAAACCCTACATTCCCTATCTAAAAATAATATATGCTCTATATTAATCTGATCATCAATATCCATTATCGATAATCCCACATATAAGAACGATCACCATACTCATCTGTAAACCACCTATCACCCTCAGAATCTACAAAACTGTTTTCATCCAATCCATCTAGAATAAATCCAAACGGTGCCATATCCTGTTCGATTTGATTTTTCTGTTCCTCATAAATTCTCTTACGGACATCATTATCCGTCATCTCTTTAAAATAATCCTGAGCAACTAACCAAGAGAATATGACCAGACACATTGCCAAATCATCATTACACCCTTCTTCTGCTTCAAAGGAATTATGACGCTGAGCAAATGTTGTTAGTTCTGATATAATATCATAATCAACTGTCAATAATTTATCATCTTCCAAAAGAGTCTTTAAGTTTGAACATCCCAACTTTTTGACCGCTGCTGTCATTCTTACGCCGAGTTGGGATTTTTTGCCACTGAATCCAGTTCCCACAATTTGTCCAGCACGACCTCTCATCGCACACATAAGGACATTATCATATTCTAGATCAAAGTGTAGAATATTAGCAACTTGATCGCCAATATCATTTACTTCAACCAATAACCAAGCACCGTTATACCCCTTTGCTACTTCGTGAATAACACTGGGAAACAGCATTGGTTTAATTTCATTATTCCTATACTTTGCTACAATTTTATATGGAAACTCAGTAATATCAAAAACTACAAATGCAGAATAATCGTTACCCATACCACGAGCAACGTCAACCGTCATAAGATAATTGTGTTCTTCTATTGGATTCTGGTAAATATCTAATCCGGCATTTCTTTTGATCGGATCTTCATAAACAAGATTTCTAAGTTTTGATGGATTAATTAGAGTGTTGACAGATCCTAGAAATTCACACTCAAACTCAACCTTAAACTGCGCTTCTGAAGTATTAGCAATGGTTTGTTCTTTCCATGCTTCATCACGACCAGGAACTTCGGACCAATGAACATCAGTGGGAACGTATTCATTTTTATTTCTCTCCGCATCATGCCACATGCGGTAGAAATGGTTCATACCACGAGGGGTAGAAACGATAATTACCTTTGTGCTCTGTCCAGAAGAAATAGTAGGATAAACAGAGGCAAAGAAGTCATCAGCAATGTGATTCGGGATGAACGCGAACTCGTCAAGAAAGATGACATTATAGGATCCGCCTCGGACAGCAGATGAAGAAGTAGAGTTAGACGAAAT
>Ga0255760_10004157_pt1 | contig 12713 bp, 8 predicted proteins | sample 071ome_25_FD_179960 | JGI IMG/M metagenome (GOLD analysis project Ga0255760, IMG submission 179960) | Coastal salt marsh microbial communities from the Groves Creek Marsh, Skidaway Island, Georgia - 071410BT metaG (version 2) | ecosystem: Environmental > Aquatic > Marine > Intertidal zone > Salt... | reverse complement strand
GAGAGACGGAGGAAAATAGAGCGAGAGATGCGGAGTCAGATGGTGGAGCGGGAGGTGGAGCGGGAGGTGGAGTCGTTGGTGAAGAAACGGGTGCGTTTACGTATTTTATGGAGAGCGCGCGCGCGTCGACGAGCGCGCGTCGAGGAAGAGTCGACTGACGACGTAACGCGATCTTTTCTTTTCTTTTTCTTCTTCTCTAACAGGCGAGACAAGCGTTAGACGTCGAACGCATCGATCTGCGCGATGGAAGCGTGTTGTTTAAATTCAAGGTGGACCGAGTCCCGCGCGCCGTCACCGCCGAGGAGGAGCGGCGACTCGCCGTCGAGGTGGAGCGGCGACTCTGGGGCGACACCAAAACGAATGAAAATCTCATCGCGCGATGGTTCATGACGGTCAAATACCTCGCCTCGACGTTGAGCTTTGAAAATGCCGTCGTCTACGTCGCGTCGACGCCGTTTAGACTGCTATTTTGGACGCTCGCGTACGCGCTTCGCGCCGTCTTTTGGATTTTCACCGGTCGCGGCGCCGTCCGCGCGTCGGGACGCGCCAAAAAACAATTGCGTCAGATCAACACCGTCGTCTCCTCGGGACCCGAGCGCGGCTTTAATCCGTTCGGGAGTGTTCGAGATCGTCCGAATTGGCGAGGCACGTGAGTCCTTTGTAGTCGAAATCAGCGAGAGTCAAATACATCAAAACGAGGCGTCTCGGCGCCGCGCGCGCGTCCCGCCCTCGACACGGCGACGCCCGATCCTCGTCGGGCCCATCGACGAGACGATGCGGCGTCGCCCCGCGCTTCCCGAGACGCGTCCTCCGGTCGCTCGATCGATCGAAATCCTCAACGTGCGCGTGCGCGTCGACGGGGACACGAATGTCGACGGCGATTGGGTGCACCGACCGCTGGCCGCGACGACCGCGCGCGCGGTCTCAAACGACGGCGAGGACGACGAGGACGCGTCGAGGTACGGCGTGGATGGATTGGGGATCGTTCCGGGCGCGCGCGACGCGCGACGTAGGGGTGGAGACGCGTCGGCGGTGGAGATTTTACACATGACGGAGGACGCCGCCGACGCGGTGGACGCGACGTTGCGGAGACGCCGCGACGAGGACGACGCTCGCGCGCGCGCGGAGGGGCGATCCCCGGCGCGGGAGGCGGAGAAATCAGAGGTGGAGGTGGCGCGGGAACGGTTGATGGCGGCGGATTTAGCGGCGCCGATCGTGCGTGGACGAGCGGCGGGATTGGCGCGAGACGCGAACGCGACGCGCATGGCGACGGCGGCGACGGTGTTGGACGAAATCAGCGCGCAGGAGCGGCACGGATCGCGCGTCGCGGCGAAAGCGGCGAAATCGTTGATGGAGAAGGAAGAACAGGAGCGCGTCGCGCGCGGGAAGCGGCTTCGGGAGGATAGGTTGCGGAGAAGAGTGTTGGAGAAAGGATTCGACGAGGCGTGGACGGAGGAGGCGATTCGCGCCAATCCCGAAGTCGGCGAGACGAACGCACACGCGCTCGAGCGCTTGGGGATGGTTTTGGATTGGTTGTGTCTGCGCGTGCCGAAGGATGATATGCCGGACGCGTTCGTGCGTCTGAGCGAGACTTCGAAAAACCAAGGTCCGTCGAAGACGTCGCTCGACGTGAGCGGGACGACGCTCGTCAATTCGTCGGCGGTGAGTGACGCGCCCGTCGAGGATCCGTATGTGTTGTTATTGCAGCGCGCGATGCTGGCGAGATTGATGACGATGGGATTCTCGAAGGCTGAGGCGAGAGAGTCGTTGGAATCGGCGGGATGGGTCGAAGAGGACGCGACGTTTGCCCTGTTGAAATCGTTACAGCCCGCCGAAACGTCGCCGACGTCGACGCCGAGCGAGGAAGAGACGCTGGCTGAGCGGGGGGAAGAAGCTATGGCGCTCGAGGCCATCTTGGAAGACGATTTTAAAATCGTCGAAGAGAATAAATTGTGGAGAGTCAAGGTGGCGTTGGAAGAGGATGCGAACGGTGTTCAGTGGGAACCGTGCGAACTCGAAATCCATTTTCCGCCGGATAATTTCTATCCAGCCGAGGCTGCGTTATTCGTGGTGTGTCACGACAAGTTGCCACTGGAGATTCGTCGATCGATAAACGCAACCATCGCTGCGCAGGCACACGCATACGTCGGCGAAGCGGCGGTGTACGCGATGGTCGTGTGGTTGCAAGAAAATATGCCAACGATTCTCGCGGAACGCGGTGTCGTCGACGCCGAGCCGGAACGCGTGCAGGTGGATGAAGTCGACGACAAAGCCGACGCTTTCGTCCTCACCGGTCGCGGTGCGCACATAAAACGAACGTATGAGCGCTTGGAGGCTCAACAAGCGAAAGAAGAAGCCGCGGAAGAGGAGAGGCTCAGACGGATCGAATACTTTCGCACCATGATGGCTGAGGAAAAAGCGCGAGCGGAGCGCGAAGTCGCGCAACCCGAAGTAAAATCTGATCGAGCCCCGAGTTCGGACGCCATCGCGAGCGAAGAGGTGTGTGAGAATTTTTCGCTCGAGGCGAAGTTGACTCGATGGGAACGAGAGCACGCGCGACGACTTGAAGAGGCAAACGCGAGAGCGGCGAAAGCGAAAAAGAAAATCGTACCAAACGCCAGTAAATTGAAAGCGACACCAGCGTCCGAAGAAACGGATGGGAAAACTAGTAAGAGCGGTAAGGCCAAAGGTGGTTGGCTTGCGAATCAGGTTAAAAAAGCGGGTTTAGATAAGCAAGCGACACCGGAAGAAGAGGTCGAGGAAGATGAGCTCGCGACAGCCACGGCGAGTGTGCTTGCCGGCATTTCCGGTGTGCGGACGGAAAAGATGAACGCGGAGCGAAGAGCCGAGATCAGTAAAAGACTCTTGGACGCTGAGCTCGCTAAAGAGAACTCGAAAGAGTGGCGCGACATGCAAGAAATCCGAGCTAAACTACCCGCTCGCGACTTGAAGGACGTCATCCTTCAGGCAATCGAAGACTCAAACGCCGCAGTCGTGAGCGGCGCTACGGGTTGCGGTAAAACCACACAAGTGCCTCAGTTTATCTTCGAAGAAGCTGTGCGTGCAGGTAAGGGTGGAGAAACGAGCATAATCATCACTCAGCCGAGACGTTTGTCTGCGATTGCAGTCGCTGAACGCGTCGCAAACGAGCGTTGCGAGAGAATAGGCGACACCGTCGGTTACAGTATTCGATTAGAGAGCAAGCAAAGTGATAAGACCCGGATGCTCTTCTGCACGACAGGTATTTTACTGCGTCGTTTACAGACTGATCCCAATCTGACGGGAGTGTCTCACGTCGTCGTGGATGAGGTGCACGAACGCGATTTGCTCAGCGATTTCTTGCTCGTGATTCTTCGATCTCTCGCAGCCAGAAGGAAAGATTTTCATCTCGTCGCCATGTCTGCGACTGTCAACGCGGAGTTGTTCAAGAATTACTTTGAGTCGCACCTCGAAACGACGTGTCCAGTCGTCGAAATACCTGGACGAACGTTTCCGGTGGCTGAATACAGATTGGAGGATGCCATAGAAGCGACGGGCTACATCTGTGAGCCCGACGGTGAGTTCGCGCTGGGTGTCGAGCCGAGTCGCAGTGGTAGGATATTCAAGATGCCGGGCGGGGGTGGAGCGCGAGGAGCCGCCTTGCGCGAAGCCGTTGAGGAATCCTTCGAGCGTTCAGCGATGAGCGAAGTTCGTCCCGAGACGCGCGAAATGTATCCAGAGTACAGCGAAACGACTTGGAAGAGTTTGCAGGTGATAGACGAGGAGAAAATCAATTATGAGCTCATTGAACTTCTCGTCGCTCTAATCGCGGATGAGTACGAAGAAGGCGCGGTGCTTATTTTTCTACCCGGCATGGCTGAGATTCGCACCCTTCACGACAGACTCAGAGCGAATCTGGAAGATGCTGAATCTCGTTTCGTGCTAATCCCACTCCACTCGACGCTGAGCTCTGAAGAGCAACGTTTAACATTCAGTAAACCTCCTCCGGGAAAGCGGAAAGTCGTCATGGCGACAAACATTGCGGAGACGTCAATCACTATTGACGACGTCGTGTTCGTCATCGATAGCGGTCGCGTGCGTGAAACGCAGTACGATCCATCGACGCGAATGTCTGCTCTCGTGACGGCTTGGTGTAGCAAGGCGAGCAGTCGGCAGCGTCGTGGTCGTGCGGGACGCGTTCGTGAAGGATACTGCTTCCACATGTACAGCACGAAGACAGAATCGACAGTGCTCGCCGATTTCACCACTCCAGAGATTTTGCGAACACCTTTGGATGCCTTGTGCCTACAAATCAAAATTCTTGGACTCGGAGACATTCGAAAATTCCTGTCGATGGCGATTGAGCCTCCGCCCGAAGATGCCATCGCCTCTGCCCTGAGATCATTGCACGAATTGGACGCCGTCGACTCGAAGGATGAGCTCACCGCGCTTGGTCATCACCTGGCCGAGCTTCCAGTCGACGCGAGACTCGGAAAAATGATGCTGTACGGCGCCATTTTTTCGTGTTTGGATCCTATATTGACGATCGCTGCCGGTGTTGGTTTCCGATCGCCATTCTTAGCGCCGATGGATAAAAGGGACGAAGCGGACGCCGCAAAGAGGAAAATCGCAGCGCAAGCGAGCGATCACTTGACACTCGTGCGCGCATACGCAGGTTGGATACACGCACGCTCAAAGGGACGCGGGTTTGAACGCGATTACCTATCAAAGCTCTTCTTATCCGGTCAAACTTTGAAACAAATTTCGGAAATGCGACAGCAGTACACCGAGCTTTTGGACCAGATTGGATTTCTTCGTTCAGGCGCCGGTGCGCTCGGTGATGTACACGCACCTCCGGTCGCGGTCAACAAAGTGAAAACTGGGCGACGAAATAAACTTGAGAGCGCGCTCGTAGAAGCGAGCGTGAACGCAGGAAATGAATCGCTCGTGCGAGCAATCATCTGCGCCGGCTTGTATCCAAACGTCGCGAGCGTTTCCGCCGCGCCGAAGACAGAAGAAACTCGCGCACGCTCGAGATATCCCAGTAACACCGTCAGCGTACGCACAAAGAACGACACCGACGTGCACTTGCATCCGACGTCCGTGTGTTATGGATTGACGAATTTCGATTCACGTTTTCTTCTGTATCACGAAAAAGTACGCACAACCAAGGTGTACATTCGAGACGCGACTGCGGTCGGTCCTTACCCTCTCTTACTCTTTGGAGGTAAAATCAAAGTTAACCATGAGCGTTCAAGTGCCACGTGCGACAGCTGGATCCACTTTCGAGCCGCGCCGCGCGTGGCGGTTTTATTCAAACATCTGCGCGCGGAGCTCGACGCGCTCCTCATGGAGAAAATCACGTCGCCTGGCATGGACATCTCCCATCGCCGAGACGTCGTCAAAACCATCGTTGAAGTTTTAGATAGCGAACAGAGCGCCACCGCTGAGCGAAAGGATTTAGCCTCGCCAGAGGAGGCCAAGTAGAAATCGTAGCAGTAGTAACAGAAAGACAGTTAGTTCCTCAGTCGTGCGCACGCGTCGTCGACATGCTTCGCTGCGCGGTGCTGCGCGCGCGATCGCTTCAAACACACGTCGAGCGCGCGTCCACCGCGCGCGCGCTCGCGTCGAGCGCGGCATCGTCGCAGAAATCCGAAGACGAAGATTCTTTGCGCAAAGCAGCCGAAGCGCGCGCCGCGAAGAAAGTCTACGCAGGGTCGTCCCCGCTCTTCTCGTGGACCGAGGTGGACATCAGCGACGCCGATAAGCACATTCCTCGCTGGCAGAACGCCGTCTTCGTCGTCGTCGTGGGGTCATTCTTGGCGTGGTTTGGGAACAAGCTGGTCACCAGCGAACTTCGACGCCGCGAAAAAATAGAAAAGGAGCGCACGGCGTTGGAGCGCCGCGCGCGAGACGCCATTCGCGCGCACATGGGGACGTCAGCACCCTTGGAATTCGCGCACGACGACGCGTTCGAGGGATTGACGCCGGATGAGATCGACGCCCTCGTTGCGAGTGAACGCGAGAAGGACTGGAGCGCGCCCGGCGTCACAACACGGCGCGAGGGCTAGACATGTCGACCTCCGTGCGAGCGTTCAAGAGCAACGCGATCACCATCGCGACGCGCCCGCGGGTGCGCGCGCGTGGATCCGCGCGTCGCTCGACGGTGAGAGCGGCGGTGACGGACCCGGCAACGAAGATATCATTCCCCGATACGAACGCGTCGGGATTGACGGCGATCGGCGCCGGCTGCAGAATGAAACGCATCGCGATTCTCGATGTGAAGATTTACGCGCTCGCGATGTACGTCGATGCCGACAAAGCGCGCGCGCAACGGGAAAAGGGGCTGCTGGATGGTGATTACGATAAGGAGGTCGCGATTGAACTCGCGCGAGACGTCGACGGTAAGACGTTTTATGAGGCGCTCGACGAGGCGCTGTCTCCGAGAATCCGCGAGATCGCCACGAACATGGCCACCGCGGAGGATGACGAGGGTAATTTCATGGCCTCGGTGGCCGAGGCGGCTGAGGTGGCGGAAGATGCGGCTCTTGAGGAACTCGACGCCATGCGTTCGGGCTTTGAATCCTTGAAATTGAAGTCGGGAACGAAGATGACCATCTCTTGGACCCCTGCTGGTGCGAAGAAGGCGACCATCGAGGTTCAAGGCTCGGCGAAGATCGAATTTGAATCTCCCGAGTTTGCGAAGGCGTTGTTAGACGTGTACGTCGGCGGCGCTCCTGTCGCCCCGTCTGCTGCCTCCGCCTTTGAGAATGGGTTGGCCAAGCTGTGAGAGGGTTGCTAGTTGCTATTTGTATTAAAATCGTCAGATTTAAGACGTTACTCGATTTTGGCGATGATGTCCTGTATGGTTTTACTCACCTCTTTCGGATTTGCGCGGCCTTGCGTTCGCTTCATAACTTCGCCCACGAGCGCACCCATGAGCTTGTTTTTGCCACCTCGCAATAAAGCGACTTCTTCAGGCTTATCGTTTACGACTACTTGACATATGCGTTTCAATTCGTCGTCGTTCGATATCTGACCGCCGCCGCAAACATCGTCGATGATTTCTGACAGCGCGCGCTCGTCACTATTCATCAGCGACTCCAGGACTTGTTTCGCCATGCGCCCGCTCAACGCGCCCTCGGCTACTTTTCCCAACAGGTGACCGATGCGCCGCGACGAGGCTGCGAGTGGAAGCGTGGCGAGCGGTTCTTTGTGCGACGCGCCCGCATCTTTTCTCGCCGCGCCGATAATTTCATTTGCCACAAAATTCGCCACATCAGCCGGCTTAGCGTCACCACAATGCTCCATGGCGACGTCGTAGTACTTGAGCGTCGATGGAAACGCGATGATGATGCTCGCCGTCGATGGTGAGACGCCGTGATCGACCAGGCGCTGATACGCGTCGTTGGGAAGTTCTGGCATTCTATTCGCCACCGCCTCAACGTCAGCCGCCGTCAACACCAAGGGCGGTAAATCCGGCTCGGGCGTAAATCTATAATCTAAAAGACTTTCTTTCGATCTCAACACGACCGTTTTCCCGGTGTTTGTGTCGAACATTCTCGTCTCTCGCTCTACTTTCCCGCCGTTCGCGATGACGTCGACGTGTCTCTTCGCCTCGTGCTTCACGGCTCGCACGATGCTTCGTAAACTATTGAGATTCTTAATCTCCACTCGCTCCCCGTAAACGCCTCGCGCGCGTTCGTCCGCAGTTCGCACGCTCACATTGACGTCACAACGTAACGAACCTTCCTCCATGTTGGCGTCGCTCACGTTCAAGTAACGCAACATTCTCTGTAAAGACTCCACGCACGCCGCCGCATCCTCTCCACTTCGCATGTCAGGTTCGCTCACGATCTCTACCAACGCCTGACCGGCGCGATTTAAGTCGACGAGCGTGCCGTTCACCGTTCCATCCGCGTCGTCCATCGCCTGACTCTTTCCCGTATCCATCTCCAGTTGCACGCGTTCGATACCAACTCTCAACCTCCCATCGCCCCCTTCGCCGCTCGCGCGCGTCTTCCCGGCGTCTGCGACGACGATTTCTCCCCCTCGCACAATGGGCGCGCGCTGCTGCGTGATCTGATACCCGTGCGGCAAGTCGGCGTAAAAGTAGTGCTTTCTGTCGAAACTCGACTTGAGCTGCACCTCTCCCTTGAGCGCGAGTCCGAGCTTGATGGCGAGCGCCACCGCCCCGGCGTTGAGCACCGGGAGCGTTCCCGGTAACGCGGCGTCGAACGGCGCCACTCGCTCGTTTGCACCACCGCCGTACGCCGACGGGGCGCCGCTAAAAAGTTTCGACCTCGTCGCCAGTCTCGCGTGGATTTCAATGCCGACGACGGTTTCGTGTCGTGCTTGCGCATCGTCGACCGCGTTCGACGCGCACGCGCGACACGGGACGGACGCGAGCGCGCGCGACGCGCGACGCGCGACGCGACGCGCGATCGACGAGACCGACGCCGCGGACATGACGCGACGCCGCGGCGCGCTCTGCGGGCGGGCGACGACGACTGGTTGATGTGATTGATTTGATGATGACCTTTACAGTACGTGTACTCTCGGTTCGATTACACGAATAGATATTACGACGCGCCGCGCGCTCGTTGAATGCGACGCCACGCGCTCCGCGACGCGCATCGATGTCTTGTCCTCGTCTTTCGCCGTCCTCGGCGCTCGGCGTCGACGGCTCACGCGTCCACCATAATCTCCCCCGACGCCTCATCCACGCTCACCGCGTACGTCGGAATCGACTTCGCCTCACCCGCGAACGGTTTCCCGACCACGGGCAACTCTGGAAGTTTCGGGCACCACTCCCCCTTCGGACTCCCGTCCTTCATGGAAAACGTCGACCCGTGCGCCGGGCACGTCACCGTGCAATCGTCCCCGACCGTCGCGCTCAACAACGGCGTCTTCCCTTGCATGCTCAATCCGAGATGCGGACACTTGTTCGACACCGCGTAGACGTCACCCATGAATTCTTGCAACAGCACCGGTCCGACGCCGTCGATCTCCACGACGGCGCGTCGCTTTTCGTTCGATTCCAATTCCGACTTCTTCACTCCCGTGCGCTTCATCGCGCGCGTCGTCGTCGTCGACCCGCGTCGCGTCGGCGTCGGGGTCACCACGCGCGCGCGCGTCGTCATCGTCATCGTCATCGTCGCCATCATCGTCGTCGTCGTCCTACCGTGCGTCGGAGTGTTCGGTCGATGACGTGGCCCAGACGAATCACCATCGGATGTTTCGACGTGACTTTGCCCCTATGGACAAACAGTGTTACCTTGAGTCACGAACGGTGAATGAGTCCCTGTGGGTGTCCAGCTCGTCCAGGCGCTCCATTTTCAAAAACTCTCATCGCCGCGAGAGTCGAGCGCGCGTCGGTGGTGCTCGAACGAACGAACGAACGAAGAAACGAACGATCGATCGATCGATTCGCGTGCGATTCGTCGGCGTGCGCTGGACGCGAACGCGCCGTCGAATCGGATTCGAACGAGGCGGTGGATTTCTTTCCAACTAAATCATTTGACTGACGCCGGTGGAGCGACGCGATGGCGACGCGAACGCTGACGACGGCGGTGACGGCGGCGGCGGCGCGTGTGATGACGTCGTCGACGCGCGCGAGGATCGGTCGTCGAGTCGTGCGCGCGCGCGCGGAGGGTGAAGGAGACGGGGACGCGGGTCGAGGGACGGCGGCGGCGACGCGCTCGCCGGCGCTCGGGTTGGCGCCCAAGGAGGTGTTGGACGCCATCCAAGTGCCGCCGGAGCTCGTGGAGGTGCGCGCGTACGTGCGTTGGGAGGAAGCGGGGATGCCGAGCGATACGACGGATGAGTGGCGGAGACGGGAGTACGATGAGGCGTTGTTGGATCTCAAGGTGGAGCTCTTGCGCGGGACGACGATGAATGAGATTCGCGCGAGGTATAAAATGTCGCCGGTGGAGGGAGGCGACGCGAGGATGTTCAACGAGGATGAGGATCTTGCGAGACGGGTGAAGGCGGCCGAGGCGTTGGCGATGAATCAGGCGACGACTCGCAAGGTTGAGGAGACGACGGAGTTTATCGAGAGCGTCGTCGGCGAGGAGGCGACGGAGGAGACTTCGACCGTCGTCGAGGCGATCGAGGAGACGCCAGTCGAAGAGACGCCGGTCGAGGACGATGAGGAGGCAGATGAAGAGATTGTGGAGACGGTGATGGAGTCGTCCTCTTCGAGCGCGGCGGAGAACACGACCGAGTACGCCGTCGACGTCTTCGCGTCGCTGACCGAAACGGAGCTCGCGGACATGGAGGCGGCTTTGAATGAGTCGGCGAACTGGTCCACGCGCGAAGAGCTCGTGGCCGCCATCAGATCGACTCCGGAGATGGATGCCGACGAAGTGGACTTGTACAAACAGCTGGAGGATACCAAGCTCGCATTGCTCGCGAGCGAACAGGCGTTGCAAGAGACAAAGGCGGAGCTCGAAGAGATCGAGGCTGAAATTATCGTTTCGCAGGCCACCGCGGATAAGGCTTTGTCTGAGATGAAGGAGGGTTGGTCCGCGGAGGTGAGCTCTCTCGAAGCGCAGCTCAAGCAAGCGAACCTCGCGAACGCGGGCGACGTCGCGGAGGCGGTCGAGGCGCTGCAACGAGACGTCGCCGAAGCGGAGAAGAAAATGAAAGCTTTGGAAGATGAAAAATCCGCGCTCACCAAGCAGGTCGAAGACGCCAAGATTGCGACCATCAAGGCTGAGGCTGTGCGCGACGCCAACGCGGAGGTTGTCCTCTTGCTCAAGAAGGAATTGGAGACGGCGAAGGACGAGTTGCGAGAACTCAAGTCAAACTCGGTTTCTGAATCTGAATACTCTTCCATGAAGAACGAGCTCGACCGCGCGTGGGAAGCCGCGGCGGAGCTTCAGGCGATGTGGGATAACGACCGAAAGGTGATCGAATTCCTCACCAAGTCTATCGACGACGAAAAGGCGAAGAAGGAAGCTCGACAAGCCTTGTCCATTCCGGACGCCGCCAAGGGACTCTTGAGCTGGGCGCGCAACACCATCACCGCCCGCGCGACGGACGTCAGTAACGTCTCTCAGCAAACGATCGAGACCGTCAGTCAAGCGTACCAAGAACTCGAGGCGTCGACGGGCGAATTCAGCGACGACGTCATCTCCGACGACTCAGAGTCGGATCTGTTGCACGACATGTGAGACGCTCGTCGACACCGTCGCCCTCTGGCGACTGAATCAAGCACCACGTCAATAAAAGAAACTACACACTGTTATACGCTACAAAACTAATCGCTAACGAACAAATCACTACGGCGTTCACGCCTTCACACCCAAATCGTCGCAAACGCCTCGCGCAGACACCTCTCCTTCGCCACCGCTTTCCCGTCGAACCCGCACGCCCTGGCGATAGCCTCCGCCCGCGCCCGCTTCCCTTCCTCGGTGTTTTCATCGAATCCAAGACTCGTATTCTCCAATCCTCGCCTCACCGCGCTCGTCGGCACCGGCACCGGCGCCACCGTCGCCGCCGCGCCCGCCGCCTCGGGCGCGTACCCACCGTCCCGCGCACCCGCGTCCTCCATCCCCGCATCCTCTCCCGCCGCCGCCGCCGCCGCCGCCGCCTCTTCCCGCGCGCGCGCCGCGAAGTGCGCGATCTCGCTCGCGTGCGCGCGCTTGTGCTCCGCGATCGCCGCCTCGGTCGCGTTCACGTCGACGCCCTCGGTGAGGTTGAAGATCAACGTCTCCACGCGCTCGAGGTAGTCGTTCCACTCCCTGAGCGACGCGAAATCGGACTGCCGCTTGTTGAAGGCGGCGAGCACGCGTTGGCGCGCGCGCAACGAACGCGCGAGGTGGTCCATGGCGACCACCGCGCGAGACGGAGCGCAGAGGTGCGCCAGTGTCTGACGCTCGGGGTCGCGTGGTCCAAATGTCCACGCCCGAGGACGCCATCACGGAACGCGCGGCGCGCGCGCTCGCGAGATTGGTGGGCGTGTACGGTTTCGACGCCGTGCGCGCGCTCGAGGTGGTGCGCGCGCTCGGGGAGGAGGAGGACGGCGCGGACGATGAGGAAGATGTGCGACGGTGCGTTGAAACACTCATCGACGAACACGGGTGCGTCGATCGCGGAGGACCAGCGCTGGGGATGTCGACGACGTGCGCGCACTGCCGAGAGGTGTGCGCGTCGACGCCGACGACGCCAGCGAGGTCGTGTGAATCGTGCGAGACGGTGCGAGAACTTTGGGCGTGTTTGCACTGCGGCTTCATCGGCTGCGGGCGGTACGCGAACGCGCACGGAAAGGCGCACTGGGAGGCGAGCGGACACGCGTGTGCGATGTCGTGGGATGATTTGAGCGTGTGGTGTCACGCCTGTGGGACGTACGTGGCGCCGGAGTGTTCGGAGGCGTTGGGAGCGTTCGTGAAGAACGCCGAGCGCGCTAAATTCGGCGGCGCGAGTTAGTTGAGGTAAAAACGACACGGGCGGGACGAAAACGTACGCCAAAATGACGGCGAAAATCGCGGACACGTCCTATGAGACGAGGAGGCGAATGTAGAATTTGTAATTGTGATGATGCGTGTGCATTTCGTATTGCTAAGTCTACTAGTAATGGAGAAACAATCGGTGCTTAATCGTCGCGCTTGGTCGTCAATCGGTCCAGCGTTCGACCGAGTTCGTACAAATCGGAGTGGTACGACTTGGGGAAGTCGCTCCAGAAATTAATCTCCTTCTTCGCCAATTCCATGTCGTCTTCGAAGCGCATG
>Ga0255760_10004145_pt1 | contig 12733 bp, 5 predicted proteins | sample 071ome_25_FD_179960 | JGI IMG/M metagenome (GOLD analysis project Ga0255760, IMG submission 179960) | Coastal salt marsh microbial communities from the Groves Creek Marsh, Skidaway Island, Georgia - 071410BT metaG (version 2) | ecosystem: Environmental > Aquatic > Marine > Intertidal zone > Salt... | reverse complement strand
CTCCATGTTGATCAACTGTTGTTAAAGATGGGTCTGAAAATCTTGAAATAACGCCATCTGTAAATCCAATGACGCCAACTTCCTCAGGAATCTTTATGTTGTTTTTCTTTAAAACCTTTAGAGCAGATGCTGCATAAATTTCATTTACTGCAAAAATTCCATCAATATTACTTTTTAGTTTGAGCACTTCATTTATTCTCTCTTCAATATTATGAAGTTCTTCTTCTGTGCTTTTTTTGTCTTCAACTTTAATGATTAAATCAGTGTCAAGCTCAATATTGTTTTCCTTTAGCGCTTGAATGTAACCACTTGTTCTTAAATTACCTACACTCACGTAATCTTCAGTTGTTATTAATAATATAGATTTTCTACCGTTTTTGATAAGATGATTTGTAGCTTTTTTAGCACCTTCTATATCATCAATTATCACTTTATCACAGTATACATTACTGCTTATTCTGTCAAACAATATTATAGGTATATCAAGATCAATTGTTTCATGAATATGATGAAAATCTTGTTTAAGTAAAGTCTCTTTTGATAGGGAAATAATTAATCCATCAATTTGTCCATCTACAAGTGTTTCAATATTAATTACCTCTTTCTCAAATGATTCATTAGATAAGCTTATAATAACGTTATAGCCCTTTTTTTTGGCAAATTTTTCAATACCTATAATAACCTTTGCAAAAAAATAATGAACCATCTCAGGAATGATAACTCCAATAGTTTTTGTTTTACGATTTTTTAAACTTAATGCAACATTGTTTGGTTTATAGTTATAAAGTTTAGCATAAGCTTGTATTTTAGTTTTAGCATCAATACCGATCTCCGGACTATTTTTTAAAGCTTTTGAAACTGTTGAAATTGAGTAGTTGAGCTCTTTAGCAATCTGTTTAAGAGTAATTCTTTTCTTCATTAATTCAATAAATTTTACACCCTTTTTTTACTAAATTAACAATAAACTAGTACTCAAATTCAGAATTAACTAAAAAAAAAACTTATTAACACTACAACGTTGTAGTTAAATAACTATAACGTTATAGTTAGTTTTACTATTTACAGCATTTAAAATGCGCTGTATAATTAGTTAAATTAGCAACGAGAAGTAGATTTTTAATTTAATAACTAACAATAATGAAAATCTTAAGAAATATTTATGTTTTATTGCTTTGCATGTTCTTTACGAACTCATATGCTCAGCAAGCAGTTACAGGAAATGTTTCGGATCAAGATAACAATTCACTCCCAGGAGTAGCGGTTGTTATTGATGGTACGACAACAGGAACAGTGACTGATTTTGATGGTAATTATTCTATTACCGTTCAAGATGGACAGATTCTTGTCTTTTCATATTTAGGATATGAAACTCAGCGAATTTCAGTTGATGGGTCAATTCTTAATGTGATTTTAACAGAATCTAGTTCACAACTAGAAGAAGTTGTTGTTATTGGATATGGTACAGCACAGAAAAAAGATTTAACGGGTGCTGTTGATCTAGTAACACCAGATGACTTCAATAAAGGATCAGCCGTAAATGCTCAACAATTAATTCAGGGAAAAGTTGCAGGTGTATCTATCGTATCTAATGATGGTGCACCAGGAGCTGGATCTAATGTTTTAATTAGAGGTATAGGTTCTTTAAATTTAAATTCTAATCCACTTTATGTTGTCGACGGCGTGCCTTTAGATGCAGGTGGAGTAGGAGGTTCTAGAAATCCTCTTAACGTTATCAGTCCAAATGATATTCAATCAATCAGTATCTTGAAGGATGCTTCAGCAACTGCAATTTATGGATCAAGAGCTGCAAATGGTGTTGTTCTCATTACAACTAAAAAAGGAAAGTCTGGTGAATTTAAGTATACTTATTCAGCTAGACAGTCTTTTTCTAAGCCTGTAGATTATGTAGATGTTTTAACGGCAGCTGAAATGAAAGATGTAATAAGATTTACTGGTTCACCAGCTGAAAGATCTAGATTAGGAAATTCTAATACAGATTGGCAAAGAGAGATTTATGAAAACGCTATGTCTAATACCCAATCCTTTTCTGCAGTTGGCGGCTTAGGAGATATGCCATTTAGAGGAAGTGTTTCATACACTAATCAAGAAGGTATTCTTAAAGGTGATAAATTTGAAAGAATATCAGCAAGTACTAGCTTTTCTCCATCATTCTTAGATGGTGATTTAAGAGCAAATGTAAATTTAAGGTTCGTTAACACACAAAATAATTTTGCAAATAGAGGTGCAATTGGAAGTGCTGTATTTTTTGATCCAACAAAACCGGTTTATGACCCAGGTTCGCCATACGGAGGATATTACACTTGGCTTGAAGCTGATGGTACAAAACTCGCTTTATCACCCGTAAACCCAATGGCTTTACTTGATTTAACAAGTGATACATCAGACGTTAATAGACTAATTGCAAATATTAAACTTGATTATGACGTTTTGGATAATTTAACTGCAACAGTGAATGCTGGTTATGATTACGCGAGTGGTGATGGAAGTAATATAGTTGATAAAAATATGCCTAATGATGGTATTGGGTTTAATGGTAGTTCTAATAGGTATGGAAATAAAACTACAAACCAGTTATTTGATGCTTATTTAAATTATTCCAACAGCTTTGGTGATTTGAATTTGTCAATGACTGCTGGACACTCATATCAAAGTTTTGAATACGATAATACTGCATCTAACTACAGTGAATATCTTAACGAAGATGGTTCTATCAATTCTGACAACTCAATAAATCAAGATTTTATTGATACATCAAAAAATGTATTACTTTCTTATTTCGGAAGACTTAATTTATCTTTTGATGAAAGATATTTGTTAACTGCAACTTATAGAGCTGATGCATCATCAAAATTACCTAAAGATGATAGATGGGGACATTTTATATCTGCTGCTTTTGCATGGAATATTCATAATGACATCAATCTAGATGGAGTTTTTGATGTTCTGAAGTTGAGAGTTGGTTATGGAGAAGTTGGAAATGTAAATGGATTAGGCGATTATAATTTCTTAACAAGATATGTAAAGAGTAATAATCAAGGGCTTTATGGTTTTGGAACACAGTTTTATACAACATATAGACCAGAACCAATTAATAAGGATTTAAGATGGGAAGTTGGTCAAACAACAAATATTGGACTTGATTTTGATTTTTCAGAATTTAGCCTTAGTGGATCGGTTAATGCTTATATTAAAGAAACTAATGACTTAATTGCTACTGCTGTTGTAGACCCATTTACAAACTTTGGAACTACACTAGATGCAAACATCGGAGATATGGAAAACAAGGGCATTGAATTAGTTTTAAATTCTACTCTAGTTGATAAAAATGATTTCTCATTTAATGTAAGTTATAATGTAGCATTTAATGATAATAAAATTTTACGTTTAGTTAATGAGCAAAATGTTGGTGACATTGGATTCGGTAACGCTTTACAAAGACACCAAGAGGGTAAATCTCCTTATGCTTTTTATACTTACAAACAAATTTATAATACTAAAGGGAATCCAATAGAAGGAGCGTTTGCAGATCTTAATGGAGATGGGATCATAAACAATAATGATAGATATTTTTATAAAGATCCATATGCAGATGTTTTAATGGGATTAACTCTAAGTTTTGAATATAAAAACTTTGATATCACTTCAGTTTCTAGAGCTAGTTTAGGAAATTATGCTAGTAATAGAATGGAAGCTGCTTCAAATTATACTCAAATTACAAACTTAAATAGATTGTCTAATGTTCACAGAAGTTATCTAGATACTAGATTAACTGTTTTTTCTGATAAAAATAATGTCAGTGATCATTATGTACAAAACGCATCATTCTTCAGAATGGATAATATAACTGTTGGATATACAATTGATAATTTTATTGATAACTATCCTTTAAGATTATATTTAACTGGTGATAATTTGTTTACAATAACAAAATATAACGGTATTGATCCTGAAATAACAGGAGGTATAGATAGTAATTTTTATCCTAGAGCAAGAACAATTGCTTTTGGGCTAGATTTAAATTTTTAAGAAATAAAGATGAAAAACTTTAAATATTTATTAATTATTGCTTTGACATTTTATGCGTGTCATAGTGATTTAGATCAAAATCCTACAGACCCAGATTTATTTACTGAGGTTCAGGTTTACAGTAGCTCTCAAGAAGCAAAAAGTGCTTTAGCCAAGGTTTATGCAAGTTTTGCTTTAACTGGTCAGCAAGGACCTGCTGGGCAACCAGACATTGATAATAGTATTATTGATGAAGGATTTTCACAGTTTACAAGAGTAATGTATACTCTTAATGAATGTTCAACTGATACTGCTGTTGTAGGATGGGGTGACCCAGGTTTACCTAACATACATGAAATGTCTTGGGATGTTAACAATCCCTGGACAAAAGGAATGTATTTTAGACTAGCACAGGCTGTCTCTTTTGCAAATTCTTTTATAGAAAATGCTGAAGAGCTAGCAGCATCTGATCCTGAAACAGCTTTTATGATTCAGGAAGCAAGATTTCTAAGAGCATATGCATATTACCAGTTAATGGATATGTTTGCTAATGTTCCAATAGTTACAAAATTAACTACTGAACTTCCACAGCAAAATACAAGGGAAGAGGTTTTTAATTTTGTTGATTCTGAGCTAAAAGATTTAACTTCTACATTACCATCTTCTGGTGCTAATGAATATGGAAGAGTAGATCAAACTGCTGCACATGCATTATTATCTAGATTGTATTTAAATGCTCCAGTATATGCTGGAAGAGATATGTATCAAGAAGCATCAGCTTCAGCTCAAGCTGCAATTTCTGGTGCTTATTCTATTAATACAAATGATGCAAATGGAAATGGAAATGCATATGATGAATTATTCTTAGCTGACAACAATACTAATGGTGCTCAAAATGAATTTATTTTTGCTGTTCAATTTGATGGTTTAAAAAGTCAGTCTTGGGGAGGTTCAACCTTTGCAGTTCATGCACCAATCGGAGGTAGTATGAACCCATCAGATTTTGGCGTCAATGGAGGTTGGGGAGGTTTAAGAACAACTAAAGGATTAGTTGATAAATTCTCTTATTCTATTACTGCTTCTGATGGCAATGGACATCCAACTGCATGGTCAGATGCTAGAGCTATGTTCCATACAGACGGTCAAAATTATGAGATGGCTAAAATTGGACCTTTTAAAGAAGGTTATGCTGTAACAAAGTTTAAAAACATCAACAGTGCCGGTGGTGCTGGAGCAGACTCCTCAGGAGATCATGTTGATACAGATTTAGCCATAATTAGACTTGCTGAAGTTTTACTTAACTATGCAGAATCTTATGTAAGAGGCGGTGCAGGTGATGCTTCAACTGCTGCAGGCTACATAAATCAATTAAGGTCTCGTGCTTCAGCTCCAACAATTAATTCATCAGATTTATCTGTTGATTTAGTAATGGATGAGAGAGCAAGAGAGTTGTACTGGGAAGGTCACAGAAGACCCGATTTAGTTAGAGACAATAAATTTGTCACATCATCTTATCTATGGCCATTTAAGGCAGGTGCTGCAAATGGAATGGCTACAGATGAATTTAGAAGAATTTTTCCTATCCCAGAGGATGTGATTCTTGTAAACCCAAACATTAAACAAAATCCAAATTATTAATCATGAAAATAATGTATAATATTTTTAAGAAAATTATGATTGCTTCCTTAATGATGGTTGCAATTGTATCTTGCGACAACGAAGATTATTTAATCTTTACTGCCGTAAACGAAAAGGAAGTAAAGTTTCAAAATGAATTTCTTCCTGTATATAAACTATCTTCTGCTACTGCATCAAATGTGGCTGAAAGATTAGTATGGAATGAGCCTGATTTTGGTGCTCCAGCTACTATTACTTATGTTGTTGAGATTTCTACATCATCTAATTTTGGTAGTATAGCCATGAGCTCAGGTGATTTATCTTCAAATCATATGGCTTTGTCAGTTAAAGATTTACTTAGTATTGCTGAAACTCTAGGATTAGATGAGGATGGTAGTACAACAAATGCTGATGGTTCTCCAAATAACGCTGCAACTCTATATGCAAGAGTAAGTGCTTATGCAGGAACTACATCAACAGGTGCTAACCCATCAACAACTACATCAAAATCAGCAACTATAAATATTGAACTATTAGAAACAGCAGGTTGTGAAGAACCAATTCAAAGTAATTGGGGATTAGTTGGAGATGCTGTTAACGGTTGGGGTGGAATTTCAAGAGGATTTGCAAATTCTAATGATATTGAACTTTTAGAAGTTGGAGATGGCTTATATAAAACTTACGCAACTTTTTTAGATGGTAAATTTAAGTTCAGACAAGATGGCGGATGGGCTGTAAATTTAGGAGATAATGATGCCGATGGATCACTTGAAGGAGGTGGTGCTGATATTGCTGTTTCAGCAGGAACTTATTTAATAACATTAAATACAGCCGAAAATACTTACGATATAGGATCAGTTACAACTGATATATGGGGTCTTGTTGGAAGTGCTGTAACAATTCAAAAAGATGATGGATCAGGAAATGATGCTGAGTGGGGTGGTGGAGCTGCTGATACCAAATTCTTTCCAGATCCATGTAATGATGGGGTTTACCTTTTGAAAGGAGTAAAGCTGAAAGACGGAATGATTAAATTCAGGCAGGATGACGCTTGGGGTGTAAACTTAGGCGATAATGACGCTGACGGCTCTCTTGAAGGGGGAGGTGCTGATATTGCAGTTTCTGCTGGAACATATGATATGATGTTGGATGTAGCAAAAAACACTTACACATTAACTAAAAAATAATTTGTTGATTTTAGTTTACAAAAATGGATCACTTTAATAAAAGTGGTCCATTTTTTTTTAAATTAAACACATGAAATATTTAATATTAGTATTTTTCCTTTTATCATGTACAGTTGAGGATAAACCGATTGTTTTTGATAAGCTTGAAGTTAATAAGGTTATTGATAAGTATATTGAAAATGAATCTTTAGCTGTTCTCCATGTTTATTTAGAAAAACTAGATGGCACTCCTCTGTACTCAAATTCTAGACAAGATTATAGTTACATTGGAGATTTTGTTGATGAAAATACATGGTTTAGAATATGGTCAATGTCAAAAATTGTTACAATTTCACTAGCAATGGACTTAGTTGAAGACGGTGTAATAAGTTTAAATGATGATGTCGCTGATTATATTCCAGAATTTAAAAATTTAACAATTGTTAAGGGTCCAAATGGTGAAAAATTAAATCATTGGGATGATATATCCCTTTGTCCACTAACTGAAGTCCAAGAAGATTATATAATGACAGTTAGTGATTTAATCAATCATAAAGCAGGTTTTTATTATTCTACAACTAAAACCAATTGTTTAAATGAATTAATAGCTTCTAAAAATTTAGCAACGTCTGTTGACACAAATGACATGATTAATAAACTTTCAGAGCTTCCATTAATTCAAAATCCAGGTGAAAAATTTTATTATGGATTAAATACAACGATTTTAGGTTTTGTACTTGAAAGGGCTACTGGAAAAACATTAAGGCAATTACTTAAGGATAGAATCCTTGACCCCTTTGGAATTGAAGGTCTTGATTACGTTAAAAATGATAGTATAAAACTATTGCCTGTATTTTCTGGTGTTGATAAATCAGTTAGACTTGCAAATCAAGGTGAGTTAGATATTTTTGGTCAAGATGTTCCTAACTATGAAGCAGAAAATAAATTGTTTTTAGGTGGTGAAGGAATGATAGCTACCACGAATGGATATGCAGATTTTCTTAGAATTTTATTAAACAATGGAAAGCTCAATGGGGTAAATTTTTTAAAAAAATCAACAATTAAGGAGATGTCAAGTCCACATACTCAAATTGAAAATGAATATGGATATAATGGTTATAATTTATGGGTCACAAGCGACAAACATATTGAAGATGGAACTGGTGATGAAGGGTTATGGACTGGAGGAGGATATGAGGGTACGCATTTTTGGATAGACAGGAAAAGAGGATTTGTTGGTTTAATTATGACTCAAATTTTTAGTCCAAACAAGATTGCAGCTAATAAAGAAAATGACATAAGAGGTTTGATTTATAAAGAGATTTTTAAGAATGAAAAATAAAATACTTGTAATCATGTTATTAATATGTTCTCTTTCTTATTCACAACAAATTGAAAGAATAGAGCCTCCTTTTTGGTGGGAAGGTTTTAAAAATACATCATTACAATTGTTGGTTTATGGTGAAAACATTTCAAAATTTGATTTCAATATTAAATCTGATATTGTTGAACTTGTTTCTGTTGAAAAAGCAGAAAATCCAAATTATATATTTTTAAACATAGAAGTTAATGATAAAGGGATAAGTGGAGATTTTGATATATATTATGGAGAAAATAGTTTTAAATATAATATCAATAAAAAAGAATTAAATTCTGAAAACCACTTAGGATTTGATGCTAGTGATGTTTTATGTTTGATAACTCCTGATCGTTTTATTAATGGCGATTATAGCAATGACAATCATCCTGACATGCTTGAAAAAGCTAGTAGAGGACCGTGGGGAAGACATGGTGGTGATTTAAAAGGTATTAGCGATAATTTAAACTATCTAATTGATTTAGGTTATACAGCCATATGGCTAAACCCTATTTTAGAAAACAACATGGTTAAATCATCATATCATGGATATTCTACAACTGATTATTACAAAGTAGATCCAAGATTTGGAACAAACGAAGAGTTTAAAACTTTAACTAAAAAAGCAGATAAAATGGGGTTAAAAATGGTAATGGATATTATTCCTAACCATTCAGGAAGTGAACATTGGTTTGTTAAAGATCCACCATTTTCAAACTGGTTAAATTTTAATAATTCTTATTCTCAAACCACCCATAGAAGAGAAACCGTTCAGGACATACATGCAAGTGAATATGATAAGAAGAATTTTGTCGACGGATGGTTTGTCGAGACCATGCCTGATCTAAATCAGAATAATAAATTTATGTCTAAATATTTAATACAAAATGCTATTTGGTGGATTGAATATTCGGGAATAAAAGGATATAGAGTTGATACATACCCATATTCTGATAAAAATTTTATGTCTGATTGGACATATGAAATTATGAATGAATACCCTCATTTTAATATTGTTGGTGAGGAGTGGAGTGACACCCCAATTGTAACCTCATATTGGCAAGCTGGAAAAACAAATCATGATGGATATATATCATATTTACCCAGTTTAATGGACTTTCCTCTTCAGATAAATTTTGCAGAGGCTTTAAATGATGAAATTACTTGGGGAAATGGATTTGTTAAACCTTACAGAACTCTTGCAAGTGATTTCCTTTATGGTGATCCTTATAATTTGGTTGTTTTTCCAGATAATCATGATATGACAAGATTTTTAACTCAAGTCAATAATGACTTAAATCTTTTTAAGATGGGTTTAGTGTTTTATACAACAGTCAGAGGTATTCCTCAATTTTATTACGGAACTGAGGTATTAATGAATAGCAATGATAATCCAAGAAGTCATGATGTAATTAGAAGCGAATTTCCTGGTGGATGGAATGATCACGAAGTTAGTGCTTTGACTGGAAAAGGATTAACAAATGATCAAATTGAGTTTCAAAATTTCTTTAAGAAACTATTGAATTGGAGAAAAAATAATAAAGTTGTTCATCAGGGTAAATTCATTCATTTCACCCCCAAAGAACAAGAAGAAATCTACTCTTATTTTAGAATATTGGGCGATAAGATGGTTTGGACTATTTTTAATCGAAAAGACGAGGCTCAATTAATTAATTTAGATAAATATCAAGAGGTTTTAAAAGGAGAGTCAAAAGGATATGATGTAATTGATGAAAAATCAATTGACCTTAATAAATTAAAGATTTCTCCAAAATCAGCTCTAATAATTGAAATAGGTTGATGAAAATCAAATACTATTTTTTTCTTTGTTGGTCTGTTTTTTTATCCGCTCAAGTTCAGAATGGAACTTGGACAGTTATTCCAAATCCTTTTAATGAAGACGAAGAAATTGAAGTAAAAGTTTCAGGAATCAATCCCTCTAGTTGGGGAGTCGAAGATGTTTATCTATGGACATGGTATTTTGATTCAAATGATGTAGAAGTAAATTCCAATATTAACTGGAATGGTGAATGGAATAATTCAAAAGAATCAATGAAAATGACAAAAAACCAGGATGGTTCATTTTCATTCAAATTTAAACCCACAGACTTATATCAAGACAATGGTATAGGTAGAATTGGGGTATTAGCAAAAGCTAAGAATGGAACTGGTGACAAAAAAACACCTGATCAATTTTTTGAGGTTGGTAAATTTGATTTAACTGTTAATAGTCCCAAGAATAATCCATATATATTATCTAGGAATGGTTCATTTAATATTAGTGTGACTGGAGATATTGAATTGAATTATGTTCTTAAAAACAGTACAGAAACTGTACATACTGTCTCAAATAATAAAAATTTTGTTAAACAAATTTTAGGACCAGATTCTAGCGGTGATGGCTATAAACTTAATAAATCATCAAAATTAGAATTAACTGCCACAGATGTAAATAATTCATCTAATTCAAGAATATTAAATTTTGATATAATTGTTGAACCTAGTTTGATTGTTGAATCACCCCCTGTAGAGCTTATTGATGGAATTAATAGAGTTGAAGATGGTTCTAAAGTTTACTTACAGTTAACAGCTCCTAATAAAGATTTTGTTTATGTGATTGGAAATTTTAATGATTTTAAAGAAGAGGAAGATTTTATGATGAAAAAGTATCCTGATTCTGACAAATTTTGGCTTGAATTGAAAGGGTTAAATTCTGACGAGTACTATTATTATCAGTATTCTGTATATGATAAAAATCCAATTACTAACTCTCCATCTAATGTCAAAGTTGCAGATCCTTATTCAGAACTTGTGTTGTCTCCCTTTGATGATCCCTATATTCAAACAACATCTTTTGAAAATATTCCTCAATACCCTGAAGGACAAGAAAGGGAGTTTACACTTTTTAAGACTTTGAACGGAACATATAACTGGAAAGTTACTGACTTTAAAAAGCCTTTAAAAGAGGATTTAGTAATCTATGAAATACTAATTAGAGATTTTGATTCTAATAGAAATTTTCAGGACTTAATTGAAAGAATTGATTATTTCAAAAACCTAAATATTAATGCAATTGAATTAATGCCGATTATGGAATTTGAGGGAAATGAAAGTTGGGGTTACAATCCTTCATTTCACTTAGCCTTAGATAAATTTTATGGATCACCTGATAAATTTAAATCACTTGTTGATGTATTTCATGAGAATGGTATCGCCGTTATTTTAGATTTGACAATGAATCATTCTTTTGGAAGAAATTCCTTGGTTAGAATGTGGATGGATGATCCAGACAAGAATGGCTGGGGAGGACCTTCGTCAGATAACCCATACTATAACGTTGAACCCAAACATTCATATAATGTAGGTTATGATTTCAATCATCAGAGTGAATTAACTCAAGAATACACAAAAAGAGTAATTAAATACTGGATAGAAGAGTTTAAAATTGATGGTTATAGATGGGATCTTACTAAAGGTTTTACTCAAAATTGTAGTGAAGATAATCAGGACTGTACAAATCAGTTTCAACAGGACAGGGTAGATGTTTTAAAGATGTATGCTGATTACAGTTGGTCTATAGATGAAGATCATTATGTAATATTTGAACATTTAGGACAAGATTCTGAAGAAAAAGAATGGGCTGACTACAGAGTTGATGAGGGAAAAGGTATTATGCTTTGGGGAAAATTGACAACTGAATTTAACGAGCTCACAATGGGCTATGAAAATGGTGCAAATCTTTCAAGATTTGATTATAAATCTAGAGGTTTTAAAAGTAAAAGACTAGTTACATATGCAGAAAGTCATGATGAAGAGAGATTAATGTATAAAAATTTGAATTATGGAAATTCTTCAAATTCAGCTCATAATATTAAGAATTTAGACATTTCTCTAAGAAGAATGGAAGCTATAGGTCCTATTCTTTTATTGAATCCTGGACCTAAAATGATCTGGCATTTCTCTGAGCTTGGCTTTGAAAATTCAATTTTCACATGCGAAAATGGTGTATTTGGAGGTGATGACTGTAAGTTGTCAACAAAACCGCAACCCCAATGGTCAACAGATTGGTTTAATGACGAAAAAAGAAAAGCAATTTATAATAGTTGGTCTAAATTAATAGAAATGAAAATTTCTGAAAAAGTATTTAAAGGTGATCATAACTATAGCAGATATTTAAACAATAATCTAATTCCAGAGATTAAAATTTGGAATAATTCACTTGATGGAGATGAATTTAAGTATGTTTATGTTGTTTCAAACTTTGATATTACTAAGAAAGAAATTAAACCAGAACTTCCTATTGAAGGTTCATGGATAAACTTAATGAATCTTGATTCAGTTGAAATCAATAGTGATTTTAATATTGTTTTAGAACCTGGCGACTATAAGGTTCTTTCTTTTAATGGATCTATATGTGACGGTTTTGATTTAAATGGAGATGGTGAGATTGATTATTGTGATTTTGACAACGATGGTGTTCCAAATCATTTAGATCAGTGTCCTGACACACCAGATGGAGTATTGGTTAATACTGACGGTTGTGAGGTTTTTAGTTTACCTAATGAAA
>Ga0255760_10004141_pt1 | contig 12742 bp, 9 predicted proteins | sample 071ome_25_FD_179960 | JGI IMG/M metagenome (GOLD analysis project Ga0255760, IMG submission 179960) | Coastal salt marsh microbial communities from the Groves Creek Marsh, Skidaway Island, Georgia - 071410BT metaG (version 2) | ecosystem: Environmental > Aquatic > Marine > Intertidal zone > Salt... | reverse complement strand
GTGGGGGGTGTAACGGCTTCGTTTCGCCGACGGAATATACGACCAGACGGTTCGTTGCCCTGGCTGTAATCCCATGCCGGAAAGGGGTGGCAGCCAGCAGCTCAAGCCCCAGTGATCATCCATCATGTTAACGCCGGTGATGCCTGCTTGGGTATTGCTGTTGGCCTCGACGCCGGTTCTTGAGCCCAGAGCCGAGGTAAGATTGCCCAGTTTGTCAGCAATGAGATCGCTACTGCTGTCATTCGGCTGCACCAGTGTCGGGCTTAAGCGCAACAGGGTGTCACCGCTTTCATGCGCTACCAGGCCAGCAGACATGAACACACATCCTGCCAGCAGGCCTGCTAGGGCAGGGGACAAATGGCTTGTGTGGTGGCACATTGTGTTTGATGTATTCATCACAATTTTACTGTCTGTGGCAGTTTCCTCCGTTTTGCGGGTCATGCTTTCAATCTAGCATCGGCAAGGTCATGATGGATTGCGAGGGGTCAAGCCACAGCGTGTCAATATCGGCTTTTCAGGAAGGCAGTTCCGCGCGTGATCACGTATAATTAATGACTGTTGTCTTAGGTTTTGATTTCGCTTCTCCTCAGGGGTATCACCATGGAAATAATCATCAAACGCAGAAACTTGCTTAAGGCGTTATGTGCTACGCCGGTCGTTGCCAGCCGTATCCATGCCCAGGAAGAAGGCCTGGGGCCACGCCAGGGGCGCATCAAGCAAAGTGTCATGCCGCAGGTATGGACTGGTACTGATTTCACCCTGCCGGAACGTTGCGAGATTCTGTCCCTGATGGGGTTTGCCGGCATGGATCTGCCGCAGCCAGGCGATATCCCGGTACTGCAGGACTTCGGATTGACACCGACCCTGATGACAGCCCGTTCCGGCACATCGTTTCAGAACGGCATCATCCGGCGCGAACTGCATCAACAGATTGTTGATGAAACCCATGAAGGTATCGACATCTGTGTGGCATCAGGCTGCAAAAACCTGATTCTGTTTCCCGGGGAACGTCGCGGCATGTCGCGGGAGGAGGGCGCCGACAACGCAGCTGAAGTGCTGGCCAGAATTGCCCCTTACGCGGAAGAGAAAGGGGTGTATGTCTGTATGGAGATCACCAACTCTAAGGTGGCGGCCGACAACCGTGCCGACCAGGTCTTCGATGATATTTACTGGGGCTTCGATGTCTGCCGTCGCAGTGGCTCCCCCAATATCACAGTGGTTTATGACTTTTATCATGTGCAGATTGCCAACGGCGATGTCGTGCGCACCATGCACGACAATCTCGACATGATCACCCATATGCATGTCGCCGGTGTGCCGTCACGTCGTGAAATCGACCGCACGCAGGAACTCGACTATCGCTGGATCGCAGGTCAGATTGCCGATTCCGGCTACGAGCATTTCGTGGCCCACGAGTATCGGTCAACCGAAGGCCGCAATCCGCTGATCAGCCTGGCGGTGGGATACGACATCCTCACAGTCTGACGCTCGCGTCGGGCAGACATCCCGATGGTTTCTCAGCACAACGCCAAGTCATCTTCTAGGCATGTAGTGCTCGCTGGAGGCGGACATGCGCATGCCCTCATGCTTCGGCAATGGGGCAAGCGCCTGCCCCGGGATGTGCGATTCACCCTTGTCTCTCCCGATGCCCTGACGCCGTATTCGGGCATGTTGCCTGGCCTGATTGCGGGACATTATGCCTTTGAGGAAATCCATATAGACCTGGAATTGCTTTGTCGCTGGGCCGGTGTGTCTTTCTGCAAAGACAGGGTTGTGGGTCTCGATGCAACAAAAAAAGTATTGCTGCTGGCCAATGGCGCGCAACTGAACTATGACCTACTCTCGCTTGATACCGGCTCTGTACCTCACCAGTCTGTCGCAGGTGTTTCGGAACATGCCGTAGCGGTGAAACCGATCAGTGAATTCTGGCAACGCTGGCAGGACGTCAAAAGCGCTCTGTTGACCGCAACCTCCACCAGGCGACTGGCCGTTGTCGGCGGCGGGGCAGGGGCTGTGGAAATAGGCCTGGCGCTGGCCCATGCCTGTCATCACTTGCCCGGCGTAACAACCAACATCCGTTTTGCCTTGCTGTCTGCATCGCACGAGCTGTTACCCGGCTATCCTGAAAAGATCCGACAAGCGGCCAGGCAGGCATGTGCCAGGGCGGGTATCGAATTGTTTGAAGGCAGCCGTGTTACAGAGGTGGGTGCTGACTACCTGCGGACGGATGACGGCCATCAACTCCCGGCAAATCATGTGTTCTGGTGCACCCAGGCTGCGGCACCGGCCTGGCCAAAAGCCGGAGGACTCGCCTGTGACAGGGACGGTTTCGTCAGTGTGAATCGCTACCTGCAATCCGTCAGTCACGACTCGGTTTTCGTCACCGGCGATCTGGCAGACATGAAAGAGTCACCACGGCCGAAAGCCGGGGTGTTTGCTGTCCGCCAGGCACCGATACTGAAATCCAATCTTCTCAGTGGGTTAAATGCGTCACCCATGAAGCCTTTCAATCCGCAACATGAATTCCTCAGTCTGCTGACCCTCGGTGCAAAGAAGGCGGCTGGCGGTCGTGGAATCTTTACGTTTTCCGGGCACCTCACCTGGTGGTGGAAAAACCGTATCGACCAGAATTTCATGACCCAGTTCAGGGAACTGCCCTGACGTTTTCTGATGGTTTCCTATTCAAAATACCCCGGCAGGGTGGCACTTCGTACATGGCCGTAGACGGTGGTAATTCTGTGTGACTGCGCGAATGTGTACACAATTTGTAAAAAAAATTGATTTTGCTGGCTTTTTGAACAATTCACTTCGGCTTAACTAGCTGATATATATGAATAAAAATACTTTTCAGTTACTCGATTGACCTGCGCAGAGCTTGCAGTTGAAAATAGACCTACTTATTGAATTTTGTCGAGTAAAAAATTACACCGCACAAGTAGTAGCGGAACCCGGCAGGCTAAAAGTTCAGTAAGCGCATGCATTATTTATCTTTAAACCAAAAGGGGAGAAGTTCATGAAACTTTCCAAGATGAAAGTGGCAATATTATCCGCGCTCGCCGTTCAGGCGGGTTTTGTTTCCGAAACAGTCGTAGCGCAGGATGGCCCGGCACTTGAAGAAATTATTATTACTTCAACTCGTCGTGAAACAGATGTACAGGATGTGCCACTGGCCGTAACCGCACTGACAGGGGAAAGTCTGCAAAACCAAAATATTGAAAACCTAGAAGACCTGACCGGCGTTGTTCCAAACGTCCTAATTGCTGGCGGCAATGGCGGCACAACTTCAGGGTCTTTCTACATGCGCGGCATTCCCAATGTCGGCGTCTATATCGACGGTATCTGGCAGGTTTCCAGTAACGGCCTCTTGACCAGGGATTTTGTGGAACTGGATCGCGTTGAAGTTCTGCGTGGACCGCAAGGGACATTGTATGGTCGCGATTCCACCGGCGGCTCCATTCACATGCATTCCAAATTACCCGCAGAAGAGTTTGGCGTTAACCTCAATATCGGTGCTGGTAACCTCGATCGTCGTGACGTCATGGTCTCTGCCGATATTCCCATTTCCGATAATATCCGTACCAAATGGACATTAGGCAGCTATTCCCAGGATGGCTGGATCAAGAGCCTGACCACCGGCGACAATGCCGGCTGGCAGGACAGTGACGTTTTCCGGGGCGACATTCTTTGGACGCCCACCGATCGTTTGAGCTTGCGCCTGATTCACCAGGAAGACGACCAGGTAGGCCAGCAGGCCCGTGTCCAGTCCCGCATTGACTATACTGTTGCTGATGTCCAAGGGTTCCAGATGGGTATTGCCCAGGCTGTGGATATTGCCAGTGGCGGCCGCTTTAATCCCAGTTATGCGCAAGCCGGATACCCCGGTGGTAAATTAGGGAAGTGGGAAAGTCGTCTTTCTTCGACCAGCCCGAATGAGCAGTTCCTCGAACAGACCACGCTGCATGTGGACTTTGACGTCAGCGACACAGTGCACCTGAAGTATATGTATGGCAAAACCGTCAATGATGCATCCATATACAATGACTGGGGTGGCTCCGAATACAACTTCTTTGTGAACTACAACGTTAGCAAACTTGATCTGGATAGCCATGAATTCCAACTGACAGGGTCCTTGTTTGAGGATCGTGTGGATTATGTGCTGGGCTACTATTCATGGGACCAGAACAGTCGCAATCGTGGCGCGGAGTGGGGATCTGCCGACTGGACATTTGCGGCAGACAACAATGGCACCACACAGACTCTGGATTGGGCCACTGTTATGGCAAGTCCCCAGTGTAATGATGCACCATCTGATCGTGGCCTGACGTTCCCGGGTAATGTGTGGCCGCAGCCGTGTAGTTGGCTGCCCTATGGGTGGGCGGCGGCCTTTGCCGGTCCCGGTTTTGCCAGTAACCAGTCTGACCGGCTCAATGGTGGATCGCAGGAAGGTGATGCGATCTTCGGTGAGTTGACCTGGTACATCAATGATGCCTGGGATGTCACGGTAGGTTATCGCACACATGATCAGGACAACATTGCCCATGCCATGTCACCCGCCCAACTGGCATCTAACATTGCCAATGGCCTGACTGAAGCGCGGCCGAATGAGCTCAACACCCTTTTTGCCAACCGGGGTATGGCTGTTGCAGGTCCACTGGATGTCTTCACTCCCACCAGTTTCAGTGCTGATACCTATCGCTTTGCCACTACATACGACCTCACTGATGACGTCATGATATACGGCGGCTACAGCGAAGGTTTCAACTCGGGTGGAGTTTCCCAGTACGAAGATTCGGTAGGTCCCGTCAGCATTAACTATGCTCCCGAGATGATCGAGAACTGGGAACTGGGCTTACGAGCTGATCTTCTTAATGGCGCCCTGCGTGCTAATGCCACCTACTTCAAAACCGACTGGCTGGGTATTCAGTACCTGGGCACGGTTATTGACCGTGCCACCGGCATTGAAGCCACTGAACTGGTTCTGCAAAACACCGCCAATGGTCAGGCCGAAGGTATTGAACTGGAGCTGACATACCTGCCGACTGAGAGCCTGACCTTGCAGGCCAACCTGGGCTTCCTGGATACGTCATACACCAGTATCAACCCCGGGGCACCCCTGCCGAAAGACTCGGAATTTGCCAGGGCACCGGAAACTACCTACATGCTCAGTGCTGAATATGAGTGGGGTAGTGTGTTTGGTGGTAGTCTGATGACACGTATCCAGACAAATTACTGGGACAGTTACTGGCGTGCCAGCACACTGGAACTGCGCCAGAATTTCCAGGGACTTGTCAGTGAATCACCTGCAGGTGATTTGTGGATGACCAATGCCCGTATGGTATGGACTCCTGATAGCGGTGATTACCAGATCACGATTTGGGGTAATAACCTGACTGACGAATACAACTTCAACTCCGGCTTTATGCATGGGGTTTGGCAGTTTGACTTCGCGACAGTCGACCGTCCACGTGAGTACGGCGTGACGTTTAATGCGCGTTTTTAAACAACGCTGTTGCAAGCAGGACAAAAAAGGAGGGCATAAGCCCTCCTTTTTTTATGCCTGTTTTGTGGCGTTTCAGAGATTGTATGCCAGCCGATTCGTGCTGGCCGACTGTCCTTTTTGATTTTGGGCAATGTTCATGGATTTATCAAATGTGTAGATAAATTGCAGAAAATGTTCAAGAAGTTGCTTTTTTGATCAATCTTGATTCCTGTAACCTACTGAATATAAAGGGGAAAAAATCTGGATAAAAGGGTTTATTGACCATTGAAAAGAGAAGAGTTACAAATGCTTTGTCTATCAGAGTTTGTCTGGTTAATAAGAATTACACCGTACAGATAACGCGGGGCCAGGCATGCAGAAAATCCGGTAGGCGCATGCTTATACTATTCCAATCAAAAAGGGGGGGTTCATGAAACTTTCCAAAATGAAACTGGCTGTGCTGACCGCGATAGCGGGCTATGGCTCAGCATTTGTGCCCGGTCAAATGGCCTTTGCGCAAGAAGAAGGCAGGGGATTAGAGGAAATCGTGGTAACGGCCCAGCGTCGTGAGCAGGATCTTCAGGAAGTCCCTGTTTCAATCGTTGCTCTGACAGGTGAAAACCTGGAACTTCAGGGTCTTGACAGTCTTGAAGATGTCGGAAATAGCATCCCTAATCTAAATATCCAAGGCGGCGGTGCCGGTACCTTCGGCACACAGTTCCGTGTCCGTGGGTTGCCAAACGTCGGCGTCTATATTGATGGTGTCTGGCAGGTCGGTACCGATGGCATGCTGATATCCGATTTTGTCGATATGGACCGCATCGAGGTACTCCGTGGTCCCCAGGGAACGACCTATGGCCGTGACTCCACGGGTGGTGCTATTCGCATGTGGACACGTCGTCCGGGCGAAGAGGTGGGCGGTAGCCTGCAGGCCACCATGGGCTCCTATAACCGCCGTGACATCAAGGGCACTGTCGATTTACCGATTACAGACAACCTGCTGACTAAGTGGACCATGTCCAGCAACTATCGCGACGGATACATCACTGGCCTAACTACCGGTATCGATTACGGCATGCTGGATCAGGAAACACTTCGTGGCGATATCCTGTGGACGCCGGCCGACAATTTCACGGCTCGTCTGGTGGTGAACAAGGAATCCGTAGCGCTGAACGAGCCGCGTATCCAGAACGGTATCTGGGATACGGCATATGTACCAGGCGGCCCGGCCAACAACGGTAATCCGGTACAGACCTGGGGTGTTATTCCAGCCCAGTTTTACGGCCTGGCCGTGGAAGGTGCAGCCAAGCGCGGTGTCACGCTCGATTATGATGCATTCACACCCGAAAACTTCCAGGCCGGTTATCCTGGTGGCAAGGTGGGTAAATGGGAAAGCCGTTCCAATGCGGTCACTCCGTCCTATGTTGACCGTAACCAGATCTCTCTGGATGTGACCTGGGACATTACTGACAACATCTCTATTCAGTCCATCACTGCTCAAACCGAGCAAGATCGTAATATCAACGTGGATTGGGAAAATAGCGATTATACGCTTGTGGAAGACATCCTGCGTGGTGAACTTGATGTGTTCAGCCAGGAAGTTCAGCTGACCGGCGTCGCCTTTGATGATCGTTTGAACTGGATGGTGGGTGTCTATTACTGGGATCAGGAAGCCATGAATCGCGATGCGCGCTACGCGGTGAATGAATTCCGAACCCTGCCTGGTCAGGCAGCGCCGGAGTTGGATATCAATGATGTATTCCAGTCCGATCGCTGTCTGGCACTGAATGATCCCGCGACCAACCCGCTTGGGCTGTTGCCCTGTGAGGTGGTTGCCAATGCCATTATCCTGCCAAACTTCTCCTATGATCGTCTCGTTGGAGCGGATCAGGATGGCATTGCCTATTTCGCGGAAGCCACGTATTCGTTCACCGATAAACTGGACCTGACTCTGGGTATTCGTTACCACGATCAGGACAACTCGTCACAGAACTTTACGCTTTCGCCTAATGCAGCGCCTTTGGCACCGGAAGGCAATTTATACACCAACGGTAATCCGTACCTGGGTTCACCGAGAGGTAATCCGACCGCTGTTTCCTTCAGCCAGACTACCTACAAGGCCGCACTGCAGTATCAGTTCAATGATGACATCATGGGTTATGTGAGCTACTCCGAAGGTTTTGACTCCGGCGGTGTATCCAGCACAACCACCAGTCAGGGTGTTGTATTCTTCCCGTATGATCCGCAGGTCATGGAAAACACCGAGGTCGGTATACGTGCTGATCTTTTGGACGGTCAGTTGCGTGTCAATGCGACATACTTCATGACCGACTGGCTGAACATCCAGAACTCTGGTGTTGTACGTGACCCAGCTACTGGTGCTGAACTGCCCCAGCTGGTGACCACCAACGTGGGTGAAGCCAGTGCTGACGGTCTAGAGCTGGAAATCACCTGGTTGCCGACAGAAGCCCTGATGTTCAATGTCAACGTCGGTGTTCTGAACACCAGCTATGACAGAATCGCCGCTGGCACTTTCTCGTTGGACGAGTCCACTGAGTTTGCCCAGGCGCCTGACCTAACCTACAATATCGGTGCTCAATACACCTGGGATATGGACAGTGGGGCGTCACTGATTACCCGTGTGGATTACTCCTACACGGATAATTTCTGGCGTTCATTGCCGTTCCTGCGGATGGACTGGTACGGTCCAAAGAACGGTGGCCCTGTGCCTGGCGGTATTGACGAGTCAGGTGACTGGGGAACTATCAATGCTCGCTTGACCTATGAGCCTGCTGACGGCAATTACTCGGTATCCGTATTCGGTACCAACATCACTGACGAGTACATGCTGAACTCTGGCTTCTTCCACGGTATCTGGGGTTATAACTTCGCTACCGTGTCACGCCCGGCTGAGTATGGCGCGTCACTGACAGTTCGCTTCTAAGTCACAGCGACAAGTCAGTATGCAAGACAGAACGCCGGCAGTCCTGAGACTGCCGGCGTTTTTTTTGGCCGAACTGATACCAAATACGTGAGCGGAAGTGGAATTGCGCCCGGTCTTTTTTTGATATTCCAAAAGCAGTATCCAACTTGAGAGGTACTGAAGATGATCAAACTACGCTACTTACAATTGTTTGCCCTGTTTGTTTTACCGTGTTTTGTCGAGGCACAACCCATGGTAGTAATTGGCGGCGGACAGAAAGCGCAAGAGTGTTTCATGAACGCGGAAATGGCCTCGCGGAATCTTCCGGGTGTTGGCAGAACCCTCCTTGAACCCTGTACCTACACATTGGAATATTCCACTATCAACATGCAGGATCGAGCCGCCACATTGGCCAACCGCGGCATCGTCTTTGCGGCTCTCAATAATTATGATGCAGCCATGGCCGACTATAACGCCGCCATTAAAATCAGGCCTTCGACGCCGGAGTTTTATATCAACCGGGGTAATTCATTATTCATGATCAGGGAATTTGCCAAGGCTATGGAAGATTACGAGCTTTCCCTTGAACTCGGGCTCAAGCAGGTGCATTTTGCCCACTACAACATGGGGATGGTTTACGAGCGGCTTGGCAATGACAAAGCCGCAGAAGCAGCCTATGCCCAGGCATCGGCCTACGAGCCCGACTGGGTGTTGGCCAATGACAAACTGCTTATGATCAAGCAACGTCTGGCCGAAGACGCTGCCGGCGCCGGGCAGCAATAGCCGTATCAGGCCAGCACTGCCACGCCCTTGATCTGGGCAAACAGGTTTTTGCCGGGGGTAATACCCAGTTCTTCTACTGATTTGCGTGTCACTCTTGCCAGCAGGGGGCTGTCTCCCAGCAGGATTTTCACCATGACCTGCGCCTCCGTTTCCGCAATCAGTTCGCTGACAGTGACCGGAAAGATATTCTGAATGGACGTACCTCCCTGGTGAACCAGAGTCAGGCTGACATCAAGCGCCGATATTCGTAATCGCACGTCAGTGCCCGGCGCCAGGTTTTCTGCCGTGACCCAAAAATCATGACCTTCAGTGCTCACTTGCATCATGCCGAATTGCGATTTCGCCGTGGATACTGTTGCATTGAGCAGGGTTTCGGCATCGGAGCGGTGTGACAGTGGCAGGTCAAGTCTCGTTAGCATTTGCTGAATGGGACCATGGCCAAGTATTTCGCCATTACGCAGAATCACCAGGCTGTCAGCAAGCCTGGCCACTTCATCCGTGGCGTGGCTCACATACAGCACAGGTAGGGCCAGTTCACGATGCAGGGATTCAAGATAAGGCAGTATTTCCAGTTTACGTTTCTGGTCAAGGGAGGACAGCGGCTCATCCATCAGTAACAGCCTTGGACTGGCCGCCAGTGTACGTGCAATGGCTACACGCTGCTGCTCTCCCCCAGACAGGGTTGCCGAGAAGCGTGGCAACAGGTGATGGATACCCAGCAGATCAATGGCCTGTTCGAGGGCGATACGGCGTTCTGCTGTCGACGTACGCTGAAGACCATAAGCGATGTTTTGGGCAACGCTCAGGTGAGCAAACAGGCTTGGTTCCTGGAATACATACCCGATACGACGTTCGTGGACAGGGACGAACTGCGTCGAATCCTGCCAGATGGCGTCATCAAAACGGATACTGGCATCAGGAATCCGTTCCAGCCCGGCGATAGCGCGTAACAGTGTGGTCTTGCCGCTGCCGGAAGGGCCAAAAATCGCTGTAATGCCGGTTGTTGGCAAGGCAAGATCCACGGCCAGCCGGAAGGCATTACGATCGATGGAGAACCTGACTGAAAGCGTCACAGCTTCAGTACCCGGAAACGTCGGTTGCTGGCATACACGGTAACCAGCAGCACAAATGACAGTATTACCAGTGCTCCGGAGAGCAGGTGGGCACTGGCGTAATCCAGGCTTTCCACGTGGTCATAAATGGCAATCGAAAGCACCTGTGTACGCCCGGGGATATTGCCGCCAATCATCAGCACAACACCAAACTCCCCAATGGTATGGGCAAAACCCAGTACAGCCGCCGTGATGAATCCCGGTCTTGCAAGCGGCAGGGCCACGGTCAGAAAACGGTCAAGCGGACTGGCGCCGAGCGTGGCAGCCACTTCCAGCGGCCTGTTGCCAGCGGCCTGGAAGGCATCCTGGAGCGGCTGAATGACGAAAGGCATGGAATAAATTACAGAGCCTATTACCAAGCCGGTGAAGGTAAAGGCCAGCGTGCCGCCACCCAGCATGGCTAATGGTCCACTGGCCCCTAGCAGCAACAGCAGATAAAAACCCAGCACTGTAGGAGGCAACACAAGGGGGAGGGCAATCATCGCCTCGACCACAAAGCGATAACGCCAACGGGTGTGAGCCAGCCACCAGGCGATGGGCGTGCCGATCAGAAGAAGTATCAGCGTGGCGATCAGCGCCAGTTTGAGCGTGAGGAAAAACGCAGTGATATCGGCACTGAAGTCCATCAGGGCACGTTGAAACCGTTACCCAGGATGATTTGTCTGCCCAGGTTGCTGCGCATGAAATCAAGAAAGTCACGAGCGGCCGGGTTCTCTTTCAACAGAACCCCCTGCTTGGCTATTGGTGTATACATATCTTCGGGAATGAGCCAGTAACTGCCTGCCTGCAGGTACTTGCCATAAATGATTTGTGAATAATCGATCAGGGCCAGGTCGACATCGCCACTGATCGCGAACTGGTAAGTCTGGCCAATATTATTGCCGAAAACGATCTTGTCCTGGAGCGTATCCCAGACTCCCATGGCGTCCAGTGCCTGGCGTGCTATCTGGCCGTAATTCGACAGACGCGGGTCAGTCACCGCCAACAGGCCAAAGCTCTTTTCACGCAGGACCTCGGGGGAAAGTGGCCGGTTGGTAACGCTCCACAGGACAAGCTGGTTTTCGGCATAGGTAAACAGGGAGTCCTTGATAGCCTGCCCATTTTCAGCCAGTGCAGCGGGCCGCCTGACATCATCGGCCAGGAAAATATCGTAAGGTGCGCCATTCAGAATTTCACCGTAGTGTTTGCTGCTGGGGCCCGGCATGATGGTGACGGTATGGGAGGTCAGGCGCTCAAATTCGGTTTTCAGTTCGTCGAGAGTGAAATCGAAATCGTTACTGACGGCAATAGTTACCTGTCCGGCACTGGCCAGCGTGCTGGTCAGGGTCAGAAAAGGAAAAATAACGAGCAATAACAATTGCCTGCAGTTATAAAAAGCGTTTTTCATTAGGGGGGCATTATGCCAGATGCAGCGGTAATTTCGCTAACCGGCTCAGCCTTTGCGGGTCATGAGATAGTCCGATACTTTTCGGGCGATTCATTGTCGCCAAGGTAGAGCAAGGCGCTGACGACATCAGCTGGTGCGACTTCCCCCCGGCTTTTTTGTGTGAGGTCTAAAACCCGGATTTTACGCTCTGTCACCGGCTGCCTGGTGATGGCGAGCAGGGTGTGCGCCAGGTCTTGATACCGTTCAGCAGCATCTATCAGGGTGATGAAAGTGTTGTTGTTAGAACCCCGTTGCTGCGTCATGGCATTTTTCTGTCTACGTCAGAAATTTACCTTGAAGGCATGGCCTGAAACCCCGGTGTGTTCTCTGTCCGCTGCAGCCAGGCTTTGATGCCTGGATAGGAAGAGAGGTTATAGCCGGCTTCATCCGCAACATGTGTCTAGGCATACAGGGCAATGTTGGCAATGGTTGGGCGTATCCCGACCAGATACTCCTGTTTGCCGAGGTGACCTTCCAGAATATTCAGAGCTTTCTTACCGCCGGCATACTTGGCCTAAAACTCCGCCTGGCGTTCCGGCGGCATGTCCTGGGATTTTCTGATGAAATGCCGAACGGCAATGTAGGGTTCATGACTGTACTGCTCGAAAAACATCCACTTATAGCCCTTGGCTTTGAGATAAGGGTTTATGGGCTGGAAATCCGAACCATAGGAAAGGGAGTAGAGGATCGCATTGGAGTCGGCAACCAAACGCCCGTCCTCCAGTTAAAGTAAAGGGATTTTGCCGGCAGGATTTTTTTCCAGGAATTCGTACGTTTGGCAGTCACCAGCAAGGATATCCATGGCGGCCCATTCATGACCGATCGCCAGAAAGTCGCATAACATATTGATTATGAATCATTTTCCTGACATGAGGTCGCCGTAGATTTTTATTATTATCAGTCTCCGCAAGGACGCATCTGGCAGTGGGAGAGGCACTAAGATAGCGCTGTTCCGGGAATTCACCAATCCCAGCATGCAGGGGAATATCAGGCCGCCAGTTCTGGCCCGGCATAAAAAA
>Ga0255760_10004136_pt1 | contig 12756 bp, 11 predicted proteins | sample 071ome_25_FD_179960 | JGI IMG/M metagenome (GOLD analysis project Ga0255760, IMG submission 179960) | Coastal salt marsh microbial communities from the Groves Creek Marsh, Skidaway Island, Georgia - 071410BT metaG (version 2) | ecosystem: Environmental > Aquatic > Marine > Intertidal zone >... | reverse complement strand
AAGCCTGGGCCTGGGCAGTGCCACCAACCTGACCCTGAGCTACCTGCACCTGCAAAGTGACAGTCTGCCTGACTATGGTATGCCCTGGATCGGAAACCGGCCTGCCGATGTGAGGCGGGAAAATTTCTATGGGTTTGACAATGACAACCTTGAAACCGAGGCTGACGTTGCTTCTGCCATTCTTGATCATCAGCTCAACAGGACCTGGGGCCTGAATGCCCAGGTACGCGTTGCCGATTATGGCCGTAGCAGTTTTATCACCGAACCCCAGGTGGGACCGGGCGTGACACAGGCCGATGTACCGGCAAACGTCACGGTTGAGCGCATGATTTTTACCGGCCAGAGCAACGAAACCATGCTGCAGGGACAGCTCAATCTGCGCGGAGATTTCAGCACCGGGCAGGTAGACCATACCCTGATTGCCGGAGTAGAAACGGCGCGGGAAGAATCGGATCCCAGCTTCGGCTTTGCCGCGATGACCCCGTATTTTGATTACGGCATACCGGTACCGACTACCAACCTGGCTACCCCCGGCGGCGGTATTTACACCGGGCCCGTGGCAGATCGGCTGTTATCGGATGCCTCCAGTGACACGCTGGCGGCCTATGCCCTGGACACCATCAAGTTTGGCGACAAGTGGCAGTTGTCCCTGGGGCTGCGCTGGGATCGCTTTGAAACCTGGTATGCCGAGCGCCGCCTGGACGTGAACGGCATGGAAAGCAGCCGGAGCAGCTTTGATACCAGCGATACCGAAACCAGTTACCGCACGGCCCTGGTATACAAACCGGCGGAAGAGGGGACCCTCTATGTGGGCTGGGGCACCTCGTTCAATCCCTCAGCCGAGTCGGTTTCCTTCATTAACAGTGGGCGTGGTCTCACCACCGGCAATGTGGCACTGGATCCGGAAGAAAATGAAAGCCTGGAGTTCGGAATGAAGTGGAGCCTGCTTGATGACCGCCTGCTGGTGGATGCCGCGATTTTCAATATCACCAAGGACAATGCCCGCGTGCCTGACCCGCTCAATCCCGGTTTCAATACCCTGGCCGGTGAGCAGGAGATCAACGGCTTTTCGGTGAATATGAGTGGCGGCTTCGGTGACATCCTGCATTTCACTACCGGCTACACGCACCTGGATGACGAACAGCGCAACACGTTGTCCGGCACCACCGGGCGCATCAATAACGTGGCGCAAGATACCTTTTCCTTCTGGCTAAACTGGGCCATGGGCAATAGCCTGGATTTCGGGGTCGGTACCCGCTACATGGACGAACGTGTCGTCAACAACACCAGGATTGCAGCCGATTACTGGGCCCTGGATGCCATGGCGAAATTCCAGTATTTGGATACCATCACTTACAAGCTGAACCTGACCAATCTCACCGATGAGTACTACTTTGACCAGTTGCATCCCTGGCACGTGGTACCTGGCCCTGGCCTGGGTGCGGTGTTTGCAGTCAATTTCGACTACTAGTTCAGCGCATAACACGGAACCTGCCACATGCTGATTCATCTTACCCAGGTACTCAATGCCGATGAACTGGCGCAATGCCGGGCGGCCCTGGAAGGGATGGTCTGGTCCGATGGCCGCGGCAGCGCCGGTTACCTGTCCCGGGCGGTGAAAAACAACCAGCAATTACCCGATGACCATCCGGTAGCGCGGGAACTGGGGGAAGTGATTATTCGTGCCCTGGATCGTAATGAGCGATTTACTGCTGCCGCCCTGCCCATGAAAATGGTGCCACCGCTGTTTAACTGTTATGAGGATGGTGGTGATTATGGCCGGCATGTGGATGGTTCCATTCGCCCGGTGACCGGTACGCCGCATCGCGTGCGTACCGACCTGTCGGCAACGCTGTTTCTGTCCGATCCTTCAACTTACACGGGGGGTGAACTGGTCATTGAGGACAGCCTTGGCCCGGCTGAAATCAAGCTGGCGGCCGGAGACATGGTGTTGTACCCGGGCACCAGTGTGCATGGCGTCAAACCGGTGACCAGCGGCCGGCGACTGGCGGCGTTCTTCTGGATCCAGAGCATGGTGCGCAGCGACCAGCGCCGCAGTATCCTGTACGAACTGGATAATGCCATTCAGAAAATTGCCACGGATACACCGGAACAGGGGGCATTGACCGACCTGGCCGGTGTCTACCATAACCTGCTGAGAGAATGGGCGGATACCTGATGGACAAACTGGAAGAGCAACTCACCGACCTGCAGACCCGCCTGGCTTTCCAGGACCACACGATCCACGAGCTCAATGATGTGATTACCGATCAGCAGAAACAGATCGATCGCCTCAGCGAAAAGCTCAGGCTGCTGGATGACAAACTGAAAACACTGGAAGATGCGGTGCCGGCATCACATGATCCGGTGCAGGAAAGACCGCCGCATTATTGAAAACACGAAAAAGGATAAAGGATAAAAGATAAAGGTGTGATCCAACTGCCTCTCCAGACATGACCTTTATCCTTTATCTTTTATCCTTTATCGAAAACATCATCGAAGTCGTCGGATGGCGGCACTGTGTGCCTTATCCGACCTACCTCAATTAAAGACTCTCACCCTTTGATCGCCGACACGTCCTCGGCCTGAAGTCCCTTGGTGCCTTCGGTCACGGCAAATTCGACTCGCTGTCCCTCGCGCAGGATGCGATGGCCTTTGCCCATGATGGAGCGAAAGTGGACAAAGATATCTTCGCCATTATCCCGGGTAATAAAACCAAAGCCCTTGCTGGCACTGAACCACTTCACGCTGCCGGTTTCCTTGTCCTGGGAAGTGGGTTGTGAAGATTGTTTGGCGGCTTTTTGGGCCTTTTTCTTTTTGCCGGAGGATTGGCGTTTACGTGAAGGTTGCGAATTGTCCTCAAGAGTCAAACCCTCTGCTGTACAGACCCAGAAACTGGTAAAACACCCACCCAGCAGTGCGAAGACGAAAATGGCAAGGGGAGGGGGAAACAGGGCGTATAAATTGGCGACAAAACTCAATGCCGCCAGGACTATCGCAACAATAATAGAAGCAATAATTATCTTGGTATTCATGACTAGCTCGTTGGAAAAGTAATTGTTTTTTCTAGTTTTTATAAAGTGCGGCGTACGTAAAAAAATTGTTGGTACCGCAACAAGTCACGGATGGTAACACTTTCAACGGCGTTTTTTAAAGAGGTTGGAAATGTGAATAATCGTCCCAACCCCGGTCTGGAAAACCGGGGCTGGTCAGTCAGGAATTTGAAACGGAGCGTACGAAAATGGTCGGCTGGCCGGCTTTACAGGGGAATCGGAATACCACCTGCCCGAATTTCCACGTCGTTACCATCGTCATAGCTTTCGACATCGCCTTCGGGAATATCGCACTCATCCAGAATTGAATTCATGCGGCTTTCGTCCCGTGGAAACAGGTCCAGGTCGTACTTGCGTGCTACATCACGCCAGGTGGCGGCATATTCGCAATGAAAACTCTCTTCCGGTGGGCGCCAGCTGGCGATACCGCGATCCCGCTTCTTGCGGTGTATATCCCTGCCCACGGGGATCAGGTTGATCGGGTCGTTGGCAAACTGCATGCGCTTGTTGTCATCCCACTGGTAGCCGTTGGAGGCATTGGCATAAACCGGTGGAATAATGTGATCGATTTCCATGCGCGCCGCCCGATCATACACATCGCCAGTATAGGGGTCTGTCCACTGTCCCATGCGTACTTCGCATTGACGGGGGTTGGTATAGGACACCGGGATTTCGCTGGTTGCTACCAGCACCTGGGTGCGCATGGTCTGGCAGCCTCCCGCCATCACCCAGTAAGGCCAGTCATCCTGGTTGTAGAACAGGTCCTGGTCACGATTGGAAAAGCGGTTACGGCGATTGAAGCGGTCATAACGAGATGGCGCCATCTGGCAACCGGCCTGGTGGCAATGATAATCACCGAAGGCGTCGTAATGACCACCATTGCGGTCATAGCCCTTGTTGATGTGGGCGCCAGCCAGTGTAGCGGCGAGGCTAGAAAGAAGTAACAGGCTGACTTGTTTCAGGTTCGGCATGGTCCTCTCCTGATGTTTGCGTTCTGCTGATTGTGTTGACTACTGAAGGTGCGGAATTACAGCTGTTGTAACTAATTACAACTGTTGAAGCTTGTCCATTTGCTCCTGCAACTGCTTCAGGGTTGTCTCGGCATTAGACATTTTTTCCTTTTCCTTCGCAACAACCTCGGGCGGCGCATTGTCGACAAACTTCGCATTGCCCAGTTTGCCACCCAGGCGTGCTATTTCCTTGTCGAGCTTGTCCTTTTCCTTGTCCAGGCGCGCCAGTTCGGCTGCTACATCAACCAGACCGGCCATTGGCACAAGAACTTCCATATCCCCCACCACCTGCATGGCCGATGGTGGAGCGCTGTCGGCATCATCCAGCCAGTCGGCACTGTCGAGCTTGGCCAGTTTGACCAGGAACTGGCGGTATTTCTCCAGCAGTTGCTGATCATCGCTATTGCCTTTGGCCAGCAGCAGGGGAATGGATTTCGCCGGTGAGATATTCAGCTCTCCGCGAATATTGCGAATGCCGATAATGACGTTTTTTACCCAGTCCATTTCACGGTCAATGTCCGGATCCACGACGCTCTGGTCCTGTGCCGGGTAGGGCTGGAGCATGATGGTCTCGCCAGTGATACCCAGGGCCGGTGCAGCCTTTTGCCAGATTTCCTCGGTTATAAAAGGCATCAGGGGATGCAGCATGCGCAGGCTTTGTTCCAGGACATTGAGCAGGGTATAGCGCGTGGCATTTTTCTGGGCGTCGGTGGCATTGTCATCCCAGAGGACGGGTTTCGACAGTTCCAGGTACCAGTCACAGTACTCGTTCCAGAAGAAGTCATAGATGGCCTGTGATACCAGGTCAAAACGGTAAACGGCGATGGCATCCTCGACCGTTTTCAGGGTGTCCTGCAAGCGGGACTGGATCCACAGGTCGGCGCGGGAGTAATCGCTTTCCGTTGCCGGTTTCTGCACGCCGTGTTCCTCGGTATTCATGAACACGTAGCGGGCGGCATTCCAGATCTTGTTGCAGAAGTTGCGATAGCCCTCGATACGGCCCATGTCGAAGTTGATGTCGCGGCCGGTGGAAGCCAGCGAATAGAAAGTGTAACGCAGGGCATCGGTGCCGTAGGCAGGAATGCCCTCGGGGAATTCCTTGCGGGTTTTTTTCTCAATCTTCTGGGCATCCTGCGGACGCATCAGGCCGGTGGTGCGCTTTGCCACCAGGCTGTCGACATCGATACCATCAATCAGGTCGATGGGGTCCAGGACATTGCCCTTGGATTTCGACATTTTCTGGCCATCCCCGTCACGGATCAGGCCATGGATATAAACTTTCCGGAATGGAATCTCACCTCTGAACTTGAGCGTCATCATGATCATGCGCGCCACCCAGAAGAAGATGATGTCAAAGGCGGTGACCAGCACGTTGGTCGGGTGAAAGGCTTTCAGCTCAGGGGTATCATCCGGCCAACCGAGTGTTGAGAAGGTCCACAATGCCGAGGAAAACCAGGTATCCAGCACATCTTCATCCTGGCGCAGGACCAACCCGGCATCCAGGCTGTACTTTTCCCGAACATGATCTTCGCTCTTGCCGACATAGATATTGCCATCGTCGTCGTACCAGGCGGGAATGCGATGCCCCCACCACAGCTGGCGGCTGATGCACCAGTCCTGCAGGTCGCGCATCCAGGCAAAGTAGGTGTTTTCCCAGTTCTTCGGGACAAATTCGATGTCACCGTTTTCCACGGCCTCGATGGCCGGTTTGGCCAGGGATTCCACGGCCACATACCACTGGTTGGTGAGATAGGGCTCGATCACCACGCCACTGCGATCCCCGCGCGGGACTTTCAGTTTGTGGTCCTCGATTTTTTCCAGCAGGCCGGCTGCTTCCATGTCGCTGACAATCTGCTTGCGCGCATCAAAGCGGTCCATGCCGCGGTAGGCTTCCGGGGCATTATCATTGATCGCGGCGTCCACGGTCATGATATTGATGACGGGCAGGTCATGGCGTTTGCCGACTTCGTAGTCATTGAAGTCGTGGGCCGGCGTGATTTTTACACAGCCGGTACCGAACTCCGGGTCCACGTAGTCATCGGCAATCACCGGGATCTCACGATCGCACAGGGGCAGTTGGACAGTCTTGCCGATCAGGTTGGCATAACGTTCATCGTCAGGACTGACCGCCAGGGCCGTATCGCCGAGCATGGTTTCCGGCCGCGTGGTAGCGATGGTGACATGGTCCTTGCCATCGGCGGTCTTTTCACCGTTGGCCAGGGGATAACGGAAATACCAGAAGTAACCATTTTCCTCTTCGGACACCACCTCCAGGTCGGATATGGCCGTGTGCAGTTTCGGATCCCAGTTCACCAGGCGGTTGCCGCGGTAGATAATGTCCTCGTCATACAGGCGAATAAAGACTTCCTCGACGGCTTTGGACAACCCTTCATCCATGGTGAAGCGTTCACGGGACCAGTCAATGGAGGAACCCAGGCGCCTGAGCTGGCGCGTGATATTGCCACCGGATTCTGCCTTCCACTCCCACACCTTGTCGATGAAGGCCTCACGACCCAGGTCGTGACGGGTCAGGTCCTGTGCCTGCAGTTGGCGTTCCACCACCATCTGGGTGGCAATACCGGCGTGATCGGTACCAACCTGCCACAGGGTGTTACAGCCTTTCATGCGATGGTAGCGAATCAGGGCATCCATGATGGCATTGTTGAAGCCATGCCCCATGTGCAGGCTGCCGGTAACGTTCGGCGGCGGTATCGCGATGCTGTAGGAAGCACCTTCACCACTGGGGGTAAAGTAGCCGTTGGCTTCCCATTGTTCGTACCAGGATTTTTCGATTTCAAAGGGCTGGTATGTTTTATCCATTACGGCTCTGTGTTGTCTGGAGTGGCTTGAAAAGCCGCGCATTATAGCGCTTGTGCCACTGATATCCCAATGACCGTTTGGCGCTTTTAACCGGTCAGAAGGGCTCTGCCGGGATATCCATGCCTGTCAATCCATTATCCAGGCCCAGTGCTTCGACGTTCATGCTGACACCGTAATAATTGGCCAGGGCCACCTGGTGGTCGAAATGGGCGCGCCAGCGCTTGAGTTCTGCCTCGGCAACCACCTGCTCTCGCTGGTTGAGCTGGAAAATATCACTCAGGCCGGCTTCAAAGCGCCGGGCCTCTGCCTCGGCCAGTTGCCTGGAAGCTGCCAGCTTCAGGCACAGGGTCTGCTCCAGGCTCAGGGGAAAACCATCCGAGCTGATCAGGGTATCCAGTCCCTGGTCCATCTTGTTGATATGATCGGCCAGGCCGGCCATCTCCAGGGCAGTCCTGATTTCCTGCTGCCTGGCATGGGGGTTGGAAAATGCCAGGTAGTGGCGAATGCTGCCAGGGACCACCGTGGCGCGGTCCAGCACCTTGATTTTCTTGCGCAGTTCAAAGGCATTGATTTCCCGGGTTGCCAGCTTGCCGAAATAGATTTCGCCGCGCGGCGGGTAGATATTGCCGGCCACTGCATTTTTCACCAGGGAACGCACCCGCGGGTTGGTGGTGTGCACGCGCAGGATTTCACCGGGCAGAAGCTGGAAGTCCAGGGTGATGTCGCTGGCAGTGCCGGGCTTGCCAAAGCCGGCATTGGCAAAACGCAGGGGGGCCGCTTCATCATCCGGGTGGGCTGTCCTTTCCAGGGACACCGGTTCCTGCGGCAGGCCCTGGAATCGGCTGATTTCCTCTACCGCGGCACAGACGTCATAGAAATACTCCATGTAACCTGCCAGCAGGGGCAAGCCGGCAAAGATGCCCAGCATGATCAGTTCGGCAGCAACCAGCTGACCCAGGGTCAGTTCGCCCTGGATCACCAGCCAGCCACCCATGCCCAGTAGTACGGCACTGGCCAGGGCATTGATCAACAGGAGGGTGAGCAATTGCCTGATCAGAAAGGCAAAGTGCTTCTCCTGCTGATCCACATGGTGGTTCACCACCTCGTCAAATTCTTCCAGGATGTATTCAACATTCCCGGTATCCTTGAAATCCCGCAGGCTGATACTCAGGCTTTGCAACCAGTCGGCCGTTTCATACTTGGCCTCGGACAGGGCAAAAGCTGTGGTGATGGCACGCCAGCCCCAGATTTTCCAGACCAGCCAGATCAGGGTCACCAGAATGACCGCGAACAGGAAAAAATACAGGTGATAAAGGGACACCACGATGAACCCGATCAGGGACTACCGTAACTGGGAAAAGCCGTTGGTCAGGATCAGCGGCAGGTTTTTCTTCAATGTCATGATGTCAAAGAAGCGATTGAACAAGGCCAGGCGTTTCCTGTCGTCCATGCCGGATTCCCGGGCGGCCACAGCCCTCATGGCCATCTCGGAAGCAAGGCGAATGAAGATACGACGATTGAACAGCTCAAGCACGTACGCCCGCAGCGCAAACAGGATGCCGGAGAACAGCAACAACCCGAACAGGATCAGGGAAATGACCACGATGGCGCGCACCAGGCCAATGTTGGCAATGGTATCGATCAGTGCCTGCACGGAAATGGGAATGGCCAGCGTCAGCAGACTGATGGCAATACTGTAAACCAGTACCAGTTTGTAGAAACGATGTTCGGGCCCAAGCAGACGAAAAAACATCGGCCTGAACTCGGACAAGGTTGGTAAGTGATGGTCCTGTGTACTCATCAATGGACTCCGGCATATTGAATGCGGTGTAATGTAGTGCAAATATTAAATCGAATAAATTAACATTGTGATAATTAAAAACTATCACCTATGCCGGGCCAGTAACATGGACTGAACTTTTATCAGTGAATGATTAAAAGCCCGTGGTGCTGCCAGGGAGTTGATGTACCGAAACCAGAGTTCAACCAGCGCCGGGCGGCCCGGGGTCAGAGCTGGTGGTGCTTGAGCTCGAGGCCTTGTTCCTTGTACGTATTCCAGTGCTCGCGCAGATTGCTCTTGGCGCTTTCAGAGTTGGGCACGATTTCGGCAATGCGGGCAAAGCTGTTATGGAAGTCAGGGATATCGTGTCCCAGGTTGATCAGCAGGTCGGCCTTGCCGTCAAACTGGTCACTGCAGCCGATGAACACGGGAATGTCCTCGTCCTCGGTGAGTTCTTCGTCTATGCCGACGATGGCATGGGGAATGAAGCTTTCCGGTTTGAAGCTCCAGAGCAGGTCATCCATTTCCTGGGCGGCCTGGTCACTGGCCGTATGAATATAGATTTTCAGTCCCTGTCCAAGGGCCTTTTCGCACAGCCGACAGGCGAAGAACAGGCGGTCCTGTTCTTCGGGCTGGCTCAGGATATAAAAATCGACTTGCGGCATCAGTTGTTAAGCAGGTAATCAACCAGCAGGGGGACGGGACGCCCGGTGGCTCCCTTGCTCTTGCCTTGCAGCCAGGCAGTCCCGGCTATATCAATATGAGCCCATGGATAGTTTTCCGTGAAACGGGACAGGAAACAACCGGCGGTAATGGTGCCGGCCTTGGGACCGCCGATGTTGGCGATATCGGCAAAGTTACTGTCCAGCTGGCTCTGGTAGTCATCATCCAGTGGCAGGCGCCAGACCGGGTCATTGACTGCCAGGCTGTGTTCACGCAGTTTGTCTGCCAGCTTGTCGTTGTTGCTCATCAGGCCGCTGTTCACCGAGCCCAGGGCTACGATACAGGCACCGGTGAGGGTGGCGATATCAATCACTGACTTGGGCTTGTAGCGTTCGACGTAGGTCAGGGCGTCACACAGGACCAGGCGACCTTCGGCATCGGTATTGAGTACTTCGATGGTCTTGCCGGACATGCTGGTGACAATATCACCAGGCTTGGTGGCACGGCCGCTGGGCATGTTCTCGGCACTGGCGATCACGCCAATGACATTGATTTTCGGTTTCAGGGTACACAGGGCCGTCATGGCACCCATGACACTGGCTGCACCGCACATATCGTATTTCATTTCGTCCATGGCAGCGCCGGGTTTGAGACTGATGCCGCCGGTATCAAAGGTAATGCCCTTGCCGACAATGATGTTGGGTTTCGTGTTGGCCGTGCTGCCGCGATATTCCATGATGATCAGTCGCGACTCTTCGTCGCTGCCATGACCTACCGACAAAAGGGAACCCATGCCCAGGCGTCTCATCTGGGCCTCGGTCAGTATTTTGGTTTTCAGTTCCTTGTGGCGTTTACCCAGGCTTACGGCCTGGTCGGCCAGGTAGGTCGGTGTACATATGTTGGCGGGCAGGTCACCCAGCTCCCTGGCCACCGCCATGCCGGTGGCAACGGCAGAACCGGTATCCAGACCTTTTTTCAGGGCACTACGCTGTGACTTGTCATCCAGGAAGACATCAATTTTTTTCAGGGCCGGTTTTTTGCCTTTCTTCGACTTGGTCTCGGCATACTTGTAGGTGCTGTTTTGCAGCCCGCGCGCCAGCAACTGTCCCAGGTTGCCAATATCGGCATTTTTAACCGACAGGTTTACCAGGGTGTCTGCGGCATCAGCCAGAGAGTATTTTTTCAGCGCCGTGGCGACACTGTTGACGACAGTGGCAAACTTTTTATTGGTGAGTTCGGATTTTTTCCCCAGGCCGACCAGCAGGATGCGCCTGGCGCGCACACCGTCAGGATTATGCACCAGGACGGTTTGCCCGAGAGAGCCGCTGATATCACCGGCATCAATGATCTTTGTGAGTTTTTTACGGGTCAGCTTGTCTGCCTGGGCGGTCAGCTCGGGCAGGGCCTTGTTCTGGAAAACGCCAAGGACAAGGCATGATGTGGAAAGATTCTGTAAGGAGGCGGCTTTGATCGTGAAATTCATATAAGGAGTTTTCCTGAAACTGGTCAGTCGGTTCATTAGGAAGGAGACAGGCGTGAAATTCTACTCCGCGCACAGGTATATATCAAAAGTCCGACCTGAAAGGATAAAGATTATTTACCGATGTCGTAGGTCGGAAATGGCCTGGAGGGCCATCTCCGAAATGATAGTTCGTCATGAATCGGGTTTGCCGGAGATTGCTGCGCAATTTCCGGCCTACAAAGATCAGGTTAGTTACCGGCAGCGTAGGTCGGAAATGGCCCAAAGGGCCATCTCCGACGTTGTGGCACCGGGATCAACCATGGCTTTCATTGGCTGGATTGGCAGTATTCCACTAGAATCCCTGCCATGATCATTTCCCGGTACCTGACACGCCAGATTTTACAGGTGACTGCCGCCACGACATTCATCCTGCTGGCTGTTGTCGTGCTTGGCCGTTTCCTGAAATACCTGGCACAGGCCTCCCAGGGTGAAATCGATCCCGGTGTACTGGCCCTGCTCATGTCCTACCGCATTCCGGAGTTCATCCAGCTGATTCTGCCATTGGCGCTGCTGCTCAGTATCCTGCTGGCTTACGGGCGCATGTATGCGGAAAACGAAATGACCGTGCTGTCGGCCTGCGGCCTGAGTACCCGCCGGTTGCTGGGCATCACCCTGGTTTCATCGGCCCTGGTGGCAGTGATGGTGGGCTCACTGAGTTTTCTGCTCACGCCCTGGGGGCTGGTCAATACGGATAGCCTGCTGGAAAGCCAAAAAGAGCTGAACGAATTCGACATCATGGTGCCGGGCCTTTTCCAGAATATCTCCCGTGGCCAGCGTACGACCTACACCGAGGCCATCGACAATAATGAAATGCAGAATGTGTTCATGCATGAAAGTGACAGCGGCCGGGTAACCGTGGCTGACACTGCCGTTCCCATAGAAGATGAAGACGGCTCGCGTTTTGTCCTGTTTAGCGATGGCTCCCTGTCTGAAAACGATGAGGGCGGTTATGTCCTGACGCAGTTCGAAGAACTTGGTGTGCGTATTCCGGCACGCAATATCAGTTTTGATCTCAATGTCGAGGAAAGGGCCATGACCACCAGTGCCCTGTGGCGCTCCGGTGAGCCTTCGCACAGTGCCGAACTGCAATGGCGGATTTCCCTGGTGTTGCTGATCCCGGTACTGACACTGCTGGCGGTACCGCTGAGTCGTGTCAGTCCGCGCCAGGGCCGGTTTGCCAAGCTGGTTCCGGCGGTGTTCCTGTACATTATTTATTTCGGTCTTTTGCTGGTCAGCCGCGACCTCACTGCCGCCGGGGAAATTCCGGTGATGCTTGGCCAGTGGTGGGTTCACCTGGTCTTCCTCGTGCTGGGATGGCTGTTATTTGCCGGGCGAGTACCGCGCTTGTCCTGGCCGGGGTTTTTGACACGATGACCCGCATAGACCGTTACCTGAACCGGCAAGTGCTGATGGCGATGGCCGTGGTGCTGCTTGTCCTGGCCGGACTGGACCTGGTGTTCACCCTGGTGGATGAGATCGGTGAAACCGAAGGGGCTTATGGCACAGCCGATGCGATCCGTTACGTGCTTTACGTCTTTCCCCGCCATATCTATGAGCTTCTGCCGATGACGGCATTGATCGGTTCCCTGGCCGGGCTCGGTGTCCTGGCCTCGGCCAATGAACTGGTGGTATTGCAGGCTGCCGGTGTCTGGGTGCTGCGTATTGTGTGGGCCGTCATGAAGCCGGCGATCCTGGTCATGGTGACCGGCCTTATTCTCGGTGAGTTTGTCGCGCCCCGCCTGGAGTTGCAGGGTGAGCTGGATCGTGCGCTGGCACGTGGCAAGCAGGTTGCCCTGTCACGCTACGGGCACTGGCAGCGCGATGACAACGAGTTCATGCATTTCAATGCCATTGATCCCGATGGTGAATTGCACGGCATCAGTATCTATCGTTTTGACGACCAGCAGC
>Ga0255760_10004134_pt1 | contig 12758 bp, 17 predicted proteins | sample 071ome_25_FD_179960 | JGI IMG/M metagenome (GOLD analysis project Ga0255760, IMG submission 179960) | Coastal salt marsh microbial communities from the Groves Creek Marsh, Skidaway Island, Georgia - 071410BT metaG (version 2) | ecosystem: Environmental > Aquatic > Marine > Intertidal zone >... | reverse complement strand
ATCAGTTCCGTCATTGTTTGAACTGTATGCTGTTAATCTAAATTTACTACCTTCCATTGGACGATAGTTGAAATCTCTAATTTCTAAATCAGTATCACCTGTACCAGCCGCTGTGTTTGCAGGGTTGTGTACTTTCATAGGTTGTGAAAAGTCTTGTCTTGTTGAGTCTGCTTCAACAGTTGCATTTAATTCTCTAAAGAAGATTGCACCTGACTGAATATTTTCGTTTGGATCTGAACCTTCTGCTTTAAGAGCAAGTCTACCATACGCATTAGATCCGTTAAGTGATCTAATTTGACCACCGTTTCTTGCCCAGTATGCTGTATCACAATAGTATGTAAACACAGAAACTGTTTCAACCAATCCATTGTTTGTAGCAACTAGACCATAACCATCGTTGTTAACCTGGGTATAGTCATTTGAAGTCATTGACTTGTTACCAGCAGTTTCAATCCTAATTTCATCACCTTGTGGAATAGTACCTGCAGGTAATGTTTTAGAGTCTACTTTAATTTCTGTATCAGCCGCAAGTGTTAATTTTTGTTTGTAAGTTACTGGAGTATTCCCATCACCGTCATCTACAGGTGCAGTTACACCGATAACTCTGTAAGTTTTCTTTTCTACTCCACCACTGCCTTGATATAAGAAAGTTGTTGGAATCTGGATTCCTCTAGTCAACCCTTTTAGGGTAATTTCAAAACCACTTGCAGGGTTGTCAACAACAGTACCATATTGAACACCGGCGTTACCATCAACATATTGTCCTGAACCGCCCTGTGATGAGAATGAAGAACAAGTTTGTACATAAGGTGATTTGGTTAAAATTTGACCTTCAGGGTCAAGTACCATAATAGCACCTTGGTGTCTTCTAACAGTAATGTTTCTTAAAATTGTTGCGTTGTTAACCAAGAACACATCACAGTGTTGGTTAAGCATTTTTAATTCAATTACAGTATTGTTAGGAATATCATCTTGTAGTGTTGTTGTAGTTGTTAAGTTGATATCGCTATAAAGTGATAAATCTGCTCTTGTAAAATCTTCTACACCATCAGGATCAAAACTAATTTCTTTTACGTAGTACGTTGTACCATTGTATGTAAAGTATTGTCCCCAACGTGGATAGTAAACTAGATCTTTTAATCTAATCTGTGCCGCACCTGTTTGGTTAACACCTACGCCAGTGTCGGCTCTTGAATACTGTGAGTCATAGTGATTTCTAAATCTTGCGGCTTTAGGTGTACCAGTACCGTCGTAACGCTTTTGATCTCCACGTTCAAATGTTAAGTCTAATGCACGTTGTGGAGGTCGAACACCTACTTTAGATTGAATGATTACACGTCTAAATTCGTCACCTTTGATCGAACAGTTCTCTGGTAAAACAATTGGTGTTAGTTCTTCGTAGAAACCTGATTCAATATGAATAGTTACTTCAGGTAATGGAACATTTTGTTCTCTACCTTGACCGCCAATCTTAGCAGGTAATGCACCTAGTCCGTTAGTAATAACATCGGTAACAATATCCATCAAGTTACCAATTTCAGTACTTGCTCCTGTTTCTGCAATAACAGTTGTATCAATAAATTGTTCAGCACCACTTTGATTACTGTAAGTACCTTCTAGTACAGGTAAGTTGCCTAGTCCGTTAGTAATAACGTCAGCAATCATATTCATTAGTGTATTAATTTTTGTACTTGCCGCTGATTCGCCGTTGTTTGAATTTATAACCTGTTCTGTTACACTTTGTCTTGAAGTGTATGCTGTGTTTAGAATAATATAACTTCTTACTAGGTCTTTAGTAAAGTTTAATGCATCAACTGTTTGTGGCTGTTGACCTGCAACATAACTTGTAACACCATTCCAATAACGTGAAGCATTTTCTCTAGATTTACTGTTACCACCGTATTTTAAATCAAAACTAATACCATCAAGAATAATTTTTACATCACGCTCACATTTTGTTTTATCGTATGTAAATCCATTCCATATACCGGCACCTGCCGCAATTTGTGCTTCAATGTAAGCAATAGTTTCATCTGCAATGTATTCTCTGTTTGCATCAATAAGTGCAACAGCATTTGGATTTTCTGTGTTTGCTGGAGCAACATAAGCCGTATTTGTTAACACATTGTTTTGAATTAGATTCTTAGCAAATTCAAGTGCCGCAACGGTTTCTGTTTGTTGTCCTGCTACTCTTGATGTAGCACCATCCCAATATGAAGCCGCCGCATCAACTGTTTTTGAGTTACCAACATAAGTTAAGTCGAAACTAACAGCATCAATAATTAATCCAATATCACGGAAACATTTTTCTCTATTAAATGTAAAGTTAGAAGCAAAGTCATCTGAATTATCACCGTCATTGATTTCTGCTTCAATATATGCAAGTGTTTCGCGTTGAATGAATTCTCTGTTGTTAACAAACAATTTGTTTGCTAATACATAGGTTGTGTCTTCCGTACCATCAGCCGCCATGTTAACTGTATACGGTCCAGGCTTTCTACCAGGCACAGGGAAAATAACATCACCGGTTAGTAGACCTTGATCCTTAAGTGTAATATCACCTTTGATAATTCTTTCTGCATAGAACGCCGCTTCTCTAACATTGTTAAATGCGTATGCTAAAGAACGACCAATTTGTGTTCTGTCAACACCATCAGAAATCATTTCCTGTTCTGTTCTACCGTTAGTGCTTACGAATAAATTTTTCTTACTTGTAAAACTATTATTATCTACATATTCTTTAGTAGCCGCTTGTAGACTACTTGAAGTAAATGTAGGTGATTGTGATAGAACCAATGGTCCTGTCATTGTGTCACCAGCAAGTCTTACTTTTGTATCAGCATATTTTTTGTTTACTGCTTCGTCTTGACTGTTTGGTACTCTTGGCTGTCCTGAATTTTGTAATTTAATAATACCTGTTGCAATATCACCTGCGGCATCTAAAAACTTGTCATCCGCATATTTTTTAGTAACAGCATCTTGATCTTTTTCTGGAGTACCTAAGTTCTCAATCAAGAATGTTTGTGCATTCAAGTCACCACCTAGTTCTGGTGTAGTATCAAGTCTAATTTCTGTACCAGTTGTTCTAAGTGTTAATTTAGTAGGATCAGAAGTGAAGTCGATAGCAATACCTTCACCTTCGATAGTTCTTAAATTAACAGCATCGCCTGCTGTATTTGTAGCAAGTACTTTGTTTGGTGCTAGTGTAGATGGAGTGTCGTCTAATGATGAAAACGTTAATCCGCCGCCTAGTCCTAATGATGCATAGATTTCAGTAAAGTTTTGATTAACTTTATTAAAACCTTCCCTGATACTATCGCCTGTAGCATCATTACCAGTAGTACCAATATTAATTACTTTACGTGCCATCTAGTTATACTCCAAAACTTTCGCCGCAACCGCATGACGAAGTTGCATTAGGGTTGCTTATATTCATATAAGAACCAAAAACTTCTTTCTTAAAGTCTATTGTTGTACCCGCTACATACAATAAACCTGCTCCATCAATAGCAAACTTGCCATTGGTTAAATCAAAAATCTCATCATCATCTGCAACTGCATCTACAGCGTCCCACTGATATGTAAAACCAGCACAACCACCGCCTTTAACACTTAATTTAACGTACTTTTTACCTTCTTTAGCAAGTACGCCTTCCATGTGTTCTTTTGCTGATTCAGTCACAGTTACTATGCTCATGATAATATTTATGTTATTATTCTATAATCCGAATGTAAAGTGTAAATACGAGCATGTATATAAGAACAGATATTATTACCAAGTCCTATATGCGTAAGTCTAAAGCAGGCAGATACCATCCTTATACACGTAAATCGCAGGTGATTATTTTTAAGTGTGATCAATGCGAGGAAGAATTTATAAGAGAAAAGGGCAAAGTGGATCCTAGACGTTTAAACAACAACTATTTCCACGTTTGCCCTAAATGTGATCCTAAACGCTTTGCTCAAAAGCGTGGTGTTGAGAAGCGTTTAGTGTGGAACTTGCCTGTAAGTACTGACAAGCCAATTGGTAAAATGTAATTACTCAGACTTCCAAATAGTCCAAGCACCGTATGCGATTGCCGCATAGGCTAGTAATCCTGCTAGTGGTTTAGCAATTAGTACTACAATGCCTAGTGCAATAAGTGCCGCACCGTCCCAAGAAGTTCTTTCTGTGAAACGTTTTGCTACCCAACCTTTAAATTTATCTAACATAGTAATCTCCTTATTTTTTAGGTTTTACTTCTTTCCATAATTGATCAACCAATTTCGCTTTGGTTAATCTTTTATCTAACTCAATGCCATGAGCACGGCCTAATTGTTCTAGATCGTTCTTTGTCATTTTTGTTAGTTCTGCTTTTTTCATTACAACAGGTTTATCAAGAACCAATGGTGCTTCTTTCTCTAAATCTGCTGGCATGAAAATACTTTTAAGCCACTTTAACATATTATTCTCCTGATTTGTCTTTAAGTGTAATTACTCCGCAGGCAACTCTTTCGCCTGCATTTCCGGTTTTGAGTGATTCTTCGTCTCCACCTTTACCCAAATCATCTTCATCTGAATGGATAACAATGGCTCGACCAACTATACTACGGTCTCCACTTAGATCTACTCTTTTTGCAACTATGGTGAAATCGGCTACGCCGGACGGGTTCGCTGTGATATTTCCTAAATCTCCAACATGCCCTTTATCAACATCACCGTGGTCTACACTATCGGGATCATAATGAGGGCCGGCAGAATCACAACCATTTGACAAATCACCAAATTCATGTATATGAAATCCGTGCTTACCAGGTTCTAAACCAGTAACTCTACCTTTAATTAGAGTTGGTTCACCAGGACGTTGCATAAACAGTATTTGACCTTTTACTTTATCTGTGTGGATTAGTTCTGATACAACAGCATAAACAGTTTCGTTTGCTTCTGTGAGTGCATTAACACTTTCACACCAGCACTGCTTCGCTTTTGTTCTCGGACAACTTGTTTGTGTTAGTTCCGTTATTTTCATGTAGATATTTATGCAGATTAGCACTAGCCAAATTTTTTGCCTTGCTTTCTACCATTATATCTGCATAGTCCCAAAAACTTAATGCCCAGTCATTAACTGCATTATTCCACATAAAATCACTGTGAGCACGTAGTTTTTGCTTCTTATACCCTGTTTCTAATAGTGTTGTCATATCAGGCTTAACATCTGTAGGAAAGTCTACAAGTAAGTCTTCACGTGATACGGAGTAGTGTATGACAGGACGAACACCACGCCAACTATCTACTATGCGAGCAAATCTATCGTCGGTGGGTTGAATGTATTCTCCACTATTGACCCAGTGATGGTGTATGTCAAGAACGAGAGCGAGGTCTTTTGCAAGTTCGAGGCTTGCGTCGATGCCCCAGGACATTTCGTCGTTTTCGATCGTGATAGTGTTTCTTGCTTCGGGCGAGAGTCTCTTGAGGGCGTCTTTGATGCCTTGTGGACCTTTTCTACCCGATATGTGTACATTGCATTTAAAGTCTTGATATGTGCGACCGTATCCCATCCACCTGATGACATCCACATGATATTCAAACTCCTCTATACTTCTATTTACGATATCATCGTTATCGCTAGCCAGAACAGTAAACTGCCCAGGATGCATAGACAACCGTACGTCCAACGCTTTAGCACGTTTGCCGACGTTAGCGAAGTTCGACTCGCAATAATTGACCACGTCAGGTAACTTCCAAAAATAGCACCAAGTAGGCTCAGTGTATACAGGAAGTACATCACTTCCGAGTCTAACCATTCTAAGTTCATTAGGTAAACCTCCTACGTAATTAATAAGGTTCATAAACGACTGTATGTTATGAACCATAATGTCCCAAAGTCTTTGTTCAGCAACTTCCTTAGTCTGCCTGTTAAGCCAAGCAACAGTTGTAGAGCGTGTATTAAGTGGACGTTGTATCTCCTCAAGAAGTTTTTTCTTCTGAGTTTGATCGGGGTGCATGTACTTACATGCAAATCCTATGCGTTTATGTTGAGAATTCATTTTGTAGTAATTTCCAAGTATCCTTATAGTTCTTTATATTATAACAGAAGCCAAGGTCTTTGTCAATCAATACTTTCTTTAATGGATAATCATTTCCTTTTGGATCAGTTTTATCTCCAAAAAACTGTAAAATATCATTGTGCGGATCAAAGTCTTTGATGATTTGGCTTTTATCGTTGCCTTTTTCAAAAATATCTAATCCTGTTTCACCACCCACTACTGCTTGTAGATTTGGAAATTCTTTATTAAATTGTTTTGCTAGTTTGTTTCGTTCGTTATGTTCTTGATCATATTTTACATAAAACTTGCGTTCGCCCAGTGTAGCATTACGTCCAACTATACTAAAATTAACCATGCCAGGACGTTCCTCAATATGTAATCCTGTTCTTAAAACAAAACGGCTTTCATCTAATTTAATGTTTAACCATTTACGTGCATCATCAGGCAACGTCCAATCTGTTGTGTAGATATTTTTACCATGTTCGTAAACATCACTGCCCGAACAATTATATACACGTTCTACACTTTCACAAAGTTTTTTACCTAGTTGTTCTACTGTTTTAGGATAGTCACTACCTGTGACAAGATAAACATAGTTTTCTTTTGTAAAATTTAAAAACCAATCGTGGAATTTAGGATCTATTTTTTGTCTGCTTGGTGTGAGAGTACCGTCGACGTCGAATATAAATCTATATACCATTTATACATTACTCGTCGTAAGTAAACCAACCAGTGATGATATATTTGTAACCATCATAAATTGGGTTGCCTCTGTGGGGGTGTTGCCATGTTGCAGGAAAGAATACTAGTTTACCTGCTACAGGTTTTGTTTTCATTCCTTGATATAAAAATTCTGTTTCGCCGCCTTCTTTAACTGTGTTAAGATACAGCATATAAACAGCAACACGATTACCTGCAGAAATACTATTGTTTTCAATGTGCCAAATATGATATGCTTCTTTAGGACCGTTTCGTTGTACACTCATTCCTTTAGGAGAGTGTTTAACCATGCTGTCTTTTAGTACAGTAAATTCGGGTATGTATTTTTTGTAGTAGTGTTCTCCTACAACTTTATAAAATTCTTCAACAAGTTCCGGATCATGATAGAACATGTTATGATGTGGTGCCCAATCATAAACTACTCTTGTGTCTTGATTATATTTGATACTACCATCGTAGTCTGAGGTTTGTTTTTGTTTGCACATTTCTTCAAAACGATTGATAACTTTATCGCAATACTCTTTTGAAAATGCGTTTGGGTATTCTCTAATATATGATTCTGCTATACTCATTGTTCCATTCCGCGTATATTTAATGTATTAAAACTTATGACCATACGGTTTTCGGTTTGGTTAGTTTCGCTTCCATGCTCTAACCAACTAGGAAAAAGATATAATACTCCTTCCTTAGCAGGAAATTCACCATTGTCAGCATTGTACATTGTAGTTTCTTGATGTGTTTCACACATCTTATAAATTTTAGTTGGATTAAAAAATTTAAGTCCAACGCTATTGTCAGGTACTTTTGGATAATAAGCACCGCTGATTACACTGTTTTCATGTCTGTGCGGGACCAATGTGCTATCCTTGTCCATAATACTCATCCAACTGTTTGATATCACACATTGCGTTAGTCCTGCTGTTTCAATATAAGCATTTACACAGTTTGTAAAACAATCTTTTAAACGTTTTACTAGAGGGTGATCGATATCAAGTATATTGTGATTACCGGCAAAGTATGAACTCTGTGCATTAACTAGTAAAGGGTGAGGTTTAGTTTGTTCTTTAAGCAATACATTTTGTAGAAGTTTAGTATCTACATCTGCATTCAAATTGAACTCCATTACTAGAGTTGGGAATACATTATGAATTTGACTTTGCATATTACTTCCAGTTATTTACTACCCATGAGTCATTACAGTTGTGAGGATTGGGATCTCCATGAAATACTGCAATGCAACAGTTTTCGTCAGGTTCGACGTTTTCTTTATGAATAAATTTACGCTCACCTTTTTGTCCTGCTGATAGTTGTCTATCTTTTCTTATTTCCCATTTATAACTTCTAATCCATTCGTCAGGCCAAAGTTTTGCTGTTCCTCTTGCGGCTGTCCATAACCAGTCTTGATCTCCAAAATGGCTACCTATAACTTTTTGTGGATCATCATTAAAACGTTTCCACACATCATGAAGTTGACCTTTTCTAAATCTAATTACAGAACTGTTATACTTTTCCCATTTAGGTTGCATTGCACGAGTAAAGTCTCTAATTACACACCACTCACCTGGTTGATATGTAAACAGTTTATCTAGTTTACCTGAAATAACAACGTCAAGGTCCATATATAAAATAGTACAATCATCAGGTAAAGGTAGATTGCTATTATACATATAAGGCTTGCACCACCAACCTGTTAAGTTTTTAGGTAAATCAATACACTGGATATCGGGATTTAATCCTGCTCTATCATCGGTTAGACACACCATAGTAAACGGAATGCTAAGATTTCTTTTTACCATGTTGTATAGAATGTTAACATAATCAGCACTATACTTTGTACCATGTTTCAAGCACATTACATAATTGTTAATGCCTGGATTTTCTGCAATCTTCTTTGCACGAAGTTGTTCGTATTCTTTGAAGTTAACACTTTTCTGAATCTTGGCATTTCTACGTTCCTGACGTATTCTTGCCCACTCGGCTTTAGTGTATTTTGATTTGTCTATCTTTGCCACGAGGATTAACCCTCATAGATTGCTGAGTTTGCACCGTGTTCTGCACATTCTACTTTAACGCAATAACAACGATTATTTGTTTTTTCTCTAATTAGTTTGTCTGCAAAGTTAAATGCATGTTCTGCAAACTTCTCTGCACCAACGCCATCAAAGATACGCAACTCTGCTAGGCCCTTTGCTTCTAGTTCACGTAGTGTATCCAAGTGTGGGTCTGCAGAGTCGACTGCTACCTTGTGGTCAAAACTATCTTCTAACCAAGCCTTCAAAGGTTTTAGTCCTCCAAAGTCTACTGCCCAGTTCTTGTTGTCTAGTTCATCACAACCAAATGTAAATGTAAATGCTAGACTGTAACCGTGTAGTAAGTGACAGTGTGAATGATCTGCATTGGGTTGTCTAAAGACTGCCGAAAGACCAATGTTGTGTCCATAATGTTTTGTACTTAAATGCCTTGCCATTGTTGCTCCTGTTATTTGTTCCCGTTGATAAGTTTCTGTCCAAGATCTCTAATACCTTGTGATAAATTATTTTTTAATCCTAATTGGCTATCAACTACTGCTTGTACTATCTTAATTAGTCCAACACTATCAACCACAAAATTTTCTGACTGTATGTTGATTCCATTACCGTCCATTATCTTTACTAGTTCAGTAGATATTTGTTGTGTAATCTCCTGACTTTTTTGTTCAGGTGTTACTGTATTACCTGGAAACTCTATAATATTATTCATGTTATATCCTTAATATTATATTAGTATAACAGATTATTTAGATTTGTCAATTAGTTTTTTGAAATTTTCGTAATTATCGATAAAAAAATTATCAAACTGATCCCATTCTTCAGGTGGTTGCCAATCGTCTGGCTGTATTTGTAAGAACTTGATGTTTGGATATAGTTCAAATAATTTTGCAGTTTGATATATCCAATAGGAAGGATCTGTTGCTGGTTTAGTATTATCGTTATAGTTTTCAGTGCTTTTGTATATGTTATTGAATAGTTTATCAGTGCTGTACAAATCAAAACCTAGCATTACTACAAACTTCGGATCCATTGTACAAGCCAAATTAAGTGCATGTCCACCACTGCCCCATTGGAAGGGATCATCTATTCTTTTGTCACCTTTATACGGTAGTTCCGGCAACTCTCTTACATTTTGCCAATAACTAAAATTCTTACGCCAATCTGGTCTAGTGTATAATGGATTTTTATAATTGTTGTTTACTGCTTCGCTAACCATTCTACGATCACAACAAACTAGATAGTTGGGTATAAAATCTCTATGCACAGCATTAGTTCCAATAGACTCTCCTAACCATTCTAGTGAATAGAGGTCAAACCCGTTTCTACTTTCACCATTACCGATGACTGTGATATACTTGCTCATAGCAGTATTTACTTACGATTATCTTTGATGTCTTGAAAAAGTTGGCGTATAACTTTGAGATCTGTTAGAACTTCCTGTATTCCATCTTCTGCTTTGTGTACCCTATCTGAAATATGACCGATAGTGTTTATTGTCCAGAACCACCACGAAATGGCAGTTACAGCAAATAGAATACCAGCAATAACTAAGATGTCATTAAAGTTCACCATATTCATTTTATAAAAAACAAACCCTACCCCAGCAAATACAAAAGGTGCGAATTTAGCAAAGAGGTTCCAATATCGAACCTCTTTTTTAATACGGTTAGGAATGTCTTTCTTTAAAAAGATTACGTTCTTCATACCAATATTTATTATTTTTCAGGAAGTTATAAAGTTGATAGTTAATACGGCTTGCCGATAAAACCGAAACTGTTCCACTGACCTGGATTACCACCAGCAGTGCAAATCCATCCTACAGGAGCATCTTCTTTAGGACTTTTATTCCATACAGTATCGCCCTTGTTCCAACTGCCTTTTAGTGGTGGACGATCAGCAACAGTAAACACCCTGTTTTGAAACTTGATGTTGCCTACAGCATCTAAACTGTGTTGTGGGTTTTTGATGCCTATTCCAACTTTTCCGTATATATGATGAACTGCATCATTGTTGCCTTCGTTACCTATAGTAATGTTACCGCTTGGGTCTATGCTTAAACGTACTTGGTCATCTGTAATTAAACCAACACTTTTATTGTTATAAGCACCTAGTTTAATAATACCTTCGTCAGCATCAACTATAAAGTTAGTATCAAATGCAAAGTTAAAAATAGCAAGATCGCCTGCAGGCTTGTCTGTTCCTAATCCTAGTCTATCTAAGTTAGGATCAAAGAATATATGCTCGCCTATTTCAACTCGGCCACTTACTTTGAGATTTTTAAGTTGACCTACCTGTTGTAAACTACTTTTAACAACACTAGAACCTAGTGTTGATTGTGTAAGCACATCTTGTTGTCCTATCATAAAGGACTTGTCTTTGTGTAATTCGATAGGTTCTGTGCTGTAGAATCTGTCAGGTTTATTAAGATATACAAATTGTTTTGTATACTGTTTAGGATGTGTCCAAATAAATCCTGTGCCTACACTTGTTTGACGTTTGTTCTTATGACTAAACTCTACATACTGACGTTCAGTAGTTTCGTCAGCAATTAATTGTTTTGTAATAAGTTCGTCTACTTCGAGTTTGCCAGCAACAAAAACATTCTTTTTAAAATTAGCATTTCCTGTAACATCAATATCACTATTAATAGATTTTGTTTTGATGTTGTCAACTATTATTGTATCATCAACAACAGTTAAAGAAATACGACTAGCACGATCATCTATACCATCACTGCTAAAATTTTGTATAGGTCCACCTTTGACCCACTCGCCAGGAAACTCGCCCTTTTTAATATCTAATTGCGAAACCCTAATATTATCGATTGGTTTGTCAAAGGTTGCTACAGGCATTATAGTTCTTCCGCAATACCTAGAATTTCTGCGGCTAAAAGTGCTCCAGGTAACCACATAATGTTTGCACCTAGTAATACTGCTACACAACCTGCAATACGTAAACCACTCTTTACAATACTAATGTAAAAATGTTTACGACTTGGATCTACTGGTTCCATTAATCTCTCCTTTTAAAGATTTCATCAATTAGTCCATAGTCTAATGCTTCTTGAGCAGTCATAAACTTATCACGTTCCATGTCATTGCTTAATTCTTCAAAGGTTTTGCCTTTGCTGTTATGCTGAACGTATACGTTAGTTAATTCTTTTTTCAACTTGATAATTTCTTCTGCGTGAATTTGAATATCAGTTGCTTGTCCACTAGCACCGCCACTTGGTTGGTGAATCATGTGTCTTGCGTGTGGTAACATAAAACGTTTGCCTGGCTCTCCTGCTTGTGCTAATAATGAACCCATTGAGCAAGCCTGACCCATTACATACGTGTACACGGGAGATTTGATGTACTGCATGGTATCATAGATAGCCATACCTGAACTTACTACACCTCCTGGTGAGTTAATATAAAAGTGAATTGGCTTTGATCCACTGTCTGATTCTAACAAAATTAACTGTGCTGTTAGACTGTGTGCAACTCCATCGTGCACCGGACCGTTTAGAAAAACGATACGTTCTTTAAGCAAACGACTAAAAATGTCATATGCTCTTTCACCGTCATGTGATTTTTCAACCACCATAGGTACTAGATTGCTCATTAATATACTCCTATCAATAATGTTTCTGGGTTGAGTCTGCCATTCATTTTAGTTGGCGTAGTAGTAACAGTCTCCCACCAGTTTTCAAATTTACGTTTTGTGTTTAGGTTACGCACTTCCTCAAGTTGTTGTTGAGGCTTACGCAATACTTTCCAAACCGATTTTTCTTCATCGTACCTTTGTAAAGTTTGTCCCTTCAAATAAAGTCCTGTACCATCTCTTTTTTGCTGTAAAGGATCTTCATTACTCGTATAGTATACGCCCAACTTACGATTTTTGCAATTAAAAATTACAAGCATATTTGCCGAAATAAACTTATGTGCTTCGACACTTGCTCCGTAAGTTTCATCAACTACTTTATACTTCAATTTGGCT
>Ga0255760_10004111_pt1 | contig 12802 bp, 23 predicted proteins | sample 071ome_25_FD_179960 | JGI IMG/M metagenome (GOLD analysis project Ga0255760, IMG submission 179960) | Coastal salt marsh microbial communities from the Groves Creek Marsh, Skidaway Island, Georgia - 071410BT metaG (version 2) | ecosystem: Environmental > Aquatic > Marine > Intertidal zone >... | reverse complement strand
CGTTAATATTCCTTGTGCCGAAACAGCAAACTGCATTTGTCAATCCTTTGTCGTGCAGATTTATCATATCGTAGATTCCTTCTACAAGAATAACGCTGCCTTGTATTGGGGTGACTTTCGAAGGATACAGAGGCATTCGTGCCCCAGGAGGGCTAATAAGATACTTTGGTGTACCTCCAGTCATGTGTCGAGCATTAAATGCTACAATCTTTCCAGATATGTCACGAATTGGAAATACTACTCGACCAATAAAGTGTTCATGATCTTGAAAAGCTTCAAACTTACGGTAGGTTTCTGGTTTAATATTTCTCCAGTTTCCAACGTAAGGTAATGCACTTGGGGGAAAAGACAAGCCTACACTTTCAGCTCTCTTTTCACGAATTTTCTTCTTAATAAGTTCTCTGCGTAAGTGTAAAAAACTTGCCTTTTCCCCAAAATGCACAAAAAGACTTCCCTTGAAGCCACAAGAGAAGCAATGAAAAATTCCTGTAATTTGATCTACCCGCATACTTGGATTACTGTCATCATGCTCAGGGCTGAGACAAGATACGACAAAATCCTTTCCTTTGGGGGTAAAAGGAACTTTTCTACTTTCAAGTAATTCTTGTACGTTCACTAACAGTCCGAGTCAAAAGATTGCCATTCGTCATATTCAGTAGGCTCATCATATTCACCTTCGTCGTATCCTTCTGCAAAGGTATGTACTAAATCTTCTTCGATAGCATACTGACAACCATGGTAGTAGTCTTTATGTTCGTCATCCAGTAGATGAAAATATGAAGAAATACGAGCCAGCATTGTTTCTGCCAGCTCTATATTTCCTTCCGCCATTGCTGCTTCGAGAATATCAAAATAGGGGCCAACTTTAACCTCTACTCTTGGTGCTAAACTCATCTTCTCATACTCGCTAGTTCTTTCATCTGTTGTTCGTCTATAATAGGTACGGCATTGGACTTATGCATGGTTCCGATACCTTTAACAAGGGTTCCTGTGTAACGTGGCGATTCCACTCGAGCGGCAACTCCAGCTGTGTCGGGGGCTGAAGGGTACTCGGGAGTTTCTCGTCGCCTATGGGGATTTCCAGTAGTATCCCCAGCCTTTGCAGATATATGTTTTCGTCGATTATACGTTTTCTTTTTTCTTCCTGAGAAAGTGTGGCCCATTGATCCATAGTAAATCCCCATAAAAAACTCCTGCCATTTGAAGATATATTATACCAAAAAATAGCAGGAGTGTCAAGAATTATTTTTAGATGTCGTTTATTTCTTCGCCAGTCTTATGCTCATTTTCTTCTTTTTCATCTGGCGTGAGTGCTGATTCTGGCCCTATTTTTAGAGTTTCCCAATTCATTGTAGAAGTAAATGTTCCCATTTTACCACTTCTCATTTTAGTACAATTAAATGTCATAATAGCATCTTCAGTTCTCCACGTATCAATCGTGAAAGCTGCGTCTGCCGCATCGAGAATACCCTTGGCGAAGCGAGCTTCTCCAGTAGCATCTATCTGATAAGGACTATAAACCGGCACTTCATACTCCTGAGCCATTGATTTCAGTGCTTTACTTACTTCTATCTGCTCAGTCCAGTCATACTGACCTGCGCGTGACGGAAGATTAGAACGCTTGACTTGATTGATATAATCAACAATAATTACACCAACATCCATCGCACTTTTGACTTTCTTATCCAGCTCGGCTCGAATCTTTGAAAGAGTGAGAGAAGCATCGTAGACAACATCCAACTGCTGAGTCGGGAGAAGCTCACAGTTAGTCTTTAGATCGTAGTGTAGGCGATCAAAGTCTCGATGTTCTTTGTACAAATTCAATTTTTCTTCTGGGTTCACAAAACGGTTAGCCCACCAAGCTGCAACAAGCTCCCACTCCGTAACACTAAGATTACGTTTCCGAATACGCTCGTGTGGAACTCCAGTCGCAATGGAACAGCATCTTTGTAGAATTTCTCGACTATCCATCTCGATTGTGAAATAGATAGCAGACTTTCCACTTTCATACACTGTATTTGCAATGTTACAGCAAGTAATGGATTTCCCTGCCCCGCGGCGACCCCCGACAAGAATTAAGTCTCGGGGAGAAAACTTGAATTCTTCGTCGAATGCGGAGTTCATACCGAGGGGCAGGTACTTTTCCAATTCCTCTTCTGCAGGAAACAGGGAAATACGTTGCATACTTTCCTGGGGCTGCTCTAGCTCTACTTTTTCTTCTATATCTAGAACAATCTGGTGCAGATGAGATACTGACTCTTCCGCATCTTCAAAAGATATGGAATGGTCAATATATTTCTCAAGAGAATACAGTATCTCTTTTTGAGTGTACTCATTCTTGAGATATTGAAGCAGCATAGAAGGTTCTGCTTCAACTTCAAGTGCTTCAATAGCAAGAAGTTTTTCTTGCGTAGCACTATCCCGAATCTCAAACTTTAGATCCTCAAATGTAGGAACAGTATGATACTTCTGGGAGTGTCCATCAATAATACTAAAGATGGTATGGTACTCGTTAGGCAAATAATGCTTACGCAGATAACTCCAGGTATCAGAATCCTGAAGCACAATAATCTGTTTGATTAATGCAGAAGCAATATTCAATTAAGTTCCCCGAGTACACAAAAAAGCAACCGCAACGCACCCGCTACGGTTGCTCAAAAGAAAGTCTACTTAACCAGCAGCCTTTTCTTTCTTTGAAGCGCCGTCATAGTCAGCGGCTGAAAGGCCACGACGAGTCAGCATAGTCTTGACACCGCGAGCAGTCTTGCCGATTGCTTCCGCGATCTCTTCAACGGTCATTCCAGACACATCACCGAGGTCTGCCAAAGGATCTTCTTTGGCTCCACCCTTGGTGTGCTCTTGACGAGGAATAGCGTCGATTTCACCTGAACGAAGCAGGCTGAGAGCCTTACCACGTACAGAGTTTACAGAGCGATCAAGAGCTTCTGCAATAGCTTCAACGAACGCACCATCATTTACCATAGAGATAAACTTAGACTCCTCTTCGGGAGAGTAGGTACGAACAGTCTCAACCTTGGGAGCAGGCTTGACATGATCGGTCAATTCCATAGACAAAATCTTGCCTTGGATAGACTTAGCGGAGAAAGCTCCGCCTTCAAAATGCTCAGCAATTTGAGCATAGGTGTACTCACCGCTGTTGTCAGAGACAAAAGCAGCAAGAGTTGCTTCTTGATCTGCGCTAAAAGCACGATTTGATCGAGAAGAAGCCAGTTCTACTTCAAAGCCCATTTTACGGAGCTTGCTAGAAACAGAACGGGTAGAAGTGCCAAGCTCATCTGCTGCTTCAGCAACAGTGTCTTGGGAGACAGGGCTCTCGTTACCTACGAAAGCTGTCAGTTGAGCGGTACGCTCATCAGTCCACTTAGGAAGTGCCATATTAGTGTTCTCCTAGAAATTCACTTAAATTAGTTACAATATTTACGCCAGAATCTCTGGCCTGTTTAGTTTTTGCGGATTCTATACCACTTTCATTTACAAGAATCGTTACGTCTTTAGTCAAACTAGACTTTACTTCATAGCCCAGGCTTGACAAAGTTTCAGTCGCATCAGCTTTTGTTTTGAAACTCTTCAATCGTCCACTAATACAAACTACTCCTTTTCTCTCTACTTTCTGTTCGGTAACGAACTTAAAGTCAAACGGCAAACATCCGTCATAAAAAGCATAAAAATCTTTTGAGAGCCAAGACATAAGATTCTCGGTAGCTTTTGGGCCTAATCCGGCACGCTTACAAGTGTCTGCGTTAATTTCAGTAATATTTTCAACAGTCTCAGACAGCTTCTTCGTTGCCGTGTTTCCGATTAATGGAATACCAAAAGCGGGCAATACTAAATTAAGAGGAGCAGACTTAGAGTTATCTATCTCCTTCTTTAATTTGATTGCAATTTTTTCTGAGTTAAGTGCAGACGTAATATAATCTACATCAAGCTCATATAACTGGTCGAAATCTTGAATATCAAGTTTTTCGATAGCAGCAGGGCCTAAGCCCTTAATTTTCAGAGTTTTAGCAAAATGCTCGATTTTCTTTTGCTTTTGGGCACCGCAAACGGTACTCTTGCAGTAGAGAAGTTGATTTATCCACTGAAGATTAGACCCACAGGATGGGCAATCTGATGGAGGCACAATCTCACGCAGCATTTAGTTTCTCCGAAAAAGTAAAATATATTATACGAAAAGTTGAGGTAAAAGTCAAGAATTATTTTTCTTTTGGTCTACACGTCGTAAAATTCGAGGTATAATTTCCCCACTTCGAATAACCTCTACAGTACAGCCTATTTCTAGTTCCAAGCTGCGAATGTACTCGATGTTGTGTAAAGTAGCCCTGCTCACAATGGCTCCTTCCACTTCGACTGGACTAAGAATGGCGACCGGGCTGACTACACCCGATTTACCAACTTGCCACACAACATCGAGCAATTCTGTATGTACACCCTCTTTCTGCTCTTTGAGAGCGAAAGCACCGCGAGGATGGTGAGCTGTATGTCCCATCTTATTAAAAGATTTTTGATTGTTAATACGATATACCCAACCATCCGTAGGATAGTTACTGGCATCGAAGGTATTAACAGCATTAAATCCTTGATCGGCTAATGCTTTTAATATAGTAGAGTACTGATCGTAGTCAAGACCAGACTTATGGATGTCATATGCGACAAAAACAAGATTCTCAGCGCGAGCCTCGAACTCTTTGATGTCTTTGAGGTTTAATGACCCCGAAGCTACATTTCTAGCATTAGTAACATTTGAAGGGCAAACTATCTCACCTGTAATCTGAACCTCTCCCCGTAGAGAGATAGTTGGGGGTACAAGTAAAGCAAGTTTGTCGGTAATATCTCGGCCAAGATTACCGTCCCCTCTAGTTAATCCAAGAGCAAACTGTTTATTTACATAAAGTAAAGATACAGCGGCTCCGTCTAACTTGGGAGTTTTAATATAGCCAGATATATTTCCAGCTTCAGTTATGTCGAAATATTTTTGAAGTGAGTACATACGATACAAGTGAGGCACCCCGTCTGTAACGACATGCCCAACCTGATCGTAAGAATACTTTGCAACAAGACTATCAAACTCAGCGTCCGAAATAATAGGAGCGCCAGAGTAGTAAGCTAGACTCGCCTTTTCAAGAAAATCACGCATAGTATCTCCCAAATTTGAAAAGATATTATACTAAAAGTTTAGGAAAAAGTCAAGAACTATTTTAAGTAAAGGTTATTTATTAAGTCCTGGAACTGCTCCTCAATAATTTCCTTACTTTCAGCCAGAGAAAGTATCTCTGTGAGCCCTACGAATAGCTCTCTTGAATTGTGAAAATCTAGAGGCATTGCTACTCCTTCAGGGGTAGGTTTCCATTCTTCGTTAAAGTCCAGATAGTACTTACGAAGATGCAAATATTCTATACCCCTAAAACTACTTACTATTAGCCTGACTTGAACTTCTTTTTCTTCATCGTAATGTATGACTTTTTCATACATTTCTGGAGCTTCATGTAGTTCCATAACTAGCCCTCGTTCTGTAAAACTGAAGACAACGGTACTACACTAGTTACATTCGCAGGTTTTAATAAGCGATAGGAATCTGTGTCCCAACAAAATAACAATAATGTTTCGTTAGACTCTTTTGCTCTATTTTTCTTCTCTCGTATATATGGTGTGGAAAAATCCAGGGTACATACATTATACTTTAGTTTATTTGAGTTTTCACTCCTATAAGTAATAATTGCATCACCATACTCATTTACAATGTCTGCTAGTTCTTCTTTTTTCACAAATACTCCTTAGGTAGCAGGTCAGTAAAATTTTTTACTTTGCCGAACTCTAAGGTTCTTTCTTTAGATAGCAGAAAACCACTCCCCCGAAAGGAAGTGGTTATAGTAAAAACTTTTTTAGTTAGCGGCTACGTTACCGATAACTCCAGCAAAGTATTGAGCTGCTTTGCCCGTCAGCTTTGAAATAACATCTTCGTCAACTTCTTGACCAGCATCAGTAAGAGCTGCGACCAAAGCATCTTGAGCTGCCTGCTTTGATACACGACCGCCTCCAGTGCTACCGGAGGGCTTAGTCCCACCAGTAGCGGGGCTCTTTTTTACATATACACCTGCTTTGGTAAGAATCATGCGAACACCGTTAGGTGACTCTTCTAGTTCTTCTGCGATTGACTTAACAATCTCCATGCTCGTTTCGGGGGTAGGATCTTGCTCTTCATACATTGCTACTGCTTGAGCTTTCTTATCGTCGTCCCATGCCATTCTACGTTTCCTCTTTTTGTTAGTGGAGCCTGGGCAAACACCCAGACGTTTAAGTTGTTGCATATAAAATCGGTCAGACATAGCTTTCCTCAATTTTGAAAATATATTATACTTCAAAACAAAGCAAAAAGTCAAGAACTATTTTTATAAACGTGAGAAGTCAACTCCATACTTTTCTAAATGTCGTAAACTGCCCAGATCGTATGCAAGAGCAATTGCTTTGAACCCGCCTGTTTCGATACCTGATACCCAGAATTCTTTATCTTGGTCTATATCTTCTCGAATCCAAATGGAATAGCACTTAGCTCCATACTTTTTTTCATAATTTGTATCTTTAAATCCTGGACGCTCTGCTTGATAGTCTACGGATATTTCGTACTCAATTTCTGCAGGGGCATGATGACGCGCCGACCAAACAATTTCACCTGGCGAAAACTCTTCGGCTACACACTCTTCTGGTAAATATCCTATAGTAGACCGTTCTTCTTTAGATACGCCTCGACTAGGGATACCGACTCTTTCCACAATGGATTTGACGAAACCGGAAGATCGGTATAAAGATTTTGCGATTGTTGCAATTGAATCCCCCGATAAGTAATCTCGAATGACTTCTGCGATTTCTTGTGGAGTTGCTCCTTTACCTCGATTTTGAGATTTTCGTAGTTGTACATAAGCGGTTCTCTCGTCAAAATCCTCTATTATCTTAGATAGTCTCGCCGTATTGTACGAAATGTTCAATATCGAACAAGCGTCTTTTTTTGTTATTGGCTTCGACCCGTCTGTAGGGTTCAGTAGACTTTTTACTTTCTGAATGTTTTCCGCTGACAGATTCTCGTAGTCCCTCTTCTTTACCATTCTCTAGTCTCTCAATTTCTCTGTTTAGATACCATACTGCTTTTTTTAAATCTTCAACTTCATTCTGTTTAAGTCCTGCTCTCCATATATACTTCATAGCATTTCCCAGGCAGAAGTTCATATGCTCTGTTATTTGTATGCACTCTACACCGCTTGGATGTGCAGTATAGTGGGGTGGTTTGTTTACATTGTCTGTCATAATTACTCATCAGGGTCGTAGTGACAATACCACGGTCCGCTGTCTGGTTCGCTGTACCACCAGTCCTCTTCTAAAGCATTAGGGCATCGTATAGGATCCCCATTACTATACCCATCTCCTTCTAATGTTTCTCCACAGTTGGGGCAGGTATCTCTACTATTCCAATGCTCCATAAGTGCGTCGTGCATTTTTATTCCTCGTCAAATAATCTCTTTAGTTCTTCTTCTCGCTCAAGTCCTGCCAACTTATGAGCAATATGATACTCCTTACACACTGTTTCGAATGTGTCCCACATATTGTCAAATTTAACTTCGTACAGCTCTTTTATAGCAAAATACTTGTTCATAAGAGCATCAGCTAATCTGCCGTCCATGCCTTCCCACTCAGGGCTTTCTACAAAATACTTAGTTACTCTTTCAATGTCGTCAGTAACATTCGCAAATTGTAGCATCTCTTGTTCTAAATCAAAAATTGAGTTACTCATCAGTTACTCCAAAATAACTTAGTGTAAGTTTAAACGCCTCTATATGCTTGGCCATTTCAATCAAATCTTCCTCTTTATCAGTAGAGAAAAAGCCCCCGCAGGTCTCGGTTTCTTCTCCGCGAGCTTTTAAATTATGCTTCATATCCGCAATTGTTTGCTTTAGGTTTTCTACAATTAAAAAATCTGCGGTATCAGAATTAATATCAATTTCAACTTTCATTTCGCTGTAATCCTATTTTTTACGTGTTTGCTATTTTCCCACATTGTTAAGTACTGTAAGTTACTTACATGAGGATTTGACCTATCCCCGTCTATATGATCTACAATATATCCTAGCTGAGCCCAACGCTGTTGTGCTTCCGTAAGGGTGTGCCAAATTTCTTGAAAAGGTTCGGGCACCGGCCTAGGTAAAAATGTATTTGCTACAGCTCTGTGTACTGCTGTGGTTTTACGTTGTGTAGCGCACTTTAAACCCGTAGAGTCTTTATTAGTATTAGCGACTCCTATAAAATCAGGAAAAATATCAATTGGAAGAGATAATCCTATGTAAGGATATCCGTGTCGATTGCCCCATCTAAGCTTTACTCCTTGAGGCCCTATAACATTTCCATATTGAGATATTTTATACTTATCTGTTACAATATCCGGTTTAAGTCTCAATACTAGAGGCCTAAATTCTTCGTCTGGTATAAACTCTAATCTTTGATTTGAAAATATAGGAGCAGTACTATTTCTAGGCTTTGTTAAGCCATAATACTGTTTCCATGCGCCTACAGTGCGGAGCTTAACTCCATAAAGTTCTGCCACTTCTCTAGACTTCCGCCCAGTCTTGAATAACTCCTCGAGCTCTTCTTTAGGAGGTCTTGTACCCGCCGGAGCTCTAGTTTTTGGGTAATTTTTCATTTCGCTGTAATCCTCTTCTCGTAGTCTGCAAGATCATCGTCCCACCAACTGGGTTTGGGTCTGTGAGACCAAACGGCAAAAGTAGCCTTGTCGAGATGATAATAGTCACGATAAGACTGTATAGGGTTATCATAGTCTTTGAGCACGTCCGGCATTGCCAGTCCGAAAGTGGTAAATCCAAGTCTTTCCATTTTGAGAGGCTCCGGTAGCTCGTTGATGACTGTGACTGACTTGTGCTGCTTTCCATATCGGTAACGATATTCTTCTCCAAGTGCATTTCCATAACAATGAGTCCACTCGTAGTTATCGAGTGAACTGCGTGCCCATATAGTACATGGGTGATTATACATCATAGGTAGGTAAGGAGTAACAGTACGCTCTTCCGGCTTGAGAGGCTTCTCTGGAGCTTTTGCTTCATTTAGAACAGCCGTCTCTTCTTTTGTAAGAGCGCGAGGAATAAAGCCCAGGACTTTATCAATCCAGATAGTTGTGCAACATATCTGGGCAACTTCCAAGGGCATTTTTACAATATGTTTGTCGACATGAGCTTCCGCACACTTGTCGAGGTCATCGTCAAGATAGAATAAGTTCATGGTTACTCCCGAAATTTTTATATATTATACTAAATCCGAAGTTTTTTGTCAAGATCTATTTTAGGATCGACTGCATATACAAGTTCATTTGTATCGTAGTTCACTATCTCACTGACAGAATTATACTTCTTGCTCATGTGTTCAGCAAATTGTATTGCTTTGTCATAGTGATCGAATCGTATAAATTTTTTATCTCCGAAAGTAACCATGTAAGTTTTCATTAGTTGCAGAATGCTCCATCTTCAGATGCGTCGAAAGTTTTATCTCCGCATCCGTACTTACCGTCTTTGTTGGTGTCACAGGCACGCTGCCATGAGATCATATTAAACGTGAGACCTTCATGCCAAGGCTTGTATGCTTTACACCATTCGTGTGAGCCTACGACCATAGTATCAGTTCCGTCCGGATCTGGTACATAGTCACGTTTTGTCCAAGGCTCTTGAACACGAAAAAAAGTGTCTTTGTTTTTCATAATTTGACGTTTAAACAAGGCGCTACTTGGTGTGCTAATATAAATCTCTTGATTGTCCCCAAGAGTATAAGTAGATCCATCGTCATAATTAATCACAGTTTCTGCTGAAGCCGCGAGAGGCAACGCTAACAGTAGTGCGAGTAGTTTTTTCATTTAGTCTCCTACTTTTTCTAGTCTTTGCATGAGCCGCTCGGCTCGGTTAGTTACTTGCCGATACCATAATGAGTCTCGGCCCTCTACTGCTGCCTCTTTCCACTTACCTTGAGACAACATATTCTTAAAATTCATAAACTTTGAAAGCCGCGTAGCGCCAAGATTAAATGCCATATTTACTAAAACTAGTTGCACTTCTTCTGGCCAGTTGTGCCATTGTCCGTAAAGTCGTTCGCAGTCCTTAATGGCATACTCAACATCTCGATCGAAGAGCTCTCGGCTTCTCTCAGCCGTAATGGGTGTCCCGGTAGGTTTTCCAAACTCTTCATCTTCTGGCGTGACCAAGTGTCCGATACCGATAGTAGGATAACCCAAGTGGTCTTCATAAACTTCCAGCACTTCACCTTCGTCTGCTTTAATTTCTTCATATAATCTTTCACGATTCATTTTTACTCCTATAATCCGTGATTGCGGCTTTGATCGCGTCTTCGGCCAACACGCTACAATGTATCTTTACAGGCGGGAGTGATAGTTCTTTAGCAATTTGGACATTGCTGATTTCTCCCGCTTCGTCAAGGGACTTTCCTCGAACCCATTCTGTGAGAAGTGATGAAGAAGCAATAGCACTGCCGCATCCGTAAGTTTTGAATTTAGCATCTTCAATAATTCCGTCGGGCGATACTCTGATTTGAAGTTGCATGACGTCTCCACACGCTGGAGCACCTGTGAGGCCTGTTCCGACATCTGGAGCATCTTTGTCAAGCTTTCCGACATTTCTGGGATTTTCATAATGATCTAGTACCTTTTCTGAATACATTTAAACCTCCTCGGCTACAACTCTACAGTTCGGCCAGTTCTGATTTACATTGCAATCAACTCTTTTAATTTCTACTGTAGTGCATCCGCTAATCAACAATACGAATACCACTACTCCTAGTCTCTTTCCTAAGTAAATCACTTGCTTTATACCTCCATACATTTGGTAGAAGCCCGTGAACAAATAGTATAAACGCTACTTTCCAGGCTCCGAACAAATGTTCGAAATAAGATTTATTTACCTCTTCTAGATGACTTCCAGTCTCCATACTTCATTCCTGCTAACATTACAATTGTTGCTACAAGTGAGAATAAAAATATTGCTTCTTCGGGATTCATTCTCCCCCTCCCCAATACCAAGAGAACATTGCTATTCCTAGAAATAAAAGTAATACATATACATAAGGTTCAATCATTCGTATGTCTCACATATATGTACAGGCGCAGTTTCGTGGTATATATCACACTCTATTTCGTTGCCCGTACTCTCACATCTTACCATTGCAAAAAGACAAAATACTAAGGCTGCTGTAAAAATCCATCCTTCCCAATTCATTACCACTCCAATAGTTTGTTAATTGTCCCTTCTTGTACTACTTCTTCTGTATCTTCTGGCGTTTCTTTAATCATCGTTTGTATACTTTCTTCATAGTATACAATAAGATTTCTTTGCTGGTCAATGTATCTTCGTAGTTCTGCTACATTTAGTGACATATTTTCATAGTCAGGTACACTCAAGGCAAAGAATACAACTACTCCTGATTCTTTTTCAAAAGTAGCTAAAAACTCTTCCATATTTTCTGGAGTTACCGCATAAAACTTAACTCTATGCAGATTAAGAGGTTTAGGATGTGGTTGTACAGGAATATCCTTTACTACATAATCTGTTTTAAGTACTACTTGAGGTTCTACACTCGCACAGGCACTAGTCAGTAGCAGGAGGCTGCTTACCAGAATCAATTTCGAGTTCATCAAAGATTTTAGCTGTAGCATTATTTATTCTCTTTTCAATAAGACCTGGCTTTTGCAGTGTGAGTGCAGTAAGGTCATGTCTTCTCAACTTGGCAGCAAGCTCATCTTGGTACGCTTCTGCTTCTTGAGCGCGTATCTGCAAAGTAGAGATATTCTCTTGTGCGATTGCATAGTCTCGCGCCATGGAGTTAATGGTTTCTTGGTTTGTCTCTGCCGCGATCATAAGTTTTGCATTGTTGTCGCGAAGAGTAGCAATCGTAGCTTGTGTATCAGTATAATAAAACCAAGCACCTCCACCCATTGAACCAATTAAAATTAATAAAATTAAATAGGGCATATTGTTCTCAAAAACCGCCTGGGACATAACCCAGGCGGAGACTAGTTATACTAGGACTGATAAGCACATGACCAAAGTGCTTACTGTCCAAAAACCAAGTAGATATATTCCATAAGTGTTAAGAGGGCGCCAAGTTCGTTTATGCGTCATTGATCTGCACGATTCGTGCCTTCTGTTCTTCAGGTACTTCTTGAAAAAGCTCAACACACAGAAGTCCATTCTTCATGTATGCTTGGTCTAGCTTAATATTTGAACCTACTTTGAACACTCGAGTGAACGTCTTACCACTCAAACCCTTATAGATAAATTCTTCACCTTTTACTGCTTCTCTTTTCGAAGTTCCTTCAATTCGAAGTTCATTCTTATCAAAAGTAATCTCGATATCAGACTTATCCCAGCCAGGAACTGCGACCTCTACACGATAGCCGTCTGTTCCTACTTTGACTACATTATATCGAGGATAACCCGTCATCGGGTCGTTTGCGAAGAAATCTGGAGTCATTCTATCGAACCCCAGAAACATTTTGTGAAAATCACTAATGTTCATCATTTGCTTTGTCATAATTTTTCTCCTTTGTGCCCTTATCGGTACACAACTATGAGAACCCTTTCGGTATTCTCTGATTACAATTTCCAGTTATAGAGATGGTCTCTTAATAAATCTTCTTGAGATCGTATCCGACAGGACTTACAACGCTTATCTCGTGCTTATGCCCCTCTAAATCTATAAAAATAAATTGAGTTGGAGATACTTT
>Ga0255760_10004104_pt1 | contig 12815 bp, 8 predicted proteins | sample 071ome_25_FD_179960 | JGI IMG/M metagenome (GOLD analysis project Ga0255760, IMG submission 179960) | Coastal salt marsh microbial communities from the Groves Creek Marsh, Skidaway Island, Georgia - 071410BT metaG (version 2) | ecosystem: Environmental > Aquatic > Marine > Intertidal zone > Salt... | reverse complement strand
AGAAGTAGTCGTGATCAAGTCCATCGCATCCATCCTCCAGCCAGCCAGCGCGACGACTCACCGCTTTCCAACCAACAGTTAAAATCCAATCCATATCCAAAAATGGACCCATTGTCCCAATTCTTGAGTTATGAACGGTCGAATAGAGATAAAATCGCCGCCAGGCTGTCGACGTCACGCGGAATGCACTACGCGACCGTTCACCCGTTCGCGCGTCACACGCGGTCGCGGACGAAGGCACTCTCGGAGACAACTCCTCATCCTCACTTCAGTCGCCACGATGATGCTCGCGGCGAGACACAGCGGGATGATGCGCGCGGGAAGCGCGATGCGTTTGAACGACAAGTATAAGATGGATCAAAAGATTATGAAAAAGGCTGTCGTCGGTCGTGGACGGTGCGCGACGACGAGCGCGAGCGCGGTGAAGCGAAACGAAAACGCTTCGACCAAGCTTGCGATGGGCGTCGCGTGCATGACGATTGTTGGTGACGCGGGCGCGGCGCGGGCGGGCGCGGTGAGCGATCGGTTGGCGGCGGCGTTGGACGCCGCGGATAGCGCGGCGGAGAGCGCGTCCGCGGTGTTTGAACGCGTCGGTGCGGTGATCGACCAGGGCGTGGATTTGGCGCAACAAGCGGCGCCGGTTGTGTTGCCGGCGGCAGAACGCGCGGTGAAGGCGGTGCAGCCGATCGGTGAGGCGGTCGGGTCCTACGCCGGTCGGGCGTTGGCGCCCGTGGCGGACGAGGCGGTCAAGGCGGCGGCGAGCGCCGGGTCACAGGCTGTCGGCGCGGCAGACAGTGCGCTCAAGGCGCAAGGCGTCGATGTGTCCCCGGCGCTCAAGGTGGTCGGGGACGGCGCCGAGGCCACGGCGAAGGTTGCGGTGCCGTTGGCGGAAAAGGCGGTTGATTACTTGTCGCACGCGTCTGGCGCCGAATTGGCGCAAACCGGTGCCGAGCTCTTCGCCGCCTACCTCTTGGTTCCGGTGTTCTTCAAGGTGCTCGCGGACATTGGTCGCGGCTACCGCGGTGACTTGCGCCCGATCGAAGCGTACGATATGCTTCTCTCTGGCGACGCCGTCATCGTCGACACGCGCGGCGCGGACGTCACCGTCCAACTTCCCGGGGGCGCCAACCGCCGCGTGCTCGTCTGCGATCTCGGCGCCGCCGGTGGATTTTCCGGCGCCGCCTCCGGCAAGGTGGCTGCGCTCAAGATTGCCTCCCTCAAGGGTGTCAAGCGCAACAGGCGCATCATTCTTCTCGACCAAGGCGGCGGCAACAAGTCGCTCGCCAAGTCGCTCTCCAAGCAAGGTTTCGGCAAGGTGTACGTCGTCAAGGGTGGTTTCAACGCCTGGCGCAGCACCGGTCTCGCCACTTCGGCGTAATCGCGACGCCCATCTCGAGCGACCCATTCCTTTTGCGCCGCGAAACCTGTCAATAATAAACACACGACAAAGTCATGAAACACATCCATTTCCCAAATCAAATGTGCGAAGGAATGAAACAACGAAGCGAAGCGACGCGGTTTGGACGCCGAACGATCGCACCCGCGTCACACGTCGCCGCGCGACGCGCCGCACCCGATCGCGAAGACGGATTTGAAGACTTGAAAACTTTTCCAATCGAAACTCCCGCCGCGCCTCGACGAAACGGGCGGTCTAGACGCGATACGCCGTCGACGAACGCGTTGACGCGTCGACGGTTTTCACTCGATTTGAACCGACAACGGTTTGGTTTTGGTTTTTATCGAGTCGGTGTTTGAAAACGCGCGCGCGACGGCGCGATGGATGCGGCGCGACACATCGTTCGGGCGTCAGAGGCGTTGGATGACGCGTTATCCGTGGGAACGAGCGGACAGGCGAGACGGGCGGTGGAGGAGGCGCGGGAAGCGGTGAGACAAATGGCGGCGGCGTGCGTTTCGTCTGGTTTGGTTCGTTCAGAGGAGGAGGAAGAGGAAGGGTCTCGCTCGAAAAGGGATGCGGAAACGCGAAGACTTAAGAAACGGTGTGATGCGTTGGAGCGGGCGTTGGTGCGGGAACGCGAGAGGAGCGCCGAGTTGGAGCGGGAGGTTATCTCTGGACGAAGCGCGTGGTTTGAAAGGGCGAGACGCGAGTTGGACGCGGCGCTGAGAAGAGGGCAGGCGAATGCGAGCGCGAACGCGAACGCGAGGGATGACGAGGTGAAGAGAATGGAGAGAGAGATTGCGAGGTTGACGGCGGTGAATAATGCGTTGCGTGAGGAGGCGCTGGCGCTCGAAGCAGACGTGGTGAAGACGGAGCGCTTGGCGAAACGGTTGTCCAAGGAGAACGCGTTGCTCCTCGACGTGACGAGACAGGCGCAAGAGGAGTTTAAGAGACTCGATCGCGAGAATGGCAAGGCAACGCGGACGACTGCATCGCCCGCTCGTCGGCCGGTGATCAAGTCGCCGGTGTCCCAAGTCATGCGAGGGGCGTCCGCGGCGGCGGCGCCCGCGCTTCCAGACTTTCTCGGTTCGCCCTTTGGAGGCGTTCGGTTGAGTGGCGACGATTATTGACGCGGCGAGAAGTGTCAATTTCTTTATTATTCTTATTTGTAATACGAGCCGACGCGTAAAAGAAAACTCAATCGATGCTTACAATGCTACATATCGACAGACGAGCTAAAGTTTTTTTAGTTCTCCGCGCACCACTTTTGCGCGTTTTGGAACATTTGAAGCCACGGACCCGGGCCGTACGGATCAATCTTTGCATCCGCCGGCGCCCACGGAACTTGCCAGCCGATAAAGGCGCGTTCCGGGTGCGGCATCATCGCCAAGTGGCGACCATCCTTGGAGCACAAACCGGCGATACCGTGCGGAGAACCGTTCGGGTTGAGCGGGTACTGCTCCGTCGGAGCGCCCTCGGCGTCGACGTATCGAACCGCCGCTTGGCCGCTCGACAAAATGTCCGAAACCATGCTCTCATCCGGGAACTTCACCTTACCTTCACCGTGCGCGCACCAAACACCCAAACGGGAGCCACCCATGCCCTTCAACATGATGGCCGGAGTGTTGTCGTCAATGCCGACGGTGCTCCATCGCGATTCGAAGCGTCCACTATCGTTGTGAATAAAGCGCGGCTGCTTGGAATCCGGAAGGGCGCCCACACCACCATCGGATGGAATGAAACCCAACAACGCCATGAGCTGGCAACCGTTGCACACGCCCAAGGAGAAGGTGTCCTTTCTGTCGTAAAAGTCTTGGAACTGTTGCTTGAGAGAGGCGTTGTAGCGAATACCGCCAGACCAACCCTTTGCGCTGTCGAGGACGTCGGCGTAAGAAAAGCCACCGACGAAGACAATGCCGCGGAACGTATCCAAACTCGCACGACCGGAGAGAAGATCGCTCATCGTCACGTCCCAGGCTTCCATGCCCGCCGCGGTGACGGCGGCAGCCATTTCGCGATCGCCGTTGGAACCCTCTTCGCGAATAATCGCAACCTTGGCCTTGTTCGCGGCGTTGAGCACGTCGGCCGACGTCGGCGTCGGCGTGTAGGTGAGCTTCCAGGTTGGCGCCTTGCGGTTCTTCAGGCCTTCCTTTTCCACCGCGACGGTTGCGTTGGAGGATTGCAACTTTTCAAACTCAAAGCTCATCTCCTCCCACTTGTCGCGCAAAGAGGCGGTGGAGTCTTGGACGCAGACGGCGCCACCCGCCGAAACCTTGCACTTGCCGTCGGAAGTCGTCTTACCGATGGCGCGAGCGGTAACACCGGCGGCGGCATACGCATCCATGACAGCGGCTTCATGTTCCGGAGCGACTTCGAGGACAATCGCGAGCTCTTCCGCGAAGCAAGCAGAGATGGCGTCGTCGCCCGGGAGCGTCACTTCGACACCCGCGGTGGTGGACGGGAACGCCATCTCGAGGACGGCAGTGATGAAACCACCGTCGGAAACGTCGTGACCAGCGCTAATCTTGCGCTCGTCAACAAGCTTTTGCGTCGCCGTCCAGGCAGCTCTAAAGTAAGTGGTGTCGTCCATGTCCGGAGCTTCGTCGCCAACTTGCGCGTACGCTTGCGTCAACGCCGAGCCGCCAATGCGACGCTTTCCATCCTTGCTACCAAACTCAACGAGGACGAGCTTACCGGTGCCCGGAAGCTTCAAGTCCGGCGTGACCGTCTTGGTGATGTCCGGACATCCAACGTAGCCAGACATGACGAGCGTACCCGGGGTCTTGACGACTTCGCCACCCGCCTTGGCAGCCATGGACAAGGAATCCTTACCACCGTCAATGGCGACGCCGAGCTTCTTCATCGTGTCGCAAAGCGCGTCGCACGCGTCGTACATGTGCGCACCGTCGCCGCCGAGCTTGGCGGCGTACATCCAGTTACCAGAGTACTTGATGTAGTCCATGCCTTGGGTGTTGGCGAACACCATGTTGGTGAGCGATTCGCCAAGGGAGACGCGCGCCATGGCGCGCGGATCGACGAGACCCTTGAGCGGGGCCTCGCCAATGGCGGTGGCGCCGCCGGTGGTGCCAAAGTGCGTTTGAGAGATGACGGCAACGTCAGCGAGCGGCACTTGGAGCGGGCCGACGCACTGCTGTTGGGCGATCAAACCGGTAACGGAACGATCAACCTTGGTAGTCAAGAAGCGCTTAGAGCAGACAGATGGAAGAAGCAAAATGCGGTCGAGCGCGGAACCCACAGATTCGCCCGCTGGCAGGTTGAACTTCGAGTTGAACGGGGCGTCACGCTTGAGATCGTACTTCTTCTTCGGCACATCACCTAGAACAGCCTCGAGATCGAGATCTTCCGGCGTTGGCGTGCCTTCCGGAGCCCACGGATCGCGGACGGTGACGCGGCCGCTGCCGGTAATGCTACCGAGAACAGAGAAGGGGCATCGTTCGCGCGCGCAAATTTTCTCAATGATCGGAAGAGATTCCGGCTTGATCAACATGGCAGAGTTTTCTTGGTACTCAGCGCCCCAGATTTCGAGAACGCTCATGGTGTTGTCACCGAGCTTGACTTCGCGAATGTTGATTTCACCCCCCTTCGGGTAGATGAGCTCCTTGACGACGTTGCAGTTACCACCGGCACCTTGGTCGTGAATGCTCAAAATCGGGTTCTCGCCCATGAGTTCAACGCACGCCTTGACGACACGGTTGAGTTTGTTGGACATTTCGGCGTCACCACGCTGCACGGCGTTAAAGTCCAAAGACGCATTGGCTTCGTCTTCGCCACCCGCCTTGGAGGAAGCGGCTCCACCACCCATACCGATGCGGTACGCTGGGCCGCCAATCTTGACGACGAGCATGCCGATGTCACCTTCCTGCTTTTCAAGGTTGGTGTGGTCGATTTGACCGAAACCGGCGGAGAACATGATCGGCTTGATGTATTCACGGCGCTCGCCGTTGGGCATGCGTTGACCAAAGGTGCGGCAGAAACCCAAAATCACTGGCTCGCCAAACTTGTTGCCGTAATCGGACGCACCGTTGGAAGCATCGATGAGGATTTGCAACGGCGATGCCAAGTTGCTCGGGTACACAGCCGTGGTGTCTTCATGCGGCAAAATCTTGCCGTCGAGGCGAAGGTTACCAGTCATGTAACCGGCGGTGCCGGCGACGAGCGTCGACCCGCTGCCAGTGGCGTGCGTATCGCGAATGCGACCACCCGTACCGGTTTCAGCACCCGGGTACGGCGCGACGCCTGACGGAAAGTTGTGAGTCTCCGCGGTGAGCAAGAGATCGAGGTCAACCTCCTTCTTCGTCATCGCGCTCGGCTGGCCGGCTTGCGCCGGGCGCAACGGGGTGTTTTTGAAACCGCGAATCGCAGACGAGTTGTCCTTGAATTGAATCACGCTGTTGTGTGCGCGATCGCCTTCGATCGTCTCCTTGACCATCTTGAAGAGGCTCTTGTCAATCTTTTGACCGTCCACGGTGAGCTCACCGGCGAAGAACCAGTGACGAGAGTGCTCAGAGTTACTCTGCGCCATGTCGAAGAGCTCGACGTTTGTCGGGTCGCGACCAATTTCATCGCAGAAGAGTCGCATGTAAAAGTCAAAGTCTTGGTCGTCAAACGCCAAACCCATCTCCTTATCCACGCGCTCGAGCGCAGAGCGACCCTCCGTGGTGATCGGCACGGTGTACACTTGCTCAGGCGTGACGTTCAATTCAAACGACTTGAGCGGTTCGTCGTACACCTGCTCCGTCATGCGATCGTGCACCTCCGCCGCGAGCGTCTTGACAACCTCATCATCGATCGTCTGTCCGCTCGCCGCGTGCAACTTGAACCTCCGGCTTCGCTCCAATCGCGTCACGTTGGCCAAACCGCACGATTGACAAATTGAAACCGCATTGGTACTCCACGCGCTCTGAAACGCCAGCCGCGGTCCGACCTCCACCGTCGGCGCCCCAGCCTCGGCATTCAGCTCGCTCTTCTCCCCGAAGAGCTCCGGCTCGTAAGTCTCACGAAGCAACCACGTCAACGTCTCTCTCGCCGCCGCGTCCAACGCACCGACGTGTTCCACGTTGAAGCACTGCTCCGTCTCCACGCGCTTCAAAACGTCTCGCCCCAGCTTCGCGTTCACCTTTCTCACCAGCGTGTTCGCCGCGTCCTCGGACAAGAAGGGTCGACGGAAAAAGTGTTCGACAGATTTACCCGCCGTTTTACTCCCATCTCTCGCCGACGTCGCCCCTCCCGCCGCGACCGCGCGCGTCGTCGTCGTCGTCGTCGTCGTCGACGCTTTTCGCGAGCGCAGTCGCTGGCGGCGCTCGTGGTTCGAGGGGGTAAATCCACGAGTCGTGACTCGAGCGCCGACGCTCACAGCAGTGCTGGAGTTCATTTTTTGGTTCGATCGCCGTCAATCAAATCAAACCGCGCGTCCCGCGGAGGCGTCTGTCTCTACCACCGAGACCGAAGACCCTTTGGCGTCACCCGTTGTTTCCAAACGAAACCCACCGATCGGGACCGGCGCGAATCGCGACGCGTTGTGCCGAACGAACCGACGGTGTGACGGAAGGTCCGCGCGCGCGTTTCAAAAAACAAAAACAAAACCAGTCTCGTTTTTACAACACGGGAAATATGGATAGAGTCATATTCGTATGTGTAAACAGTGATCATTACCCATCGACAGTCGCACGCGCGCGAGTTCGTTGGAGCGACTCGACGGGACCGCACTCGAAGCCGCGCGTTCGGTTTCTGTTTCGGTTCGCGGGACGCGCGTGTCGTCGGGACCGCCGGAGACGTCGCGGGAGTGTTTGATTGTTTCCTCGCACGTTTCGTTCTCGGCGTCTCGGGGGGAAAAGACGCGGGTCGACGGGGCGAGGAGAACGACGAGATCAGTCGGCGTGTGCGCATCTTGAAACTTGATTTTTTTTTGATTTTGGTACGAAACGAAACGACGAACGACGAAGGATGCACGCGTTGAGACACGGGGTGCACACGGCGTTTAAAACCTCGGTGGAGGCGCTGATGCCGGTGAGGAAAGACTCGGCGTTCAAGGAGAAAGGGGTGTTGTCGCCGGAGGAATTCGTCGCGGCTGGGGATAGGCTGACTCGGGCGTGTCCGACGTGGACGTGGAAGGCGGGGGATGCGAAATCGGCGAAACCTTACTTGCCGAGGGATAAGCAGTACTTGGTGACGCGGAACGTGCCGTGCGCGAAGAGGGCGAAAGAGATGGAGGCGTACGCGGGTAAGGAGGAGGCGTTGACGGGCGAGGATGAAGGATGGGTGGCGGCGGGCGCGAGCGCCGGTTCAAACGGAAGCCGACACGGTGAAAGCGGGGTGAACGAAGAAGAACTTCCGGAAATTGTTGATTTGAGTCTCCAAACGAGGGAGGAGAAGGAGGAGGAGGAGGAGGAGGCGCAGAAGGAGGGCGGTAACGACGCCGACGTGCCAGATATGGATGACGAGTTTGACGACGAGGACGACGACGCGGTGATTCTACCGACGGCGACAGCCATCGCGAAACAGGCTGGATCGGCCAATGGGGGCGTTGAAGACGAACATATCGTCAAGACGCGCACGTACGACATTTCCATCACGTACGACAAGTATTACCAGACGCCGAGAGTATGGTTGAACGGCTACGACGAGAATCGTTTGGTGCTCAAACCATCCAAGTCGCTCGAGGACATCAGCGCCGATCACGCACAAAAGACGGTGACTATTGATCCGCATCCGCACACGGGCGTGCCCTCAGCTTCGATTCATCCGTGCAAACACGGCAACGTGATGAAAAAGCTCATCGATCTCGCCGACGCCGAGAGCGGCGCCTCTCTCACTGTCGACTCGTATCTCTTCGTCTTTCTGAAATTCATCGCATCCGTCATTCCCACGGTCGAGTATGATTACACCTTGTAAACCAATTGCAGTTTGTTCTACTAACACAGAAATTTCTAATCGTCTACCTAGCTACACAGAGTACCGTCACTATTCCTTTCCTACAGTAAATCTAAAATTGTTCATTGTTCATCTTCCTCCGCGTTCTCCAGGCGAACGTAAGCGACTTCTTCGCGTCTTCTGTCGCCGTATTTCAACTTCATCGTCGTGAAGAAAGCTCCAAGCGCGAGATTGACAGTGCCAATGCCGAGGAACAACTCACCGCCACCGTATTTTTGGTATGCGAGCCCGCCGAAAACGCTCCCCAAGAAACTTCCGAGCGAGCCGACGCAGTTAAACAGACCCGTCATCGAACACGTCAAGCCTGGCGGCGAAATCTCTTGAATGAAATCGTTCGATGTCGACCAGTACAAGCCGAACGTCACGCCGTGCAGAAATTGGACGGGTAACACCGCCCATGGCGTTCCAAAGGATGGGAGGAACCAGTAGTAAATTTGCCGCATGGCGTAAGCAAACGGCGTTAAAATCAAACACCAGTCCAAGGAGAGCGCCGCCTTGATTCGACCTTGATTGTAAAAGATTATCACCTCTGTCACGCATGTACAAAACAGTGCGACGCCCATGACGGCGGGCGACCCGCCGCAATCTCGCACCCACAAGAACAAGTACACGTCGGTAATTGTCATGGAAGCGCCCGCCATGAGAAACAAAAAGAACCGAATTGCGATGGCGGGATCGCGCACGACGTTCCACAGCCTCCTCGGGATGGATTGACGAGACGCCGAGTACAAGTCCTCGGCGCTACCGATGCGCGAGAGCGTGTTCGATCCCTCCGTGAGGTTGAAGTTTTCCAACTCCACGTCCTTCGACGTGATGGTTTCGACGTCGCCGACGGCAGCGGCGGCGGCAGCCTCAACCGGATCGTGACTCAGCTTCCAACTCAAGCCCGAAGCGATGATGAGAAAGACGAAATAAAACGTAAACGGTGCTTTTTCCCGCGTCGATCCCTTTCCGTAAGTCATGACGACGCCCAATAACGGCGACGCGACGAACCCCCAACTCACCGCCCCCCACAACCGCTGCTTCCCGTACGACTCCTCTCTCGCATCCCCCGCGGCATATCTGTGATATTTATTCCACCGCCGGCACATCAATCCCGTCGCGCTGTCTGCGAACGCCGTCGTGCACGACGCGAACGCCTCGGTTGCCAAGACGTAAAAGTACACCCTCGGCCAAGAGTGGTCCACCAAACGCAGCGATCCGTACGCGCTCGCTTGCACGAGGAGACACACAAAGTGCACAAGATTTTGTTTACCCTTGGCGTCCGCGAACGCCGTCCACACGGGCGTCAAAACCGCGCCGGTGACGCTCCGTATGCTCCCCATGGCGCCTATCTGGCTCAAGCTCAAGCCGTAGTCGGAGTAAAACAGCGGAAGAAACGGCAAGAGCGACGCCAAGCCGAACGAGTTTACAAAGTAAAACGTCTTACATATCCAAAGCGGGGGCGGCCGGCCCTCATCGGTCGTCATCGTGGCTATGAATGAGGCCACACTCACGACGAAACGCGTTTTGCCACCGGTAAAGTTCCGCAAACGGCGACGCGCGCGTTCGATCCAACGCCCCGCTTCGCGTCGCGAGGCGACGAAGAGACCACCGTTCATTTGTACATCGCAGCATGCGTCTCGTGCGCGTCACGGCGACCGCGGTGGCGACGATTCTTCTCGCTTCGTGTGCCGCGTTGGGTGCCCGCGGCTCGAGTCCGTGTTACACGGATGGGAGCGACTTCGGCGTTCAAGCCACCCCGGGAGGGACGTGGGAGTGCTGCGCGGACCACGAAGTGAAAGGGATCGATTTCGAGGTGACGATTGGGTCGTCGACGTACGATCCGATGGAGGTACGTCGCGGGTTTTGAATGAGTTAATGCCCCGCGCGCTGTTTGACTGAAACGAAACCGAAACTGAAACTGACTTTTTGTTTTCCTTCTTTGCGATAGTGGGGCGTGTATGAGTACGGCGATTCTATCGGGTACTCGGACACGAAGTGTGACATCAGTTGGGTGTCGTCGTCGGTGTCGTGCACAGGCGCGACGTGCGTCGCGGCGAACGTAGGAAACTGCGAGACGATATGGACGGCGTCGAGAGAGCAGCGGCTCTGTCTTAAAGGGAAGTGTAACCTCGCGTCTGGTACGAGCAACGTCATGTGCAGCGCATCTGTTCGAATGCAGTTTTCCGATAAATCTACTAAGTCCGGACCGCCAGAGTTGAACCAAGGAGAAACGGCCGCGCTCTCGTCGGCGCTTGTTGTCGCCGTCGTCGGGATTTCTCACTTCGTACGCATCATGCGCCTCCGCAAACAAGGCTTCAACGTCAACTTTTTTAGTTCTGCATCGATCAGAAAGCGTACAAACCTGCCGCACTCGCAACCTGTGCAACAGCCACCGGTGCCGCAAGTGCAGCCGCAGATGCATCCGACGGCGCCGTCGTCCGTCGTCATACCTGGTCAAGCGGGCGGCCGCGACACCGTCGTCGTTTTCCAAGGGCAGCAACCGCAGCAGCCTCGTCGATTCGTGCCGGCACCACAAGCGCAACCGTCGGCGGTTGAGTCATACTACCCATCTGTGTGATATTAATTTAAGCTGTTCTGTGTATTTTCATTAAAAGTTCAAGAATTATGCCGTCTCTTCTTCGTGAATGGAGCCCTCTTCGATTTCGTCGTTGTCGTCATCCTCAGCGGCGGCCTGCGGTTCGGCCTCTTCAACCGACTCTCGTTGCTCTTTCTTCGAATTACGTTCCTTTGTCCTTTCGATGGTTTGGTTGATCAATTTTACGCCGAGCTCAACCTTTTCCGGCGGACCTCGAAGCTCGACGATTTCCTTCTCTCTGTTGACGGTGAGATGGCAGCGAACTTGGCTCTTGATGTACTTGACTTGGGCGCCTCCCTTGCCGAGCACAGCGCCGACGAAACCGGAAATGTCGACAGTATCTTCGACGTCTCCTTCGCGAGGGCCAGTCTTTCGCTCGTACTGCGGGGCGGAATCTCTGACAGCGGGCGCCGAATCTCTCTTGGCGTCGCGCAACGCTATCGTCGTCTCAATCACCTCGCGGACGAGGGCAATGCCTTGAGCCACCTTATCCGCCGGTCCCTTGAAAGATGCGGTGTTGTCATCGCGGTTAATGTCCATTGGAATACCGGTGACGCTTTGGATCTCAGATTGCATGCGTCCTTGGCGTCCGATGACGAGACCGATGTAGTTTTCAATGCCGATGCTCTTCGTCACGTCTCCGTTCTCATCCGCCGGCTCGTCGATGGACTCGGGTTGGAAATCCAAAGACAGACCAGCCTCTTTCGCTTGGGTGCGAAGATGCTCCAATAACGAGTCGATGCGCGGACGCTTATCTCTGTCGTCGCGTCGATCGTCGTCGCGACCGCGCTTTCCGCCCAGCCGCGATCTCAAATCGTCGCCGCGATCGCTGCGCTCGGCGAGAATGTCTCGAATCATGTCCACCGCGCGGCGCACGGCTTCGGGATGTCCTGTTACCTCCACGGTTGTCTTATCGGAAACACAGTTGACGCGCGCGCCCGTCTCCGTTTCGATGCGTCGCACGTTGGAACCCTTCGGACCGACGATGAGTCCGTTGTTACCATTGGTATCGATGACGTACGGACGACCGTCGTCGCGAGGCGGTGGACCATCACGATCCGGCGGCGGACCGCGCGGATCGTACCCACCGCGACCACCCCATGAATCTCTACGATCGTCGTAGTAGTCTCTCGGCGGCGGACCGCGAGGGGGCGATCGATAATAGCCCCGATCTCTGTCGTCGTAATAATCCCGCGGCGGCGGTGGGCCACGCGAATCGTATCGATCATCGTAGTACCCCGGCGGCGGGCCGTAATCGTCGCGAGGACCGCGGGGCGGTGGCGCACCCCACCCATCGCGGCGATCCCAACCACCACCTGGTGGCCCACGAGGCGGCGGTGGTCCCCAGTGATCCCGCGAGTCTCGCATCGGCGGCGGACCACCCCAACCGTCGTCTCTACGATCCCAATCACCACCTGGCGGCGGTGGCGCGCGTCGATCGTCTCTCATCGGCGGCGGACCGCCCCAATAATCTCTATCACGGCCTCGTTCGCTGCCACCGCTCGGAGGCTGACCCCAACCTCCTCGGTTTCCTCCTCCTCCGTACGGTTCGCGCCTCGCTTCGTCTCTGTGACGTCCTCCTCGACCGCCGCCGCGTCCACCACCGCTGCGTCCACCACCGCCGCGTCCACCACCGCCGACACCGCCCTCGTGATGAGCTCCATCTCCAGCACGCGATCCCGCCCCTCCTCGTCTCTCACCCGGCGTCGTTGTCGTCGTCGTCGTCTGTCGGCGCGGTGTCTGTTGTCGCTGTTCCTGATCCATATCGCGTCTCGCGCGTCGTTCCCTCGCCGACCCACCACCGCCTTCACCCTCGCCGTCGTCACCGCCGCCGTTCGATCGCCCCGTCGTCGCTTTTTCTTCCTCTTCGGACGGTTTCCACGCGTC
>Ga0255760_10004093_pt1 | contig 12831 bp, 8 predicted proteins | sample 071ome_25_FD_179960 | JGI IMG/M metagenome (GOLD analysis project Ga0255760, IMG submission 179960) | Coastal salt marsh microbial communities from the Groves Creek Marsh, Skidaway Island, Georgia - 071410BT metaG (version 2) | ecosystem: Environmental > Aquatic > Marine > Intertidal zone > Salt... | reverse complement strand
AAATTTTCAATAACGGTTCCTGCAGCGCGATGAGCGAGAGAGATATGAAGCCTAAAAGCATAATCTCGTGCTGCAATTTATGCAAAACGTGCCGCAACGCTCTCAATTTCTTCTCCTTCAAATAGTTCTCGAGTTTTGCGTTGAATTCGATGAACGCGTACGAGATGACGACAAAGAGAAGAAAGAGCACTCCCAACTTCCAGCCATCGGTTTGTGAGAAGCCTTCGGCGTACGTGCCTCCCATTACGTATCTTTTTTCTGCGAGACGGGATAGAGAGAGAGACGGAGGGAAGAAGTTACGCCGTCTCGACTCTTCTCAGGTGGGTGTGATTGCGCCGATGATGATGATATTAGATTATCGCGAGTGTTAAGATGACCAAAGAGGCAAGCGCGTTTATTTTTTATTTGTGTCGTTCTTAATCGTGAAATCCCCTACTTTCAAGACAGATGAGAAAAACACGTGTGCCGGTGTCGCGGTGTGCTGTGTGTGCGTGCGTCCAGCACAAGGGTCGTGTTTCCAGGCTTTTCGCACGACGCCACTTTTTTTCCCTTTGAAAAAGAACGATGAGGAAGCGAGGAGAAAGCGGAGCAGCATCGACGGTCAAGCGTAAAACCAAAAGCCTTTCGATGATCATCGCGTGTGTAATCTTTTTCCTGCTCAATGTCTTCGTGAAAACGTCGAACGCTTTGCGGGAAGACCAACTCGGCACGTACGACTGGCACTTGAAATTCGTCGGCGACGTTCGTTTCGTTTCGTTTCTCACCGGGACGAAAAACGATCGGAATAAAGTTATCGCCACGACGCAAGATTCGAACATAGTCGCCGCGCTGGATCAAAAAGATGGAACAATAGATTGGAGAATAACGTTTGATGAGTCTGATGCGGTTGATTACGCTTCGCTAGTCTCCGCGACAGCAAATACGAAGGACGACCAACGATTCTTGCTCGTGCAGTCGTCGAATGGGAAGTTCATCAGAGCGCTCGATATCGAGGACGGCTCAATGATATGGGAGACCATCACATACACTGAAGCGGCAGCTTCTGAGGAGTTATACTTGGAATCAGCAAAAGACATTGGTATCGATATTTTACCTCTTGGCAAAGATGTTGATGGTGACACAGTGCATGATTTCTTAGTGCTCGCGAAAGGCGCGGTGACGCTGCGTTCGCTCGCCGACGGCGTGACTCAGTGGAGGGCGAACGCAGCCGAAGTTATCGAGACGGAAACAAACCAAAAGTGTCACTTGCAGAGAGTATGCTTCGAAGAAGGTTCAAAAACCGTATATGCGGTGGGAGTTACGACCAGCGATTCGAACATTTGTGGAGCGTCACTCCGGGTTTCTGACGGGCACGTGACACAAACAGCTGCGGGCGGTTCAAAAGTTTCCGGTATTGTAGGCGGAGACGGCAAGTATTCCGTCTTTTGCGCTGGAGGAGAGGGTGATAAAGTCTTTGTGGCGTTGAAAAACAATTCCAAGTCAAGAAAGCAAATGTACTCGGTCGTTACGATTGATGCGTCACTTTTTTTTGAGAAGAGAGGTGGGGACGCTTCTATACTCGCTGATGTCCCGGTAAAGAAACTCGGCATTAGCAATGATGTGAGCGAAAGTAATCTCAACGACCGCGATGGAGGCAGTGCTAATTTAATCAAGTTAAAGGCCATAGCTACAGCTGGAGATGAGAAATCATATCGCAGCGCTCGCTCTGCTGGAGCTTTGCTACTATCAAGTGACACTGGGGAACTGGCGCTGCTTCGCTTTCTCGATTCTTCGAAGCAGTTAACTTCCGTGCGTTCGTTTACTGACAGGAACAAAGTAGCGGTGTCGTTTCACAACGACGAAATATTTGTCGTGGAAAGTTCTAAGCTCTCGACGTCCTCGCCGGTACTCAAGGTTACAGCGCGAGCTCTGATTGGTAACGGCAACGACGTTCTGCAAGTCGCGGAGTGGCAAATTGGCGACGACAGCAATCTTTTGAAAAAATACGCGCACATCAAGAGTGTCTTCGTAGACCCGAAGACCACGAATGCAGTGGTTGTGCATAGAGACGCCTTTATGACTTTTGTGGATAAGAAAACGAAAACCAATCCGGTTTGGACACGGGAGGAATCGATAGCTACGGCGACCGAATCCATTTTTGGATATTTACCTGAAACTGTTTCGGTCTATACGGACGCTCGTGAACGAGCCAATTCGGTTGTGGTGAAGAGCTCACTGAAAGAATCTGCTCGAGTGCAGTACTTAGCACTTGCAGCGCGCTTGAACCGTGCGGATGCTGAAATGCGCGCAGAATTGGCGAAACTCCGCAGATCAAGAGGTACGAAGCTACTGCCCACTCGCGATGATATTGGATTTCGACGTTCACTGCTTTTTCTCACGCCTACTGGATCACTGATTGCTTTGCATAACGGCGACGGTAGAGTGCTATGGCGCACGCACTTGGGATGCGCAAAGAATGAATGGAAATATACGGCGTTGATTCCGTGGATGGTTGACGGGAAGGAGGCCTTGCTCACTGTCGCAAAGAATGCATCGACGACTATTGTGCAATGTGTGTATCAAGAAAATGGCGCTAAAGCAGAAGAAACGGCGTATTATGATTTTGCAGCCGTGCGTTTAGTTCCATTGGAAGTTTCTGGGGAAGCTTCGCGGATTCTTTTTGTGGATGATGGTGGGAAAGCGTCCGTGTATCCTCCAGAAACAGAAAATCGAAAAAGCACGTCTTCGAGCGCAGTGAGAGGCGCGATTTCACGAAATTCGTACTATGTCGTCGATCAAGAGCGAAACGAAGTGCGCGGATACACTTTTGCATTGACGGATAAGGAGGTAGGTGCGAGAGGAGTGCATACCTGGACTATTACGTTCCCGCCAGAGTCTGGGATTATTGTAGGTTTTTCTCGGAAAGCGGCACGGACGGAACCCGTCCACGCGTGGGTGAAAGTCCCCGGCGATCGTTCCACCATGTTCAAGTACGTCAATCCTAACGTATTTTTTATCGCGACCGACGATGGGCGCGGTATCCACGCGCATTTGGTCGAGGGTGTTTCGGGAAGAATTATTTATAGGGTGTATCACGCAAAGGCAAAAGGTCCAGTTCATGCCACATTGTGCGAGAACTGGATAACGTATTCCTATTACGACACAGACGCGCAAAGACACGCACTCAGCGTTTTAGAAGTCTACGATGACTCCGAAACTCGAAAAAACAAAGCAGTGTCTGAATTGGTGTTGAAATCTTTGTTTGGGAGGAGTAAGAGCTCTGCCACCAAGAAGAATATAACATCTTCTATGTCTGGAACGCACCAAGTGACGGATGATGATGAAACAATATTATCATCCTTTACGCCGCCGCCGCTCCGTGTGCTGGGGCAATCTTATTTTATTCGACCGGGAACAAAGTTTATGCGAGTCACGTCATCAGCTCGTGGAATTACTGGACACCAAGTTCTTCTTGGAACGGACACGGATCAAGTGGTTGCGCTGGATAAACGCTGGCTCGATCCCCGCAGACCGACAAAGCCATCTGAATTCGATCGTGATGAGGGTTTAATTCCGTATATGGAAGTGTTACCACTTTCACCATCTTCTTGGGTAACAAACAAGAATGTCGTAGCTCGTTTGAAAGATGTGGTAACGGCGCCCACTGCACTAGAGAGCACTGTGCTTTGTTTCGCCCGGGGCGTAGATGTATTTTATACACGTTTGCACCCATCACAATCGTTTGATGCGCTCGATGAGGAATTCTCGTACGGTTTATTGATTATTAGTTTGTTAGTTGTTGGCGTCACGGCTCTAGCTACGCACCGCATGAGTGTGAAGGCAACATCAAAGAAATTGTGGAAGTAGAGGGAAGGGTTTGGACTCGGTTGTGGTATATTAAAATCTAGTATAATACCTCTTTAGATGTGATTTGTACTATTTGATATTTTCATTGCATGTAACATTAAATGACGCGCTTAATTTGAAAGTCTAACTCCGGACGTTCGCTCTTAGCTTTCTCGGCAGCTTCGGCAGAGCAGACCGCGGATACTTTAGCGGACGGTGCGCGTACCGCTTCGAGAGCCTCCGCAAAGTCGTTGAAGCTCTTGTTCGTCGTCCCTAAGATTTGTTCGCGACGCTCTTGACGTTCCTCCGGAGTAATTTTCAGTAAATGACGCATGAGAGAGGTGTATCCTTTCGCATCCGGTAACTGGTACGAATCGATTTCACCAATCGTACCAATGATAGATTTTGTCAATTCGTCCTCATCCACGTGCAAGTTACGCAAAAACTCCACGGTACCGTCGTAGTTGTCCAAAGTCTTCAATAAGTTTGGATCTCTGTATGATAAGTACGTGAACATGCCGGAGTGCGAATCAAAGTCGGAAAACCCACCGTAAGCGCCACCGGAAACGCGAACACGATCCCAGAGCCACGTCGTTCCAAGCAATTTGTTGATTACGTAAGAGGACCCGTTCAACTCGTATCCGCTCTTATATAAATTGGCCGCTTTACCGACGTAGTTTACCGTGGTTGGAACAGTCAGAAGTTCGTTTACGGCCGGATTCATACTCTTCCACGCACTCGTCGAAGAAGCAGATGCGCTTTGATTTAACGAGCCTAAAAACTTCTCCGCACTGCTGAGCGATAAATCTAACGTTTTTGAGTCTCCCGTCAAGTTAGTGATGCTGTTGTTGCGCGAAGACACGCACTTTCGGATCGTCTCCAAGTCAGCAACCACAGAATCCCAGTCTTCATCCACGCGTTTTGCCAATTTTCGCAAGTACTCTAATTGGTCCAAACCACCCATTTGCTCGTTCACCCACCCAGCCACGGAATCCTGCGCTTCCAGTCGGGAGGCTGCGATGGAATGTCCTGCTCCCTGGACTCTTCCTTCCATTCCAGACCGCGTTTCGAGGACGAGCTGCTTGAAGATCTTTTGATCGTCGAGTTTCGAGTCGAATAACATTTCAGTCATCAAGTCATGCATGATGCCAGCTTTATCCGAGGTCGCTTTACCTCTGAATACCATGTACGCAGATATGGCGTTCGGATCGCCTCGAATTGGTGAAACAAATGGCGAAACAGAAATACCACCGGTTTGTGCGTTGATGATTTGGTCAAATTCGATGAAGTTTCTTTTAGAAGTCCCCATTCTGCCGAGCGCACGCGTCCACAAAGGCACGAGCGGCAACAAGTCTTCCGGGATCGTTTTCATATCAAGGAGGTGCTCGGCATAAATGATGTCGTTCGTGAACAAATCATGGGTCAAAAGTTCCGTTGATCCAATGGACCCGATATCACAAGGGATTTCCTTCGCAGTTTTCGGAATATCCGATAAAGCCAAAGCAGGTATGCACTTGAGCGCCTCGGGAGAGTCCGGTGTTTCTTGCAACAGCTTCAAAGCAGCCGTCTCCGCTACGACATGTTCAATTTCCTCCGGAGATAACGAAGCCTTCTTGGCGGATAATTTCATCTTTTCCTCGTTGGCTTCTTTTTCGCCGAGTTTTTGGTCTGGTTTCAGTTCAACCGTGACGCGGTGCGTATTTTCCAAAAACAATCTTCGCATGAGCGGTCTGAAAACATCTTCAGACGATGAAATGCGCGACTTCAAGTGTTTGAGCGGTTCTTCGTAACGCAGCGGTTCAAAAGGATCACCCTCATACAACCACGCCGATAAGGATCGCAACATCATCGATAACCCTCTTGGAAACCGGCCGGTGTTGTTTTCACGGAGCGAAAACTCGATAGAGTTAATGGACGCTTCGATCGCATCGTCGGTAAATCCTTCCGTGGCAATTTTTTCCATCGTGTCGTAGATCAATTTTTCAACTTTTGGGATATCAGCTTCCTCCACCCCTTTCATTCCAATTGCAAAAGATGGCTGCCTTAACTCATCTTCCAATCCGAAACCAACGATGGCTTCGCCCAAACCAGACTCCTCCAAAGCGAGTCTCAACGGAGAAGCGGACGAGCCCAACAACAGATTATCTAAGAATCCCACAGCTAAGGCAGTCTCTTGATCGAACGGTTTATCGTTCAGCAACCAGTTAATTTGGACAAAACATTTTTGCGCTTCTTCGTCTTCACCAGAGGCGTATGATTTCACGACTCGCTTCGGTTCCTTGAAGAATGGTTGCGATGCAATGGAGGAGTCGACATCCTTGGCATCGAACTCGTCCAAAAATCCGCTCAAAAGCTTCAAACGGTTCTCGACGTCGTCATCTCCGTAGAACCAGAGGCGTGCGTTCGACGGATGGTAGAATTTCCCGTGAAAGTCTTTGAACTCGGCAAAAGTCAACTCAGGGATGACTTCCGGAGATCCGCCAGAATCGACTCCGTACGTATTTTCTGGGAATAACGCTTGCTGACATTCACGTGCGAGTACGGAATCTGGAGAAGAGTACACCCCCTTCATCTCGTTAAAAACGACACCTTTGTACGTCAAGTCTTCGTCCTTGTTGTTCAACTCGTAGTGCCAACCCTCTTGCTCGAACGTTCTTTCGTTCTCAATGCACTTTGGGTGAAATACTGCGTCTAAATACACGTCCACGAGGTTGTAGAAATCGGCAAGGTTGCACGAAGCTACCGGATAGCACGTTCGATCCGGGTACGTCATAGCGTTTAAGAATGTGTTCAAACTCCCTTTGATCAACTCAACGAACGGCTCTTTGATGGGATACTTTCTGCTACCACAGAGCACAGAGTGCTCGAGGATGTGCGGAATACCGGTGGAGTTTGACGGCGGCGTACGAAACGTTACGCCGAAAGATTTATTCTCGTCATCGTTTGAGAGCGACATCACCTCAGCGCCCGTCTTTTTGTGCTTGAATAAGAACCCTTTCGCATTGTATTCCGGAACAAACTCTTCTTTGATGAGTTCGAAACCGTGCAAGTTGCTCGGAGCACTCATTGCCGCCATGGATTCTACAGAAGCATCGTTTGCAGCGATGGCAGCCGAAGTTTGGCTCTTTCTTGTCGTCGATTGCATCGGCTTTTTGTTGGGCGAGGACGACGACGACGACGACGACATGGATGCTCTCGTCTTGGCATAGTTAACAGAGCGAACGCTGACAGCGTTTCGTCTTTTCAACGCGACGGCGTGAAAAGACGATCTCATCGATACGGATGCCGCTGAAGACATGTTGACTGGTTCGATTATTCTTCTCGTTGTTGTTGTTGTTGATAAACTTCTCCAACAAGTACTGGTGGAGATGACGTGTGGAACGACGGGAGCCGAGAAAGCAGGTGTCGTTTTTATAGACGAAGCGGAGCGATCGAGCACACTAGCGGAGAAACACGAGGAGGGAAACGTAAACGTTATCGCTCTATTCTGCAGAAGTGTCCCTTTCTTGATTCGCAGCGCGCGGATGAGAGAAAGCGGCGACGTCGTGGTATGTTTGTGTGTAAAAAGTATGTGGATTGTTTTGTTTCTCTGGCACAGCCACCTTCTCTCCCGCAGCAGCAGAGCAGCAGCAGCAGCAGCAGCTACGAGAGCATATATATAGTTCACACCTCTTTCTTCTCTCTCTGCTTTTGTTTTGTTTGTGGATAGAACGAAAAATCGATTGTCTTCCTACTCCTAAAAACTTTATAAAGAAGCACGCGTATTATAACGTATATAAAATCGTCGTTTTTGACACGCTAATAAGGTATCATTACACATAAAATGCAATCGCTCTTATTATCCGTTTCGTCGGCGTCGTCCGTCGGCGTTGTCGCCGTCGCGAATAAATCGTCCTCCTCCCGTCGTTGTCCGAATCATCGGTCGTCGTCGCTTTTGCGCAGCAACAATATCAACAATAAAAGAAGAGGAGAAAGAACGATAGTAAACATGCTTCCTCCGGGTGGGATGCCGAACATGCCGGGGATGGACCCGGAGAAGATGAAAGAGATGCAAGCGGCGTATCAAGAGGCGATGAAGAATCCAGAAACTGCAAAGAAAATTCAAGAGCAGATGAAGCAAATGCAAGGGATGATGAGCAACCCGATGGTGCAGCAACAAATGCAAGCGATGCAAAATATGGTGCAAAATGAAGACATGCAGAAGAGAATTGCGGCGTTAAAAGACGACCCTGAATTTAAAGATTTCTTCGACGATTTACGAGCGAATGGTCCCGGGGCTATGATGAAGTATTCAACCGATCAAGCGTTCTTGAAAAAGCTCAACGATAAACTCGGCGGTGAAGAAGCTATTCGAGCAGCAGCGGGAGGGGCGATTCCAGCGAATGCCGTTCCACCGGGAGGCGCAGCACCCCCGCCAGCTGCGCCGGCACCACCACCTGAAGTCGAGACGTTACACGATGCCGCAAGATACGGTGATATCGAGGCTGTCGAAGATTTTCTCGCCATCGGCAAAGATGTCAATGCGAGAGACTCTTCCCAAAGAACGCCGATTCACTACGCGATTGCGTTTGGGAAAGGCAGCGCTGGCGAAGAGATTTTCGACTTGCTCGTCGAGGCTGATTCTATTGATTTGAGCGCGAGAGACGAAAAGCAAAACACGCCGCTTCATTACGCGTGCGGCTACGGTAAAATTTTCGCGGTGAAAAAATTACTCGAGTTGAATAGCGACATAACGGCTAAAAATGGAACTGGTAAAACGCCGTTAGATCTGGTCAAATTAGAAGCAAAGAATCCAATCAACGAAGACGCAGAATTGCTCAAGCTGCTCGGCGCGTAGAAGGGAGATAGAGAAGGGGGACACACAGAGAGAGGATTGAGAATACGATTCTTTTAATGATAAAAATAATAAACATCACTACCATCTTTGATCATGTTTTTCGCCACTCTTCATACTCATCCGTGATGATGAGCAAAAATCCCCTCATACCTATTTGCCAACTTTTCCGGGGTTTCTCGTATGAAAGCTTTGAGAATATTCCAACCGGTTTCTTGCGATTTCAATAAATACGCCGTGTTGTCTTGAAACTCTCCTTCTTTTTCTTCATCAGCTTCATCATTCGCTTTGAAATGGTGACTGTAAAGTCCCATCACGAGAGAAGTAGCCACGCGGCTCATCAATAATACTGGAAGGACTTTGATTTCGAATTCGTTCAGGCTAAACGACTTGGCATACCCCGCGAGCATTTGTTCGCAAGCTTCTACGGGAGCTTTCGGCGTTGCTAAAGCGCAGTACGCCATCGCCGTTGCTATTTCAATGACTGTCCACGATACGCAAATATCGCCAAAATCGATGCACGCGAAGTCGTTCAGAACATCTATGGTATTACTCTTTACTCTCTCTTCCCAGTCGTTCGAGGTGACGAGAACATTTGACTCATTCAAGTCGTTGTGTATTGCGCTCAATCGAAGTTTGTTTGCATCGTCTCTTATACTATTGACGTGCTCTTCGTACCATTCGAAAACTTGTTGAATGGCGTTTTCATCCTTGATGAGTCCTTTACCTTTACTTTTCAACGCTTCCACAAACATTCGAACATCTTCAAAGTTTCGCACGTCCCACAGAGACTCTCTCGTCGCTAGAGTTCGATAAAGTGTTTTTGCTTCCTCTCCAATCGAGGGCGTTTCGGGGTTCCATTGCAGGAAACTCGCAGATATCTCACCTACAAACTCGCCGACTCTGCGCCAAAACGTCTTCAACTCTTCTGGTTTTTCCGACAAGGCGTTAACTACGTCTATCAGCAAAGTACCCTCAACATAACGCAAAACTTTTACGGCATGTTTCATTTGGTTCTTCGTTTCTGTGCTATTGATGCTGTTATTATTATCACTATATTGAGTTTTTCTACTACTATCGCCATCGTTAGCGCTATCACTATTATTAGCCCAATCAAAGCGTGACGCTCCCGAGTTTGTGCGCACTACGGAAGAGGTGCATATATTACTCTTTTGTGAAAGCCATCGCATGGCAAACTCGTGACAGTCCAATAAATGTGAGTTCGGTTCTACTGAATCTACACCGTTGTGAAACTTCACGATGAACTTTCTCGCTCTCTCGTTCTCGTGATCCTCGCTGTCTTCAACCTCGCACTCCTGTTTCCTACTTTTGATGTGAACGAGAAAGTTCGCGTCGTCGTAGGAATCCAACATTGAAATTTTTTCGATTTCGTCCTTTTCCAGCTCGTGCTTTGCGCTCTCGCCGTTTGCAGAATAGCGCGTCATCCAAACTCGTTCCGCGTGCTCTTTCGAGCACATCGGTCTGAATCTCTTCCTCTCCGTCTCATCTCGCTGTGATTTCTTCATTTTATTTTTGCCGTTTGCAACTCTCTACCTCTCTACCTCTGTTGCTGCTCACTCAACCCGCTCTCGTTTTCGTCAAGCTCTCGCTCAAGTTTTTAAAAACTCTGGGTGTGACAACTCTTTCTTCTGATTGATTGATGCCTTTTTTTCTCCTGCCTGCAGGATTTTTTAACCAAAAAAGGCGGGCGTGTGCCCCCCCTTCTTGTTATCTTCACAAAAACTTTCTGATATACACACGCGCGCGCGCGCGCGACACACACGCTCTCATATCAGAAAGAATATAAAGTGTATCGTCGAAGCGATTGAAAACCTTTCGCTTTTACCACACCAGCGATGGTGATGTTGACGACGACGACGACGACGACGACCACAGCTGCGTTCGCTGTTGTTCGAAAAAGGACGACGACGGATCCAGCTGGCATCAGTCACAAAAGTAGAAGGAATCTGAGCGCGAGAGGAAGAAGAAGAACACCAAGCGCTCGAGCTGCGACGACAGGGTTCGAACGAGAATCGAACGATTCGGATGAAAAAACAAATTCGCCTCTGCTCGAAGAATCGAGAACGAGAAGAGACCCCAGGGCGCGGGCGACGTTGAGATCTGCCTCCGCCCTTGCAAACGGGGCAGTCATGTTCAGTTTCGACGACGAAGTTGGCGTTCTTGGAGGTGAAAATACAAAAATTTTCAAAGATATGTCCCACGAGGTGCACTACGGAGAAGTGTGCGATTCGGACGATGAAGACGACGAGAAGGAAAGAACATCGAGAAGGAAGAGACGAGATCCGCTAGCCTCGATAGCTCGAAAAGCTGAAGGTAAAAGTAGTGGGAAGAAGGGAAAGAAGCAAGATAAAGTGAGAGAGAAAGCTATGAGAGGTCTGGAAAGTTTGATCTTAAACGCTTCAGGGAGCGATGGTATGAAGGCGAGAAAGAAGTACAAAATGAAAAAGAAGAAGAAGGGAGGAAGCTCATCGTCTTCATCTTCGAGTAGTAGCAGTAGTAGTAGTAGTAGTAGTAGTAGTAGCAGCAGCAGCAGCAGTAGTAGCAGCGACTCATCGGATTCGGAGTGTGAGCGAGCTGGACGCCGAAAAGGAGGCGGCGGCGGAGGAGGAGGAAAGAAGAAGAAAGGGATGAAAAAGTTGAAGAACGCCATGCTTTCACTTGGAATGGGCAAGAAGAAGAAGAACAAGAGAGGTAAAACGACGATTTCTCAAGCGGCAATCGCCGAGGATGTGAATATTCCCGAAACCAAAGTTGAAGAACCGGCAGGTTTGGCGTCGTTAGGAGCGTGTCCTTTACTTTCACCGCTAGTCTTAGGTGAAGGCATCATTCCAGTCGCTACTTTGGAAGTGTGCACGGGGAAATACTGTCGCAGAAATGGCGCGTACGCCATCGCCGAGAGTCTAAAGAACGAGTTGCCTTCAAATTGGCCGTGTGAAACATCCGCTGGAAGGTGCATCGGGGGAAAGTGCAGAAACGGCGTGAACATCGGCGTCCAATCTTCGTTGGGTTACGAAAAATTTGCTGGAATGGATCTCGCGACGGCGCGTTCCGTCTTCATACCGATGGCATTACGAACGAACGAGATTAACGGCACTACAGACGAAGGCGAAGGATTTATTCCGATGCCAGGAAAGCCAACTTCGTCGGCGACGGTGAGTCAGTCGGTCGACAGCGATGCACCTCCTGGATACATGCCAAAGATAAATTAGCAGCATGCATGAAATATTACGCAAGAGAGAGACACACACATGCACACACAGATAGAGATGCGCGTGCCATTTTTGATTTCTTCTTCTGCTTCATTTCACTTCGTTTTGTTGTGATGCTTCCTTTTTTCCCCCCTTCTTGGAACTTTCGTGGGAATTTTGAAAGATTGAAACTTCGTAACTTCTTTAAAGAAGACATAATCCACTCTGCTATCTTCAAAACAAAATCGAACGCTCTTCAAACGTAGACACGTAATACACACACTAAAAGAAGAAAATAATGCCGAGTCATCGAGAGGAACAAAAGTTCCGAATGATGGAATTAGGCATAGACGATGACGACGAAGCAGACGACAGAGGAAAGAATAAGAACGACTCGCAAAGAGGAGAGAATCCAGAAAAGAATGGAGAAGCTGCTTCAGCCTCGAACTCATCTTCGTCAACCTTCTTCACGGCGTTTTCGGAAGGCGGGAACTGTTCCGCCAACGCCATATACACGCGAATGCAGTATATTTATAGACAATCGGGCGCATCGGAATATCCGTTGACAACTTTAGCCATTTTGACCGCCGTTTTTTGGTTACTCGCATCTGGATTGAACTCCTTCTTCTTCGCTGGTGCATCGGGTGAAGACGGGAGCAACGGAGCGATGAGAATGAGACCGTCGGATTTGCTCCCGAGAAGATTTCGTTTCGGAGAAAACGGAGTGCCAAAGACTCGAGGTACACCAATCAGAATCATGCCATCGTCTGATTTCAGGCACTTTGACGAGTTGAAATCGTACATGCACCCCACAGAGTTAGCGGGACTAGGAGTAGATACCGAAGGACACGTTTTGAAACAACGTCCTTTGCTTGAGCTGAATAAGAACAATTTGTTAGCTTTGAAAACGTCTCCGCCGCCACCATTGGCGCCAGGAGAAGAGGAGAAGCAAGTGTACGACGT
>Ga0255760_10004087_pt1 | contig 12840 bp, 6 predicted proteins | sample 071ome_25_FD_179960 | JGI IMG/M metagenome (GOLD analysis project Ga0255760, IMG submission 179960) | Coastal salt marsh microbial communities from the Groves Creek Marsh, Skidaway Island, Georgia - 071410BT metaG (version 2) | ecosystem: Environmental > Aquatic > Marine > Intertidal zone > Salt... | reverse complement strand
GGAGGGGTTCGGAGACGACCGGTGCGGCGGCGGCGGCGGCGGCGGCGGCGGCGGACGGAGGGCGTCGTCGTTCGAGCGGAGACGCGCGCGCGATTGGAATTGGATTTGGATTTTCCATGCGCTGGGCGTTGGAAAGAAGCAGAGTCGTGGTCGCGTCGACGATCGGGGGACGACGAGGAAGGGGATACCGAAGAGGAAATAATACGTTGGCAGCGAAGGAGGATCGACGACGAGGGTGCGGGGCGACGCGAAGGGAAATCATGATCGCCGGAACGGTCGGGGCGGCGACGGCTTCGGGCGCGAACGGTTTCGCGTCTTCGGCGGACGCGGCGGTGTTGAAACCGGCGGATGGCGCCGGGACGGTTGGAGACGCCAAGGCGATGCTGGATGCGTTGGAGAGGTTGAAACCGGGGACAAAGTTGGCGAAAGGGGCGTTTGAGGTGACGTCGAGCGTGCGGGTGATGCCGTACGATGTGGTGGCGGTGGAGTTGGAACACGTAAAGACGGGCGCCAAGGTGCTGCACGTGGGCGCCGACGACTCGAACGCGTGCTTTAATGTAGCGTTTAGAACGACGCCGAGAGATTCCACGGGTGTCGCGCACGTGCTGGAGCACACGGTTTTGTGCGGGAGCGAGAAGTTTCCGGTGAGAGATCCGTTTTTCAACATGTTGAGGCGTTCGTTGAGCACGTTTATGAACGCAATGACGGCGAGCGATTACACGTGTTACCCGTTTTCTACGATGAATCGGGTGGATTATAAAAACTTGTTAGATGTCTATCTCGACGCCGCTTTTTTCCCAAAGATTGCGGCGATGGACTTCGCTCAAGAGGGTCACAGGTTTGAGTTTGCCAAAATGGATGATTCGTCGAGCGATCTCATTTACAAAGGCATTGTCTTCAACGAGATGAAGGGGGCCATGGGTTCGCAGAGCGCGCGTTACGGACGCGCGCTCGGTGAAAACTTGTTTCCGACGTCCACCTATCACTGGAACAGCGGTGGGGACCCGGTGAACATTCCAGATTTGACGTACGAACAACTGAAGGCGTTCCATGCGCTTCATTACCACCCGTCGAACGCCAAGTTTTACACGTACGGCGACTTGCCGCTCGAAGAGACGCTGCAGCAAATCGAAGACTCGGCGCTCCACCGATTTAACAAGCTCGACGTGAGCAGGCTCATCGTTGCGGACGAAAAGCGCTTCACGGCGCCGAAGTCCGTCGATGTCACCGTGCCGGCAGACGCCATCGTGGCAAACAAGGATAAGCAATCGCTTATCTCTCTCGCGTGGCTCATGGTGAACCAAATCAAGGATCCGGTTTCGCTGGAAAATTTCGCTCTCGGCGTCGCGAGCGATTTGCTCACGAGCGGTCCGCAGTCTTACTTTTACGAGGCGCTCTTGGAGAGCGGACTCGGAACATCCTTCGCCCCGGGTACGGGATACGGTGGCTCTCGTCGCGAAACCTCCTTCGCCGTGGGCGTGAAGGATGTTGCCGAGGCGGATTTCGGCAAAGTGGAACAAACGGTGATGGACGTGCTCGAACGCATTGCTCGCGAAGGCTTCCCACGCGAACGCGTCAACGCGGTCATGCACCAAGTTGAACTCGACGCCGCCGTGGTCACGACGCAGTTTGGTCTGTATACTGGCTTTGGTGCGTTTTCTACCTGGGTCCACGACGGCGACGCGTTGCGCTCGCTCCGTACTCCAGAGCTCGCCGCAAAGCTCACGCAAGCGCTCGAGTCGGATTCGCAGTTTTGGCAAAAGCTAATCAAGAAGTGGTTCTTGGACAACCCGCACAAGTTGACGGTGCGCGCTCGCACCGATGAGGCGTACGATAAGAAGCTCGATGACGCTGAGAAGCATAAGCTTAAGGAGATTCAAAAGACGCTCACCGAGGACCAAAAGAAGAAGATTATTGCCGACGCGTTGGTGTTGAAGGAGAACCAAGACAAGAAGGAAGACGTGTCCGTCTTGCCGACGCTCGTCGTTTCCGAGGCGGTGCCAAAGGAAATCAAGCGTTGGGGCTCCAAGAACATGTCCATCGCCGGCGGTATCCCGCTTCAGTACGACGAGCAACCGACCAACGGTGTGGCGTACTTCACCGCGCACTTCGACTTGAACGGCTTGTCGCAACGGCTTGTACCTTATTTAGATTTGTTTGCTGACTTTATCGATCAGCTCGGCACTGAAAAGTTCAAGTACAAGGATCTCGCCGAAGAGATCAAGCTTCGTACGGGCGGCTTCTCCGTCGGCTCGGTCGTTCGCACGGATCAGAATGGCAAGAAGACACCAGAGGTGTCGCTCTCAATTAGCGGTCACGCACTCGAGCGCAACATCGACGCGATGTTTGACATTCTCACCGAATTACAAACAGCCAAGTGGACCGACGAAGACGAACGCATGAAATTATTGGTTTCTAGGCGCGCAGCCTCTCTGAGATCCTCTCTCGGCTCTCAGGGTATGCAGTACGCAAAGTCGCTCTCCAACGCCCAAATTAGCAGCGCTAGCGCCTTTGCCAACGCCACCAGCGGTCTCCCGCACGTGTCGCTGGTCTCTCGCTTATCCAAACAAGACTCCGTCAAGGAGGTGCAAGATGCCTTGTCCGAAATTGCCGCTTTTGTGCTTCGCCCAGAGCGAGTCCAAAGATGCCGCATCGCGTGCCAGCAGGAGAGCTTCGGCGCCATGGAGCGCTCCTTCTCCAAATTCTTGACGGGTATGAAGCCATCCGGTACCAGACCATCCGACGACGAAACGATCGCGAGCAACCTCAAGGCGTTCCAGACCAAGTTACAAAACACGTTCGTAACCATTCCGGGGCAGACCAACTACTGCATCGCCTCCATCCCGGCGCTTCCGTATACGCATCCAGACGCTCCTGCGGTGTTCCTGCTCGCGCAAGCGCTGAGCGCTGGTTACCTCCACAGAGAGATTCGCGAGAAGGGTGGCGCCTACGGCGGCGGCGCGAGCTCCGACCCCGTTGGAGGTCTCTTCACCTTTTATTCCTACCGCGATCCGAACACTATGGAAACGCTCGACACCTTTGACAAATCCATCGAGTGGGCCAAGACGCCGGGTAACATTACGCAAAAGGAACTCGAAGAGGCGCAGCTTCGCGCCTTTAAGCAGCTCGACGCCCCGCTCGCCCCGAGCGCCCGAGGCAACTCTGGCTTCCTCAGTGGTATTTCCGAAGACGAACGTCAGCGTTTCCGCGACGGCTTGCTCGCCGCATCGCCCGCAGATCTCGCTCGCGCCGCCGAGAAGCATTTTGGCGCGCCGCGCGCGTACGCCATCGTCGGTTCCGCCGAAAAGGCTCCACAATCCGCCGACTGGGTCGTCCTCGACGCCGAGGGAAACACCATCGCTCGCTGATGCGATTTATTTAGCGCCATCCACGCAGTGATTTAAAATTTAAAGTCTTCAAACGGATCGCCCATCAGGTTCGCGTTCGCCGAGTGTCGACGCTCGGACCGTTCCACAATTTCCTGAATGTACATTCACGATTCATGACTCATCGATTACCCCGCTCTCGTGTGAAGCTCAAACCTGAGGAGCGCTCTCCAGTGCGCGACGCCGACTGCACGTCGACCGCGACACGCACGGCCGTCGCGAAGCGTGCGGACAAGCCGCGAACGCGTTCCCCGACCGTTCGAAGCCGTTTTCGACGCCAAAGACGCCAAAAACGCGTCACGCGAGCACCGGCGCCGATCACCGGTGAGCAACGGCTGAACGTGGTTGAATTACGTTGGACGAAACGGACGAACACCGACGGAGCGAACGCGAACGCGAACGCGAACGCGAATCGGGATTCGACCGACGAAGCGATGGCGACCGACGCGATGGATGCCGCCGAGCGCGCGGCGCCGGGTACGCCGGCGCCGGCCAAAGGGCTGGTTCGAAAGTCGTCGAGTCTGTCGAGGAGGTTGAAGAAAAAGTCGAAGCCGGCAAACAGAGAGTTGGTGCTCGGTGTCGGAACGCCGAACGAGACGGCGCTGCCAAAGTTTAAGGATAACTCCATCAGTACGGGGAAGTATAACCTCGCGTCATTCTTCCCGAAGGGGTTATACGAGCAGTTTCGACGGGTGGCAAACTTGTACTTCTTGTCGGTGGCGATCATTTCGTTGTTCGACACTGTTTCGCCAATCAAGCCGTACACGACGTGGACGCCGTTGACCTTGGTCATCGGGTTGTCGCTCATCAAAGAGGCGATCGAAGATTTTAAGCGGCACGTGCAAGATCGCGCGCAAAACACGTCGCCAAGCGAAAGGTTTAACGGAACTTCGTTTGAGAGCTGCGAGTGGAGAGATATTCAGGTTGGCAACGTCGTTCGTGTCGTTAGAGATCAATTCTTCCCGTGTGATATCATCATGTTGGAGAGCTCTCTCGAGGAGAACTCGTGCTATGTGGAGACGAAAAACTTGGACGGGGAAACGAACCTCAAGACGAAGCGCTCGGTGGACCTCGGAGCCATTACAAAGGTCGACCGAGAGACGTGCGCAAAGTTGACGAGCGGAGGGGCGTCGATCGAGTGCGAGCATCCGAACAACTCCCTGTACACTTACTCTGGTAATTTGACCATTGGTGTGCCTCTCTACGAGGAACCGAAGAAGATTTCGCTGAACCCATCGAACGTGCTTCTTCGAGGTTCGAGCTTGCGAAACACAGAATGGATCGTAGGCGTCGCCGTCTACACCGGTCACGATTCCAAAGTCATGATGAACGCCACGGCGACACCTTCCAAGCGTTCGCATGTCGAGAAGCAAATGGACGGTGTGGTGATCACGATGCTTTCGGCATTGTTCCTTATGGGGACCGCTTCGGCCATCTACTGTTCCAAGTGGATCGAAGCGAGCTCCGGAAAGCACTGGTACATGGAGATTATGAAGCAAGACGTCACGTTCAACCCGGATAACAAGGCTCTCGTCGGTGTTGTGGCGTTTTTCACGTCGTACGTGCTCTACGGGTATCTGATTCCGATTTCTTTGTACGTTTCGCTCGAGTTCGTCAAAGTGATTCAGGGATACGTGTTCTTGAACCAAGACAGAGCCATGTACCATGCGGAAACAGACACACCGGCGTTGACGAGAACCACAAACCTTAACGAGGAGCTCGGTATGGTGCACACCGTTCTCAGTGACAAGACGGGTACTCTGACTTGCAACACAATGGAGTTCTTTAAGTGCTCAATTGCTGGCGTCGCGTACGGAGAAGGAATCACTGAGATTGAAAGAGCTATTTTGCAGCGCCAAGGCAAGCCGACTCCAGCGAAGAACGGTAAGGCTATCGAGCCCTCGTTCAACTTCCGCGATAAACGCATTGAAGACGGTGCGTGGTCAAGACGATCAGACGCAAGCATTGCGAGAGGTTTTTTCCGCGTTCTCGCCGTCTGCCAAACTGTCATTCCAGAGGGCGAGCCAACGCCTGAAGAAATTGTCTATCAGGCTGAAAGCCCAGATGAATTAGCGTTCGTCGTCGCGGCAAAGCGCTTCGGATTTTTCTTCAAAAAGCGATCTCTTAACTCGATCATCGTCGACGAGGAGGCCTACGAAGACGGTAAACCGGGCAAGAAGTCTGTTGAATACACGCTCTTGAACACACTTGAGTTCTCCTCTGCACGAAAGCGCATGAGTGTGATCGTTAGGAGAGATGACGGGAAGATCATGCTTTACACCAAGGGCGCAGACAACGTTATTTATCAGCGTCTTGCGCAGCGTGGCAATGAATACAAGTTGTCGACGCAAGGGCACATGGATGACTGGGCGAAGTGTGGCCTCCGTACGCTTTGCATTGCGGAGCGCGAACTCGACACGAACGAGTACAAGGCGTGGAACAAGAAGTTCGTTGAAGCCAGTCAGTCGCTCACGAACCGAACGGAGAAACTCGAAGAAGTTGCCGAACTGATTGAACACGACTTGAACCTCCTCGGGGCGACCGCAATCGAGGACAAACTGCAAGCTGGGGTGCCGAGAACCATCGAGCAACTTATGAAAGCGAACATTGCTGTTTGGGTCTTGACGGGCGATAAGCAAGATACGGCGATCAACATTGGACAAGCGTGCTCGCTCATCACCCAGCAGATGAAGCTGCGCGTCATCAACGTTGATGATCTCGTCAAGCAGGAGAATGATGGAATCATCTCCAAGGAGGAGTTCGATAGACTCGCCCTCGCCTCTGTCAAGGAACAAATTGAAGCTGGTTTGGTCGAGGCTGCTGCTGCAAAGCAACTTGACGCAGAACTCGGCATGGTAATTGACGGGCGTTCGCTGACAATGGCGCTGAAAGAATCCCTCGCTGGTAGCTTTTTGGCTCTCGGAACACAATGTAGCGCCGTTATTTGCTGCCGCGTCTCCCCACTTCAGAAGGCGTTGGTTACGACGCTCGTGAAAGACTCTGGTAGAATAACATTGGCGATTGGTGATGGTGCGAACGATGTCGGGATGATTCAAGCTGCTCACATTGGTGTCGGCATCAGCGGTCAAGAAGGCATGCAGGCTGTAATGGCGTCCGATTTCGCATTTGCGCAGTTCCGCTTCCTCGAGCGCTTGCTCCTTCTCCACGGGCGCTACAACTACAAGCGTATCGCGAGAATGGTGACGTACTTCTTTTACAAGAACATTGCGTTCGGTTTGACCATATTCATTTACAACATGCACACCAACGCGAGCGGTCAAGTTGTATACAACGATTGGCTAATGTCTTCATTCAACATCTTCTTCACCAACTTCCCAGTCTTGGCTCTCGGCATATTGGACCAAGATGTCAGGCCGCAAAGCTGTCTTGAGTTCCCTGAGCTCTATAAAGAAACGCAATTGAACACGCAGTTTACTTCGAAGCGACGTTTGCTGTGGTTTGCCAACGGTGTATACGTAGCTGTTGTGAGTTTCGTCGCCGTGTTTTACGGCATCCACGCCGGAGAGTCTGACACGGCGAGCGGTAAGCCTTTCGGTTTGTGGGAAGTCGGTACGACGTTGTACTCTGCCGTCATCATCTGCTTGAACTTGCAAATCGGATTGTTGTGCAACTACTGGACTGTTTTCCATCATATCGTCATTTGGGGTTCGATTCTTCTTTGGTTCCTGCTCAACGTTGCGCTGAGCGAAACGCAGGTTTACTACTCAACATACAGTTTCCAAACTTTCGTCCCGATTGTTGCGCGCCAAGCCAAGTACTGGTTGGGCTTCTGGCCGATCGCCGTGCTTGCTTTGCTTCCGTATGTCATTGGCGTGACGTTCGTGCGGCACTTTAACCCGACCCTCGCAGACGAGGTGCAAGACAGAGATGCCAAGAACAGACGGGAACTCGGCGCGAGTCAGAAGGAGGGACCGGAGCCGCGTCAGCGCTTGGACGTAGAGTTCTCTTCGCCGAGACGCCAAGGAACATTGAAGGGAGTGGTTATCGAGAACCTGGGTATTGACCGCATTGCAGCTGAAGATCTCAAAGCGCCGAAACACAGGCGCAAACTTTCATTCGCCGACGTCTGGGGTGCGGAAAAGCAGTTCCCAGATGTTGGTCCTAACATGTCCAAGTTGGCTGAAGGTCCGGGTCGTCATTCAAGAGGGCATTCTCGATGTGGAAGCCTCGATTTGCGCACGCTTGAATCGATCCATAGGAGGGCGCCGCCGTTAGCGGAGGAGCCGATACCGCAAAGCCCGACGTCTCCGAGCACGTCGCAACAAGTACGCGTGGAAGAGACCGTGGACTCGGACGACGACATAGATGCCGACACGTCTGCTCGCGTCGCAGGCAAATTGTAATTTACATTCCTCAACGCATTTCAAGCTACTCCTATAGTTTATGTTTCCTTTAGTGCGACGGGGTAATCGTACATCTGTATCAAGAAGGCGTCGGCATTCAAGTAGAAGCCACCAGGCGCCAGCTTCAAGTCCTCTGTGGTGCACTGGTACGAAAATACTTGGCCGATGTCGTTGATCCTCGGGCACAAATACTTGTGAAATTGCGAACCCACCAAGTATATGGTGACTTTATGGCCCATCATGATCGCGATCCACATGAAGACGACAAACTTGTAACTAATACGGAATTTTCCTCTGCTGAAGAAGTTTCCTCGTGGGAAAACTTCGGCGTGGCGAATGCCGTGAAATCTCTGTTGTACGTATATCACGAAGAAAGATAAAAGAATTTCGATAGCGATGAGGTTGACCGCCTGAATCGCATACGCCCGCAGGTCAACGATGCCTTCGTTACCTTCGCTGGCCATACGGAAAGTATACAAATAGAGTGAAATGACAATAACCGCACAAATTTCGGCGAAGGAAGATACAATTGTGTTCAGCACCACGATGTCATGCTGCTTGCGCGAAGCGAGCATTGCTTCTGCGGACTGTTTACCTAGAAGAAGTTTGACTAGGTGCACGTCTCGATCCTTTTGAACCAAGTTCACCATGAGTTCGTGCAACGAAAGAACCGCCTGAACCGTTGCCATGCTCTTGACGGCGCCGTCTGCAGAGAGGAGAAACATGATGTATCTAGAAAAGAATGCTTGTTGAAGGGTAAAGGAAACAAAGTATGGGAGGTGAAGACACGCCCCGGGTGAGGGGTTGAGACGAGCGTAGTGGCGTTCTACGGCTCGAACGAATTCCCAGAATAGCGGGTCCAATATAAATCTCACGCCCAGCTTCAACGTCGGGCTCACGTTTGGGTCCGCCGCGATGATTATAAAAATCTCGACGACAGCTTTACCGATGATTGCCATCAACATGACGTATGTATATAGCCAACTCAACCCCTTTGTGTGCCAGAACTCTTTCGCAGTCGCGCCGCAAAAGAATAAGACGCCGAAAAATGACATGCAAATCATCTGTGAATATTGCGAATGGTATCCTAGTGCGCTCAACATGATAAAGTACACGGCGTAATAAGCGAAAAAAGAGTGCACGCCGAGCTTTGTCCTCCACTTTCTGTGTTTGGATGCGTGCCAAGCGCTCAACTGATGAAATATCGCCTCTCCGAAATATGCCAGAGTCGACGTGCGCACGAAGAGCACGGAGAAATCGCCCATCGTCCACGGTCGATACCCTTTGTTTTTCTCGCGAGCAAACGTACACTTGAGAAAAGAGCGCACAACCTCCTCTCGCCCGACGGTGTCGCGATACTCGACGCTAAAATCAGCCGTACATTTCCGCCAGACAGACGTGGATATGAATGTAAAGTATCCGGTGAGGAGCACCAAGCCAGCGACGACATAAGTTTGAATCTCAAACCAATCGTTGAACACAGCGCGCAACCGAAAACTGCGCCTAGACGCGACTCGAGTCGTGTTTCCCGACCTCATCGAGCCGTTATAGAGGAGCGTGTTCACACGAATTGCGCGCGGACGAGTCTATTGGCGCCAATCCCGAAATAGCGCCTCGTTCGCGCATGCGGCGTCAACTTTTGCGATTTGTCAACTCTTTCGAAGACGAACGAAGCCCCGAAACGGTGACCCGCCTATCCCGCGCTCGAAAAAACGTTGAAAAAGTGGTACACCTCATCTTCATCAATCACACCCACGATGACGCCGCACCCTTCGCATTTTACCTCTTTATATCTCTCCCCCGCGTCTTCGCCATCCGTCGGTCTCAACGTCGACGTCTGGTCCACCTCTACATTCATCGCAAACACCGCCCGATACTGCTCATGATACCTCTCGTGACGCTGACATAAGGCCGTCACCGTCGTAAAACACCCCGGGCAGCTCAACACCGCGTCCGTTCGTCCGTCTCCACCGAGCGACGCGACGAGTTTCGCAAACTCTTTCGCATCCGCGTCTGCATCGAAAAACTCACGCGCTTCGAGCGCGCCTACATCCCCACCCGCGTCCGACGACGACGACGCCGACGCGTTCGTCGTCGCGTCATCTTTCCCCGCGCTCCCTCCCCCTCCTCGCGGTTCGCGCGTCGCCTCGCTTTCGTTTTCGTCCGTGTCCATTCGCGTCAGTCAATCAGGTGCGCTTTTTCAGTGCACTTTTTCCACTCGCAACACAACGCGACGACGTCTTTACCGTCGTCGTCGTCGTCGTCGTCGTCGTCGTCGTCGTTGATGCGATACGGGCGCGCGCCCATCACTCAGCGCAGTGTCACCGCTGCCATTTCCGTCGCGCGCGCGCGTCGCGATCGTCCAGCGTCTCCTCGAACGGCAACGGCGCCGTCGTCGGCAGTCAGCCGAGGAACGCTGAGCGACATGTCCGACGCCGACGCAGAGGACGCGGAGGAGTACTGCGGAAGACACCCGTGTCAAACGCTCGAGTTGAAACGTCCCGGGGCGACGCCGACGACGTTTCGGGCGGGCGAAGACTTTAACGCGAAGCGGTGGGACCCGGTGGAGCAGAACCAGTTTTTGGACGACAGAGGCGCCGGATGGAGTCGGTGCGCGGCGTTTGTGCGTGACGTCGTCGCCGGTCGCGCATGTTTGAGCGAATTAACCCCGCGTGCGCGTGGTAATGCTAACGGAGAGACATTCGTGGGTTTAGCGCCGGCGAGGGTGGATCCGTCGCACGGTGTAGATGAGCGCAAGGTGAAGAATAGAAAGCTCAAGCGATGGACGTGGCGAGCGAATTTGGCGTATCACGGACCGAGTTTCGCGGGATTCGCGTGGAACGCGGCGTGTGATGGAGATTACGATGGGACAGCGTGGGAGCCAGGAAGGGCGTCGGTCACGGCGGTGGTTTTATCTGCGCTCGAGCCGGTGTTGGATAAGAAGAGACCGTTGCCTAGCGCCGGGAGGACCGATCGAGGCGTGAGCGCTGCGGCGAGCTGCGTCTCGTTTTGGACGCTCAAACCGACGACTGGGGATGAAATCACGCGATTGATCAACGAGATGTCACCGGCGGGAAACGCTCTTCGGGTTTCAGACGTTCGATGGGCTCCAGATGCGTTTCACGCCACTTTTGCAGCGACTCATCGAAGATATGTTTACATTTTGCCGTTGCGGCAAGGTTTCAACGAAGCTCGCACGCCTCGCGCGAGTCTCGACGCGTCCGTCATCGATCGGATTTTAGCGCCACTCGTTGGTCACGACGTGGACATGTTTGCCTTTGCGCGGGCGACGCCCGAGGGAAAGAACCCCAACGTGCGATTCGTCGTCGCGAGAGCGTTTGAAGCAACGCTGCCGATTTCGGAGAGCGCTGCTGACGGCAATTGCGGCGCCGACGTTGACGCGGGCATCAGACGTAGTCGAGCGACGATTGAACGATCGGTACATGGTAATAGCGACGATGATTGCGCACAACCAAGCGAGACGGAAGTCATTGTCATTGAACTCGTTGCGGATCGATTTCTCAGAAAGCTTGTTCGATGTCTCGTATCGACGGCGGTTCGAGAAGCTGCAAATTACGCCGGAAGCGACACCGTTTTGCTCGACATCGCGGCGTGTCGAGACCGAAAGGCAGTTGCACCACCTGCGCCCGCGTTGGGGTTGGTATTTGCCGGTGTGAGTTACTCTCCGACGCACGAGACGACGCTCGGATGATGCCGATGTATGACGTGGGCTTCTAAATTTGGCAACGCACCGCAGTGACACAAATCGACACGCACGCAAAGATGCGAGAAGCGCTGCCCACGCGTCCTCGCGAAGAGATCGACGTCGCGTTATCAATGCCGATCCGGTCGACGTCGCACGACGACAAAGGCGACGAGAAGAATCGAAACGGCGACGACGAAACGCTCGCGCGATTATCTCGACGCGTTGACGACCTTGAGCGACAAATCGCAAACGCGCTCGAGTCCTTCTCCACGCGTCTATCGAACGCCAAACACGCTGTGAATTCGGACGTTGCAAAGACGCACGCGTTGGCCAAACGCGCGGTGGATATGATTGAAACGCTCGCGGTGACTTTGGATGAAAAAGCAAACGAGAACGATTCGAGAATGAGCGCCGTGGAAAATCGACTGCGTTCTCTCGAATGCGACCTTCGCCAGCGCGACTCGTCGACCGCGCCGGCGACACCTGGAGAGTTTGGCAAACATAAACATCATCATCACACCGTGCTTCAGGTGAAGCCGTCGCCAAGCGGTGGGTCGACAAAGGGCGAAGGACGCGTCGAGTCGTCGAATTTTCAAGCCGCGGTGACGCTCGTTCGCGTTTTCGGCTCGACGGCTGTTCGCATCACGGTATCGATAGTCGTGTTATGGACCTTTTTTTGGTTGACAATCATTGCGCTCGTTTTGCTCGATGATTGGCGGCTCGTATCAAACTTTAGCGACGCCGTGTTGCGTAGTAGAAATTGGCGAGACGACATTCTCGGATTGATGAACTGACGATTGAATAACCTGTGGATATTTGTACAACAAAAACAATGAGAGCTAAGTACTTTTTTACATCTAATCAAACGTCGCAAGCTGTCTGAGCCTCACCATTGCGTCTTCGGCGGAGAGCGGCTCATCCGTTTTCGCTTTTTTCTTTTGCTTCTTCCCCTGTTCGTTCGCTTTCGCTGCCATTTCCAGTTCCTTTTCCTTCTTACGACGACGCTTTTTCGACGCGAAAAGGCTCGTAGGAGGTGCTTGCAAACCACCTAAAACGCCGCCTCGAATGGTTGCCATGTGTTTCTTCATTGATTGCTTCGGGACTTGCGATTCCTTCATCACTCTCACGACAGCATCGCTCTTTGAAGCGTCGGCGCGGTCGATGCGCACGCCCAAATCTGATAAATCATCCAAATCATTCCTGTCGCGATCGATTCGGACACCGCCCACAGCTTTCTCGCGCGCCTCTGCAACTTGCCCCCACTTTTCATCGAGCGTCTCATCGGTGGAAACCTTTTCGTCGCCGACAGCCACGGCGGCGCATCCGCCGTCGTCGAGTACGAGCACTCTCAACTCCGCTGGCGGCAGCCTCTTCAAATCCGCCT
>Ga0255760_10004059_pt1 | contig 12924 bp, 19 predicted proteins | sample 071ome_25_FD_179960 | JGI IMG/M metagenome (GOLD analysis project Ga0255760, IMG submission 179960) | Coastal salt marsh microbial communities from the Groves Creek Marsh, Skidaway Island, Georgia - 071410BT metaG (version 2) | ecosystem: Environmental > Aquatic > Marine > Intertidal zone >... | reverse complement strand
TTAGCTTGAGAGACATATGCCATTACTTTTTCTTCCCTAATCTAAACTAAATTTCTAGTTGTTTTGGTTGCTGAGCTCCGTGCGGGTGCTCTGAACCACCATACACTTTAAGCTTCTTGATCATTGCGTATCCAAGCGGACCTTTAGGTAACATGCCTTTGACCGCAATTTCTAGCGCTCGACCAGGAAATTTATCCTGCATTTTTCCGTATGTCGTCTCGTAAATACCACCTGGATAACCACTGTGACGATAGTATTTCTTGTCCGTTTCCTTCTTACCGGTAACTCTCATTTTTTCCGCATTAATGACCACGATAAAATCTCCAGTATCGACATGCGGTGTGTACACAGGCTTATGTTTGCCTCGGAGTCTTCTCGCTATTTCCGTTGAAATTCTCCCGAGTACCTTGTCGGTAGCATCGACTAGAAGCCATTCTCGGCTGACTTCATGACTTTTCGCGCTGAAAGTTTTCATTTTTCTATAAAGAATGTAAATATTTGTAAGCCCAGAGAAGCTGAGCGAAAGGGCGAAATTCTATATTTTGATGTCTGGCATGTCAATCCAAATGAACCTGTCGAATCACTTCTCCTTAGGTTTCTCAATAAAACCAGAGATGAGTAGTCCAAGTTCGAAAAGCAACCAAATCGGGAATGCGAGGAGCAATTGCGAAACGACATCCGGAGGGGTAAAAATAGCTGCTATAACAAAGGCGCCAACTATCACATAAGGCCTTGATTCCTTGAGTTTTTTAAGGCTAACTATCCCCATCTTTGTGAGTATCACCACTGCGATCGGCGTTTCGAAAGCCAACCCAAAAGCCAAAAACAATGCGAGAACAAAATCAAAATATTTTTGGATGTCGGTATTCATCTCCACCCCCTCAGGGGTGAATGTCGCCACAAAATGAAAAACTACCGGAAAAACAATGAAATACGCAAACGCCATCCCAATTAGAAATAGAACAGTTGAGGTTGCAACTAAGGGGATCGCAAACTTTTTCTCATGCGAGTAAAGCCCTGGAGCGATAAATGCCCAAACCTGGTAAAGGACAAAAGGCAACGCGATGACCAGTGAAACAAACATCGTCACCTTGATAGGAACAAAGAATGGCGCTGCCACCTCTACTGCAATCATGTGCGAACCAGCGGGGAGCTCGGCTAGGAGCGGTTTAGCCAGGAAGCTGTATATGTCTCGAGCCCAATAAAACAACACGCCAAATACGACCAACAGGGCTACCATCGCTTTCAGCAGTCGATCGCGCAGTTCTATTAGATGGGAAATGAAAGATTCAGAATCACTCAACTCTTTACTTCCTTCTGACCATCCTTTTTTACCGATACATCAATTGTTTCACTGGGATCGCTTGACCCGTTTGGTTCTTTGACGAAGGACATGCCAGCCATTAGGTTTATTCCGTTTTGAGGCTCGGTATCTTTAGCTTTCTCGTCAATTCGTTCGATACTGTCGATAGTTGCACCTTCATCACCCAGCTCGCTAGTGGCCACCTTTTGGGAATCCAACTTCTTGACAGCTATCTGATTGGGGGCATCATCGTTCAAGTTGCTCTTTGCATTTTCAACTGAATCTGAGAGCTCCTTGTCTGCCTCATCAATTTCACTTTGGATAAAATTAAACTGTGAGGACACATCAGCCTCAATCTCATCCGCCGCCTCCTTCATAGTTTTCTGAAGGTTTTTCAGCTCATCTAGCTGCACCTCGCGATCTATCTCAGCTTTGACCTGCGAGGCATAGCGTTGCATCCGACCAAATAAATGCCCTACAGTCTTCGCAACTTTAGGCAAGCGCTCCGGGCCAATCACGATCAATCCAACGACAGCAATGACCATAATTTCGGATAAACCAAAATTAAACATTTTTTTGGCGTGCCTAAATTAGGCGATTACGCTTTGTCTTTTTCTCGGACCTCACCCTCGACTACGGTCCCTCGATCTGCTTTAGCATCGAGCTCGGCTTGACTAGACTCTTCACCTTCCTTGGTCTTAACCCCCTCTTTAAATCCCTTAACCGCCTTACCGAGATCAGACCCAATATTGCCTAGCTTTTTTGTCCCAAAAACTAATACCACTACCAGTAGCACTATGAGCCAGTGCCAAATGCTAAAAGACCCCATCATCATTTCTTCAACTCCATAAAAACAGTTTAACTTCTCTTATATATCATAGCCGGAAGCGCTTTGTCTCCGCCCAGTACGTGGACATGCAAATGAAATACATCCTGCCGACCAACCTCACCAGTATTCACTATCGTTCTGAAACCATTAATCGACCCTTCTTTTTCAGCCAAAACACTCGCCAAGGTCATAATCTTACCCAGGAGCTCCGCATGAGACGTATCCACATGCGCCAACGACTCAATATGACTTTTCGGGATGATCAAAAAATGTACATCTGCTTGCGGATTTATGTCACGGAACGCAAGGACATCCTCATCCTCGTAAACTTTGGTACTAGGCAACTCCCCGGAGATAATTTTACAGAAAATACAATTTCCCGACATAACGCCTTTCTCCTAAAAACCGCGACAAACTACTTAGATCGGCTTAGTTTTTCTTGAATTCCCGAAAGCCCCTCTCTACTAGCCAATTCCTCCGCGACATCTTTAGCGGAAACCTGATGATACGCGAGAACGATAAGGCAGTGGAACCACAGATCAGCCACCTCCTTGACGATGGCGTCAGCATTGTTGTCTTTCGACGCCATAATAACTTCAGCAGCCTCTTCGGAGATTTTTTTTAATATTTGATCATGACCGCGAGCAAATAGCGTTGATACGTAAGATGATTCATCTTCTCCGGAAATTTTTCTCGATAGGATTACGTCATTTAAACGGGACAATACGTCGAATTCATTCATGATTTTTTGTACATCTCTCTAGGATCTCTCAACACTACTTCATTTATTTCCCAAACTCCACGATCAAGTTTTGTAAAAAAACAACTCTCTCGACCCGTATGGCAAGCGATTCCTCCAACCTGCTCCACCAACAGCAAGAGGGCATCGCCATCACAATCCACATAGATTTCTTTGAGATTTTGGAAGTTTCCGGACTCCTCTCCCTTGACCCAAAGTTTATTACGTGACCGCGACCAAAAAACCACTTGGCCCGAGGTAACCGTGTTTGCTAGTGCCTCCGTATTCATCCAACCCTGCATCAGCACTCGCTTCGAATCGTAATCTTGCACGATGGCAGAAACCAACCCATCCGTATTCCATTTCAAACGCCCGATTAAATCTGTTTTCATAGCCGAACCTCTAATCCACTTAAAGCCATAGCCTCCTTGACCTCTTGAATCGTCATTTCACCGTAGTGAAAAACACTGGCCGCGAGGAGTGCATCTGCGCCACCTTGAATTACGCCATCCACGAAATGTTGTTTCTCGCCAACGCCTCCGCTGGCTATAATTGGGATATCTAAATTGTCAGAGAAAGATCGGGTGAGCTCAAGATCAAATCCAGATTTGGTGCCATCTTTATCCATACTCGTCAAAAGAATTTCACCAGCACCAGCCTTCTGCATCCTGTAACCCCATTCCAGGGCATCCAGCCCAGTACTTCGACGCCCGCCGTGAGTAAACACTTCCCATCCACTATTTTCTGATTTGCGCCTAGCGTCTATCGCTACAACTATACATTGGGAACCAAAGAAATCTGTCGCCTCCTGCACCAAATGAGGGTTCAACACAGCAGCGGTATTGATACTCACCTTATCTGCTCCGGCTTTGAGTAATCGCTGGACATCCTCCACAGCTCTAACGCCGCCGCCGACTGTAAGGGGGATAAATACTTGTTCCGCTACAGACTCAATAACTTTCAGAATTAGCCCACGATTGTCACTGCTCGCGGTAATATCAAGAAAACAAAGCTCGTCCGCTCCCTGAACATCGTAGCGCTTAGCTACCTCGACCGGATCCCCAGCATCCCTTAGGCTAACAAAGTTAACACCCTTTACAACCCTGCCGTCATTGACATCAAGACAAGGTATTATTCTCTTGGCGAGAGCCATACTTTCTTCCTACATGACTCCAGAAAATAAACTGGAGATTTTTCACAAAGATAACAAGTACTCGGTCGCCTTCTTGAAATCCAGAGCACCTTCATAAATTGCTCGACCAGTGATCGCCCCAAGAACACCATCCGCTTGCAGCTTACAAACTTCTTTAACGTCCTCAAGAGAGTTGATACCCCCACTCGCTATAACTGGTACCGTAAGCGCACGAGCGAGGTTACGGGTCGACTCGATGTTTACACCCGTCATCATTCCGTCCCGACCTATGTCAGTGTACAGCACTGCATTTACCCCATAGTCTTGAAATTTCAAAGCCAAATCGACAACGTCATGACCGGTTAACTTTGACCAACCATCGGTTGCAACTTTTCCGTCTTTCGCATCAAGCGCCACGATTACTTGCCCAGGAAAAGCATCACAAGCATCATGCAAAAACCCGGGTTTCTTAACAGCAGCCGTCCCCACCACCACGAAAGAGACGCCAAGATCCAAATACCTTTCGATGGTCTCCAGATCCCGTATCCCACCTCCGAGTTGAACCCGCGTATCCCCACCCACAGCAGCTACGATATCTCGGATAGCGGATAGATTTTCTGGTTTCCCAGAGAAAGCTCCGTTCAGATCAACCAAATGCAGCCTCTGCGCACCACAGGCAACCCAATGCTCAGCCATATCAACCGGCTTGTCTGAGAAAACCGTCGCATCTTCCATCAAGCCCTGCTTCAGCCTGACGCATTCACCATCTTTCAAATCAATCGCCGGAATTAACAACATAAATACTTCAAAAATGTAAGTTATAAAAATGTAAAACTTTAACTAGAGATAGTAGCTTCATGCCCCCTTCCAAGATACAAAGTTGCTGAGTAATTTCAACCCAGCAGCTTGACTTTTTTCGGGATGGAACTGCACCGCAACGATATTCTCATCAACCACAACACTCGGGAACTCAGCACAGTACTCTGTCGTGCCAAGAACGATTTGCTTCTCGGTTGGCTGAACATGATAGCTGTGCACGAAATAAAATCGCTCCCCACTACTTAGCCCTTCGAGTACAGGGTGTTCTCCTAAAAAATTAACTGAATTCCACCCCATGTGCGGCACCTTGAATTTTTCTCCAAATGCCCCCAACCGGTCGGGTCGAAATTTTTTCACCTCTCCCTGAAGAATCGACAACCCTCTAGAATCGCCCTCCTCGCTGGACTCGAAAAGCAACTGCAGCCCTATGCAGATCCCCAAAAAAGGTTTATCTCGGGAAACATTCCTGACAACGTGAGTGAGGTTCCTTCGCTCGAGCTCCGCTATGCAATCTGGCATTGCACCCTGACCAGGAAAAACGACTCGGTCGGCGTTTGCTATTTCATCCGGATCATCTGTGACCCTCACCACCGCAGAACAGGCGACCTCCGCTAACGCTTTTTCCACCGAGCGCAGGTTCCCCATACCATAATCGATAACAGCTATCCTCTCCATTGGGTTGCAACGCTCAGAGAGAACCTTTTGTGGATGGAAGTGAGCCACTCGCTCGAGGATCAATATCCAAAGCAACTCTCAAAGCCCTACCAGTAGCCTTGAAAATCGTTTCGGCCTGGTGGTGAGCGTTGTCTCCCTTCAAATTGTCGATGTGTAAGGTGATATTCGCATGATTGACGAGCCCTTGAAAGAACTCCCGGATGAGATCAACATCGAAACCACCTATTTGGCTACGGACATATTCAACTGAATAAAAAAGACCTGGCCTTCCAGATAAATCGACAACTACACGGCTCAACGCCTCATCAAGGGGGACATAAGAGAGGCCATAGCGAACCAAACCTTTCTTCTCTCCTACAGCCTGCCTAAGGGCCTGACCGAGAGTAATCCCAACATCTTCGACGGTGTGATGAGCATCTATATGCAGATCTCCATCAGCCTCAATTTCTATATCCAATAGTCCGTGTCTAGAGACCTGCTCGAGCATATGGTCAAAAAAACCGATCCCTGTATTTATTTTATAGGTACCAGTTCCATCGAGGTTAAGTTTCACCCTTATCTTGGTTTCAAGAGTATCCCTGGTTACTTCAGCCTTCCTGTTCATCTATCTACATTGACCTCTAAAAAAATTCAGGTTGATATTTTATACCGAGCAAAACATTCTTAAAATTATCGAAGTATTTCCGTCATCGAAGCAAGAAGCTTTTGTACCTGCTCGTCGGTACCTACCGTTATACGAAGGAAATTTTCAATCCGACTGGGTTTGGAAAAGTGTCTAACGAGAATATCACGTTCCCTGAGCGCAACAGAGAGAGCCCCAGCCGGTATTTTTTCATGAGACGCAAAAACAAAATTCGCCTCAGAACTAAGTACTCGAAACCCGAGGTTACGCAACCCATTCGTTAGGGTTCCACGGCTTTCCTTAATTTTCTTAATCACCGAATTGAGATAAGTTCTATCCTTCAACGCCGCTAACGCACAAACTTCAGCCAAACGATCAACGGGATAGGAGTTAAAACTATCTTTAATTCGGTAAAGCCCCTCTACCAAATCTTTGCTAGCTAGGGCATACCCGAGTCTTGCCCCCGCCAACGAATACGACTTCGAAAACGATCGGGTAACAACCACATTCGGATACCTCTTCACCAAATCAGCGGAAGACCGAGTTCCAAATTCACCATAAGCCTCATCAATTACAACAACTGAATCCGCATGCTTACTTACTATCAGCTCCACCTCAGAATAATCAAGATAAATTCCAGTGGGCGCATTCGGATTAGGAAATATAATCCCCCCATTTTTCTTTGGAATAAGTTCAGGCCTTACGTGAAAATCCTCATCAAGCGGGATTTCCTCGTATGACAAATTGAATAATTTGCAGTACGTTGGATAGAAGCTGTACGTTACATCCGGAAAGACAACCGGGACATCGTTTTTAAAGAAGGCTCGAAACGTATGAGCGAGCACCTCGTCCGATCCATTGCCGGCGAAGACATTATCAATTCCCAAATTCTCCAGGTCGGCGATTGCGGTTCTCAGGCGCAAACTCATCGGGTCGGGGTATAGCCGTAATGATCCTGATGAAAAAACCTTGATTGCCTCCTCGACTGTAGGGCTTGGCGGATAGGCGTTCTCGTTCGTATTGAGCTTAATAACGCCGCCGGATGTAGCTTGCTCACCTGGCTTGTAGGGTTGCAACTCTCCAACGATATCGCTCCAATATTTACTCACCACTAAGCCTCATTTCCGCAGAGAGAGCATGCGCCTCCAACCCCTCACCCCTAGCTAGTATCGAAGCAACCTTCCCTAGTTCATTGCCCCCCCTTTCAGAAATTTTTATCAGGCTCGATCTTTTTTGAAAATCGTACACACCCAAGGGGGAAGAAAAACGAGAAGTACCAGAAGTGGGTAGCACATGGTTAGGGCCCGCACAGTAGTCTCCCAAAGACTCTGAGGATCGAATGCCCATAAAAATTGCTCCCGCTGATGTGATTTTTGGGAGCAAAGCATCGGGATCCTGCACGGATAGCTCGAGATGCTCGGGTGCTAATATGTTTGACACATCGCAAGCTTCTTCTAAGGACTTAGTATGAATCATTGCTCCACGATTATTTAGTGAAGTCTGTATGATCTCCTTGCGCGCCATCCCGGGAATTAATTTTGATATGCGGCTTTCAACTTCCTTCAAGTAAGCCTCATCCGGTGACACGAGAATCGCCTGCGCTAATTCGTCGTGCTCCGCTTGCGAAAACAAGTCCATGGCAACCCAGTCTGGATTCGCGGTGCCATCCGCAATAATTAGTATCTCTGATGGCCCCGCTATCATATCAATGCCGACCATTCCAAAAACACGTCGCTTGGCCTCCGCCACATACGCATTACCTGGCCCAACAATCTTATCAACTTTGGGTACGCTCTCAGTCCCATAAGCCAGCGCCGCAATAGCTTGCGCACCCCCGATTTTAAAAACCTTTGAAACGCCCGATAACTTCGCTGCCGCAAGAACAAGATTGCTAGCGTTTCCACCAGGACACGGGGCAACCATATATATTTCTCGAACTCCAGCCACCATCGCCGGAATGGCGTTCATCATTACCGAAGAGGGATAGGCAGCTTTACCTCCTGGGACGTAGATACCTGCGCGCCCGATTGGAGTAATTTTCTGACCCAATTCGTTCCCGAGCTCATCCTCGTATGCCCAAGAATCCGCCTTTTGCCTTTCGTGGTAATCCCGTATTCTTGAAGCCGCAGTTTGCAAGGCCACCCGCTGGTCGGCGTCAAGCGATTGAAAAGCTACGTCAAGTTCTTCCGTGCCGACAATCAGTTGATCAAATGTATCTGCAGCATAGCGGTCGAGATCTTTAGTGAGCTGCACCAACGCAGTATCTCCTGAGTCTTTGACTAATCGAAGAATACGTTCCACTGCAGCAGATATGTCAGACGAAACAGCATCCTCGAATTGACTCAGGGATTCTAGATCTGCCTGAAAATTTAAATCCGAGCTTGATAAATACCGCATCCGATTTTCAACTCACTTTGTTCAACGAGAAATCTCGAAAGCCATCTATCAATGGCTTTATGATGTCTCGCTTGAGCTTAAGAGATGATGCCGAGATGATTAGCCTTGAGCTAATCGGCATGATCTCCTCAACTGGTTTAAGCTTATTTGCTCTCAACGTTTCGCCACTGGATACTAAATCAACGATCGCGTCAGCCAGCCCAACAATAGGCGCGAGCTCCATTGAGCCATACAACTTTATGAGATCGACATATACGCCCTTCTGACCGAAGTGAGTTCTTGCCGAACGCACATACTTGGTTGCCACTCGAATGCGAGAACCTTTTTTGATAGCAGCACCATAATCGAAGTCCTCTCGAGCTGCGACCATCATCTTGCATCTAGCTATACCAAGATCCACAGGCTCAAATAGGCCATCACCATCTTGCTCAACCAAGACATCCTTCCCTGCGATCCCCAAGTCGGCCGCGCCTCTCTGCACATAGGTGGGAACATCGCTAGCGCGGACCAAGACAATCCGCAACTCAGGTTTTGTAGTACCAATAACTAACTTTCGAGATGAATCCGGGTTATCCGTCAACTGAATTCCCATTCCTTTCAAAAAGGGTAGGGTTTCATCCAAGATTCGCCCTTTCGACAAAGCCAGGGTTACGGAAAAATTATCATCCATTAAAAAATAACTCTCAAAAGTCTAAATATTAAATTGTCTTCATCTCACGCCACAACTCGCTTAATGCGTGCTCCCAGTTTACTAAGCTTCTCCTCAATCCGCTCGTAACCCCGATCGAGATGATAAATTCTGTTGACTGTTGTTTCCCCTTTCGCCACCAAACCAGCGATCACTAAACCTGCGGAAGCCCTGAGATCCGTAGCCATCACTTGCGCGCCCTCTAGGGCTTCAACACCACGCACGATTGCCTTGTTTCCCTCCACAGCAATATTCGCACCGAGCCGTCTCATTTCTTGAACGTGCATAAAACGGTTTTCAAATATGTTCTCAGTAATTTCTCCGACGCCTTCTGAAACAGTGTTTAACGCCATAAGTTGAGCCTGCATGTCGGTAGGGAAATGCGGATACGGTGCAGTCTGTACATTGACTGAAAAAAGCCTACGCGGAGCAAAAATGCGTACTTGGTTATCGCCCGCCTGAACCTCTGCTCCAGACTCTTCTAATAAACTAAGAGTGGACGATATAAGGTCTACCGAAATACCGTCAATTATCACATCCCCGGAGGAAACCGCACTCGCAACAGCGAAGGTGCCAGCTTCAATACGATCAGGCATCACAGAATGTTCGCACCCAGTCAGCGACTCAACCCCGCTTACCACGATCGTGTCCGAGCCTGCCCCTTCGATCTCCGCCCCCATCTTGGATAAACACGATGCGAGATCAACAACTTCTGGCTCCATCGCCGCATTCCGAATGACAGTCTGTCCCTCAGCAAGGCACGCTGCGAGCATAATATTTTCCGTGCCGGTGACCGTAACTAAGTCAAAGACAACCTCGGCACCCTTTAGTCGATCAGCTTGGGCTACGATGTAGCCATTCTCGATGTTGACTTTTGCCCCCAAAGCTTCCAACCCCTTCAAGTGCTGATCAACGGGCCTTTGCCCAATCGCGCACCCACCTGGCAACGATACTGCCGCCTCTCCAAAACGAGCGAGCAAAGGGCCCAGAACTAAAACAGATGCTCTCATAGTCCTGACAAGATCATAATGAGCTTCTTTGGAGCGAATAGACCCCGCCTCTAAGCTAACTCGCATCCCATCTTCCAACGTAAAATCAACGCCAAGATGGCGCAGCAGCGCGAGCATTGTCGTCACGTCCTGCAGGTGCGGTATATTGCTGATCGATAAGCGCTCAGGTGTCAAAAGACTTGCACATAATATCGGTAGCGCTGCGTTTTTAGCTCCAGACACCGACACCCTACCGGAGAGCCGCCGCCCCCCCTGAATCACAAGTTTATCCACGCGTGATTACGACCTACTGCGATTCCCACTCGCCAGGAGTGAGAGTTTTCATTGAAAGAGCGTGTATATCCTCTTTCATTTTGTCCCCGAGTGCCGCAAAGATAACTTGATGCCGCTGAACTCTACTTTTCCCATCGAATATCTTGCTAACGATGACTGCTTCAAAATGACGTCCGTCGCCAATTACCGTGAGATGCTCACAGTCAATCGACTCCTCCAAATACGCTTTTATTAACTCTGGCGACATCATTATTAAAAAATTATCTCGGTAAAGTTCAGGAGCGTAGCTTATAGCCAGCTCTAATTAAGAGAAAACACCCGAATGATAAAGCAAAAGTGACGGCAGATACAATAATAAGGCTCTGAAATACGTCGACATCTGAAACCCCGAAGAACCCCGCTCTAAAACCATCGATTAGATAGAAAAATGGATTGAGGTAAGAGACAAGTTGCCAAAAATTTGGGAGATCATGCACGGAGTAAAAAACTCCTGATAGGAACGTCATGGGCAAAATCACGAAGTTTTGAAATGCGGCGATCTGATCAAACTTGTCAGCCCAGATACCCGCAATCAAACCCAAACTACCCAACATCGTTGCACCTAGAAATCCAAACGTCAAAATTGTCACTAAATTCTCAATTGGCAATGCCACAAAGAGCAGGGATGCAAAAACCACGACAAAACCAACGATTAGCCCTCTCACCACAGCCGCGAGTACGTATGCAAGAAAAAATTCGAGATGTGAGATTGGTGGTAGTAATACAAAAACGATATTCCCCATCATTTTTGATTGCGCAATACTGGAAGAGGTGTTTGCAAAGGCGTTCTGCAACAAACTCATCACTGCCAAACCCGGCACCAAAAACTGAAGATAATCGATACCACTTCCGGGGTAAACCTCAATCCGTCCCCTGAGTGCATTGGAAAAAATAAGCAAATAAAGTAGCGCAGTTAAAACCGGAGCACCAATAGTCTGAAATCCAACCTTAAGAAATCGGGTAATTTCTTTCGAAAACAATGTCTGAAAACCCACCATTTGGTTATCCATCCTTGCCGGACCGCATTACAGAGACAAAAACGTCCTCTAGGTCACGGCGATCCAATTGAAGTGAGTCGTACTTGATATTTGCTACTCTGAGATGAGCCAAGACCTCCTCAACATTACTGGCATTTGGAACAATTATTTCAGCACCTCCAGGAATTAACTTCGTTTGGAAAGAATTCAGAGACTCGGGTAAATGACAATCTCCAGAGGATACGAGTAGCCTGATAGTCAATCCCTCACTAGTTTGGAGCAGCTGTTCAGTTTTTTCCACTACGACCAACTCACCCTTTTTTAACATCCCGATCCGACCACACAAACTTTCAGCCTCCTCAAGGTAGTGAGTGGTCAAAATAATTGTATGCCCCCTTTCGTTTAGCTCTCGAATAAACTTCCATAACCCTTGACGCAAATCTACATCAACCCCAGCCGTAGGTTCGTCCAGAATAATCACTGGAGGACGATGAACTAACGCCTGAGCAACCAAAACTCTACGTTTCATTCCCCCAGATAAAGAACGCATGTTGGAATCGGCTTTCTCATCGAGACCGAGCGCGCCGAGTATTTCCTGAATCCAACTGTCGTTATGCTTAATTCCGAAATAGCCAGATTGAAATTTCAGAGTCTGATAAACAGACAAAAAAGGATCAAACACGAGCTCTTGAGGGACCACGCCGAGCATTCTTCGCGCCCTCAAGTAATCTTTGGATACGTCTGAACCGTTGACTTCAATTGATCCGCTATCGACGACCGACAGCCCAGAAATCATATTTATCAAGCTCGTCTTTCCGGCCCCGTTCGGCCCGAGCAATCCGAAAAACTCCCCCTCCACGACATCTAACGTTACCCCTTTTACGGCACACAGAGTTCCGAAATATTTGTATACGTCACGGACACTAATTGCATTCATTAGGGATTACGACCATCCATAGAAGATTGTTTTATTCGCTTGCTTGAGTTATGAATTCATCCAGCCCATAAAGCGCAATCAGGCTCTTGAGCGAAGAACTCATACCTTGAAACATGACTCGTCTCCGAACGTTACGCATCAAAAATAGAACGAAACAAACACCTGTAGAGTCCTTTACCCTGAGGCCCGAAAGATCAATTGAATCCACACTTGGGGATAGCTGGGATTTCAGACGACTAGTCTCGACAAAGAAATTCGAAAACGATAAATCACCAGAAAGTTCGAGGTGTTTTTGGTTGGAGCTACTTAATGTAATCATCGACTAAATCAAAAAACCGTTATCGTGATGCGTTCTTGACTTTAAGACTATCGATTAACCCATCCAACCCATTCGCATCAATCTCCTGACCAAAAATATTCCGGTAATTGATGATTAAACTAGCGCCGTCAATTTGAATATCAAACACCTTCCACTCTCCCGCAA
>Ga0255760_10004056_pt1 | contig 12927 bp, 15 predicted proteins | sample 071ome_25_FD_179960 | JGI IMG/M metagenome (GOLD analysis project Ga0255760, IMG submission 179960) | Coastal salt marsh microbial communities from the Groves Creek Marsh, Skidaway Island, Georgia - 071410BT metaG (version 2) | ecosystem: Environmental > Aquatic > Marine > Intertidal zone >... | reverse complement strand
TGCCCCTTTTGCCTCATTTCTAAAACCATTTGCAACTTAGTGTTTAAACGAATCATATCGTTATCTAACATTCTTATTCTGTCTACTAACTTAATAAGTGTCATTTGTGATTCCCCAATCACTGGTTTAATTTCTGTTGTTACCCAACCCCAAATGTAATAAACAAAGTATCCCAAACCCATTGCGGCTATTATTGGGAAACCGTATTGATTAATTTGTGCGGCTAACTCTGCTGTCATTTACTTTCCTTTGTACTTACAACTACTTCCACCACTGCTTGATGTACCGAACAGTTTATCTGCTACTTTGTAAACAACTGCTTTAAGTCCAAATATAACAAGTACTAAAATATTAATTACTGTTGTGTACCACTCTGGTGCTTTTGCTAAATTGTCCCACGCCTGTGCTAGTGTTAATTCACTAAACATAGGTGCTAAAAAAGTTACAACAATGGGTAGTGAAAAAACAATTACTATTAATTCGTCTTTCCAACTGTTTTCCATACTCTCCTCACTATGTTTGTGTTCTAATTCTTTAATTTCGATTTCACTCATTTCCTTAATCCCTTCGTGCGTCTTCCTTGCCTTCGTTAGCGGCAAGTCTATCAATATTTGGTTTAACTCCAACAACGTGACTTAGTAACGCATCTATTTTGACTAAGTCATTGTTCATTGTTTGTACTCTGTTATCCAAAGCACCAATGATGTTTTTTAAACCGTTAACTCCACCAGTTACACCGGCTAAAATAAATTTGATTGTTAGAAATACAAAATATCCGGCCGCTACTGCTCCAGCAATCGGAAATCCCACGTCACCAACAAATGTTAAAAAATCCATACAAAAATTACTATTGTGTCTTGTCACTATTTATTCTATAATTTGGTTTCTCCTGTGTAGTTACCAATTAATTGCACACATAAAAAAAGGGAACCTTACGGTTCCCTTTTTATTGTTCTTAGTTTCTACTCTATTATGAGAAAGAAAGGTTAGAAACTGCAACTTCACCAACGTAGTCACCAGCATTACCGAATGAAGACGCTGAGTTAGTTAATTCAACATAACCATATCTAGTCATGAATGAAACAACTGGCTCGAAAGTTGAAGGATCAAGAACTGTTCCACTACTCATTAATGGGATGTATGGACAGTAGAATGCAGCCGCATCACTTTCACTTGAACCCTTATAACCAACTAGAACTGCTGTAGTATCAGCCGCATATGAATCAACATATACCTTCATAGCACCGTTAAGAGTACCAACAAACTTAGTGTTTGTAGGTGCTTCAAATGTACCTTCAGTAGAACGTGCAAATGCAGAAGTAGTAGCAGATTGTAGAACAGTTAATGCCTGTGGAGACACAACAGCCCAGTTACCAGCACCACGTCTTGTTCTTTGAGCGATCTTGTTAGCAACACGGTTAATTAGAACCGCTAGAGCAGCGTGCTCGTCACCAACGAATGTAGCAGTACCAGAAACAGCAGACTGGTCAAAAGTCTCTTCTGTTGCCGCTAGTGAACGTAGAGATGCAAGGATCTCTTGATCGATTTCAGCAGTGATTTCTTGTGCTAGAGCAGCCATAATTTCTGCTTCAACATCAATGCCGTGCATTGAGTTAGCATCCTGTGCTGCTTCGAATGTCCAACGTGCTTGTAGTTTTCTTGTTTTAGCCTCAACCGCTTGTTTTAATAGTTGAACACTAATACCTCTACCACCATCACCTTCAAGAGTTGATGTAGATGCACCGTTTCCTGCTGTACCATCGCCTGCGTATGCAGTTGAGATTTGGAAAGGACTTAGTGCTTCGTCGCCTGCTGTAGTATCATTTGCACTACCAGTAGCGTTTAAAGTCTCAGCATATCTTACACGTAGTGTGTGGATTTGTGAAACTGGGCCAGCCATTGGCTGAACACCAACGATTTCGTTAGCAATAACAGTAGGCATAACTCTTCGAATAACTGGAAGAATTACACGATTCAATGTAGCAACATTACCAGATGCAGTTGCACCAGTACTAGCCGCTTCTGAAAGGTAGTTTTTAGTGTTTTCTAAAACAACACCCATAGTTGATCTTTTAGTACCTTGCAGACCCTCAAGTAGAGCATCTTTAGTCTCTGACCAACGACTTTCAATTAATTTTTCTGACATTATTTTTTCTCCTTAATATCAATTAATTAAAGACCCGCAAGACGACGAATATCAACTATATTGTCAATAACATCACCCCTTGATTCTTTAGTTCCCTTATCACCAGTAACCTCGGTAGTACTCTCGGTTAATTGTTCTTTCTTACTCTCTGTTACTACAGATTTGTTTGCAAGAACTGCTGGTAAATACTTGTCAAAAGTATGTTGTAATCTAGAAGTTTGAACATTCTCTAATAAATTCTGCATAACTTCTTTTTTCTCTGTGTTTAGAGGTCCAAGTAAGTCATCCATTATTTGAGCACGTTCATTAGACTCTACGAGTCTTTGTACTTCATTATTTTTCGATTCAACTAGTACTTTTGCTTTTTCCATAGTTTCTTTTGCTTCCGCTAACTTACTATCACGTTTAGCAATTTCATCTTTAAGTTCACGAACCACTGCGTTTTCATTAAGGTGTGTACCTGTAAACTCAGTAGCAAATGCTTCAAAGATACGACGACCAAAGTTGTTCTCACGAGCAACCTTAATGTCTTCTTGTAGTTGTGATAATTCGTCTTCTAGACGTTTGGCAACAGTTTCTTCAAGTTTCTTAGTATTATCTTCAACAAAACTTTCTTTCAGACTCTCTAGTTTTTCTTTTGCTTCAGCAACAAGTCTTACCTTAGTTTCGATTACATCTTTCTTATCTTCGGCAAATTCTTTGATTTCTTTAGCAAGTGCTTTAACTACAAAATCTTCAAGTTTCTGCATACCTTCTGCTTGAATTTTTCTGTCTTCTCTTAAGTCTTTGATTTCCTCAGAAAGTTTAGTAACCATAAACTGTGAGAATTTCTCACTGTTTTCTACCATTTTCTGATTAAACTTAACACGGTCTTCAGCAAGTGCTTCTTTCTCAGCAACCACTTCCTTGATTTCCGCTTCAAGACTTTCGGATACCATACGGTCTAGTGCTTCTACCATTGTTTGTTTGTCATGCTCATAGTTACGAGCAAACTCCTCACGAAGTTCACTTCTCACTTGTTCACGAGTCTCAGCCATCTTCTTATCCCATTCTTCTTGGATTTGAAGACGAGTATCCTCGTTAACTAGTTCACTATCAAGCAAAGGTTTCATAGCATCTAGCATCGATTTCTCCTTTATAATTTAAGATCCTTAATAAGAGATATAATTCCCTCTTTAAGATATCTTTGCGCTGTGATACTTTCTTTAGCCTCAGCCGCTATTTCCATCAACTTATGTCCACCTTTCATATTCAGTAAACCTTCATATATTGCAGTTGGATATGCATCTGGAGCACTTGGTTGTGCTACAACATCGACTGTTACTATTTCAAAATCACTTACATGTCCGTTCGCCTCGTTAACATTTCCACTACCTCGGCTTGAGACACCTAATTTCACTCCGTTACTCAACATGGTCTCTACTAGCGTACCCATTGGTGTCGGGAGTATTTTTAACTTTCCAAATCCGTTAGCACCTTCCATCCACATATCTGTGATGACATGACTAACACGATCTAGGTTAATTTTTAAATCGTCTGGGTGATCTAACTCACCTAGAACACTGTATCCACCACCAATTTGATCTTTTAATGTCTTTACAGCATTACTAATCTCATTGACTGGATAAATTCTTTGGTTTGCGTTTCTAACATCACCTTGGATGCAGAGGCCTTTCATGTAAAGTGACTTTTTGCCGTCTTCACTAGCCTCGTTCTCAAGTACTACTTGAGCCGCATCGAAAGATAATTGTTCTTGTAGGAACGCCATTAATTACGCCTTTTTCATTTCAGCGTCTTCAGGTCCGTCAACACCCATATCTTGTGCTTTAGGAGCAGGACGACCTTTTTCTTCACCTGAACTCATTGCTGCTTCGCCACCAGTACCTGCATCTGCACCACCGTTGTCGTTATTAGCACTTTCTTTGTTAGTTCCTTCTGGCTCTGTAGTAACTGGCTTTTGTGCCGCTTCTAAACCTTCTTCGATAACTTCTTCTTCTGTTTCTGCTTCTGCTGATTCCATTTCCATTTCTTCTTCTGAATCCATTTCCATTTCTTCTTCTGAATCCATTTCTTCACCAGCATCTTCTGCTTCTTCATCAGCAACAAGTGCATCAAACTCAGCCATTAGTTCGTCTAGTTTGTCTTCTAAGTCAACTACACGATCTTCTAATTCTTCGTGGTCTCCTTCGTGCTCATCAGTCTCACCATCATCATTGTAGTCAATACCTTCTTCTTCGGCTTCAACATCATCAATGAAGTCTTCAACTTCGTCACCACCAATTACTTCTTCTTCAGCAACTACTTCTTCAGCAGTTTCTTCAGTTTCAGTTACTTCTTCTTCACTCATAAGTGATTCATAAATCTCACGTGATTTACCCACAACGATTTCGTGGAACAACTCTGATGCTTTAGCATCATCATCATTAATCACATACTCGATTAATTGTTCAAATTTGTTACTCATCGTAAACTCCGTTAAATTAAAAAAAATTTTATATATAAGATTTCTTCGTGATGGTATTTACACATGAGTATCAAAAAAACCCTTAAAAAGGGTTCATTTTTAACAATTTTGTAATTTTTTTGAAATATTGGAGTGTTATTTGTTTCTAAAAACTATGTAAATGTTCTTAAAAACCTCCTGGACCCATACCCATTCCACCACCTTCTTCTGGTGGGGTATACATATTTTGTATCTTTTTGATTTTTTCTTGAGTTTCGATATTACGAATATCATTCATACGACGAAGTTTACGTATTTGTTTTAAAGTAAGACGAGTCTTACGCAAATCATCTTTTGTGATTTGTGTTTTATCATCTTCCACATCTTGATATCCCTCAGATGCTCTTGAAAATAGTTCGTTTAATATCATACTTCTATTTATTATAATCCACCAACATCACCGCCAGGTGTAGGAGGTGCAACATTGACATTCTCACCTTCAAGTGGTTCTGGTCCTTCACCTTCCAATCCTTCATCACCCAAACCACCTTCGATTTCATCCATTGTGTCTAAATCCGACTGGAATCCACCAGGCATTACACCAACTCCTCTCAAATCTGAACCTTGTGCATCTTTGGAAACTGGTTTACTATTTTCTTCTTCCCACATCTCTTCATTCTTCTGAATTTCTTCTTCTGATAATCCAAGATATCTTTCTAAAAGGAATCTTTTACTCAGATAAGGGTATGCTTCTAAATTATTAAATGTTCCCACTCTTGTTGCATCCAATTCACTTTGTCTATAACTTGCAAAGTTCTGTGGTTCATTAAATGTAATATCGAATAGACTACTATCAATATTAAATCCTCTAAATGCAAGATACATTTTGAATTCAGTGTCTAAAACTCTCGAAAGATTGAATTGTAATCTCTTACAATACTGATTAAATCTATATTCTTGAATGAGTGCTGTACCTAAACGACCATCTGTTAATGGTGCAGAACTATCTTCTGGTCCTGAGGGTAGATAACTACTCGGAACTCTAAGACCACGAGCCAATTTATTGTTGAAATATCTTAAATCATCAATTTGACCAAGGTTTTCACCACCTGGTAAGGTATCTACTTTAGAACCACGACCTTCTGCAGTCTGTGGAAAGAAGAAATCCTCATTTGTTGATAATGGATTATAAGTAGCATCCAATAAATTATCACCACCACCGTTCTGTGTTGGTATTCTTCTCTGATGAATTTCGTTTTTAACTCTTTCAACGAATTGCATTGCCATATGAGATGGCATATTACCTACATCAATATAAAACACACGTCTTTCTGGTGCTCTTTGTATTCTGTAAATTAGAATAGCATCCTCTAGTAGTTCTTTTTGTTTGAATGTCTTATAAATGTTCTCAAGAATACTTGTTCCGAATGGCCAAGTTGGATCTAAACCTTCTGTCAAACTTAAATGAACGATATGTTTGGCATCTATTGCTGTTTCTTTGTTGGATTGAGAGAAACGAGTTTGGTTATTATTTAAATTACCACCACTAACTGGAGCAGTAGTCGGTGCAGTATAACCACCTCTACCAGGATTAACACTAAAGTCATCTGTTTTCTTTGCCGCAACTGTTAAATTTTGAAAGTTTGGTGCAATATCTTGTATTACATACTGTTCTGGTTCTTTACCTTCACTTTCATTAACAATAACTCTTGCAACTTTAGTAGGTTCAACCCACATCATCTTGAAAGTTTCTGGATCTCTGATAAAAACTTGGTCACCATACTTAATTGTATTACGAAACATCTTAAACAACCTTTCGTTAAACTTGTTTAACTTAACCCATTGGGATAATTGTTCTTTGATAATTTTAATTTCGTTGTCTGTTGGTTTATCCAAGTAATTAACATCAAACGGACTTTTAGAAACATCGTCTTGTTGTGTGCTGAATTCAGCAATAATATCTAAACACGCATTTACTTCACTATCCATATCCATTGCTTCGTATTGGTTGTATCTTTCAATACGGTTTGGATGTCCTGTGTAGACTTCTGGAAGGTTACTCTGATAGTTCTTGAAACCGAAGTTGTTAGGATTTTGACCCCCACCTGCTATCGGGCTATAACTACCACTAGTATCTGCGACTTTAAAGTATTTTTTCCAACTCATAGGATATTTCTATTCAAATAATTACACCTATTTATGTTGAAAATATTAATCTTAAAAAAAGATTAATTAGACAGTAGATCGAGTATATCTGAATTGATCTTTATTGACTTTATTACCATCATTGATAGCAGATAAAATTCTTTCATTGGTTTCGTTTGCTTTATCCATTTTGGCATTCAAATCATTAATGAAATTATTCATATCATTTCCACTACCATCATTGAACTTAGGAACTTCAAGTTTAGGAAACTCTTGTTGAATAAATCCTTCAATCGCTTTCCAGTTTGACTCTGGGAATATATCACCACCGAAGAATCCTTTTTCTCGTTTAATCATAGGTCTCAACATATTAAGTTGATTTGGTGACAAAATGGTATCAGCACTCAATTTAAATTTATCTTGGAAGTCTTGTGCCAATCTATCACTACCCAAAAATTGTCCAATTGTCATTGGTTGAGTCGCTTTTTGTTCTTTTAACTTTTTAAGTACATTTTCACCTGCACTTAATGCTTTCATTCTCTCAGGTGTTTGAATTATGTCACTAAAAATCACTGCCTCTGGATCAGTAATTTCAACAATACCCTTTATCTGGTCTACATTAAGTTGTGCTTCTTTGATGGCAACATCAGTGTCAGAAAATGCTTTACTCGGTTCTAGATTAGAACGTGTGATTGCATAGGCTTCTTCTGCCATATCTTTTGCAACCTCTGTTAATTTCTGTAAACCACCAGAGATTGTTTCAAAGTTTAAGAAAATACCTTGTACACTTGCAGATGCTGCTTCTAAATTTTTAACAGATTGAGTAACTTCTGTTGTTATTGAATCTTGACCTTTGGCCGTTAAACCTTTGGTAAAAACATCATCTATTGTGTTTTTATTATCGACAACGGCTTTTGCTAAATCACCTTGTGCAATAGAAATAAAATCAGTAAACTCACTGAATGGTGCATAGATACTTGCGTCATCCCCGACTGCCATTGCTAGACTAGTGACTTGATTTTCCATTCTTTGTGCACCAGTCTGTAGGTTACCTAATGCAGTTCCCGTATCAATCGTACCTGCCTTTAATGCGTCTACTGTTTGCATCAGATTACCAGTAGTTAATTGCATCCTTTTTGCTTCTGGTGAATTTAAGAATCCTGTTGCGGTATCTTGGATTGCCTTAGATAAAGTTGGGAATCTAGTTGCAGTTTGCATAACAAGTGATCTAACTCTTGCTGCAGCAGCCGGATCAGTTTGTTCCATCTTTCTCATTGCGGCTTGATATCGAGCATTTTCCATTGCTCGTTTTAATGCTGCTTCTTGTTCTTTACGAGAATCACCAGTCAATCTTGCTGCTAGTTCTAGTTCCTTAGATAATTCAATTGTTCCTTGTCTCAACATAACTTGGTCACCCATTGTTTGGGCACCGGTTCTACGCTGGATGTCTGCATATAACGCAAATGAATCTGCTACATCTTCTGTAGTAAACCCTAAATTTCTCAAAGCATAATCTAATCCTGGACCTTCGACTCCTTTGAAGATGTTCATATTAGTCGCAAAACCTTGTGCTGCCTCAGACGAACTTGTATACAATGCAGTCAAAGCACGAGCGTTCTGTGTAATCATTTTAGTGAACATCTCTTGTGGAACTCTTGCTTCCACAAATGCATCTCTAAATTCTGTTAAACCTCTGGCTCCACTAAAACCAACTTGACTGAATGCTTGATAAGATTTTAGACTGGCATCTAATTGATTTGCAAATAATTGTGTACCTTCACCAAGTACTGTTGTTATTCCTTTTAGAACTATTCCTAATGGACCTGCCGCCTTTACTAAATTTCCAAGACTAGATATTGCACCACCAATCGAATTACCAAAACTACTTAATCCTGCATTTCCAGATGCTAGATTTGAAAATGCACCTGTTAAATGTCTTGTAGTTCCTCTTAAATCACGAAATGATGTAGATGTACTTGATATATCACCAGAAAGTCTTGCTAGTGTTCTTGCAACATCATCGGCTGAATAGCCGGCACTTCTCATTGCTTCGGCTAGTCTTTGTTCTTCGTCAGAATAATCAGGCATGTTTTTTTGTCATATAAATAATTTTGCTTTGTTATATTTATAATTTAAAAACTATGTCTGAAAATCCATTAAGTAACTACTTTAGAACACCGGCGATTTATATTAAATTACCAAGTAATGGTAAGTTTTATCCAAAAGGTGCTCTCAAAATGACTAAGAATAAAGAACTTCCAGTTTATCCAATGACTGCAATAGATGAGATTACTTACAGAACCCCAGACTCTTTATTCAACGGAACCTCGATTGCCAAAGTAATTGAAAGTTGTGTTCCTAATATTAAAGATGGGTGGGCTGTTCCCAATATCGACTTAGATACAATTCTTGCTGCAATCAGAATTGCAAGTTATGGACACACAATGGATATAGCAACTGAGTGTCCAAAATGTAAGGAAACATTGGATTACGGATTAGATTTAAGAACCGTGTTGGAGGGTTTAGACGAAGGTGATGTAGTAGATGAAGTTTCAGTCGGTGATTTAGAAATACATATTAGACCACTTTCTTACAAAGAAGTTAATGAAGGAAGTATGGTTCAGTTCGAAGAACAAAAGGTTAATCAGACTCTCAATGATGCAAATATGACAGAAGAAGATAAACTAAAAATTCTTTCACAAACATTTGAAAAAATATCAAGAATGACTTTGGATACTCTATCTAAGAGTATTGAATACGTCAAAACTCCAGAAACTGTTGTTGATGATCAAAAACAAATACACGAGTTCTTAACTAATTGTGATAGAAACATTTACACAAAGATTAGAGATAGTGTTTCCAACCTTAGAGAAAAGAATGTTTTAAAACCACTACACATTGTTTGTGGTGAGTGCCAACACGAATACGACCAACCGTTTACATTGGATATGTCCAATTTTTTCGGATAAGGCTCTTAGTTTTAGACGCTGAAGAAATAGCGGGATACATCGAAGAATTAGATAAAGAAACTAAGAGCATTAAGGAACAAGCCTTAAGGATTAGTTGGAATATGAGAGGTGGTATTTCGTACAACGAAGCAATGGGATTGAGTCACGAAGAAAGAGAAACAATTGGAAAAATAATTAAAGAAAATTTAGAAACAACTAAAAAATCAGGACTACCATATTTCTAATGCAATTAAAAAATTACATAAAAGATGTACCAGACTTTCCAAAAGAAGGAATCATATTTAAAGATATATCTCCTTTGCTCAATGATGTAGATGCTTTCAGATATGTAATACACACTATTTGTGACAGATACAAAGGAACGAAAAAACCAGACAAAATTATTGGTATGGACGCACGAGGTTTTATCTTTGGTAGTGCGGTCGCATTTCATTTGGGAGTTCCATTTGTAATGGTACGAAAAGAAGGAAAACTCCCTGGTTTTCGCTATTCAAAAAAATATGATTTGGAATACGGTAGCAACACATTTGAAATACAAAAAGACGCGATTGTAGAAAATGATAAGTGTTTAATCGTAGATGATTTATTGGCAACGGGTGGGAGTGCTGGTGCAGTAGCAATCTTAATAGAAAATGTCGGTGGTAAAGTTCTAGCATTAGAATGTATTATTGAATTACTGTTTTTAAAGGGAAGACAAAATTTAGACTTTCCTATTAGATCACAAATAAAGTATGAGTGAGTTTAGATATGGCATTGTGTCCGCAATGCAAGAAGAAACAGAAAAGATTGTTAAAGAATTTAATTTAATTCATATCCCCCTTCAAATACCAAATATATATTTTAATGATGATATCGTTTTAATAGAATCTGGTATTGGAAAAACCGCAAGTGCTTATGCTACAACTCATTTAATAAATGTGTGGCAACCAGACCACATTATTAATATAGGGTTGTGTGGTGGAATAAATCCAGATTTAAAAATTGGTGATACTTTTTTAGTAAATGATGTTCATCAGGCAGATGTATATAAACCTTTCGAAGGATATGAAGATTTTGTCGCTCATATAACCCTAGAAAATTCTTATTGTAAAGTTAAATCCAAATCTGCTAGTTTGGCAACAGTTGATAAATTCGTTGATCGGATTGATTCGAGTTTAGGGTTCGAACTATCTGCAGATATAGTTGATATGGAAGGTTACAGTGTTGCATATGTTTGTCAACAGTATCGTAAGCAATGCTGTTTAATAAAATCTATTTGTGATATGTGTAATGAGAATAGTGACACTGATTTGTATGATAACTTAGAACTCGCCATGAACAACGGTATCAAAATATTAAAAAAGATAATCCGATGAGATTAAATTTAGAAGAAGTCAAACAAGACATTGATGATTGGATTGAAAACTTTTTAGAAGTTAAACATCCAGATTTAGGAAACTGGACTCCTTGTCCATATGCCCGTAGTGCTAGACTAAAACAATCTTATGAAGTACGTATCGGCGATCACGTGTTAGATGATTTGTTAGATTTATCACGTCAAGGACTGGAAGGCAAAGAAGTTATTATCTATGCTTACCCACACAACCAATACCAAGCACAAGACTTTAGACACTTAGTTAGACAAGCAAATGAAATGTTCTTATTGAATAAAGACATTCTTGCGTTGGATGATCACCCTAGAGATGTAGAAGTTGTAAACGGTGTTACTATGAATCAAGGCAAATACACACTAGCACTTGTTCAATGTCTAAGCGATTTAAATGCCAAAGCAAAACTCGTTGCTAATCAAGGTTTCTATGATACGTGGGATGAGGAATATTTGCAAACAGTATTTAAGTACAGAGAGGATCCAAGGTTATGAGTGTATACCAGCATTGGGATAAACTAAAAACTTGCATGGTTGGTAAAAGTTATCCACCGGAATTTTATTCATGGATTAAAGATCCAAAAGCCAGAACAGCAATGGAACGCATTGCTCAAGAAACCGAGGAAGATTACCAATCGCTGATTAAAATTTTAAAAAAATTTGACGTCAATATTATAAGACCAGAAGTTTCAAGCAATCACAAAGAATACTTTATACCGAATTTAAATAAATTTCATAAGTCGCCAATGACTCCAAGGGATGAAACTGGATCGTTCGGTGATACATTTTATGTCCGTAAATGGGAAGAATACTTCAAAGTCTTTTACGATAATGTCAAAGACCCAACGTGGCCAGATGCAAAAACCCTCGACGATATACAAAACCTTCCCGAAACAATAAAAAATGAATTATACGAAAATTACAATTTACAAAACGAAATAGACAAATGGCATTTGCGTGAGGATCACATCGATTTATACATTGATGCTTTAAAAAAGAATAACATCAATCACAAAGTATATCACGGTGCAATTCATACTAGTACTGCAGACGTGTGCAGAGTTGGAAAAGATTTATATTATCCAAACAAAAATAATCACACAACAAACGAAATAAAAGATGTCCTAGGAGACAACTATAGAATTAATTTTTACAACGGCGAAAGTCACGGCGATAGTTGTTTTTGTCCTGTAGTTCCTGGCTTGATTGTTTCATTAAATGGATACCTGGAATATGAAAAAACTTTTCCTGGATGGGAAGTTATTGAATTACCCAATCAATCTTGGGACAAGGTACAGCCATTTCTTAACCTGAAGAAAAAAAATAAAGGCAAGTGGTGGGTACCAGGCGAAGAAGGGAATACTGCATTAACCGAATGTGTTGAGCAATGGCTAGGCAATTGGGTGGGATATGTGGAAGAAACTGTTTTTGACGTTAATATGTTGGTTATAGATGAAAAGAATGTTATTGTAAATAACTACAACAAAAAAGTGTTTGATGCGTTCGAACAATATGGTATTACACCTCACATTTGTAATTTTAGACACAGATATTTTTGGGATGGAGGGATACATTGTATTACAGCAGATTTGGAACGCAAAGGTGTGATGAAAGATTATTTTCCGGAACGCAATTAAATATTACTTAACTCTTTAATAGTTTCTAAACTACTATCACGTTCACACAGTTGAATGTAATCATTTTTATCAGTAGACCATTCTTTACCAGTCCACCACTCAAACCCATCGATGTGTGCTTTGTATATGCTACCCTTTTCGTATCCTGGACCCATATAAACGTGTTTAAATCCGTTTTCTTTTGCCCAAGCAAGTTCGTGTAGTAAACTTTTGTGTCCTAC
>Ga0255760_10004054_pt1 | contig 12930 bp, 13 predicted proteins | sample 071ome_25_FD_179960 | JGI IMG/M metagenome (GOLD analysis project Ga0255760, IMG submission 179960) | Coastal salt marsh microbial communities from the Groves Creek Marsh, Skidaway Island, Georgia - 071410BT metaG (version 2) | ecosystem: Environmental > Aquatic > Marine > Intertidal zone >... | reverse complement strand
GACCTCTCCCCGACCACCCTGACGCCGTCCTACGGCTTTGGCTTTACCCTATCGGGCTGGCTCCTCACCCCGTTCCTGCAGGTGGCGGGCCTCGAAACCATGATGCGCATGCGCCAGCGCGTGCTCGACAACATCACCACCACCTTCGCCAGCCACTACAAGCGCAAGGTGAGCCTCGAAGAAATGCTGACCAAGGACGCGGTCACGGACTATCGCCAGATGAAGACCGGCGAGAAGTACCTGGTGTTGCCGCAGGCGTAAGGCCAAGCCGGGCGCCACCTCCGCCAGGGGGGGGTGGCGCCCTTCAATCCAAGACCAATCCCCCACTCTCGCCTTTTCTCCCCAAAGACGCGCCCCGGCAGCGGCCAGTCAGGTATCATTGTCCCCAACGCTCTACCCCGCTCCGCTGGCACTGGGTGCGCCCCCCTTGTTGGCACCTAGGCCCCTGTTTAAAAAGGTTTTTAGATGGCTCAGTACGTTTATACGATGAATCGGGTCTCGAAGATCGTGCCCCCCAAGCGCGAGATCCTGAAAGACATCTCCCTGTCCTTCTTCCCCGGCGCCAAAATCGGCGTGCTCGGTTTGAATGGCGCCGGGAAATCCTCGCTCCTGCGCATCATGGCGGGGGTCGATAAGGAGTTTGAGGGGGAAGCCCGCCCCCAGGCCGATATCAAGGTCGGCTACCTACCCCAGGAACCCGTGCTCGACCCCGCCAAGGATGTCCGCGGCAACGTCGAAGAGGGCGTGGGGGAAACGAAAGCCCTCGTCGATGAGTTCAACGAGATCTCCATGAAGTTCGCCGAGCCCATGGACGACGACGAAATGAATCGTCTGCTCGAGCGCCAGGGGGAACTCCAAAGCGCCATCGACGCCGCCCAGGGCTGGGACCTCGAGCGCACGCTGGAAATCGCCGCCGACGCCCTGCGCCTGCCGCCCTGGGACGCCGACGTCACCAAGCTCTCCGGGGGTGAACGCCGCCGGGTGGCCCTATGCCGCCTGCTTCTGTCCAACCCGGACATGCTGCTGCTCGACGAACCCACCAACCACCTCGATGCGGAATCGGTGGGCTGGCTCGAGCGCTTCCTCACGGAATATCCGGGCACCGTGGTGGCGATCACCCACGATCGCTACTTCCTCGACAACGCCGCCCAGTGGATCCTAGAGCTCGACCGGGGCCGGGGCATTCCCTACGAAGGCAACTACTCCACCTGGCTTGAGGCGAAGGAGAAGCGCCTGGCCCAGGAAGCGCGCGGCGAAGCCAGCCGCCAGCGAGCCCTGAAGGCCGAGCTGGAATGGGTGCGCTCGAATCCCAAGGGACGGCAAGCGAAGAGCAAGGCCCGCCTTGCCCGCTTTGACGAGCTGAACTCGAAGGAATACCAAAAGCGCAATGAGACCAACGAGATCTTCATTCCTCCGGGCCCACGCCTGGGCGATGTGGTGATCAACTTCGACGGCGTGCAGAAGCAGTTCGGCGACCGGGTCCTCTTCGAGGATCTCTCCTTCATCATTCCGCCGGGGGCCATCGTAGGCATCGTCGGGCCGAACGGGGCCGGTAAAACCACCCTCTTCCGCCTGATTACCGGCGACGAGCAGCCCGATGGGGGCACGGTCACCGTTGGCGAAACGGTGCAAATTGCCAACGTCGGCCAGATGCGCGACGAGCAGCTGGATAACAGCAAAACGGTGTGGGAAGAGGTCTCCGATGGCTTCGACATTATCGAAGTCGGCGGCTTCGAGATTCCCAGCCGCGCCTATATCGGCCGCTTCAACTTCAAGGGCTCGGATCAGCAGAAGCGCGTGGGCGACCTCTCCGGCGGGGAGCGCAACCGGCTCCAGCTGGCGAAGCTGCTGAAGCAGGGTTCCAACGTGCTCATGCTCGACGAACCGACCAACGACCTCGACGTGGAAACGCTCCGGGCGCTGGAAGACGCCATGCTGGAGTATCCCGGCACGGTGCTCGTCATCAGCCACGATCGCTGGTTCCTAGACCGCATCGCCACCCATATCCTCGCCTACGAAGGGGAAGGCAAGGTGGTGTTCTTCGAGGGGAACTATCAGGAATATGAAGCCGACCATAAGAAGCGCTTAAGCGCCGCCGGGCTCGACCCGGACCGGCCCCAGCGCATTAAGTACAAGCGCCTCGCCTGAGGCGCCCATCACCATCCGGGGAAGGATGACCATGACCACCGTACACGGACACTGCGAGCCGGCCTTCCAAGGGGTGAAGACCGCGTTCCAAGATAACTTCGACCAAAACCGGGACGACGGCGCCTCCGTTTGCATTACCGTCGACGGACGCCCCGTGGTGGATTTGTGGGGCGGCACGCGCGACGCCGCCCACAGCCTGCCCTGGGAACAGGACACGGTGGTCAACGTTTACTCCACCACGAAGACCATGGCCGCCCTCACCATGCTCTTGCTGGCCGATCGGGGCGTCTTCGCCCTGGAAGATCCCGTGGCCAAGTGCTGGCCCGAGTTTGCCGCCGAGGGCAAGGGTGACGTCACCATCGCCATGCTGCTGGCCCATAGCGCCGGCCTTTCCGGCCTCGATACGCCGGCGAAGGGCGAGGCGATCTACGACCACGACGACATCGCCGCGCGCCTGGCCGCCCAGGCCCCCTGGTGGAAGCCCGGCACGGCCAGCGGCTACCACGCCCTAACCCAGGGTTATCTGCTTGGGGAAGTGGTGCGCCGCACCACAGGCAAAACGCTCGGCACGGTGTTTCGGGAAGAAATCGCCGAGCCCCTAGGCATTGATTTTCACATCGGCACGCCGGAAAGCGTTGATCCGCGCATTGGCGATCTCATCCCCCCGGATCAGCACCTCGGGGAAGCGGCCGGCGGCGACCCGGACAGCATCTCGGCACGCACCTTCCGAAGCCCCCTCGCCGTGGCCCTCGATTCCCGCACCCTTCCCTGGCGCCGGGCCGAGCTGCCTGCTGCCAACGGCCACGGCAACGCCCGTTCCGTCGCCCGGGCCCAGGCCCTCCTGGCCTGCGGCGGCGAACTCGACGGCAAGCGCATCCTGAGCGAGGCGGGCTGCCGCCGGGCTCTGGAATCGCAAATCTCCGGCATGGATTTGGTGCTGAATCAGCCCGCGAACTTCGGCATGGGTTACGGCCTCGCCAACCCGAACATGCCCCTGCCCCCGGGCATGTGCTACTGGGGCGGCTGGGGCGGCTCCCTCATCCTCGTGGACCAGGATCGGCGCGTGACCGTTTCCTTCGTCATGAACCGCATGGTGTCCACGCTCATGGGCGATCCCCGCACCCTCGGCATCATGGGCGCTGCGGAAGCCGGATTGGCGCAGCTCAGCGCCTAGCTGTCGGGTTTAAGGCTGAGGCGCCTTTAGCGTCAGCTCGGCCTGCAGGGGGTAGTGATCGGATCCCGTGGCCGGGCCCCGCATAAGGCTTCGCACCTGAAGGGCCCCCTTGGCCAGCACATGGTCGATGGGGGTCACCAGGGGCCGCCAGGGCGCCGGCCAGGTGCCCGTGGCGCAGGTCCAGGGGGAGGGGCAACGCAGTCCGCTGTCCCCCACCCAACGCCGAAAGAAGGGCGAGAAGGCCGAGGTATTCAAATCCCCCAGCACCAGCACGGGCCCGTCGCTGGCGGCCACCCGGGCCCCCACCCAGCTCAACGCTTCATTTCGTGCCTTCAGGCTCCAGGCCTGCGTGGGGGGATGGGTATGGAGGGCATAAACGGTGAGGAGCTGCCCCTGCACATCCAGCACGAGGCGCATGCCCGGCCGGCCTCGCGCCCGCTCGGGATTGAACTCTTCCCGAGCCCGCAGGGGGAAGCGGCTTAGGAAGCGCAGCTCCCGCCCCGGCGCCGGGGCCCAGGCCATCCCATAGGGATAGGCCGCGGCCATAACATCGAAGGCTTCCTCCAGCGCCGCCGGGCGCGTGGCCGGCACCTCGCTAAGCCAGATCACATCTGGGGTCGTGCCCTGAAGCGTTTCCAAAGCCGTGCCCAGGGCCGCCGGGTCCTCCCCAAGATTCGCCGCATACAGGGTGAAGTCCGTGCCCCCTGCGATGGGTGTCCCTAAGCCCGGCGTCCCACCATCGGGGCGCAGGGCGCTTACCAAATCCGGGGTGGCCAGGAGCACGAACACCAGCGCGCGCAGCCGTTGACCCCTCCACAGGGCCCGTACCCCCAGGGCCAGGGCGAGGGCCAGCCACTGGGGCGTGAAGGCCGTTAGCCCTTCCACCAGGCGCCAGTCCCCGGGCAGCCAAGCCCGCCCGGGCAGGAGCGCGAGGAGCAACGCCAGGAGCGCCGGCATCAAGACCGGCTTCAGGCGCTGGACCAGGGCGCGCATTAGGGGGCGGCCACCTTCGGCACCAGGGCTAGCTGCCGGGACTGAGCCACGAGCTGCCCCGTGCTATCCCACAGCTCCCCATCCTCCTCGAGGAAGCCGCTGGAGATCACCCGGGTGACGAAGCGAGCCCGGAGCCAGCCCGGCGCGGGACGGCACCGCAGATGGCAGGTGAGCTCCACCGTCGGCGTCCAGGCCACGGGAAGGTTGGCGTTAAAGATGGTGGGGGGAAAGGCATCGAGCCCGAGGAGCAGGCCGAGCACGGAGCAAGGGTCCTCGTCGGGGAGGCGGAAGTAGCCTCGCATCTCCGGGATGCCCCGGGACTGGCCGTGGCGAAAGCCCGCATCCTCGGGATGAAGCCGAGCCGCAATGCGATCCATGAGGGAGGGGGCGAACCCCTCACCGCTCGACCCCAGGGGGAAGCACGCGTCCACCGCCGGCAGGGCCGGGGGCTCAAGGCGCACCTGGGTGGGGCCCGCCGCCCCATCTTCAAGATTGCCAAAGGTGCCGAGCACGCTGAGCACCGCGCCCCCCGGACCCTCCAAGGTGGCCCGGGCCGTGGCAAAGCGCTTGCCCTCCTTCACCGTTTCGCACAGCACAGCGGCCGGCCCCACCTTCCCGGGACGCAGATAATGGGCCGTGATGCTGACCGGGTCCGGGCGCCCCAGGTGCTGGCGGAGACCATTCGCCGCCAGGGCCAGGAGGTAGCCGCCGTTGGCGTTGCCCCCGATATCCCAGCCTTCGGCAATCTGTCCGGTGTAGTGCCCCCGCTGGCTTTCCGTGAGGGCAATGGCATGGCTAAAACTCAAGGAGCAGGCTCCTGTTCATAGGTTTGAATGCGATCCACAACGCCCTGGGCCAGCTCATTCGGCACCAAGAGCGTCAGACTGTAATGGGCAATGCGCCACCCCTCAGCGGTTTTCCGAAGCACCCCCGTGCCTCGGCAAGGCCCCATGCGCGTGCCCACCACCACCTCGTCGAACCAGGCCAGGGTGCCGTCGTCGCTGAAGGCCAGCTCGCGCTCCGCGGGGTGGTAAGTCCAGCCCGTACCGGTCGCAAAGCGGGCGGCGACGTAGGGAGCAAACTCGGCCATGGGCCAGCGTTCGCTGCGGTCGGTGCCGAGGAAAACCCCGTCCTCCGTAAACAGGCTGAGGTAGGGCTCGAGGGCGGCTTCCGAAGCGTAGCGATGCAAGCTATCGAGCACCGCCGCCGCCTCGGCCTGCGGCGACGCCTTCGCCGGGGCGAAGCTCACTAAGGCCGCGAGCAGCCCCGCGAGGGCCGCGCTGCGGTGAAGAAATCCCATTGCCATCTCAGGTGACCTCCTTGGTCGTTTGATAGCGGGCCGCCCGCTGGCGACCGCTGCGCACCGTGGCCTCAAGGCACTCCACGGCATCAAAGACATCCACAAAGCGAAGCACCGCCGGCGACACCCCAAAACGCAGGATATTCGGCGCCCGGAAATCACCAATCACCCCGTCGTCCTGCAGCGCCTGAATGAGGGCATAGGCCTCCGGATGGGCGAAGGCCACCTGGCTGCCCCGGCGCTTCCGATTCCGGGGAGTTAGGCACTGGAAGTCCTTGAGGGCGGGGCGGGCAGCAACCTCATCCATGAGCGCCGTGGTGAGGGCCAGGGACTTTTCCCGGAGCGCTGCCAGGGAGACCCCCTCGAAGAGCTTAAGCGCCCCGGCCAGGGCGGCCAGGGACAGGATCGGCGGCGTGCCGCACTTCAGCCGATCCACCCCCGCCGCAGGATCGTAATGGGGCTCAAAGGCAAAGGGTCGGGCGTGGCCAAACCACCCCGCCAGGGGCTGGCTCAGCGCGGCCAGGAGCGCCGGCGCCACGTAGGCAAAGGCCGGCGCCCCGGGGCCACCGTTCAGAAACTTGTAACCGCAGCCCACGGCGAAATCCACGCCCCAGGCCTCGAGCGCCAGGGGCATCACTCCGGCGCTGTGCGCCAAATCCCATAGCACGAGCGCGCCGTGATCGTGCACCGCCGTGGTGATCTCCGGCAGGGCCAGGCGGACGCCAGTGCGAAAGTCCACGTGGGACAGGAGCACCACGGCCACCGTGCCATCGAGGGCATCCTGCAGGGCCTCCAGGTTCGGGAAGGTGCAGAGCTCGGCTCGGGCCTCGCCCAGCCAGGCCACTAAACCCTCGGCCATGTAGAGGTCCGTGGGGAAGGTGTCCCGAAGGGCAAAAATCTTGGGGCGCCCGGGGCGCGCGGCCAGGGCCGCGGCCAGTAGCTTAAAAATATTCAGGGAGGTGGAATCGGCAACCGCCACGGAGCTTGGTGACGCCCCCAGGAGGGGCGCCAGGGCCTCCGCCGTTTGGCCTGGCAGCTCAAACCAACCCTCTTCGTTCCAGCCGCGGATGAGGGCCTCCCCCCAACCCTGCTCGAGCACGCGCAGCACCGCCGTCCGAGCCGTCTTCGGCTGCGGGCCCAGGGAGTTGCCATCGAAATAGCGCACCCCCGCGGGCAGGGTAAAGGCATCCCGAAGCGCGGCAAGGGGGTCCGCCGCATCCAGCGCTTCGTAATGTGCCCGATCCCTCACGGCGCGAGCGCCTCCCCCAGCACCCCCGTGAGCACCGGATAGGCCGGGCTATGGGGATGAATGAGCGCGAAATGGCCGTGGGCCGGCAGAATTTCCAGGGACACGGCGCGCCCCGCCCGGCCCAGGGCCTGGGCGAAGGCTTCGCTATGTCTCGGCGCCACGATGGGATCTTCAGCGCCGTGAATGAGTGCAAAGACCGTTGCCCCCGGCGCCTTGGGCAGGGGGTCCGCCGCCGCATAGGCCGCCGGCACCGCCTCCGGCAGCCCTCCGAGGAACTGGGGCGTAGCCACCTCGCAGGAGTTATCCCCCGCGGCGTACGCGGGCAGATCGGTAATGGGCGCAAGGCCCAGGGCCAGCTTTGGCGCCGGAAGGGCGTCGGGCCAATGGCTTGCGAGCCACAGCGCGAGGTGCCCGCCAGCGGAGTGGCCAAGCACGGCACTGCGCTGAAGATCGAGGCGCGCTGCAAAGGGCGCGTTCCCTAGGGCAGCGACCGCCGCCTGCACATCTTCCCCGGTACCGGGCCAGCCGCCGCCATCGTCGCCCACCCGTCGGTATTCCAAGGACCACACGGCATAGCCCTCGGCCGTAAGGGCCCCGGCGAGGGCGCGAATATGATCAAGCCCGTAGGCGTTCAGCCAGCAGCCGCCGTGCACCAGCACGAGCACGGGCGCCGGCGCCGAGCCCGCGGGCAAATAGAGCTCCGCAAACTGGGGGGCAGCGGGCCCGTAGCGCACCGTGGCTACGGGGCTGGGCACGGGGAGGGCCGCAACGGCGGAAAAGCCCACGGACCCGGGCACCCTTTCTGCCGGCGCGCCCGCGGCGGCGCCGGCCAGGCATAGGGCACCCCAGAGGGCGCTCCGCACAGTGGACAGCACCATGGCGTTACTCCTTTTCAGCTAAAGCCAGCGGCGCTGAGCGCCTCTGCGAGGGTGGTGACGGGAACCACGGTGAGGCCCTCGGGGGACTGCCGAGGCGCGTTGCCCTTGGGCACGATGGCCTTCGTAAAGCCGTGCTTCGCCGCTTCCCGCAGGCGCTCCAGGCCCTGGGGCACGGGGCGCACCTCGCCAGAGAGGCCCACCTCGCCAAAGACAATGAGGGATCCGGGAAGAGCCTGGCTCCGGAAGCTCGAGACCGTGGCCAGAAGCACGGCAAGATCGCTCGCCGTCTCCGCGACCCGCACCCCCCCGACCACGTTCAAAAACACGTCCTGATCGCCAAGGGCCAGCCCCGCATGGCGATGGAGGACCGCCAGCAGGAGGGCGAGGCGGTTGGCCTCGATGCCCACGGCGAGGCGCCGAGCGTGGCTGCTTTGTCCATCGTCTACCAGGGCCTGAACCTCCACCAGCAGGGGTCGGGAGCCTTCCCACACCACCACCACGAGGGAGCCCGGTGCCGGCGTTCCCGCCCGGGACAGGAAAATCGCCGAGGGGTTCGCGACTTCCCGAAGGCCTCGCTCGGTCATGGCGAACACCCCAAGCTCGTTCACGGCGCCAAAGCGGTTTTTCAGGCTTCGGAGCATGCGGAAGCGGCTGTCGGAGGCGTCCTCAAGCATCATGAAGGTGTCGATCATGTGCTCAAGCACCCGGGGTCCGGCGAGCCCCCCTTCCTTGTTCACGTGGCCCACGAGAATGACCACCGTCCCCGTCTGCTTGGCAAAGCGCACCATGCGCGCCGTGGCTTCCCGCACCTGGGTCACGCCGCCAGGGGCGCCGTCGGCATCGTCCGTGTGCAGCGTTTGGATGGAATCGAGGATCAGAAGTGCAGGCTTTTCCTCCGCGGCGTGGGCGAGGATCGCCTCCACCCGCGTCTCCGCCGCGACTCGCAGCCGCTCCCGGGAAAGCTCTAGCCGCTCGGCCCGAAGGGCGAGCTGGGTCAGGGATTCCTCCCCCGTGACGTAGAGCACCGTCGCCTGCTCCGCCAGGGTGCAGGAAACCTGGAGAAGCACGGTCGATTTGCCGGCCCCAGGGCTGCCCGCCAGCAGCACCACGGAGCCCGCCACGAAGCCACCCCCGAGCACCCGGTCGAGCTCCTTTAAGCCCGAGGGACGCCGGGGCATTTCTTCCAGCCGCACGGAAGCCAGGGCCGTCACCGCGCTGCGCTCCCCAGCCCATCCCCCGGCCCCGCGGCCGCGGCTCGGCACGCCCTGCACCTCATCAAGCGTATTCCAGGCCTGGCAGTGCACGCACTGGCCCTGCCACTTGGCATGATCACCGCCGCATTCCCGGCACACCCAAAGAACCTTCGGCGCCTTAGCCATGGGCAGGGCCCTCCACCACCCGGGGCACCCGAGGCCCAAGGCGAGTTAGCAATTCGTAGCCAATGGTGCCTAGGGCCGCCGCGAGCTGATCCACGGGCAGGCCCTTCCCCCATAGCGTGACCCGATCTCCCAGGCCCACGCTTGGGAGATCGGTGATGTCGATGGTGAGCGAATCCATGGAAACGCGCCCCACCAAGGGGGCAAGGCCCGCCGCCGTCAGCACCGGGGTGCCGGACGGCAGCGTTCGGGGATAGCCATCGCCATAGCCCAAGGCCACGGTGGCGATGCGGCTTTCCCGGGGCGCTACCCAGCTGGCCCCATAGCCCACACTCTCCCCCGCAGGCACGGTGCGCAGGGCCAAAATTCGCGAGGTGAGGGCCATCACGGGCGCGAGGCCCAGGGCCTCTGGGGTTTTCTCCGCCAGGGAGGCACCGCCGTAGAGCATGATCCCCGGGCGCACGATGTGATCCGCGGTGACCTCACCGGCCAAAAGGGCCGCGGAATTGCAGGCGCTACTCCGGGACCCCAGGGCTGCCGCAGCGGCGCGCTGCTGCTCGTGCAAGGGCGCCCCGGGGGTATCGGCGCAGGCAAAGTGCGTCATCACCGTCGGGACCAGCCCCTTCGCCTCGAGCTGCGCCTTCGCCGCCGCCAGCGCTGAGGAATCAAGCCCCAACCGGTGCATCCCCGAATCGAGCTCCAGCCACGGGGTCGAAGGGGCGTCGCCTGGGCGCAGGTCATCCACAAAGCCAGCGACCTGTTCCGGGGTATGCAGCACGAGGGTCAGGGCGGCCTCCGCCGCCGCCGCCCTGCCGGCGCGGTCATGCGCGCCCTGCAGCACGACGATGGGCCGCTCCGGGACCAGGGCCCGGAGCTGCAGCCCCTCGTCCAAATCGGCCACGCAAAAGCCGTCCGCGGCCTCCGCAGCCCCCACAATGGTCGCCATACCATGGCCATAGGCGTCGGCCTTCACCACGGCATAAACCGCGCGCCCGCCAGCGTAGCGCTTGGCCAGGGCCAAGTTGCTCCGGAAGGCCTGAAGGTCGATGAGGGCCCGAGCGTAGCGATGGCTGACCATCAGAACTGGTCGTAACGGTCCGGGGCGAGGGACTCGAATTTCGTCAGCGGGCCCACGAAAGCCAGGCGTACGGAACCGATGGGGCCATTCCGCTGCTTACCGATGATGATCTCCGCCACGCCCTTATCCGCCGATTCGGGGTTATAGACCTCGTCCCGGTAGATAAACATGATGAGGTCCGCGTCTTGCTCGATGGCCCCCGACTCCCGAAGATCACTCATCACCGGGCGCTTATTGGGCCGCTGCTCCAGAGAGCGGTTGAGCTGGGAAAGGGCTATGACCGGGCATCCCATTTCCTTGGCCAGCGCCTTCAGAGACCGGGAAATCTCGGAGATCTCTCCGGTACGATTTTCGCTGCTTCCCGGCACCTGCATAAGCTGCAGATAGTCCACCACGATCACGCCGAGGCTTCCATGTTCTCGGGCCACGCGCCGGGCCCGGGCCCGAAGTTCCGTGGGGGACAGGGCCGGGGTGTCATCGATATAAAGGGGGCGATCCCGCAGCAACGCCATGGTGGAGGTCAGGCGAGGCCAATCGTCGTCCGTGAGCTGGCCGGTGCGCATATGGCTCTGGTTGATGCGCCCGAGGGACGACAGCATCCGCATCATGAGCGCATCGGCGGGCATTTCCATGGAAAACACGAGGACGGGGCCCGCGCCATCGAGCATGAGCGCGTGCTCCGCCAAATTCATGGCAAAGCTGGTTTTCCCCATGGAAGGGCGGCCGGCGACGATCACCAGATCCGACGCCTGCAAACCGCTGGTCATACCGTCCAAGTCCGCGAAGCCCGTGGGCAGACCCGTGATGGCGCTTTTCGAAGCGACGAGGCGGTCGATGCGGTCCACGGCCTGCTTGAGCAGAGCTCGAGCATCCTGCGGCCCCCCGGCCTTCGGCCGCCCCTCAGCGATTTGGAAAACTTCCCGCTCCGCCTCATCGAGAAGTTCCGCGCTCTTCCGCCCCTGGGGGGAGAAGGCTGCCTCTGCGATGCGATTGGCCGCGGAGATGAGTTGGCGAAGGGTGGCTCGCTCCCGGACGATTTCCGCGTAGGCCTTAATATTGCTGATGCCCGGTGTGCTCTCCGCGAGCTCCGCGAGGTAAGCCATGTCGAGGCCCCGAGCGGCGCTGCCGAGGTTTTCCAGGGCTCGCCCCACGGTGAGCACATCCACGGCGCCCTCATCTTCCATGAGGCTACAAATGGTGCGCCAAATCAGGCGGTGATCCGTGCGGTAGAAGTCCCCTTCGCCCAACAGATCGCCGATTTCCCAATAGGCCGCAGCATGCAAGAGCAGCCCCCCCAGCACCGCTTGCTCAGCTTCAATAGAGTGGGGCGGAACTTTGAGTCCCGTTAGCCGCCCTTCCGGCGCCGCAGACGCAGCTGGCTCTTCGGCCATGGGTGCCCCCCTCGTGGATAAGACCGCTAGCGTCGGCCAGGGACCGCGAGGGGTCAAGGGCCGAGCGCGTTCAGGGTCCAGAAACAGCGCGGGGGCCCAAGGGCCCCCGCGAGACAACGATTAGCCCTGAGCGTTACTCGGGGATCACGTTGACCGTCACCGAAGCGGTGACATCGGAGTGCAGCTGAAGGTCGACGGTGAACTCACCGATGCTCCGCAGCGGACCTACGGGCAGCAGAACCTCGTCCTTGCTGACCTCCTGGCCCGCTTCCGTGACCGCATCCGCGATTTCCCGGGAGCCCACGGAACCAAAGAGCTTGCCTTCGTCGCTGGCGCGCGCCGCGATGGTTACGGCGAGCTCTGCGAGGCCAGCGGCTCGGTCCTGGGCAGCCTTCAGCTGAGCCGCGGCCTGAGCTTCGAGCTCGGCGCGACGGCTTTCGAAGACTTCCCGGTTCGCAGCGGTGGCGCGAACAGCCTTGCCCTGGGGGATCAGGAAGTTACGGCCGTAGCCGTTCTTCACGGAGACTTCGTCCCCGAGATTACCCAGGTTGCGCACGCGCTCAAGAAGAATAACGTCCATTGCCTAATCTCCTTCCCGCGCTTAGTTGTGGCGGTCCGTGTAGGGCAGAAGCGCAAGATAGCGCGCGCGCTTCACGGCCCGGGACAGCTGGCGCTGATACTTCGCGCGCGTGCCAGTGATACGAGAGGGAACGATCTTCCCGGTCTCGGTGATGTACTGCTTAAGGGTTTCGAGATCCTTGTAGTCGATCTCCTTCACCCCATCCGCGGTGAAGCGGCAAAACTTACGGCGACGGAAAAAACGAGCCATGTTTAGTCCTCCTTGTCCGCGTCAATACCAGAGTCGTCATCGTCCTGCGCCAGCGGGGCATCTTCGCGGTCCCGACGGGGTCCGCGGTCCCGGCCTTCGCGCTCCGGCTTCATCATGGGGGACGCTTCCGTGACGGCCTCATCCTGGCGCAGCACCATGCTACGGAGGATGGCGTCGTTGAAACGGAAGAGGCCTTCCAGCTCAGCCACCGGCGCTTCGCCGCACTCAATGTTCATGAGCACGTAGTGCGCCTTGTGGATCTTGTTGATCGGGTAAGCCAGCTGACGGCGACCCCAATCTTCCAGACGATGCACGGCGCCGCCATCGGCTTCAACAACGCCCTTGTAGCGCTCGATCATGGAGGGGACTTGCTCGCTCTGATCCGGGTGGACCAGAAATACCACTTCGTAATGTCGCATGAATGCTCCCTTTGGGTATTGCCCCCGCCGGTGTTGGCGTGGAGCAGGGAAGGGCATGAGTCCATGCCCAGGGGCGGCGGATGATACGGAGGCCC
>Ga0255760_10004050_pt1 | contig 12933 bp, 16 predicted proteins | sample 071ome_25_FD_179960 | JGI IMG/M metagenome (GOLD analysis project Ga0255760, IMG submission 179960) | Coastal salt marsh microbial communities from the Groves Creek Marsh, Skidaway Island, Georgia - 071410BT metaG (version 2) | ecosystem: Environmental > Aquatic > Marine > Intertidal zone >... | reverse complement strand
CCAATGTGCGCCACTACGACCAATGAGCTTGCCAAACAATCCGGCAATGATCGAACCAATCAACGGTGACAAGACAATCGCGAGATAAATATTTTCCATATGTTCGCTCATCACCACTACCCTTTCATACTATCCAGTGATTCAACATTAATCGTATCGCGATTTCTAAACATCACGATCAAAATGGCCAGCCCTATCGCCGCTTCTGCAGCTGCTACAGTCAGGATAAAGAACACAAAAATCTGACCATGGATATCACCGAGAAAATGAGAAAACGCGATAAAGTTCATGTTGACTGACAGCAACATCAATTCAATACACATTAATAATATGAGTATATTTTTTCTGTTGAGAAATATGCCAGCAACACTGATGCAAAACAGCAAGGCAGCTAACAACAGCACATTGGTTAAGGTAATCATTCCTTACCCTCCGCATCCATTTTTACGATACGTAAACGATCCTGTTTTTTCACAGTGACCTGATCGCCCGGATTAGGTGCCTTGGTCACTTTTGCCTTACTCATACTCAATGAAATAGCTGCAACGATCGCCACTAATAAAATGGCGCCGGCAATCTCGAACTGATACAAATATTCGGTATATAAAGTCTGACCTAAATGTTGAGTATTACTATAACCTTCCCTGACGTGTGAAAATGTAGAAAAGGCATCTGATAAAAAGTAATCGGAACTTACTACCAGACCCATCACCAGAAACATCAGGATTGCGACAAATAATCCAAATGGTAAATAACGAGCAAAACCTTCACGAATGGTGACCATATTGATATCAAGCATCATGACAACAAACAGGAATAACACCATCACCGCACCTACATATACCAGCACCAGGGCAATCGCCAGAAACTCTGCTTGCAACAACAACCAGATAGCCGCAGAACAGAAAAATGCGAGGACCAGAAACAAGGCAGCATGTACCGGATTACGCATTACAACCACCATGGTTGCCGCGCCCAGCAATAATGCGCCAAAAATATAAAATACGATGAGTTCTATCATGTGTTATTTATCTATAAAGTGCATCCAACGCACGGTCTTCTGCAATTTGTTTTTCTGCCAATTCTCCAATTTCAAGCAAACGTGATTTAGTCATTAATAAATCACCCCGTTTTTCACCGTGGTATTCAAAGATTCTCGTTTCAACAATCGAATCTACCGGACAGGATTCTTCACAAAATCCACAAAAAATACATTTAGTTAAATCAATATCGTAACGGGTTGTACGACGACTACCGTCATCACGTGGTTCTGATTCAATAGTAATTGCTACTGCAGGACATACAGCTTCACATAACTTACAGGCAATACAACGCTCTTCACCATTTGGATAACGACGCAAGGCATGTAATCCACGAAATCGATGTGACTGTGGTGTTTTTTCCTCAGGGTATTGCACTGTGACCTTACGCTTAAACATATAACGAAAGGTTAAATTCAAACCCTTGATTAATTCCCACAGGAACAAACTGCTTATGTAATTTTTAACTTTTTGTATCATATTCTTTTAATCAAACCATGGCGGTACACCAGCAACGACTAATGCTGACACCACTACTAACCATACTATGGTAATCGGTATAAACACCTTCCAACCCAAACGCATGATCTGGTCATAACGATATCTGGGGAAAGTTGCTCTCAACCAAAGAAAGAAAAACATAAATATCGATGTTTTTATCAATAACCAATGTAATCCTGGGCCAATTAATGAGCCAATAACTTCACTGGATAATACTGATTCAGGCAAGATACCTTGCAATGGCGACAACCAACCACCTAAAAACATAATGGCTGATAACACTGAAATTAATACCATATTGGCATATTCCGCCATGAAGAATACCGAAAATGCCATACCACCATATTCAACGTGAAATCCGGCAACAATCTCAGATTCCCCTTCAGCCACGTCAAATGGTGCGCGATTTGTTTCCGCGACGCCGGATATAAAATAGATCAGAAACAAAGGTAACAATGGCAACCAGAACCAGTGGAAAACACTACCTGATTGAGCCATAACAATATCACCCAGATTTAAACTACCTGCGGCTACCAATACGCCAACCAGAGCAAAACCCATGGCAATTTCATATGCAACAATTTGTGCAGCTGAACGTATAGCACCCAGAAAAGCATATTTCGAATTTGATGCCCAACCGGCAATAATCACACCGTAAACGGCTAATGAAGTTAAGGCCAAGATGTAAAGTAAGCCTGCGTTAATATCGGCTAATACTTTTGTATCATCAAATGGCACAACGGCCCATGCCGCCAACGACGGTGCCAGAGATACAATCGGTGCAATAACAAACAGTGTTTTATTTGCACCTGATGGTATAACAATTTCTTTAACAATCAGTTTGACTGCATCAGCAATTGGTTGACCTAAACCCCATAATTTAAACCCAAAAAAACCGACACGGTTTGGACCGATACGCCCCTGGATGAAACCAATAATTTTTCTTTCAGCATAAGTAAAGTATGCGACGGTAAATAAAACCGGGGAAAGTATCGCCATTACCTTCAAGCTGGTTTGCATTAAATACAAACCCTCTGCCTGCAAATCAGCAGGAAACATCATTGCTGACATAGGCATCAACAACTGTTGGTTAATAAATTGGTAAATAGCTTCCATCACAAGATCAAACCTTACTTACCTTCACACTGCCCAGACTGGCATTGATTGAATTAGTAGCTGCATTAGCTGAATGCAAATAAACACTGTTATCAGGTACGCGCTCATCGAATAAAACAGTTAATTGAATAGCATTATCATCCTGCTCAACGTTAGCCATACCATCCTGTGTTAAACCCAGTGATGCGGCTGTTGATGAATTAACATGCAATTTACCATCAGCAATATCGGATGTTGCCTGCAATGGCTTTGATCGACGACAGATTGCATCGACAGAATTCATAGGCACATCTTTAATACAAGCTATACCTGAAGATTGCGTATTATCACTAAATGTTTCCGCCCAATGTTTATCATTATCAGGTGTAATATCACCTATCGCTGTTAAAGCTTCTGCTAAAACATCAGTAGACGTTACATAATCGAAACCATCCAGATCAAAATAATTTCCTAAAACGCGCAATACTTTCCATGCCGGTCTGGCCTCTCCGACCGGTGCTGACACACCGTTAGTCGACTGCAATTCTCCGGCAACATTCATATAGCTACCTGATGTCTCTGCAAATACGGCAATCGGTAATAACACATCAGCATAGTCTTTCATTGCATCACTAATATAAGGCGTCATAGCAACAACCATTTCGGCATTGGATAACGCTGTTTGTGCATCAGCACCGTTCCAGTAATCCAGTTCCGGCTCGGTGTTTAATATGAAATAGGCATTCAAACCTGCATCCAGCATCTCTGCTATTGATTTACCCGGTGTAGCGTTCTTTTGTCCACCGACTAAACGATGTGGAACTGCGCCCGATAGCCACGCACCAGTGCTATTTGCACCTTCAGATAAATATCCCAGTTTAGAATTTGAAATACTGGCGATTAAACCGGCTATTGTTCTGAGCTGAGATGATGCCTGATGCGAATTGGCACCAAGTCCAAAAAAGACGGCACTATTTTCAACATCGTTTAATGATTCAGCAATCGCCTTATGACTTTCCGATACAGTGATTCCGGCCAATTTATCTGTGATTGATTGCGGCACAGATGCACCCGTTTCATCAACCAGTGCTTTTAAAACACCCAGACATTCATCAAGCATATGATTTGGACTAACTACAAGCTTATTCGCCAGATCATAATTAAAAGCGTAGTCAATCATGTTAATCGCTGAAACCTGACAACCTCTCAATGCCGCCTTTCTCAAACGATGATTTAAAATAGGTTGCTCTTTTCTGATATTACTACCTATTAATAACGCGGAATTTAATGTTTCCATGTATTCAATAGGCATACCTAACCATGGAAAAACCGGCGCATCATCCTGATCAGATAAATCCGATTGTCGTAATCGACTATCAATATTATTTGAACCCAGAGCACGACATATCTTTTGTAATAAATACAATTCTTCAAGAGTAGAAGATGGTGATGCAATCACACCAAAACTTTCAGCAGTTTGTGATGAAAGAATGTTGGCAAGCTTATTTTTAACTTCTGTTAAAGCAACATCCCAATCAACTTCCTGCCACTCTCCATTCTTTTTAATCATCGGTGTCGTCAGACGATCATCCGAATAAATGCCTTCATAACTAAAACGATCACGATCAGATAACCAGACTTCATTAATGGCTTCATTATTTGCTGGCACAACGCGTTTTAATCGATCAATCTTGATATGCGCATGCATGTTTGAACCAACACAATCATGTGGTGCGATAGTATCGCGTTGTATCAGTTCCCATGTGCGTGCAGAGTAACGAAATGGTTTTGAAGTTAATGCCCCTACCGGACATAGATCAATAATATTGCCTGACATTTCAGAATCAACACTCTTTTCTATATAAGTACCAATCGTCATGTTTTCGCCGCGGCCGGTTGCGCCCATTTCTCTTAACCCTGCGACTTCCTCACCGAAACGAACACAGCGTGTGCAATGAATACAACGGGTTAAATCTGTTTGAATTAATGGACCAATATTTTTGTCTTTAACAACACGTTTCTTTTCCTGGTAACGCGAAACGTCCTGACCATAGCCCATTGCCAAATCCTGCAATTCACATTCACCACCCTGATCACAAATAGGACAATCAAGCGGGTGATTGATTAACAGAAATTCCATTATGGCTTTTTGCGCTTCAACAGCTGCTTTGGACTGCGTTTTAATTTTCATGCCTTCCATAACAGGTGTTGCACATGCTGGTAATGCCTTCGGTGCTTTTTCAACCTCGACCAGACACATACGACAGTTAGCAGCAATACTTAATTTATTGTGGTAACAGAAACGCGGAATATAAATGTCATTCGCATCGGTGACTTCGATAATCATCTGCCCTTTTCTGGCAGATAATTCCTTACCGTCAACCTCAATAGTAATTTGGTCTTCTGACATTACGACACTCATGCGGCTTCATCCGAATTTTGTTTGCTACCTTCACCAACCATGCAACATTTGTGATCAATGTGATATTGGAATTCATCTCTGAATTCCCTGACAAAGCTTCTTACCGGCCATGCAGCAGCATCACCAAAGGCACAAATCGTTCTGCCTTCTATCTTACTGGCTACATCATCGAGTTTATCCAGATCACTTTGTGTACCCTTGCCTTCTTCAATACGTTTGATCACACGATACATCCAGCCCGTACCTTCACGACAAGGCGTGCATTGACCGCAAGACTCAGCAAAATAAAAACGGGAAATTCTTTCCAGGGCTTTAACCATGCAAGTGGTGTCATCCATAACGATCAACCCGCCTGAACCCAACATCGAACCGGCTTTGGAAATCGAGTCATAATCCATGTTGACTTCCATCATCTTTTCACCGGGAACAACAGGACAGGAACTACCACCGGGAATGACGGCTTTAAGACCACGTCCATTACGAACACCACCGGCCATTTCCAGTAATTTTGCGAATGGCGTGCCCAGAGGAATTTCAAAATTACCCGGGTTATTTACATGACCACTCACTGAAAAACATTTCATACCACCGCTATTAGGTACACCTTTATCAGCGAACCAACCACCACCATTTCTTATGATGCTGGGTACCGAAGCATAACTTTCAGTATTATTAATCGTGGTTGGTTTTCCATATAAACCGAAGTTTGCAGGAAATGGAGGTTTAAAACGTGGTTGACCTTTTTTACCTTCTAATGATTCAAGCAATGCAGTTTCTTCACCACAGATATAGGCGCCTGCACCAAGTGAAGCATAGATATCGATACTGACATCACTACCTAATATATTTTTTCCCAGGAAGTTATTTTCATAAGCTTCTTTAAGTGCATTTTCAAAACGAATAAATGGTTCATCCATAAATTCGCCACGCAAATAGTTATAACCAACTGTCGCGCCAGCTGCATAACAGGCTATAGTCATCCCTTCGATCACTGAGTGAGGATTGAAGCGTAATATATCTCTATCTTTACACGTGCCAGGTTCACTCTCGTCAGAGTTGCACACCATATATTTTTGAACCGGTGATGTACGCGGCATAAAACTCCATTTCAAACCTGTTGGAAAACCTGCACCACCACGACCGCGAAGATTAGATGCCTTGACCTCGTCTACCACCTGCTCTGGTGTCATCTTCTCATTGATGATCTTTTTCAACGCTTCATAGCCACCCACCTTGAGATAACTCTCAAGCGTCCATGGCTCATCAAATTTTAGCGTTGCATAGCAAACGGTATTAATTTCCATCTCTGTTAATCCAGTTCATCCAGTATTTCGTCAACTTTTTCCGGCGTCAGATTTTCATAATAAACATGATCCACCATCATCATTGGACCACCACAACATGCCGCCAAACACTCTTCTTCTTGCTTCAGAAAGATCCTGCCATCATCAGTTGATTCACCAATTTTGATGCTATATTTTTTTTCAATATGCTCAACTATTGCATCCGACCCCATCAACATGCAGGAAATATTGGTACATATAGATACGCTATGTCGTCCACAAGCTTTCGTTTCCAACATTGAATAAAATGATGCAACTTCATACACCGCTATCTTTGGCATACCCAAATAATCAGCAACAGCATCCATTAATTCAGGCGTGAGATAACCTTTATTCTGATGTTGCGCTTCGCGTAATGCAGCCAACACCGCTGACTGTTTTCGATCAGCAGGATATTTTGCCAGCCACTTATCGATCTCCTCGATCGTGTGTTGCGTTAAAATATTTTCCTTAACTTCAGCCATATCTAAATTATTAATTCCAAACCTCAGCATTAGAGAGAATCATTTTATTCAATATGAGGCGCAGTGCTTTTTTAGACGGAGAGCGTATAGTAAATACGTGAGCATCTAAAAAAGTAATGCAACGAAGTAGTGGATAAAATGAAGAAACTATGATCATCTATCGATCTCACCAAAAACGATATCCTGTGTGCCTATAACTGCCACCACATCAGAAAGCATATGACCTTTAACCATTTCGTTCATTGATGCGAGATGAGGAAACCCTGGAGCACGAATCTTCACGCGATAAGGTTTGTTCGCACCATCTGATACCAGATAAATGCCAAACTCGCCTTTTGGATGCTCTACCGCGGCATAAAATTCACCTTCCGGTACACAATAACCTTCAGTAAATAATTTAAAGTGATGAATTAATGATTCCATATCATCTTTCATCTCGGCACGTTTAGGTGGCACGAGCTTATGATCATCAATCATCACGGGGCCGGGATTATTTCTTAACCAGTTTATACATTGTTGAATAATACGATTGGATTGGCGCATCTCTTCTACACGAATGAGATAACGATCATAACAATCGCCATTTGTACCAACTGGAATATCAAAATCAATTTCGGCATAAATATCATAAGGTTGTTTCTTTCTTAGATCCCATTCAATACCCGAACCACGCAACATCGGGCCGGTAAAGCCTAATTGCATTGCACGTTCCGGAGACACAATACCAATATCAACAGTACGTTGTTTCCAGATACGGTTTTCCGTTAATAATGTTTCATACTCATCAACCCTATCAGGAAATTGATTAGTAAATGATTCAATGAAATCCAGCAAGCTGCCTTGTCTGTTTTCATTCATGCGATCAACTTCTTCCTGACTATGCCATTTTGATGCTTCGTATTGCGGCATTAATCCGGGCAAATCACGATAAACACCACCCGGACGAAAATAGGTAGCGTGCATACGTGTACCAGAGACTGCTTCATAACAATCCATCAGGTCTTCGCGTTCACGGAAGCAATATAGAAACATGGTCATTGCGCCACAGTCCAAACCATGTGCGCCTAACCACATTAAATGATTCAGGATGCGTGTAATCTCGGCATACATTACTCTTATATATTGCGCGCGCACTGGCGGTGTTACGCCTAACAGCTTTTCAATCGCCAAAACATAGGCATGTTCGTTACACATCATTGATACATAATCGAGCCTATCCATATAACCAATACTTTGATTAAAGGGTTTGCTTTCGGCAAGTTTTTCAGTCGCACGATGTAATAAACCAATATGCGGATCAGCACGTTCTATTACTTCTCCGTCCATCTCAAGCACGAGACGTAACACACCGTGCGCAGCAGGGTGCTGTGGACCGAAATTCATTGTCATATTACGAATCTCAGGCATCCGGCTTTTCCTCATTTTTATTTACATAGCGATTATCATCACGGATAACGCGCGGCACCAGTACACGATTGGTAATACTTACTGGCTGATAAACTACACGTTTTTTATCGGGGTCATAACGCACTTCAACATTACCTTCGAGAGGAAAGTCTTTACGAAACGGATGACCAATAAAACCATAATCAGTCAGTAAACGTCTTAAATCAGGATGACCATTAAACAAAATACCGTACAGGTCAAAAGCTTCTCGCTCATACCAGTCTGCACCACTCCAGATGGGAGTGACTGAATCAATACGTGGTGTATCAGCGTTTAGATAACAACGTATACGCAAACGAATATTGTTTTTAATTGATAATAAATGATAAACAACTGCAAAACGGTGTTCGTCATTTGCTTCTATAGTGTGTTTTTGTTCTCGACCGCGACTAAAACCTGTGGATGTTTTTTCTTTTGTTGCCCAATCACTCTGACCATAACTTAAATAATCGATACCACATAAATCAGACAGCTGTTGAAAAGCAAAGTCTGGTTCATCTCTTAATGCTTTGGATACTGACAGGATTTGCTCTGACATTACTACCAACGTAACCTGACCACGATCACAGATACAATCTGTAATCTGATCCCGGAAGCGTTCCTCAAGCTTGGTCGCGAGTGATGCAGCAGTCGACGTCATAAGCAATAAATAATGTAATTAACGAATTATTGTATTCGTTCTTTTGATTTTATTTTGTAATTGAATAATGCCAAACAGCAGGGCTTCAGCTGTCGGTGGGCAACCTGGCACATAGATATCGACAGGCACTACACGGTCACATCCTCTGACAACCGAATAGGAATAGTGATAGTAGCCACCACCATTTGCACAAGACCCCATTGAAATCACCCAACGTGGTTCATTCATTTGGTCATAAACCTTTCTAAGCGCTGGTGCCATCTTGTTAACAAGCGTGCCCGCAACAATCATGACATCAGACTGACGAGGGCTTGGACGAAATACCATACCAAAACGATCAAGATCATATCGCGATGCCCCTGCCTGCATCATTTCAACCGCGCAACACGCCAAACCAAAGGTCATGGGCCACATCGAACCGGTTCTGGCCCAGTTAACCAGATTATCAACCGTTGTGGTAACAATCCCGTGCTCGTGAATTTTCTCTTCCGTGCCCATGCTTATTCCCAATCCAGTGCGCCTTTACGCCACTCATATATAAAACCAATAACCAAAACCCCAAGAAATATCATCATCGCCCAAAATCCGACTAACCCTATTCCATCCAACGCGACCGCCCATGGAAAAAGAAAGGCAATTTCCAGATCAAAGATGATGAAAAGGATGGCAACCAGATAATATCTAACATCAAATTTCATTCTGGCATCTTCAAATGCCTCAAAACCGCATTCGTATGGGGATTGTTTTTCTGAATCCGAACGTGCGTGCCCCATTATCTTGCCCAGAACTAATCCCAGTGACATTAACAAGACTCCGAGCACTAGCCCAACCAGTACAAATAAAAGAATTGGCAGATAATTTATTAGCATTAGTTTAGAAATAAGAGAAAAGAAATTAATACAAAATTAAGCGTTGAGTATACATCATGTTAAAAAGGTATCACATAAAAATTCATAGGGTTTTTAAAACTTTATAAATAACTTGTGTGGCTTTTTACAATGATGCATTTTCAGTAACAAATTCTCGAAATCTTATTTGTCATGAACAGATAACCGGTTAAAAAATAACATATCCATTTATTTGTAGCGGCTTTATCGACTAAAGCTTTAAATAATTGACGCTGAGATCGATGCAAAACCAGATATTCCTTATGCCATGCAGTCTATTACAAAAGCAAGTGACTGATGCTCTATTGCCTGAATGAATTCATTATAAATATTTATTAATCATCAATAACATAGCTTATATGTAGTTCAAAACTCCAAGTAAAATCGCATAACGAGCGCCTTTTCCTATTGCTATTAACAAAATAAAAACACTAAATTTAACTCGCATTACTCCGGCTATAAACGTCAATGCATCGCCACCTATGGGCGCCCATGACATTAATAATGTCCAAACGCCATATTTTTGAAACCAATGTTGTGCCCCTTTTAAACTGTTTTCTTTAAACGGAAAAAAACGATGTTGTTTGTAGCGCAACAGATATCGTCCAAGCAACCAATTCAGACATGCGCCCAACGTATTACCCACGGTGGCAAATAAAAATAGTTTCACGGGGTCATACCCATTCAGAAGCAGTCCAGCAAGCATCACTTCAGAATAGGCTGGTAATAATGAGGCGGCCACAAAAGATACAAAGAATAGAGAAAAATAAACTTCCATATCAACAGGTAATACAGAGTTTGAATGACTGATTATTGCTATGTTCCCGCCACAAAATCGTGTAATTGTACTGTGTCATTATGGTGCCGATGGGGAGATTTGAACTCCCACGAGATTACTCCCACCACCCCCTCAAGATGGCGTGTCTACCAATTCCACCACATCGGCTTTTTGAAATAAATATTTATTCAGCAGGTATTGCAGGTAAATCGTCGCTAAAAGTTTCTTCAGTCATGGCTGGCATATCTTCAACTGCGGCTTGTTCAACTGTTTCTTCAATCACTACTCTATCCATCAAACTTTCCGGTGCTGATTGAATACTTTGTGTTGCGAGATAACCGAGCAATAAACTATTCGCCAGAAATATTACTGAGAGAATGCTTGTTACTTTCACCATGAAACCACCAGAACCCTGACTACCAAAAACAGTACCGGATGAACCGCTACCAAATGCTGCACCTGCATCTGCACCTTTACCCTGTTGTATCAGGATAAATACGATTAATGCTACTGCGACTAAAACTTGTAATACAAATAATAATGTATGAACTGTTGCCATGTTGTTACCTCATTGCTTTACAGATAGAGAGAAAATCATCAACGATTAACGAAGCACCGCCAATCAAACCACCATCGATATCTGCCATCGAAAATAAATCTTGTGCATTGTTTGCATTTACACTGCCACCATACAAAATACGAATATCATTCGCGATAGCAACATCATGTCTTGCTAAACGCAGACGAATAAACTCATGTACTTCCTGCGCCTGCTTCGGCGTTGCCGTTTTACCCGTGCCTATTGCCCAAACAGGTTCATAGGCAATAATTGCATTTTTAAAATTCTCAATACCTGCCAAATCAATGACTGCATCAAGTTGTCTGGCAATGACGTCATTCGTATCGCACGCTTCACGTTCTTCCAGTAATTCGCCAACACATAATATTGGTATTAAATCCTGCTTAGTTACCGAAACAAATTTTTGTGCGACTAGTTGATCACCTTCAGCATAAAGACTACGTCTTTCAGAATGCCCTACGATCACATACCGGCAAGCCATATCTTTCAACATAGATGGAGAAACTTCACCCGTATAGGCGCCAATTTCCAGATGCGATACATTTTGCGCACCAAGTCGCACTTCACTATCAGCAAGTAATTGCCCTACGCTATCGATATAGACAAACGGCGGACATATCGCCACATCATTATTTACTGATTCAGCGTCACTGAAACCAGCAATGACACCTTTTATCAAGGTCTCATTTGCTACTTTTGAACCATTCATTTTCCAATTTGCAGCGACGAGCATGCGGCGTTTGGACACTATAAAATACCTGCTATAAAAGGGCGCAAAGGTTACAGAGGGATGACTGTTAAATCAATATATTGTCTGAAATTTAAGCTTATTTCTCAGGCGGCAGAGGTTTGACCGCTTGTTGTAATACCTCGATGTCATCCTCCTCTAAGCGCCAATGTTGTCCGGGCCGTTTTCTACGCGGCATGATATATGGCCCGTAACGTGTGCGAATTAATCTTGAAACAGCAAGCCCCTGTGACTCCCACAAACGTCTTACTTCACGGTTACGCCCTTCCATAATAACAACGTGATACCAATGATTAACGCCTTCACCACCGGAATCGACTATGTCAGTAAATTTTGCCAAACCATCTTCCAGTTCGACGCCATCGCGTAATGCCTGTAATTGTTCTGGTGTTGCCCTGCCCAACGTTCGAACAGCATATTCACGTTCTACCTGATTCGATGGATGCATCAGCTGATTTGCCAGTTCACCGTCATTGGTAAATAACAATAGACCCGTGGTATTTAAATCAAGACGGCCTATGTTTATCCAGCGTCCATTTCTAACACGAGGAATATTTTCAAAGACAGTTGGACGACCTTTTTCATCTTTACGCGTGCAGACTTCTCCTGCCGGTTTGTAATATCCCATAACCTTACATGTTTTTTCTTTCTCAAGATGTAAACGGATTGGTCTGTTATTGATGGAAATACGATCTTTCGCTGTGATTTGCTGGCCTAATTCTGCTGGTTTGCCATTGATGGTAATCAGACCATCCTTAATCTGCTGTTCGATCTTACGACGCGAACCTAAACCGGCATTCGCCAATACTTTTTGTATACGTTCTGCCATGAAGGCTTAATTAATGATTGAATGGAATGACTTCAGCATCAGCATCTTCTTCCAGTTCATTTTCATCAAATTCGGATGCTTCTTGTGTGTCGGTAAGGCCACCCTCATCCTCTGCATCATCTTTTAATTCATTTTTAATGTTGACGTCGTAATCTTCTAT
>Ga0255760_10004044_pt1 | contig 12947 bp, 12 predicted proteins | sample 071ome_25_FD_179960 | JGI IMG/M metagenome (GOLD analysis project Ga0255760, IMG submission 179960) | Coastal salt marsh microbial communities from the Groves Creek Marsh, Skidaway Island, Georgia - 071410BT metaG (version 2) | ecosystem: Environmental > Aquatic > Marine > Intertidal zone >... | reverse complement strand
TCAGAGCATTCAACCTTGTGAAGAGGTGCCGCCAAACTAGGGCAGCACCTCCTCAAATGCAATGTTAAAGATTGCCGAGGGCAGTTTGCTGTTTGGCAAAGTCGTCTTCTGAAAGAGGAACGAGACCGGCCGGAAAGAGATAGCCGTCCAAGCCCATGGCATCTTCTGATATAAAGGCGCCGACAAATTCCTTCAGGCCCGGGATAACTCCGACATGCTGCTTCTTGACATAGAAGAAGAGCGGGCGGGCGCCCGGATAGGCGTAGGAAGCAATGTTGTCAAAATTCAGCTCAACACCATCAACGACGGAGGCCTGAACCTTGTCTCTGTTCTGATCAAGGAAGGAAAACCCGAAAATGCCGAACATGGTCGGGTCAGCCGCCAGTTTTTCCACGATGAGGGTGTCGTTTTCACCCATTTCAATCGCGACACCGTCCTCGCGAAGCTCCTCACCTGCCTCGATACCAAGTTTCTTGATACCGGCTTTCATGAAAAGGCTTTCCATCGCATCACGCGTGCCTGAGGTCGGAGGCGGCACCATGATGGAGATCGGCTGATTTGGCAGGCCCGTTTTCTCGCCACCACGCGATGCCACGAAGGCATCCACCTGATCCCATGTCTTGAGTTTGTTTTCGGACATATCTTCACCGCCGGACACACCCCCGCCCGGCAATTTGGCAGCAAGCGCGGCGGCTATATGTGCGATGGAAACCTTAAACTGCTGGGCCTTGTTCGAGTTTGAAAATGAAAGCCCGTCGTTACCAACGATGAATTCCTGAAATTCAACACCGTTGCTTTTGCACAAATCGGCTTCCTTGGATTTCATCGCCCGGGAGGCGTTGGTGATATCGGGATGCTCAAGGCCGATACCTGCGCAGAAAAGCTTCATGCCGCCGCCTGTACCGGTGGATTCGATAACCGGGGTCTTGAAGCCGCCGGACTGGCCGAACTTTTCCGCAACGATGGTCGCGAACGGATAAACCGTTGAAGATCCCACGATGGAAATCTGGTCACGGGCCTGGGCCGCACCCACCAGCGCAACGGACAGGGCAAGACCGGTAATGACAGGGGTAATTCGCATAATACTGCTCCTCAAATGGGTTTAGCTATGCGGTGGTTGATACGCCTGTTTTATTTCACTTATATGACAAAGTGTTGACAACCTGGTTACGGCGCCGACATGGCATAGCCGCTTCCCCGTACCGTCCGGATCAGATCAGGCAATTCGGATTTACCGGAATTTCCCCGATTGAGCGCTTTTCTCAGGCGGCTGAGATGCACATCAACCGTTCGGTCCTCGATATAGACACCGTGCCCCCACACATGATCAAGGACCTGAGCACGGCTGAAAACCTGCCCGGGACGTTCCATGAGCAGTGACAGTATCCGGAATTCCTTGGGGCCGAGATTGATGCGCACTCCCCCGCGCTCGACTGTTTTGCTGCCCGGGAAAAGTTTGATATCCTCGAATTCGAGCACTTCGCTGAGAAGCGCCGGACGCGCACGCCTCAGCACTGCCCTCACCCGGGAGACAAGCTCACGCGGGGAAAAGGGTTTGGTGATATAGTCATCGGCGCCGACATCAAGGCCCAATGTGCGGTCACCTTCTTCACCACGTGCGCTCAACATGATAATGGGGATCATCCTTGTCTCCGGCATGGCACGGAGCTGACGGCAGACTTCAATGCCCGAAAGGCCTGGCATCATCCAGTCGAGGATGACGATATCCGGTTGAAGCTCTTCGGCCATATCAAGAGCGCATTGCCCGTCAGGCGCCTTGGTGACGGAAAATCCGGCCTGCGTGAGATTGAACGACAACAGCTCAAGCTGGTTGGGTTCATCATCGGCAATCAGAATACGTATCGTCATAAGTCTGGCTTCGATATTGATGTGTTCCATCATGAATTACCATATCTAGAATATAGCTTTTATGACGGATAACTGAAAACTGTTACATTGATGTGACAGATACGCTAATCGGTCACCACAAGGGGCAAAGCCACTGAAAACACCGTCTCACCTCCCGGCACGCTGGTGATATCAAGATACCCGCGATGACGGTTGATGATATGCTTCACGATGGCCAGACCAAGCCCGGTCCCGCCCATCTGTCTTGACCGGCCTTTATCAACACGAAAAAAACGTTCGGTCAGCCGCGGTATATATTTTTCCGGAATGCCGTCTCCGATATTGACTATATCAAAGACAACCATGCCATTACCATCCTCAGCCATACGGACAATCACGTCACATCCCTTATGTCCGTATTTTATCGCGTTATCGATGAGATTGTGAAAAACTTCCATGATTTCGTCTGTCTCTGCCTGTATCCGGACCCCTTCGGTTGTTGTTTTGCGTTTGTCCGAAAACAGAACAGAACACCCCGCCCGCTCGGCTCTGTCGGCAAGAGAGGCGATGACGGAACGCGCCACGCTGTCCACAAATATGATATCGGTCGGGGGAATATGCTCATCCGTTTCAACACGGGAAAGCGACATCAGATCATTGATGAGGCGGGACATGCGCTTGGATTCCTCATCCATGATTTTCAGAAAACGGCGCCGGGCCGCTTCATCCAGTTCCGGCGATGCCTGCATGGTTTCAATAAAACCTATCAGTGACGTCAGCGGCGATCTGAGCTCATGGCTGACATTGGCGACAAAATCCCGGCGGACCTTTTCCAGATTATGCAGCAGGGTCATATCCATAAGCAGAATGGCCACGGTCTCATCGTCGATCAGACTCATCCGGACACGGAACTGGCGGATATGATCCCGGCTGGTGCCGGAAACAAATTCCACCGGACCACCTGTCTCAAGGCATGTGTTGAACTCCTGCGCAATATCCTTGTAACTCAGCATATCGGTGAGCTTGCGCCCGACAAGGTTATCACCAAGAAACCGGATGGCCGCCGTATTGGTCATCCTGATCTGCTGGTTTCTGTCCACCAGCAGCACGCCATCATCCAGAAGGCGGCTTAACTGGTGCAGGGATGTTCTGTCTGCTGATACCGACATGGGGCTCTTCATGACTTCGTTGACTGATGCGCGTAGTATCCTATCGGCACCATCATATCCTAAGTCTTGCGTTTATGCGACCAGCGCGATTGTTATATCACTGCACTGTCCTCATCTTTGGGGTGACGTGAGAGGTCATCCGGCGGCGAAAAGTCCATGTTCATTCGGTTTCGTTCTTGTTTCCGGGGGCAAGGTTAATTAGTCTTCTGGCATGACCGAAAAACCAACACCCGTAACGGAAGAAAAGCTGGCGGCAGCAGGCCTGCCGGACGAGCAGATCAAACTGGCGCTGAAGACAAGTGCTGATCTGCTTACCCTTCTTGAGGATCTGCCCCCGGATACCGATGGGCTCCGCCTTCTTGACATTTACGAAAGCGAGATATCATCGTGACCAGATATCAATCGGTTTCCGAACTCAGAACATCGGATGCGGGTGTTGCCTCCTCACAGGCACTTTCCGTGCTGAATGATCTGGACACCATCGGGCGCGCCCTTGATGCCGTCACCCATATCGACCGGGATTTCACCCTCTCGCAGGCCGGAAATTCCCCTCCCGGAAACAGTGTTCTTTCCGGCGTTCCGCTGGCGCATAAAGAGCTGTTCCGGCGTGAAGGTTGGCCGGATGAAGGCGGCTCCAGATCACATCAGGGACGCCTTTCGAACGAAACAGCAACCGTGATCCAAAAGCTTGACCAGGCCGGCGCGATTGATTGCGGACGTCTGGTTTCGGTGGAATTTGCCCTTGGCGTCACGGGGCATAACGCGTATGCCGGCACGCCGAAAAACCCCTGGAACACATCTTACATATGCGGCGGCTCTTCTTCAGGGTCGGCGGCGGTGGTCGCGGCCGGGATCGTTCCCGCTGCTCTGGGAAGTGATACAGGCGGCTCGATACGACTGCCTGCGGCCGCATGTGGTCTTGTCGGGATCAAGCCAAGCCAGGGGCTGGTCAGCCGGAACGGCGTGTTTCCGCTGTCCACCTCTCTTGACACCATCGGCCCGCTTGCACGTTCCACCGAAGATGCCTGCCGTTTGCTTATGGCCATTCACGGCCACGACACTGGCGACAGGGAAAGCCTGGATACTCGCATGAGCCTTGATCTGGCCGGTCTTGAAGGCGGCATCGGAGGGCTGCGGATCGGGAGGGCGGAACGTTATTTCCTTGATGGGAGCGATACCGACGTGGCGGATGCCACTGACGCGGTCATCGGTGAAGCAGAAAAACTGGGAGGGGAAATCATCCCTGTCTCCATTCCGGGAATTGAGAGCACGAATGCGCTCAACTTCCTCATCATCGCGACGGAAGCGGCACATATCCACCGCGATACGGTCCTGAATTCGCATCAGCAGATGAATGAGCAGACGGTCATGCGGATACTCGCCGGCATGTTTACGAGCGATGCTGAATACAGGAAACTGCTGGCTCACCGGGCCCGGTACGCACAGCAGACTATTGCCGCCCTGTTTGAAAATATCGACCTGCTGATCACGCCGGTCTGGCCTTTCCTTGTACCGACGATTGAGGCCAGCGATGCCGGTGCCAATCCTGATGCCGCGCCGCTGGTTCAGCGGATCGGCCACAACACAAGGCCGTTTAATTTCCTCGGCCTGCCCGCGGTCACCGTGCCGGTGGGACTGGACCGGAACGGCCTGCCTCTTTCGGTGCAACTGGTCGGGCGGCCTTTCAGCGAAAGGCTTCTCTTGCGGTGCGCCCGCGCATTTGAACGTCATTATTCTTTTTGGGAAAGGAAACCAGATGTCCTTTGATATGCCTCAACTTGATCCGTCAAAACCTCTTGCGATGCTGGCGCATTGCCCGGCCTATGCCCCGACACCTCTCAGCCAGCATGTGATCGATGGTCAGCCGATGCTGATCAAGGATGAAAGCCAGCGTATGGGGCTCGGGGCATTCAAGGCCCTCGGCGGTGTCTATGCCGTGGCCCGCCTGATTGCCGATAAAGCCGGGGTGTCATCTCCCCAAGACCTGATAGGGGAGACAGCAAAGTCGGTTGCCGCATCCATGACCTTCATCTGCGCCAGCGCCGGCAATCACGGCATGGCTGTTGCCGCCGGTGCCCGGCTTTTCGGGGCCAAAGCCCGGGTGCATCTGGCTGAAACGGTCCCCCATGCCTTTACCGAACGGCTCAGGGCCAGGGGAGCGGACGTTGTGCGGTCCGGCGCAACGTATGAAGACAGCCTCGAGGCGGCAATGAGAGACGCCCGGGAAAATGGCGGCATTCATCTCGCTGACGGATCCTGGCCGGGATATACCGATTACCCGACCCTGATCCTTGAAGGATACACCGTGATGGCGGAAGAAATGCGCCTTGACATGGAGGCCAGCGGCAACTGGCCTGATCACGTATATCTGCAGGCTGGCGTTGGCGGACTTGCGGCCGGTGTTGCCTATATGATCAGGAAAAACTGGTCGGTACAGCCGCGGATTACGGTTGTTGAACCCCTCGCGGCCCCCTGCCTCAAGGAAAGCGTCCGCCATGGCAAACTGACACCGGTGACCGGACCTGAATCGAATATGGGCCGCCTCGATTGCAAAGAGGCCTCTTTGCTGGCCTTTACTATCCTGAAAGATGCGGCCGATGAATTCGTGACCATAAGCGATGAGGAAGCCACCGCGGCGGCTGACCGGATCACATCCGATGGCATGCCCTCCACGCCTTCAGGTGCCGCCGGAATTGCAGCGCTCATGAAAGCAGACAACCGGCCGGAAAACCCCCTCGTTATTCTTTCCGAAGGCGGGCTGGACTGAACCGGGATTAAAGATGAACCCTCAGGTGCCGTCTTCCCCGTCCATCCGCCTGAGCTCGGATTTAAGCACCTTGCCATAGGCACTTTTGGGCAGGGAGTCGCAATGAACATAGGCTTTCGGCCGTTTGAAACGTGCGATATTTTCAAGGCAGAGCTTGTCCAGATCTTCCGCAGACGCATCCCCGACAATATAGGCGACAACCACTTCGCCCCAGTCCGGATCAGGCCTGCCGATAACCGAAACTTCCCTGACATCCTGATGGAGAAGAAGAACCTCCTCAACCTCGCGCGGATAGATGTTTGCGCCGCCGGAAATGATCAGATCCTTCGATCTGTCCAGCAAGGTCAGGCACCCGTCTTCATCAATCCGGCCGATATCACCTGTATACAGCCAGCCCTCGCGGATCGCCCCGGCGGTGGCTTCCGGCTGCTGCCAGTATCCTGCCATCACCGTCTCGCCTTTCACCACCACCTCGCCTGACTGGCCATCAGGCACCGGCACGCCGTGTTGATCCACCACGCGGACCTCAATCATGGGAAAAGCCATCCCTACTGAGGCAAGCCTGCGAGACCACCCCTCAGCCTTCCGGTCGGCAATGATCTCGCGAGGCAGGCAGGTGATGGTCATCGGGCTTTCCCCCTGGCCATAGATCTGGGCAAGCCGCGGGCCAAGGCGGTCAAGGGCGGCGATCGCGTCTTCTCTGTACATCGGCGCACCGCCATAGATAATCAGCTTGAGCCTCTCAAGCCTCTCCCCGTCAAGATTGATATCCGCCCGCACAAGACGGGAGACCATCGTGGGGGCGGCAAACATGGACACGCCGTTCCAGTGGTCCAGCAGTTTCGCGATCTCTTCGGGATCAAAACCCCGGCTTTCCGGAATGACCTGGCAGGCGCCCTTGAGGACATGCGGGAGAATATAAAGACCTGAGCCATGACTCATGGGAGCGGCGTGAAGGAGACTGTCCCCCGGGGATATACAGGAGACCGTGCTGAGATATTGCAGGCTCATGGCGCTGAGATTGTGGTGAGTGAGCATCGCACCTTTGGGTCGGCCGGTCGTCCCGGAGGTGAAAAAAAGCCAGGCCAGATCATCGGGTGACACCTCTTTAATCGGCGCGGCGTCTTTTTTCATGGAGTGATATTCATCACTGCCGAACACAATACATCTTATATCTGTCCCGGTTTCATTCCTGATACTGCCGATCGCCTGTCTTGCATCCTGTTCTGTCTCCGGGCTTGCCAGCACTATCCGGATGCCCGCTGTTTCGAGAATATAGGCAAGCTCGCCCGGGTGGAGTTTGGCGTTGACGGGCACAGCCACCATGCCGGCCCACCAGGCGGCATATAATGTTTCCACATAATCGGGATCGTTCGCGGCGAAAATGCCGATCCGGTCCCCTTTCCGGGCCCCGAGGCCGGTGAGTCCCGTTGCCATCCGTGCCGCACCATCAGCCAGTTCGGCATAGTTGTGCACAACCTTCGCGCCAATCGCGGTTGCTGCCAGTTCAGGCAGGGATTGCGCCGTTCGGGAGAGCCATTCCGCTTGATTCATCTTCTCTATATATCCGTCACCAAAAATTTTACCCGACCTGGCCGCGGCCTGTTATGCCACGAGCTAGAGAGATGAGGTCAGATGACCGCCATCCACAGGTATGACAGCCCCGGTCATATAGGCGCCGTGATCTGATGCCAGCAACAACAGAAGGGCATCCAATTCATGGGCCTGCCCTGTTCTCCGCATCGGAATTCGTTTAATCAGGGCCTGGCCTGTGTCACTTCGCAGAAACTCACGGTTAAGCTCGGTTTCAAAATATCCCGGCGCGATGGCATTGACACGGATACCATAACGGGCCAGTTCCAGCGCCTGCACCTTTGTGAGATGCGCGACCGCCGCCTTGCTCGCGGCATAGGCCGCCGCCCCTCCCATGGCCCTGAGACCGGCAACAGAGGCAATATTGATGATGCTGCCCCCCAGACCCGCCTCGACCAGCCGCCGGCTGACCGCCTGGGCAAGTTCAAAGACCGCCATCTGGTTGGTGGCAAAAACAGCCTCGGTATGCGGGCGTTCCGCCTTGAGGAATCCTGTCGCATCGGTAATGCCCGCATTATTGACAAGGACTGAGACAGGTTGGCCGGTTTCGGCGGCAAGCGCATCTATCCCCGCCGCAACCGATCCCGCGTCGGTTACATCCATTTCAACAGGTATCATCTTTCCGCCGGAATCACCTGCCATTGCCTCAAGCCGGTCACGTCGCCGCGCGGCAATACCCACCCGCGCACCGGCACCCGCAAGGGTCCGGGCAAAATGTTGTCCCAGCCCTGATGACGCTCCCGTCACAAGCGCAAGTTTACCTTCAAGATTAAAAGAGGGAATTTCGGACATGGGTTTTTCCTCTTGGGCAAAACAGGATTCTGCCTCATCCTCGCGCGGGTTTCAACATTACCCTATGCGTCATAGCGCGTATTGCCGCGCCGCGCCGGGTCAACCTTCAGCTCCATGATAAGAGGCTGATGGGCACGTTGCGAGCACCCTTCCCTCGGGCAGAGATGACAGTTGATACCGATCTTTGCAAAAGTTCGTTTATCCCCGAGGGCAAGAGGCTGGGCATAGGCGATTTTCTCCGCGTGCTCGATGCTGCAGCCAAGCGATATGACCAGCCGTCTGTCTTGTGTTTCATGGCTGAATGCGGGCCGCTCAGTTGTCCGGCTTAAGGTGAAAAATCTCTCTCCATCGGGCAGTTCAACAAATTGCGGGATAATCACACCCGGCATCCGGAATGCGGTATGCATGTTCCAGACCGGGCAGGATCCGCCGTATTGGGCAATCTGAAACGATGTGGCATTAAACCTCTTGGTCACGTTACCGGCCTTGTCCACACGGAGGAAGAAAAAGGGTATCCCCCTTTCTCCCTCTTTCTGCAGGGTGGTGAGCCGATGGCAGACCTGCTCCACCGACACCCCGAACCGTGCGGCCAGCCGGTCGATATCATAGGCCGTGGCTTCGGCAAGAGACAGGAAAGCCTGATACGGCATCAGCACCGCGGCGGCAAAATAGTTAGCAAGCTCTACCCGGCACCGGTTTATCACCTGGGGGCGCCGGTCCTGCAGTCGGGATGTTATATCCTCAAGGAGTTTTTCCTCCTCGATAAAACATAAGAGATGGGCCAGCTGAAATGTCCGGTTGATGCTGTCAAATGCCTCGGAAAGCGAGATGGTCTTTGCGGCGCTGTCATAGATGCGGAAAACCTCATCCATGTCTTCCACCGGCAGGATCCGGACGGTTATGCCATGCCTTTTCAAAAGCCGGTCACGCATGAAGGCGTATCTCGCCTCCACCTCCTGCGGCATGTCATCAACAAGTCGCCCGGCGGCGTTCTCAATCGATGGAAAGTAATTGAGATTATCGCGGAAAAAATCATGAATGACCGCCTCCGAAGACATCGACACAAGATCCGACGGCATACCTTCACTGCCGCGCCGCATCATGGTCTCCACCATCTGGCGATAATCCGCATAGAGTTTGATAAAATTCGAAGCAAGATTGGGTGCGCTCTCAACTGCCGCCTGAAGTTCGCGCGCATCAAGATGGTTTTCTTCAAAAATCGGATCACCAAGGGCGGATCTCAGATCTCCGAGCATCCTGTCCTCCCCCTCGCTGAGGATATCCTGCCAGTCCACCCCATAATGTTCCAGCAGGCCAATAAGGACACGGACCGATAGACTCCGCTGATTATGCTCAATCAGATTGATATACGCGGCGCTGACCCCGAGACGGTCAGCCATTTCAGCCTGGGTGTGGCCATGCTCACGCCGCAGGAGGCGAAGTCGGGGGCCGACAAATGTTTTCATAATAAAGGCCTGATCGCTTGGATTACCGTTTATTAACAAGTTAACTAAAATCTGTTTTGTTTTGTCAACACAAAACACATTTACACTTTTTTAGGTGCATCCAGAAATGAGTGGCCTAGTGTTGTTCCTGAGGACATTTCCAACTTGAAACCCTGAGGAGAGAACAATGACCGGTTATCAATGCCTGGCTATTCCCGGCCCCACCAACATGCCCTTCAAGATCCGGCAGGCGATGGATGTGCCGCTTGAAGATCACCGGGCACCTGATTTCCCGGATTTCACCATGCCGATTTTTGCCGATCTCAAGAAAATCTTCCGCACCGAAACCGGCCAGGTGTTCATTTTCCCCGGTTCAGGCACCGGCGGCTGGGAATCGGCGATCGCCAATACCCTCAGCGCTGGCGATACGGTTCTGGCATCCGTGTTCGGGCAGTTTTCCCATCTCTGGGTGGATATGTGCCAGCGGTTTGGCCTCAACGTCAATGCCATTGAGGTCGAATGGGGTTGCGGTGTTCCGCTGGATGCGTATCGTAAAGCTCTTGAGGAAGATAAAACCCATGCCATCCGGGCTGTTCTTGTCTGCCATAACGAAACCGCCACCGGCGTGACGAGCAATATCGCCGCTGTCCGCAAAATCCTTGATGAGCTGAACCATCCGGCCCTGCTTTTTGTCGATGGGGTAAGTTCGGTGGGCAGCCTTGAATTCCGTATGGAAGAATGGGGCGTCGATGTCGCCGTCAGCGGATCGCAGAAAGGTTTCATGATGCCCACCGGGCTTGCCATTGTCGGGGTCAGCCAGAAAGCGCTGGATCACCGCAAGACATCCAATATTCCGGTCTGCTACTTTGATTTCAGTGACATGATCAAAACCAACGCGGACGGGTATTTCCCTTATACGCCGGCAGCAACGCTCCTGCATGGTCTTAGGGCGTCGATCGACATGCTCCTCGCCGAAGGTCTTGATGCCATTCATCAGCGCCATTATCGCCTTGCCGAAGGTGTGCGTCAGGCCGTCGCCGCCTGGGGGCTGAACACCTGCGCCAGGGCACCGGAATGGTATTCGGATACGGTTACCGCTGTGGTGGTTGATGAGGCCAGCGACGCCAATGACGTGATCCGCCGGGCGTATTACGATTACAAACTTTCCCTCGGTGCCGGGCTCAGCATTCTGAACGGCAGGGTTTTCCGCATCGGTCATCTTGGCTGGCTCAACGAAACGATGGTGCTTCAGGCGCTTGGCGGGGTTGAGCTTGCCATGTGCGACAGCGGCATCGCGTTTGAACCCGGATCAGGTGTCGGAGCGGCGGTTCGGTATTACTCGGACAGCCGAGAAGAACATCGCGCCGCAGCCGAATAGAAATTCGTTCCCCAAGCCTGCCCCGCCATGTCTCTCCCTGGCGGGGCTTTTTTGTCTGTGATTTTTGGTTTCGCGGTCACTGGTCCCGGTTGAGGATCATGACCTGTCCGTCATCCGGCCTGATCTCAACCAGGTCGCCTGTCCGGATGAGCCGGGTGACATCACCCTCGTCGAACCGGTCGCACATCGTCAGATTGGCCAGCGCCGCACCCTGGGCAAGGATCGTGTTGGCGGAATTGAACAGGATGGCTTTCGGGGCGATGCCGCGGGAGACCATTTCATAGAGCATCCAGGCCGTTGCCACCCCGCCTTTGGCGGTATTCAGCACCAGCACCTTGTCGCGATAGCTTTGCCCCGCAAGTTTGTGTTCTGGGCGAGAAAACACCCCCCTGATCCGGTCAAGATCATAGCGGGCGGAAAAATTGTCCTCCGCCACCAGCGCCTCACCGGTAACAACAGGTCCGATCCCGATATGACAGGCAATCCGGATAGGCATCACACCACCTCCCCTTTTTCAGCAGAGGCGATGCAGTCTTCCATCGACGCCAGCGCCGGCAGGTATCCGTAGCCGCCAAGAATATTGACGATCTTGGCCGAATTGCTGAGCAATCTCTTCCAGCCGTTTGCCTCACCGATCTCGCGGGCATATTGCTGGTAAAAACAGGTCCCCACCAGCACACGCGCGCCAAATGCCTCGATATCCCTGACAAAACCCATCCGGCTGGCATCGGCATAAACACTGGCCGCGGTGCAGACGATGACATCACAGCTCCCGGCGCGACGTCGCCCCCGGCAGATCCCGGCAAGCGACTGCATCTCAACGAGACTGAGCTGGGGGGCGGCAAAGACCACCACATCAACCGCCTCTCCCCTTGCGCCGAAGGGAGCTCTCAGCGCCGCCAGATCTTCAGCGGTGATGAGCTCTGTTGTGAGTTTTTCGCCGCCCACATCTTCGATCCGGCCACATTCCGGCGTAATCCCCACAAGATGGAATAGCGGGGTTGACCCATAGCTCGCCATGGCCGCGCCCATATGCTTGATTTCATCGGAAGTGGGGGAGGTTTCTATGCCTTCAATCACCGGAACTTCCCAGTAACTCCCCGCCATCCGGCCGATGGTTGCACCGAGCACCCCCCATTCGTCGAGCCCGGAAGGTTGTGCCTGCACCCGGAAACGTCGTGTCGCCCGGCGATGCGCATCGAGATGAAGCCCGTATCGCGGGGTACGCCCGGTCAGGCCCGCGGCCAGCGCAGAAGGTCCGCCCTCGAAATTTGACCTCGCCCCGCAGACCGAATTCGAATAGATCACCACACCGGTATCACCATAGGCCACGTGATCGCCGAAAACCGGCGGCATGATCGTCTGGTAGTTGATGCAGGTATCGGTCATGATGATACCCATTTCCCGGCAGGCATGGATAAACCGACGCTCCAGATCAGCCATCTCTTCGGTCTGGCCGATGGGCTCATAACAGTTGAGGTCAACTCCCCTCGGGTCGGTGATCATTGGAATGGTGACACGTGCGCCGCTCCGGGCCAGATCTTCGGCAAACGCCACCCCGGCTTCACCAAGGGATTCCGGATCGGCCATCATATGCGCCTGTGAGACATCAACGAGGTCGGAGGCATCAAACATCCGGCCCACGGCAAGCTGATGGCTGAGCGCCCATTTCAGGGCCGGCCCCATTTCCCCTGCCAGCATCGCCTGATCCCGGTCGCTGAGCTGCATTCCTTCCTCCCCCTTTGTCACTTGCCAGCATAGGCAAAAACATCGCAACCTTTCAAGGGGTGCTTCCCAGCGCGGCCTTATGATGCGTATACTGGCCGGGAAGACATTGCTTTACGGCATCACCCCTTAGCCTGAAAGGAACCCATCATGAGTAAAGGATATCTTGTCGTCACCTACCGTGCTGCCCCGGACCCGGACCGGGTGGCTGTCTACGCGCCCCTTGCGAA
>Ga0255760_10004042_pt1 | contig 12948 bp, 10 predicted proteins | sample 071ome_25_FD_179960 | JGI IMG/M metagenome (GOLD analysis project Ga0255760, IMG submission 179960) | Coastal salt marsh microbial communities from the Groves Creek Marsh, Skidaway Island, Georgia - 071410BT metaG (version 2) | ecosystem: Environmental > Aquatic > Marine > Intertidal zone >... | reverse complement strand
GTGAGGTGGGGCATGAAGGAAGCCGCAGTCAAAGCACTGTTCTGCCGAACAGAAGTCACAGTTTAGGATCTGTAACGGGGTGAGTGAAAACTTCAATTCATTCAGACTCAAGTGCTCATCACTCAAGAAAACCGGGAAAGATTATGGAAATTGGTACGATTGCCTTTTTGTTACTGATAGGGAGTATGCTGCTACTTTACCCGAAGCCAGCAAATAGAAGCTCTGCAGAAAATTTCGATCTTATTGCTGACAAACCTTTTAGCTTCGGCTCAATGTGTTCCTGGATTGCGGTTCCCATAAGCGAATCTGACTGTCCTCTTATTGATAGTCTGAAGTTTGAAGAGTTCCGAAGTTCAAATTGGAAAGCCGGATTTGATGCGATTTCAACCAATAGAGAGCTTGTGTTTGTCTCTCCAGTGTTAGATGGTTGGCAATTCATTATTGGCTTCGGGATACCTGACCCGGCAGCCTCACAAGACAGCGAAAAAACAGGTTTCTCTCAACTTATGCAGAGTTTGAGTGATCAATATGGAAGTGCTTTTTACTTCCTTTCGCATAGTGGAGCAGGAGTCTATTCCTGGAGCAGCTTCAAAAATGGATCTGAGCTTAGAACCTATTACCACTATCAAAAACCCTTAAGAAATTTTGGCACGGTCACAGAAGTTGAGAAAGCTCTGGGTTTGAAGTTTGAAGAGGGTCAAAGTCAAGATAGTAAAGTGGGGGAAGCGCCTGAAGAAAGTCATGTGATTCAAGTGGCGTCAAGGTGGACAATGAATCCAATGAAGCTTCATGAGAGCAAAGTGGAGGGTGTCGGGCATTTGGTGAAGTTTTGACAACTCCGGGAACTAATTCTTGGGGTTATTCAACAGGGCTTCTGCGCAGCATTGAATCTTGTTTGCGGATTTCGGCAGACTATAAATTTGTCGTGTCATGTCACCTTATAGATTTGAAGAGTCAAATCACCTCAGACTTCTCCGGTCTTACGAATGGTACAACTAACCAATTATTTAGCGAAGTGCCAGAGAATTGCTGAAAAAATCATGATTATTTTTGTGTTCTGCATCCAGCTCTGGGATTGGTTTCGCGTGTACTTTAGAAACTTTTTCAAAAAAAGATTAAAATTGAGGATTGACGGTTTTCAAGACCTTCTTATAATGCATTTCACCTTCAGGAAATGCAAGCTCCCGAAGGTCAAAGCAAACAAAGTTTTATTAAAAATCAATTCTGTAAGGAGTGGAAAAATGTTCAAGAAAGTATCTGTAATTTTGAGTGTAGCCGCAATCGCAATTTCTGGTGTTCAAGCTGAAGAGTCCAAGGCTCTTGATATCTTCACTGGTAAGGAAATGACTGAAAAGCAAATCGTGTTGTCTGATCAGGCTGTAACTCGAACTCAAAACTTTATCAAGTTGCACAGCAACGACGCACCAATGGCTCCTCTTTCCGAGCACACTGTAAGCGGTCCCAAGGGAACTGTAACAGTTTACAACACTGGTGTAACTCAACTTAAGGGAACTTACAACGGAGCTCAGTTCAACACTGTTGGGGCTTCTCAAATTCCTTTCACTGGTCGCAAGGCTGGTAACCAGGGTGGAAACGCTTTCGTTCAGTTTTTCAGCCCAAAGGCAACAATCATCGTAGCTAACAATTATCCTACAGCTAACATTCCTGCTGCTGAATTGGCCGCTCTGGAAGCTATGTCTCCAGGATGTACAGCTGGTGGCAAGGTCAAGACTGCTGTAGTGCTTGCAAAGCCAACTGGAATGGAAGTAGTTGCTGGTTTCAATAGCATCATCGCTTTGAACTAAATCACAACGCCTTCCAAAGTCATTTGGAAACTCATACAGAACCCTCCATCGTGAATAGCGATGGGGGGTTTTGTAATTTATGTATGAAATCTATCTAAAGGTGTAAGTTCTCCAGACGTGCTATAAAGGGGGGCGTTGGTGGTCGGTAAGAGCTTCCGCCGTGAGGTGGGGCATGAAGGAAGCCGCAGTCAAAGCACTGTTCTGCCGAACAGAAGTCACAGTTTAGGATCTGTAACGGGGTGAGTCAAAACCTGCTTTGAGACATAGGCTTAAGGAAGTAGTCGGCGAATAGTAGTTTTCAGCCAGGAGCCAGATTCAGCACACTCCTTACACACTCTCTTGCGCCGCTTGTTGATAGTCTTTAGTTGAGTACAGGCTTCGCAGTAAAAACCTTTGCACAGCTCACATCGAGAATAAATTTCAATACCTCGTCTTCCTGCCACATCCACCAGGTCATTCATGTCTTTGCAGTGCACAGTCGGGATCAGAATCCTCTTTTGGCAGTCCGAACATTGTAGCTCCTTGGTGTGGACTTCTTCTTGGAGTCGTATCTTCTCATGATCACAAGCCTTACAGATAAAAAGGCCGCCTAGCAACATAAAGTCTGAGTATTCTTGGGCGACTGAGTCCCTTTCACATTGAAAACAGCTTTCTCTGTTGCACTTCCCGCAAGTTCTGATCTGCGCTAATTTTGCCAGACCAGATGCCCTAAACTGACAATGAGAGCAAGTAGAGTGACCGGTGTCCGGTTGTGTGGATTTAAGGTGGGAGTTGTTCGTATTCGCAAACCTTTGGGGGTTCCATTCGGAATTGACTATGCTCAATGTCAATGCCAACTCTTCTTCACAAGGAATGCATAGTTTATGTAATGTGTCTGAGCTCCACCAGTTGATTGAACACTCTGTACAAATCGCTTCATGACAGAGCAGACAACATTCTTCAATAGTGTTTCCCAGGTTTGTATAAGAGGCACCGTAGACTCCATGCTCGAAAGAGTTGTCGCAAGTATTGCAAATCGAATTCTCCATACAGCATCATAGTTTTTCTGGCTGGACGAGTCAAAGCCCCCAATCAGGTCCTCTGAGTTTTTGGGGGGACTCTGATAGAATGTGGCCATGTCTATTCCGAATCTCTCTATCTGTGCAATTATGAAGAATGAAGAACGATTTCTTCCGGGCTTTCTGGAGAATTTCCAAAGTTCTACCAATGACCTTGTCGTGCTGGATACAGGCTCAACTGATAACAGTCTGGACATCTGTAAGGCGCATGGAGTTCAAGTGCATCATTTTGAGTGGGTCAATCATTTTGCAAAGGCTCGCAACGCTTGCTTAGAAAAGGCGAAGAATGACTGGATCTTGATGGTGGACATTGATGATCGCGCGTCGGAAGAGACTCTACAGGCAGTAGCACAATGTTTGGCGAACGCTACAGAGGATGCGGTTTATTTTCCCTATCTTAGCGTGAGTCATGAAGATTGGAAGAGTGCGGACAATCCTGTAAAAGCCAGTCAGCAAAGACTTATGCTGTTTCGCAATAACAAGGGATATCACTATCGGTTTCCAATTCATGAAGACATAGAAGGGCTTGTCGAAGAACTGGGTGGTCGGTTTATCTATCGTAGGGAGCCGTTCATTCATCTTGGGTATATTGATAGTCTGGAGAAGGAGAAAGAAGAGCGCAACTCCGTATTGATTCGAAATGAGTATGAGCGTGATCCGGAAAACCCTTTGAATCGCTATAACTTCTCCACACTGGTTTTTAATGAGAATCGAGAATTCTATGAACTGTTGAAACCTGTTCTAAAGTGTGATTCTGATTACCTGGTCTATGGGGCTGCCCAGCGCTTGTTAATCTGGAAAGATCGATTTGGTGGAGAAGTGGATGAAGAGGAGTTGGTCTCCTTAATGCTTGATTTGAATCCCAAGAGTTCCTACGTTCATCTCAGGAACGGTAGGAGGGCATTTGCCGAGCGTGATCTGAAGAAGGCTCGAGAGTGTTTTGAAATTGCTAAGAAGGGGTTTTCACTGGAGCTATTGGACAAGGATTTTCAGTGGGAGATTCTGGATCGCTTGGGCGTCCTCTATGGAATCGAAGGGCGTTTTTCACAAGCGCTTGCTTGCTTTCTCGAGATGGAGGAGAAGTTTGGGCGAAGTCCTGGCTCGTGGCATCAGGTCTTGAAGTGCCGCTATGCGATGAAAGATTTTCATGGATTCATGAGTGAGATGAAAGCAATGCCGGTGCAGCTGAGTACTTTGGAGAGTGAGAAAGCTCGAGAGATATTGACAATGGTTGAAGGACTGAATTTCACTTCCAAGGACGTTCTGCTTGACCTTCTAAAGAAGGAACTTGGGGTGACTCTTGTCTGACTTGATTACTATTTGTTCCATCTTCAAGAATGAAGAGAGTTTCATCCCCGAATTTATTGATTGTTTTCTGCCGTTTACGAGTTCTTTTCACGTGCTGGACACAGGAAGTTCGGACAAAAGTGTTTCCTTGTTTCAGTCCAGAGGAATTCAGCCAGGTTATTTTGAGTGGTGCGGGAATTTTGGGAAAGCTCGTACTGCGAGCTTACAGAATGTGAAGACTCCATGGATTCTGGTTGTAGATATGGATGATCGAATTCATCCAAAGACTATGGAAGAGATACTGGAGATTTTACCTGGTTTGCCAGACAGAACTGGCAGCTTGGCTTTGAAGTACAGGAATATGCAAAACATGGATTGGAGGGGTTTACCTGACAGTTATGTGAATGAGCAAATGCGCTGTATGTTTTTCAGGAGTAGCTTCCCTCTTGAATACAGAGGGGCGATCCATGAGGACCCCGTCCCGAGTATTGTTGAGGCACAGCTTGAGATTAAGAATCTCGATTTTGTTGCCTATCATCTAGGCTATGTTGGTGACCTGATGGAGAAAAAGGGTGAGCGCAACCGCCAGTATTTGATTAGAGAGTATGAAAGTGGTGGTCGTAGTCCCAGAACTCTATATTACATGAGTTCTATACTGGAGCAGGATGATCCCTTGAAGGCCAGAGAGTGTATCGAAACAGGTCTGGGAAATGCCAGCGGAGAGCTGGAAAGGAAGTTGTTACAAAGGGTACTTTTGTTCTCACATGATCATCCATCAATACCTTTGGAAAAGCTTGACTCCTATCGTGAAAGATTGAAGATGCTTGATTGCAATGACCCAATTCTGGCGCTCTATGATGCCCGCCACGCTTTTGCAGGGCAAGACCCCTCGAGTGTGTTGAGCTTGTACCAGAACCTCGAGTCAAGGGTCAATGAGTTGATTCTGAAACCATTTCATCAAGAGATTCATTACAGAGTCTCATTTTGCCTTGCGGCTTTGGGAAAACTGGAGTTGGCTTACGAAAGAATGGAAGATTGGGATAAGCTCTTTCCACTATCTGCTCTGGCCTTTCATTTAAGATTGAAATTGGCTTTAGCAATGGGAAATGAAGATTTGATTTTACATCAACTGGGGAAGTTGCCTGCAACTCTCGCAGGAATAGCAGATGAAAAACTGCTGGAGTTAGGGCAGATTGAGAAGGCATTCGGCGAAAAGGCTGAGGGTTTGCGTAAATTGTTGAAGGAGTATGAGCAGTGAGTCAGTTCAAGAAGCTGTTGTTTTTGGTGAAAGAGGTTGTTGAGTCAGACTTTTCCGTTGATGAACCAACACCTGAAGTGTTTCGAGCTTTTTACAGTTGTGCAGATTACTTCCTTTCCAGGGGGTGGAGAGATGTTGACTGGAATCCTAATCTGATGAACAGGCTTCTCATTGACTTGCAAAAGGTTCTGGATCATGTACCTCCTGAAATTTATGGTAAGGAGCTGCCTCTTGTTAAAAAGATCCTTTGGTTCTGTGATGATGCTCTTAAGGAGGGAGTTGGTGATTCAAGCGAGGCATTGAGCGAATTCCATGCCTTTGTTCTGGATTTTAGAAGAAATCACAATTATGCGTTCTCCACTAAGAAGTGGAATATCTTTGATGAGGTTCAGATTGATTTGATCGATAATTTGGATGCTAATCAGGGTGCGGACTACGCTAACGAGCAGTTAGAGGCTGAGCTTTTAAGTTGCAATCCTGACGAATTGAAGTCGAAGTTTGATCAGATTTTATCCGGTTTGTCGGAAGAGCAGGAGTACAAGGACTTTGGAGAGGTGTTGTGGAGGTTCTTTCAGGAGGAGTACTTCCATGGTGAGAGTCTTTCCGGTCGGCTGGAGATCTGGTTGGAAGCAGTAAGGCATGTTTCATTTCAGACTGTCGACAAGGACCTCTTGTTTCAAATTCTGGGATTTCTACCGGCTATATTGGAGCAAGAGTATTCCATGCCCTTTCGCTCGCGAAAAAAAGACCATTTCAAGCCCTTGTTTGAGCATGCCAGGGAGCTTCTGTTGCAGCTTCAAATAGGATCTGAATTTGGACGTGAGTTGGAGCAGTTAGTCAGGCAATACCGAAAGTTCTTTTTCTATTTTTTGACAAGGGAAAAATACAGCGCCTTTGATGAATGTTGCTCGCTTTTCTTCCCTTTGATGGAGAAGGATTTTGTTGCTCACTCTAGCAAGACTTTTGCGTCTGAGATATCCGAAGTTTACTACGCATTGACGTCTCATTCGCGGCAGAGATACAGGATATGTATTCTCAAGCATCTTCATGAGTCATTAAAATACGGTGATTGTTTTCAGGAATTGTTCCCCGGTCATCAGCAACTGGAAATGGTGTTGACTCTCGATGCTCTAGTTGATGAGGTACTCAGGGAGGCTTTTAAGGACGGTGAGTTGGATAATCGAGAGCGTGAAATCCTTCGAGAGCTTTTCGCATTTTTGAAAATTGAGAAGAAGGATGCGTTGGCTCGTATGAGCAAAATCCAGAAGGAAGTGGCTAGTTCTGGTGTAGGTGAAGGCTCTCTTGATTCAAGATCTTTAATGCGACGTCTGCTCTCACTAGCACTTCAGGATGGGGAGATTGACAAGTCTGAACGAATTCTTCTCAACTCCATCGGGCGCATCATGGGACTTGATAAGGTAGCTATGAGAGAGTTGTTCTTTCAGGCCAAGGAAGGTGTAGGCTCGAGTCAGGAGCCACAGTTAATCAGTGCCTTCAGTCTCGACCCTGACTTCAACCGCTTCTATCAGAGATTCAAAATGGAGGCAAATCATCTTGAGGAGTTGCGTAGAGATTTGCAGCAGTTGCTGGGTAAAGATCAACTGGTGTTGGAGGGAGATGAGATTGAATGGGGAGAGCTCTATCCGGTGCCTATGAATGTAGAGCTTACTGTTTTGCCTGATATTGAACAGGTTGGGCTATTGTTCTTTGTGGACAGGAAGGGGATCTTGCTTCTGCGCGAGGTGTTGCAAACACTACAGTATGTCTTGATTGAAGAAGGTGAGAAGGATAGCAAGATTCATCTACTGCTTTCTGGAAATAGAGAGATCCTTGTGAATCAAAAGGGGCAAGCCTTGCACTATGATTGCAAAATCAAGGAAGCCTTGAGTAACTACAATGGACGTATCTCGCTATTGCTGGTTGATCAAAAAAGCTCCGAGATTGTCAGTCACTTTGATTCGGGATGTGGCGTGACTCCCCTGGCCGAGTTTAAGGATTTGCGCAATGCTCTCAAATCTGGAAATCTCAAACTTCTTAAAATCAAGGTTCAAAAAGCGCTGAAGGGTAGCCCTTGGGACCGAAGTGCCAGGAACTTTTTGGTGCAGGGTTGGCTGTCATCACAAACTGCAGTGAATGAGTTGCATCAGCTTGAGAAAATGGCCGGTGAAGTGGATGAAAATGATCCTGGTGATTTTCAATTTTATAACTCCTATGGAAAGGCTTTGAAGCTTGCGGGGCGTCGTAAAGAAGCGGTAGCACAATGGAAGAAAGCTATTGCGGTGAATCCGCGCTACTTTCCATCTCTCTTCGAGATTTCCAGAACATTGCTGGAAATGGGAGAGGACCTGGGGGTGCACTATCTGCGCCAACTTCAGGTTTATTACTGGAATGAAGAGAGTGTGCAGAGTTACATCAAGGCCATGACGCCTGAACTGAGGTCTCAAACCTGGGCAAATTTGTGTAAAACACCGTTTCGCTTGGGTTAGTATCAGTGTTGTAGAAAAGGATTCGAGTGAGCCCAAAACTCGTTATTTGTTTGTGGGCTCACTTCGCAAAAGAAATACTGCTTCAAATTCGCTGAGTTAATTGGAGCAGGATTGATTACTGCCTTTACTTGCGGACTTCGTCAGTGTGGCCAGGTTCCACTCTCTTTCCACTTCTTTGATTCCTTCGATTTTTTCCCATCTTGGAAACCAGCTGTCGAGATTCTTTCTGTAGATTCGGAACTTTTCCCTGATTCTCTGATTGTACCAATGTCTCTTCAAAATGACTTTGTAATTAAATCGAAAGCTCCCTTGTCTATACAGAATCTCTTTGTCATTCCAAAAGTGATGAAGGTCTGTATCTTCAACATCAATCTTGCCAATAACGTTTTGGATTTCATCCAGTTGATCTTTGACAAAATGAGCCTTATGGGTATGGCAGGCTGCGTAAGTTTGGGAGCGAGTTCCTTCTCTATATCCCAGAACTTCTATTTCCCACGGAATCAGTTCATACCCCATTTGATAGCGCTTTCCATCAATCACTACAATTTCACCTTCTTGAATAGAAGAGAGTTGTTCTTGATTGGAGTCGAGCTTCAACTCAGCTTCCTGGGCATCCGTAATCACTGAGGTTCCTGTTGGACCGTGATACTCTCTGTAAGTGTTTCCAACATATTGGAAATCAGGATCTTGCCATGGCCAGGGTTTTTTGGCTTCGTAGAGCTTTGCCCAGACCCTTTCGGTGCCATGCATTACCTGGGAACTGGTTTTCAAAGTGATTGATTTTGTAAACTCGACTCTTACTACAAAGCGGAAACTTCCCCCAACATCCATTTGAAACTTGTTTCCAAATTTGAGGCCGGGAAGGAGTTTTGCCAGGCGAAGGGCGAGACTGAAATCAAGGACGAACTTTTGGCTTTCAGTGATGGTGAAAGTATTGCTTTCATTCTGCCAGTAAGAGTTGATCCACTCTCTGCTTAATTCCTCTCCGCATTTGTAAACCATTCTGTCTTTTTTGTAACCCCAGCCCGGAAAGAAATCAGAGCCTTGCATGTAGCAGGCGTTGAATGGTGAAAAGGATTCACTCTCGCTTTCTTCTTGAGAAGTCTGTGGTTTCGGATAGAGTTGCTCCATTTTTTGAGCTTGATTTATCTCTTTAATGTCTCTAGGGCTGAGTGATAAGGATTTCTCAAGCTCTTTTTGGAAGCCTGGTTCATTAGCCCATCTTCTGGAAGATTCCATCAAGAATCTTTTATGAGCCTGCGAGTGGACTCTTAGAGCACCTGCCTCTTCTTCGCTTTCGCCATGAGAGAGTGCTTGGAGATGTTTTTGGGAGACTTCCAGACTTTGAATGTCTCGTTGACTTTGGGAAATGATCTCGCTTGCCCAAAGCGGTGTTGTCAAATTGGTCAATAGTATGACCATAGTTGTGATTGCTGTTCTCACGTTCACTTCCTACAAATAAAATTGCCGGTTGAAATAGTCAGGAACAAAGTCAGCAATCAAGTTTAAGGGGATAGGAGGGATTGTCAACCCTAAAATTAGAATAACTATTCTAATATATTTGAGGATTACTTCCCTCAGGGGTGTTGAGGCCGTTCCTGCGGGATTGATCGAGTTTTTGATGGCAGGGTGTTTTTGAGTGAGTAACTGCAAGCAAAGGGATTCCTCTTTTAAATGCAGAAGTGTCTTTCTCCTTATGATTGAAGAAGAGTAGAGCGATGAAAATACTGCAAATAAATACTTAACAAAGGTTCCAGTAAAGCTCTCAGCTCAGGGCGTCCATCCAATTCGGATGGCTAAAGTTGTTCAGAATTTCCTGAATTCGTATTGCTTGAAAACTTTTTGCGTGGGATTGGGGTAGCTCTGGCATCTCCATGCCGATTCGCTGGCAGGCCTCTTGGTAAAACATATTTCGAGTGGGGCATTGTGGGATGGTTGCCAAAACAGGTTCTTGTGGGGGCATCTGAAATAATTGTAAGCACAGTCGGGCCAGGTCTTCATAGTGAAGAAGCGCCAGTTCCTGATTTCCTGGCTTGGCTGGCACTGATTTTGAGCGCTTAAAATAGGAAAATGGGCCGCGATTTGTTTGAAAGAGTCCCCCGCTTCTTATAATCGTGCCGGAAAACTGACTCAAAAACAAATCTTCCGCCTTTGCGATCATCTGAGCCCGCTCTGAATTTCCCCTGGGAGAATCATCACTGATCACTCCTTCCAAGCCTTCATAAAAGCCGGTAGAACTGATAAAAATTGTCGATTCCGGCTTCTCAAATTGTTCGCAAGTTTGCAGGAACTCGAGCTGAGTAGAGAATCCGGGAAGACCGATAATTGCAGCCTTGCAGTTTGAAAAGCCTTCGAACTCGGTGAAGGCGTGCACTCCGGCTTTCAGGAGCTTGTCCCTTGAGGAGGAACTTTTTACCAGTGCGCAAACCCGGGTTTCAGGGTCGATCAGCTTCAGGATTTCATGGCCCAGCGAGCCACAGCCTGCCAGGTAGATTGATTCAAGACTCGTTGTAGAGTTTTTCAAAGATCGCCTTCCTCGAAGATGGCTCTGGAATGAATCCTTGCTTAAATTTGTTGTAAAACTCCAGCACTTCCTCTTTGCCTTCCAGTTCAATTTCGTGGCTGGCAATTCCGAGGCGAATTAGGGTCTTTCCAATCCTTCTGGGGACGATTGAGGCTAGAGAGCGAATGATTTTAATTCCAAACAGGGTATTCCACTCGGGAATGTCCCGCTCATCAGGAAGTACATGGTTCAGGATTCTGACCTGATTGGTGATGCATGAGTTACGGGTAGTGTGATACTTCTCGCTATTGAGAAATTCCCGGTCGGTGGCGTCATCAAGGCTTTTCTCCAGTACAGCTTTTAGTTCAGATTGACTCAGGTCAAGAGGGTAGAGGAATAATCGAGAATACGTAGTGGCAGACTTGGTGAAAACGTCTTCGTTGGATCCGACCACAACTACATTTTCGTAGGCGTCTCGAAGTCCTTTGAGGAAGCTGTATTTGACACCCTTCTCTCGGTAGGATTCATAAGAGCTGACAATGCCTTCAACCTGCCCCTGTGGCGTAAGAACTCCACCATCTTCAAACTGAAATATCAAAAATGCATGGCCAGCCTTGTAGTTGTAGATGCCCAGGTTAATATCGAATACACCCAGAGCGAAGGTGGCTGACTTTACCTTGGCAGTATCGATAAGAGCGGAGGACCAGGTGGCGTACTCTTCTTCTCCGTCCATGTGAACACCCATTCGAAAATTGTCCACCATGTAGAGGTTTTCCTTCTTTTCCCTCAACTCTGTGTAACGCAGGAGTGGGTGGATGTTTTCATACTCTTTGGCGTAGGGGTCCTGGCCGCCTGCGTAGGCCTGACCAAGCTTTTGCTGTAGCGATTGATAAACGGGGGTGTCGCAATAGGGAAGACTGCTAATGATGAGAAACAAAAGAAAGCTGATTTTGTTAGTCATGTTGAATCCTTTTTCAAGTCTGGATTTTCTTCTACGAAGCATGCGGGGCAAGGTTGCATTAATTCAGAGAAAGTGGCGTTCAGACAGTTTTTTCCGTTCTATTTTCCAAGGGACTTGGTAGCTGAGGAAAAATTTTATACCCTGTCCGAGTCAGCAATAGAAGAGTTCCAGAAACCAAAGAAATCGGGATTGAGGTAGTTATGTTTTTTGTTCTTTCGCCAGCCAAGTCTCTGAATGAGTACTGTATGGATCGTCCGGGGAATGAATCTCCCCTCTTAATGGTAGATGGCTTGAAATTGGTGGACTCTCTTCGAAAAAAGAGTGTGAAGAAGTTGAGAGATTTGATGGGAATCAGTGAGTCACTTGCTCAGCTCAATTACAGCCGTTTTCAAGACTTTAATTATCCTTTCACCCGGGAAAACTCGAAACCTGCCTTACCGTTTTTTGATGGAGATGTGTACAAAAACATCAATCTCGAAGAGTGGAGTGAAGAAGATTTTGAGTATGCTCAACAAAAGTGTCGAATCCTCTCGGGTCTATACGGAGTTCTCAAGCCGGATGATCGAATTCAGGCCTATCGATTGGAAATGGGAACTGCTCTCAAGACCAGAAGAGGGAAGGATCTCTACTCTTTTTGGGGTGATCGGATAACCAAATTACTCAATGATGAATTTGCTGGCGAAACTCTTGTAAATCTTGCTTCACAGGAGTATTTCAAGTCAATCTCTCTCAAGAAATTAAAATGTCCGGTTGTCACCTGTAATTTCAAGGAGCGTCGAGAGGGGAAGTTGAGGATGATAGCCCTGAATGCAAAGAGGGCCAGGGGAATGATGGCGGATTTTATTGTGCGTGAAAGGATTGATGATGTGGAGGGGCTGAAGGATTTCTCCAATAGTGGGTATTCTTATTGTTCCGACAATTCAGATAGCCATCAGCTGACTTTTGTTCGAGAGGGTTAATATTAGAGTTTTCGAATACTTGATTTCAGGGTCTGTTTCTGAGTTTTGATTGGATGATTAATTTGATCTTGTCATTTGATTTTAAAAATCCTGAAGAACGCCAGAGTTTACATGCGGGAGCATTGATTCCGATGATGTTACCGAGAGTGTCAGTGAGAATGACGGGGTCAGCACGATTTTGAAGAAGGTTTAGCAAATTTCTTTGGGCGTTGGTGCTGGAGAATAAAAATCTTTTCTCCTGTCTGTTGTAAACAGTGAGAATAAGAAAGACGCTCAATACGGAAAATCCGATCAACGGAAAGAGCTGGGATTTTTGAGTCAAGTGACTTTCAATGACTTCAGAGTGATCTACTTCAGCGATATGACAAATGTGGAAATCCGGATCCCATTTCCAGGCCCCGATCACTTGCTCACCTATGTAATCTCTGTAGGATTTGTGGGAAGCCCCGGACTTTCCTTTCAAGGTACATTCAAGAGCGCTAAGGGTAATGTCCCCCTGACGTAGAGCTCCACTCTTCAATTGCCGCGGAATTCGTGCTTGCAGGCTAATCTGCTCGGCTTCAGTCAGCCCAAATTTGTCACGCATCTCATGAGTGAACTTTGTTTGATTGAGAAATCTTGCATTGCGATC
>Ga0255760_10004038_pt1 | contig 12966 bp, 10 predicted proteins | sample 071ome_25_FD_179960 | JGI IMG/M metagenome (GOLD analysis project Ga0255760, IMG submission 179960) | Coastal salt marsh microbial communities from the Groves Creek Marsh, Skidaway Island, Georgia - 071410BT metaG (version 2) | ecosystem: Environmental > Aquatic > Marine > Intertidal zone >... | reverse complement strand
GTGGGTGCCTCTTCGTTATAGGGAATGCATACCGCCAACATAGGGTTGTTGAGGTCGGTGCCATAAAGGGCGATGCGTTCATTGCCGACAACGCAGGTCGCCCCAATCATGCCCAGCAGGGTTTCGTAAAACGCTTTGCCGGCTTCAAAGTCACTCACACCAAGGGTTGTATAGGCAATCATTATTTTCTCCAAAAAGACAGGGTCGGGTTAGCTGCGGCAAGACGGGTGACAATCGTGAGTCTGCGCGCTACCGGAGCTTATCGACGAAGCGGCAGGATGACCAGATTTGGGGCTTTGGATGTCACTTAAAGAGCGCGTATTCTGGGCATCGGTTTTAGAGCTTGAAGCCCATTATGGAGCCGTTGTTGGTCGCCCTTGTGGTGGCGGTGCTAATCAGCGCCTTGATCTTTAGCCGGCTGTCGCCGGCATTGCTGTTTACGGCGGGCATGGCCGCCTGCGTGCTCATTGGGGCGATAGACATGCAGACGATGGTCGGCAAAGCGACCAACGAAGGGCTCATTACCTTACTGCTGCTGCTCATGGTCTCGATTGGTCTCGAGCGTTTGCCGTGGCTATTGACGCTATCGAATCGGGCGGTCAAGGGATCGTTGCCCAAGACTCTGCTCAGCCTGTCTGGCATGACGATGCTGTTCTCGGCGTTTGTTAACAACACGGCCGTGGTGGCGACATTGGCTGGAACGTTGCGGAAAAACCCCTACCACGCCGCGAGCAAAATTCTGCTGCCAATATCTTATGCCGCCATTCTGGGCGGTACGCTCACCCTGATCGGTACATCGACCAATTTAATCGTCAGCAGTTTCCTCGAGGACGTAACGGGTGCGGGCATCCCGTTTTTTGCATTTCTCCCAGTGGCGCTGCCTGCGGCGTTGGCCGGATTAGCCGCGATGTTGATAATGCACCGCGTGCTGCCCGCGGGCGGAAAGGTGAAGCTCCAGGTCAACGATTTTCTCACTGAGATGGTCGTCGGCGGGGACTCACGCCTCATCGGCAAAACGGTGCTCGAGAATGGTCTGCGTGATCTCGGTGAGCTGTTCCTTGTTGAATTAATTCGTGAGGGGCGACTCCTGACGCCCGTCTCGCCTGAGGAGCGCCTGGAGGCGGGCGATCGACTGATATTTTCGGGAGACGTCTCAAAAGTGGGCATTCTCGAGCGGTTTCACGGTTTGAGCTCTTTCGCCATTGATCAGGGGCTATTAGGCACCAACTTGACCGAGGTCGTTTTATTGCCCGGCGCTACCATTGTTGGTCAAACCATCAAGGAGAGTGAGTTCAGATCCCGATTTGATGCCGCGGTGGTGGGCTTACATCGCGACGGTGAGCGTCTCTCGGGTCAGTTGGGTAACATCACGTTGCGGGCGGGCGATTCCCTGATGCTGGCAGTGGGTCCGGATTTTCAGAAACGCAGCAACCTGAGTCGCAACTTTCTCATTGTGGATAGCGGTGTGGCGAGCCACAGCCTGTCCTTGGTCAAGAGTCTTGTGATCGCCGCTGGACTGTTCGCCGCTGTGGCGTGTTCGGTGATGAACTGGGCGCCACTCTCGACCGGGCTCATGTTTTTACTGCTACTCATGTTGGCGCTCGATTTGTTTTCGACGGCGGAATTGCGTCGGCGCTTCCCGTTCGAAATGTGGCTGATAGTGTCTTCGGCTCTGGCGATTTCCCAGGCGGTGATGGATTCCGGATTGATGGGAATCACTATGTCTTTCCTTTCGCCGCTGATGGCCAGTGTGCCGCCCTTGGGAATGCTGATTTCGATTTATGTGCTGACACTCCTGATGACCGAGTTGATGACCAATAACGCAGCCGCCGCACTGATGTTCCCACTGGGGTACACGGTCGCTGTCAGTACCGGACTTGACCCCATGGCCTTTGTCATGGCGGTGGCGCTCGGCGGCAGTGCCTCATTTCTGACTCCCTATGGATATACCACTAACCTGATGGTGCAGAACCTCGGCGGATATACACGAGCCGACTATCTGCGTTTTGGCTGGCTGGTCTCCTTGGCGTACTCTGCGGTTGTCTTGTTCCTTTTGCCGCGCGTCTTCCCGTTCTGAGTGCGGGCGGCGCGCCACTGTATTTTCCACTGCCCGTCATCGTTCCAGAGCCTAATGAATAAAAGGGCATGGGAAGGAGCCGACAAATAGCTGATAATTGCCGCATGGCGGTTACAGCATGCTAAGAATCAACGATCACCTGGACGTCCATGAGCGCGAGCAGATCCTCAGGCGCAGCGATGCTGTGGCCGCGTGGTTAGTGCTGTCAAACTGGGTGTGTGTGCTGGGGTTGTTGGCGTTGGCCGGTTACTACCCGGGTGTGCTGACAATCCTGTTGGTGTGGATCTTGTTGCCAGGGCGGCAACTGGGTTTGTCGGTACTGATGCACGAGGCAGGCCACGGCACGTTGTTTGCCAATCGCCGAATGAATCAATGGGTTGGGCAGTGGCTGTGTGCCTTGCCGACACTCAATGACCTCAATGCCTACGCCGTGGGTCATTTGGACCACCATCGCAAGGCGGGGACACCCGAGGATCCCGATTTGGCGAATTATCACGCCTACCCTATCGACAAGCGCAGTTTCATGCGCAAAGTAACGCGTGATGTGACGGGACAAACAGGCGCCAAATTACTCGCCGGCGTGATGCGTGGCGGCTTGTCACACTTTGGCGGCGCCAATGGCGCTGGTCGCGCTTTACTCGCCAGGCAAGTTGGCGCGCAACTCGCGCTCGCCCTGATACTCACGCTGTTTGGGATTGGTTGGACCTGGTGGCTTTGGTTTGGCACGTTGATGACGTCTTATATGTTGGTGAGTCGCTTGCGACAAATCGCGGAGCACGCGGCGGTGCCTGATGCCAATGATCCAGATCCGCGGTCAAATACGCGCACGGTCGACGCCCCCGCATGGCAGCGGTTTTTGATGGCACCCAACTTCGTCAATTTCCATCTTGAGCATCACTTGCTGCCCGGGGTGCCCTGCTATCGGCTACCTGCCTTAAGAGCGTTACTTCAGCGCAAGGGGCTGCTCGATGGCGTCCCGGCGTTCAGCGGCTATCAGCACGTTTTTCGACATACGGTCCGAGCGGTTTGAGTTTATCGCCTGACCAGTGGGTAGAGACCCACCTGGGGCCTCTCGCGGAAGCCTTGTCGTCAGTGGTGTTCTACGCGGTACCCATCGCCGGTACTGAAGTCCCTCTCATTGTCATGTGGACAGCGGTGGCGGCGCTGTTCTTCACGGTGTACCTGCGCTTTATCAACGTCAGAGCCCTGGGGTTGGCTATCCGCCACGCCAGAGGCGATTTCTCGGACCCCACAGCGCGGGGGGAGATCAGTCACTTCAAGGCGGTCTCTACCGCGATCTCAGGAACCGTAGGGGTGGGTAACATTGGCGGTGTCGCGGTGGCGATTTCGCTGGGCGGGCCAGGCGCCGCTTTTTGGTTGTTCATTGCCGGGTTGTTATCGATGTCGACCAAGTTGGTTGAGTGCACCCTCGGTGTGAAGTATCGACGCTACAACGAAGATGGATCTGTCTCGGGTGGCCCCATGTTTTATCTTGAGGCTTACTTTCGAGAGCGCGGCTGGCCCGTGCTGGGCAAGGGTTTCGGCAGCTTTTACGCGTTGGCGCTGGTGATTGGCTGTTTGGGCATAGGCAATATGTTTCAGTCCAACCAGGCGTTTGCGCAGTTTCTTGTGATCACCGGGGGGCAGGAGTCCTTTTTTGCAGACCGCGGCTGGGTATTTGGCCTTGCGTTGGCCGGAGTGATCGCCGCCGTGATCATCGGCGGTATCCGCTCTATCGCACAGGTCGCGGCGGTGCTGGTGCCGTTCATGGCACTGCTCTATCTCATCAGTAGCCTGTTGGTGATCGGATTGAGTGCTGAGCATATTCCCGCTGCCCTCGCGCTGGTGCTGTCAGAGGCGTTCACTGGTCAGGCGGCGACGGGTGGACTTCTGGGTGCAATGGTGATCGGTTTTCAGCGGGCGCTGTTTTCCAATGAAGCCGGCATTGGGTCGGCGTCGATCGCACACGCCGCGGTTAAAACTGAGGCACCCGCCTCGGAGGGCATCACGGCGTTGCTTGAACCGTTCATCGATACGGTTGTCATATGTTCGCTGAGCTCGCTGGTGATCCTGACTACAGCGATACCGCAGGGCCTGATGGGCTCGGGGTTGGCGGGTATCGAGCTGACGTCAGCGGCCTTCGCATGGCACTTCGCCTGGGCGCCTTACGTGATCGCAATCGCGGCGTTGCTATTTGCTTTTTCCAGCGCTCTGGCGTGGTCCTATTACGGACTGAAAGGCTGGACCTATCTGGTCGGGGAAGGGCGCGGCAGAACCATCGCTTTCCAGCTCGTGTTCTGCGGCTTTATTGCTCTGGGCTGCATGTTAGAGCTGCGAGCCGTGCTCGACTTCTCTGATGCGATGACGTTCATGATTGCACTGCCCAATATCCTCGCCCTGTACTTGTTTGCGCCGCTGGTGAAGCGCGAGGTCGAGCGCTACGTCGCGTCGGCTAAATGATGGGAGTCATCCCCGCCGGGTAGGCAGGCTGAGGCGTTGATCTCAGGCGAAGCTGGCCGACGCGCCGCGTGATACCGCACCGATTATCCGCCGGGTGCTGGTAGCCACCTTAGTAGGGCTGATTGCCTTCGCTGACGACCCGATGCAATCTGCGTGTTGCCGGGAAGAAATCATTCACCGGCTTATGCTGCGTGCTGCGGTTGTCCCACAGCACCATGCTGTTGGCGCGCCAGTTAAAGCGGCAGGTAAATTCGGGCAGGCTGGCATGGCGCCAGAGAAATTGCAGTACCTCGGCAGACTCCAGCTGCGGTAGCCCCTCGATGTGCGTGGTGAACAAGGCGTTGACGAACAGCACTTTCTTGCCGGTCTCGGGGTGGGTCTGAATCACGGGGTGACGCACAGGGGGGTTCGCCGCCACGGCATCGGCAAGGCGCTCGCGCCCGCCAGGCTCGCTCAAGCTTTCCTTAAAACCATGACTGAAGTCGTGTACGGCGACTAACCCGTCGAGATAGCGTTGCATACCCACCGATAACCCTTGATACGCAGCCGTCATACTGGCGAACAATGTGTCGCCGCCCACCTCGGGGATCGTCATGCCGCGCAGTACCGTGACCGACGGGGGGTGCTGTCGAAAGGTCATATCCGAGTGCCACATCTCGATCTTCGACGGGTTTTCCCGGGTGCTCTCGAGAATCATGACCTCGGGGAAGCCCTCTACCGTATTGTAGGCAGGATGGGTTTGTAGCGGACCGAAAATCTCTGCAATCGCTTTTTGATCGGCCGGCGCAATCGACTGGTCACGCAAAAACAGCACTTCATGCTCGTTAAGCAGCGCACGCAAGGTCTTGGCCAGCTCAGCATCGATGCCATCAGCCAAATTGATTGCCTGTAGCTCCGCCCCGAGGGCCCCCGCTACGCGCTTGACGATCATGTCGACTCTCCTAATGAAACCCGATCTTCAGCGACCGGGGTGCGATTGTGCTCGTCTCTGACGTGGGAGAGCAATAGTCCAATTGACAGACTCCGAGAGGCCGTCGGTGAGCGCGCTTTGCGGGTGCCACCGATTGCGGGGCTCGATGCACGAGCCGATTTCATGACAGGTTAAGGAGAACAGGAATGAAGAAATGTATTTTGGCGCTCGCCATGGGTAGCACATTGGCAATCACAGCCGGTTTTGCAAACGCCGACAACGGGAACCCGTTGGCGGAGGCGGACTCGACACATGCCCGCGACGCAGCACTGCAGTGGCGGCAATCACCCCTGCCTGATGCGACATCACGCGCGGTATCCGTGCTGGAAGCCGCACAAGTGAGGGGACGAGTGTTGCCCTTTGTGATCGGTGTGGCCGCGATTGATATCGCGCTCGCCAGTTTCTACTGGGGGGTTTATGTGCCTGAGTACGCCGGACAAGAGCCAGCGTTCGTACCATTGTGAGTGCCGGTGATGACGCTAAAAACCAACCTCAACCCGGCGGTGCGGCTGCGGCGTAAGCTCGCGCGAGACGCGGAGATACGCGCGCGCGAGCGTTATTTCGCAACGCGCATCGTGCAGCTCTTGCTCCTATGGGCGCTATTCATGGCGGCGGTGCATGTCGTGGCCGGTGGTTTAATCTCCCTCGGGGTGGTCCTGACCACCTATTTTTCCGGGGCGGCGCTCTGGGTTTTGTGGCTCGAGCGACGCGGGCGCACCGCGTACCGATGCCGTCACTGCGGTAGCGATGCGATCGGTTGCCAGTAGCGCCGGCGTCAGTGCCCGGGTCAATGCCCGCGTGAATGAACGTCCATCGGGCTGGCGAGGGCAGACTCGGCGCGCCACGTTCGTCGCGCTTTCAGTGGGCTTGCTGGCATCCGTGGCGTTGGGGCAACCGGTTCGCGTGGATACCGTTGGCGGTGTCATCCAGCGCATGGACTTTGACTGCGGGCCGGCTGCCCTAGCCACGCTGATTCGCTTGCAAACGGGCCGCGATCTATCCGTTGCGACTTTATCGGGCGCGATATCACCCGCGCCCAGTGAGTGGGGGCAGATCCGCGCCCGCGGTTACAGCTTGCAGCAGTTAGCACAGATGGCGCGTGCCAGTGGGCATGAGCTCGCAATGACGGCGCATCCTGCGAGCCAGCTCGGCAAATTGTCGTTACCGCTGTTGGTACACCTGGCCTTACCCACCGGTGCGCATTTCAGCGTTCTGACCGCTATCGCCGGGGGACAGGTTGCACTGTTGGACCCCTCCCGGGGTGCCATGGTCTGGTCGCGCGCCGCGTTTCTATCGGCGTGGGCACCGGCTGGATGGGGTTATACGTTGGGGCTTACAGCAGATCTTGTCGCGCCAGCGCGAGCCCCGCCTTATCCAGTAATGCAGCCCCCGCGGCGTGAGTAACCACCGCGGTGCTGGCAGCCTCGGGTCGTAAATACGTCTCCGCGACTCGGCGCAGGTCATCGAGGCGGGTGCCGACAATGCCGGCACGGAAAGCACGGCGATGCGCATCGGTACGATTGAAAAGGCACTCATGGAAATGCCGCTTGGCTTCACCGGCCGGAGAGCCCGGTTTATCCAAACTCGCCATCACGCTGAGGATCGCCTCTTCGAGTGCGAGCGAATCATGCGCGTTGTCCAAGAGCCAGCGCACCGACGCGTCGAAATCGTTGAGCGTATCGACCAGTCTGGGGTCGCGGTAGGAAAAGAATCGAAAGGCGCCGATATTGGGGTCGTGACTGGCGCCACCACCGTAGGCACCGCCCTGTTCGCGAATGGAGCGATGCAGGAACCCGTTGCGCAGGAAGGCGCCGAGCACGGACAGGGCCGGTGCATCGGGGTGCCCCGAGGGGACAGTGGGGTAGGCGCGCGCGCAGAAGTTGACCTGAGTATTGGTGACCCAGACTTCTCGCCGAGCCTCACGAACCGGTGTGGCGGTCCATGGAGGTGGGTTAGTGCCCTGAAGCGCGGCTGCCGCAGCGAGCGCGTCGCCGGCGGCTCCGGCCATATTGGGTTCATCGGCAATGGTGCACAGGAGCGGCGCTCCGGCATGCGCGAGCTTTTGATGAACCCCGGCCAGTGAGGCCGCGAAGGTCTCCAGCTCACCGGAGTTGGCGAGCGCGTCGTCGAGTGCTCGCATGCGGCGAATGCCCTCTAGGCCACCTTGCTCGTGCGACAACCTCGCCAGTGGACTCATGCCCGCGCAGGCCGCGCTCATGGCTAGTGCGTGTCCGTTACCGGTAATGCCCTGGTCGCGACGGGCCCTAATTTGGCTCACTAAGTCGCGGATACGCTCATGCTCGTCAAAACGTGCACCCTGCAGGATGTCGCGCATTAACGCGAGTTGTGCTTGGCTTCGATCCGCCAACGCTTTCGAGCTCAATACAAAGAAGCTGTCGCTGGCTTGTTCGTCTTCGCGATGGGCGCGACTGCTCACCGACGCGCTAAGCGAGCCCACGGTTGCGGAGTGACGATCCTGGGCCTTGAGATAGTCCATGTCGCCAATCCCAACTTCTGCCATGAGCGCGGTGACCAGCGGCAAGTGTTCCTGCTCCGCGGCGGTCAGCTGGGGTAGGGGGCTGACCCATTGTTGATATACCAGACCATTTGTCCCCGCGGTGTAGCGGTAGTGCGTGCTGCCCTCTTGATGAATAACGGGTACCGGGCTGCTGATGTCAGCGGGGATGTCCGACAGAGCGACCCGCGGTAGTACGTCGGGGTCGTCCTTTTGCGCCTGGCGTTCGCGCAGTTTTGCCGCGAGATCAAGGATATCTGCGGTGCGCTCACTTCCGAGTTGATCTTTCATCGTCGCCAGTCGACTCGCTTCGCTCGCTTCGCGTCGAGCGGTCAAGCCAGGGTCAGGAGCGACGGTGAGACGGACGCGGTGCGGGTTATCCAGCAACAGCTGGCGAATCAGCGAGGGTATGTAGTCGGGCGAGGTGGCGCGCTCGCGCAGGGTGGCGATGACCGGTTCGAGGTCCAGTGCCGCGACGGCATCGCCGTAGTGCGTTGCCGCACCGAGCGCCCTCAGCATGAGGTTGAGTCCGTAAGGCATGCCGTCACCGCTGACTTCGCGCTGATGCAGCTCGATCTGCCGTAGGATTGCGTCGACCTTATCGCCAGCAATGCCCGCCTGCGCCACCTGCTCGATACACGCGAGTACCTCGCGCTCAAACTGCGCTGCATTGGCCGTTTCGCTACCTTCAATACCGCAACAAAACACCATCTCTCGCATGGATTCTTCCAGCCCGCACAGGGGGGAGGGCGCGGTACCGAGGTCAGTGGTTTCAAGATACTGCATCAGCGGTGAAGCGCTGTTTTCCATCAGCACCGAAGACACCAATTGCGCCTCAAGCATCGCTGTGAGGTCAGCGCTCTCGCCTAGCTTCCAGCCCATTATCAAATGCGTTTTCTTATCACAGCCCTCTTCGGGATCAACCGCGTAGGGGTGGGTTGCTTGCCGAGGAGCGCCAAAAGGCGCCTCCAAGGCGACCTCGATTTTGTGCGCTAGTGGTTCGAACCGATGCAGTACGGCGTTTTCAAATACCCGCTGGTGGTCGTCTGCGGGAATATCGCCAAAGGTCAGGAACAGGGCATTACTCGGATGATAGTGCTCGGCGTAGAAATCCCGGAGCGCTTGATAGGTCAAGTCCGGAATCGCCTCGGGGTCGCCGCCACTGTTGAAGTGATAGGTATTTGAGGGAAACAGTTCAAAGCAGAGCCGATCCCACAGAATCGATGAGGTGGAGGACATGGCGCCCTTCATTTCGTTGAATACCACGCCCTTAAATTGCAGCGGCTGGCTCGCGTCGTCGTTTTCAAACTCCACCCGATGGCCTTCCTGGGCGAAGTCGAGGGGGTCGAGTCGCGAAAAGAACACTGCGTCTAGGTACACGTCGAGCAGATTGCCAAAGTCCTTGCGGTTTTGTGTTGCAAACGGATACGCCGTCCAGTCAGAGCTGGTAAACGCGTTCATAAAGGTATTGAGAGACCGCCTTAGCATCATGAAAAACGGATCGCGAACCGGGTATCGCTCGCTACCACAAAGCGCGGTGTGCTCGAGAATATGGGCAACGCCCGTGGAGTCCTCGGGCACCGTACGCAGTGCCACCATGAACACGTTTTCCTCAGACGCACTGCTAAGGTGCAAATGGGTGGCGCCGGTGGCGGGGTGGCGATATTCCTCGACCGTGAGATTCAGGCTCGGAATCGGGACTGCGCGCTCCAGCGTGAAGGTGTTGGGATGTGCGCTGGCCGCTGAAGTAGGGGCGGGTTCGTTCATTGTCGCTTCCACTGTTTCAAAGTCGTTTCAGAGTCGTCGTATCGAAGTTATGGGGTCAGGGCCCCGGTTTTTCCAGTGCAATCTCATAGAGCCACGGCCAACGCTTGCCGGTGACCCAGATGGCCCCGGTCTCAGGATCCACCGCGATGCCATTGAGCACATCGGTGTCGCGGAGCCGCGCGTCTGCGGGCAGCAAGCCCGAGAGATCAATCAGTCCCACGACGACACCCGTCGCTGGGTCAATCTGGGCAATCTCGTCCGTCTGCCACAGGTTAGCCCAGATCTGCCCGTTTACCCATTCGAGTTCATTGAGATTTCGCAGCGGTTTGCCGCGTAGGGTAACGGGCAGAGCGGTGATCTTGCCTCCGGCCCCCAGATCGGCGGAATACAGTCGGTCCGAGCCGTCGCTGAACCAGAGGGTGTTCTCATCATGAGTGGCGCCCCAACCCTGGCCGGGCAGGGGGCTTTGGCCGATGAGTGTCAGATCTGGCAGGGCATAAACCAGCATCACTCGCTCCCGCCAAGACAGCAAGAACAAGCGTTCGCCGATGATTGTTAGCCCCTCAGCGAAAATGCGGGGGTCTATCGGGACGGTCTGTAGCAAAGACATGTCGGGCAACTGATAGACCCGGATCATGGATTTTCCGTAGAGGCCCGAGCTCACGTAGAGCTTGTTGTCATGGATCTCGAGCCCTTGGGTGAAATTTTCTCGGTCAAAGCGCCGCTGCGACAGCACCCGATAGCTATACTCTGTGACCGCGGCCTGTAGGGCACGGGTCTCGCCGTTTTCGATGCCGGTCGGCTCGGGCGCGTCTGCCATCCCCAACGCACTGCCGATCAGTACGGTGAGTAACGCAATGGTGCTCGCGGTCATTGCAGCAGGGTTATCCCGCGTGCCCGGTCTCACAGCGGCGTGCCTCGTTTCAGCGCCCGTTCTGCGAAGCGGGCCGGCGACACCGCCCGTTGCAGATAGCGCGGCGTGCAGGGCGGTGCGGCGAACACGTGATCGGCCAGCATTTCCGCCGCCAGGGGGGCGGCAGATAAACCGCGTGATCCGAGGCTTGTCAGTAGCGCGAGTCCCGTTTGAACGGGGGCGAGCGCCGCAATTACCCGTTTGCGGTCATGCCGCAGCCGATCATAGCGTTGGTTAAATAACGCCAGATCAGGCGCGGTACCGACCACCGGTAAATAGTCGTTGCTGTTGCAGCGCCGTGCCACGCGTCCGCGCCACCCACCATCGGGGGGGGTCAGTGCGAGGTCGGGGAGGGCGTGGCTCATCATGTCGATATTATGCGCGTGCTCGCACGAACGTTCATCCGGGGCGTCATCATCCGGGACAAAACTGGCGCCCAGACAGTGCACCCCGTCTCTCGCCGGGGGCAAATACCCTTGATCACACAGAGCAACCGATAGCCCCGCCAGGGAGGCAGGGCTATCCAGATGGGTGGTTTGACCGCGAATGGTCGCCAGCGGCAACCATTCCAAGCCCGGGTGCCTACCGACCTGTTGCGCGGTGGCCAAGATCATCAGTGGGCCAGTTGCCAGCGCCTCGCCCACCGCGTTACGTGCTTGCCAATGACCGTCAGGCTGGGTGGATACCGTCACGGCACCGCAGTGTTCACGCACGGTGATCAGCGGGTGGGTGAGCAGCGCGCGGCAGACTGCACGGGGATCGAGCCACCCCCCGCGCCGGTAATGAATGCCTCCCGCGCGCGGGCGTTGTCCGGTGAGGTGTTGAACTTCGTTCGCAGTGAGTACGGTGGCAAAATCCGGCGCGAGCGGCAGCACGGTCTTTAAATGTTGCAGCGTCGCGTCCTCGTCATGGAGCTGAATATAGCCCCCGGTACCCATGTCTTTACCCGCGCACAAGGCGCCCGCCAACAACAGTTGCTGATAACAGTCGGTGGCGGCACTAAAGGCCGCGACTGAAAAATCAGTCAGCGGATTATGTTGGTGTGACAAACGGGTGTAGGTCACTCCTTGCAAGTTGCTGGAGCCTTCGCCGGCCACGACCCCCGCCTCGAGCACGGTGACTGAGATGCCCCGCGCAGCCAGTGTGGCTGCAACGTGGGACCCGGCAAGGCCCGCGCCGACGACCACGGCTGTCTCGCAGGTGAGCGGCTCCGGGTTGAGATCCCAAGGTGTCAGTTGCGGCGTGGCGGGTCGGGCTTCCGCCAGCGAGCCTTGCAGTGCTTCGCGCTTACTGCCAAAGCCCGGGCGTTTGTTCACCGCGAAGCCTGCGCGCCCCAGTGCGCGTTTGACCTCGCCGGCTGCGGTGAAGGTGGCGAAGGTCGCGTGCGTCCGACTCAGGGCTGCCATCGCGGTGAAGATATCGTCCCGCCACGGCCCAGGCTCGCGTGCGGGCGCAAAGCCATCGAGATACCAGGCGTCGACCCAGGCTCGTTGATGGCTGGCGAGGTCGCTCAGGGCGTCCCCGGCATCGCCCCACCACAGATCCACGGTGATACCCCAGTCTGAAAAGCGGCGACGCTGACAGCCGGGCAGCGGGTCGGGCCAACGCGCCAATATCCTATCGGCAATCGGGGTGAGCGCCGGCCAATGACTGAGCGCGCGCCGCATGCTCGCGATATCCATCGGCGCGTGCTCGAAGCCGATGTAATGCAGGGTCGCGCCGGCGGGCCGTTGTTCGAGCCACCGGGCGATGGTCAGACACAGATTTAACGCGGTCCCCACACCGATCTCGGCGAGGGTAAAGCGCGCATCGGCGGGAAGTGACGCCCAGCGCGTGGGCAATTGGTTGCCCTCGACGAATACATACTGGCTTTCTGCCAGCCCGTCCTCGCTCGAGAAGTAAATATCACCCGTTGCGCGCGACACGGGCACGCCCTCCCGCCAGTCGAGCGCGGGTGCGGCCAGCGGGGTCCAGGCGTGTGAGGTCAGTTGGATCAAGGTGGACCTTAGTGTCTTTTCACGTGTCGGGCGGACGCAGCACGCGGGTAAGTTACCGAGTTTATCAAACCCCTCTGGCGCCCGCTGTCCCCAAAAACCGGTGCTAACAGAAGCCGCTGTTACCAAAGCTGCCGTTACCAAAAGCTGCCGTTACCAAAAGAGAGTAGGCCCGCACCGGCGCGCACGTTACACTCGCTCTCCGACAACGGAGGCTCCATGGCGGCAAACGATAAAACGCTCACTGACAAGGAATTCGCGACGATTAGC
>Ga0255760_10004019_pt1 | contig 13006 bp, 10 predicted proteins | sample 071ome_25_FD_179960 | JGI IMG/M metagenome (GOLD analysis project Ga0255760, IMG submission 179960) | Coastal salt marsh microbial communities from the Groves Creek Marsh, Skidaway Island, Georgia - 071410BT metaG (version 2) | ecosystem: Environmental > Aquatic > Marine > Intertidal zone >... | reverse complement strand
CAAGTAGGCTGAATTAAAAAGGCATCTTTACCTCTAATATTTTCAAGGATTTCAATATTGACCTCACCATCACTAAAGGTTCCAACGCTGATATTTCCAGGTTTAATAGACAGTGATTTTCCGATTTTCTCTGCAAGCTCAGGATGAGAGGAGCCTGATAGTATTACTGCATGTTGAAGTGACATATTTTTACCTCAAAGTGGCTGGGGTGGTAGGATTCGAACCTACGCATGACGGGATCAAAACCCGTTGCCTTACCACTTGGCTACACCCCATCACAGGTTAAATTCAGATTAAATACTTCTAAGGTCAGTATTGTACCCTCATATTGAATAACATTCCTCATTCGTAAGTAATTTTCATTTGGCCTAAAAGACTCGATTTTCCATTCCTCTTCATAGAAAATTTGCTTATTCATTATTGTTTCAATAGACGTATCATTTGAATAAGGCGTCCCCAGCATCCAACTAAATAAAGAATTGAGGTCAGGCACATGAATATTATTGATTTTTCCTAATTCTGCAAGCTCTTGAGAGCTAAAAACGTCATTTTGAATTTGAATGTTTATTTGATCATCAGATGCACTGCGTGAAATTAAAATGATATTGGAGCCTAATAGGCTGCGAATTCTTAGTAATTTATCTCCTGTTTTGTTTTCAATATAGGTAAATCTTCCATTTAAATTGAGCAAGGCACTGTTAATACTCATTGGGCCATTTAAGGTAAAACATGAGAAATCGTTAGACTGTATTAGCTTATTTCCAGTTGTACAGGCACCGAGAAAAGCTAACAGGAAGAATAATTTTTTCACGAATTACAGTTGTTCGATAAATATTGAGTCTGCATGCTCCGATATAAGTTGATCAATAAGTATATCTCTCTTCGTATTTTCGTTAGTAGCATCATAAAGCTTGATAAGATGAAAGATAACCTCTGGATCAGGAAAGCTTAGATAGGCAGATTCAAGATATAAAGCAGCTTCTTGATAGCGCTCTAGATTAAATAAAACCCAGCCGATACTATCTTGAATAGCTGCATTCTCGGGGTCTAGGTTTATCGCTTTCTCTAAATAAGTCAGTGCTTCGAGATGGCGAGCAAGCTTATTCGTATAGAGATAACCAATCGCATTATTTATTAAGGGGCTTTCTGGCACAATATCATAAGCCATAAGCAGCGTTTGCTCTGCCGCATCTAGTTGATTAAGCTCCTCCTCGATCGATGACTTAATCAAAAGAAGTTGAGTATTATCTTCAGCTAACACCAAAGAGTTTGAGCTTTGCAAGAGCGCTTCTTCAAGCAACCCTTGATTGATGAGCTCCCTAATAATCTCAATTGAAATTTGTGCATAAAGAGCACTAAAATTTATCTCTTGCTGAATTGGTATTCCTGACGCAGCAATTTTTTGAGCTTCTTGTAATTCATTAAAGTCATAACTCAGTCTAATCTTCAAGAGCAAAAACTGCTCCTGATATTCAGGATAAGCCCCAACGAGTGAATCAATATAATCGAGACTATCTCTAAAGCTAGATAACTCGATGGCATTTATTCTAGATGCTGTCTCTTGAGCTTCGATAAAAAATGGCCCCCTGCCTACACGAGAAAAATATCTGAACGCATCTAAAAAATTTTCCTCACGAATACTTATATTTCCAAGAAAAAAGTTTGCTTCATCGCCAAAATTTGGAAGCTGTATAAGCGTTAAAAAAATATTCTTAGAATCTTCAAAGTTTTCTAGGTAGTACATGCTCAGAGCCAGTCCATATTGGATACGACTGTCATAACCAAATTCGTTATCAAGCCCTTGATAATATTGTATTGCCTTGTCAAAAATTTGATTATTTAAAAGAACCTCGCCAAAGCTTAGAAAAAGTTCAATATTTTGTGTTTGTTCGAGACATTCCAATGCAATTTGGTAGCCCCGCTCACTATCACCCAGACGAATAAGGGATCTTGCAACCAAAAGACCTGCCTCCGTCCAAGCTTGTTGCAAGTCATAAGCTCTCTCAGCATAGTTTAGGGATTGCTGATAATTTTCTAAAAGAAAGAAAAGCGTTGCAAGCACATAGTTAGATTCAGGCACGTCAGGAAATCTTTGATTTAGACTATGAAATAAGTTAATCGTATGGACTAGATTTTCCTCTCCTCTAATTTCTTGCGCAATTCTTAAAATTGTCTCACCGGGGGCTATACTTTGATCAATTAGGTCATTTGCAATTTGTTCAAAATCATTAAGTTGGTCTACTCTTAGCAGTGACTTCATTCTGGCTAATTTTGCGAAATGATTATCTCTATCTAGCATTAACCATTGCTCGCTCGCTTGCAGTGCGAGCATGTTCATATTTTGTTCTAGAGCTATGGAAGTTGCCCTTTCTGCCCAATAAGCATTTCTCTCAAAATCTAAGATAGCAAGATAGAGTTTTATTGCTTCCTCGAAACGATTATTTTCTTCTGCAATCGCCGCATTAACTATAATGTCATTAGCATTTGTGGCCTCATTATTGGGTAAGATGGTGCAACCTTGGAGTGCTAACAAGACTATAAGTAACTTATTGAATAAATTTTTCATCATCTGCTTTATAAAACTTAGCACTATTAGGGGTATAAGTTAAAATTAAAGTTATTTTATAGAATTAATAATATGAAAAGGTCTATTCTTACAAAAATTGAGGAAATTTCATTAAAGGCTGAGGAGGTTGGGCAACTTTTATCTGAACCCTCTATCATCTCTGATAAAAAAAAATTTTTGAGCTACTCAAAAGAGTATGCCTATCTCAGCGAGGTTTCCGAGGACTTTAATGACTGGAAGTTAATAGAGCAACAATTGATTGAGGCAAAGAATCTTCTAGAAGAGGAAAGCGATGATGAAATGTTTGAGCTCGCTGAGGCAGAATTTAAAGATCTTGAAGAAAAGCAGAATAAATTAGAGCAAAAATTACTTTTACATTTAGCTCCGCGAGACCCTCAAGATCAACTAAACGTTTTTTTAGAAATAAGAGCAGGGACCGGCGGAGATGAGGCTGCTATATTTGCAGGAGATCTTTATCGTATGTATGTGAAGTATGCAGAGTCACAGTCTTGGACCGTTGAGCTCTTGAGTCAAAATGAGGGTGATCATGGTGGCTTCAAAGAAATTGTTATAAGAATTGAAGGAAGCGATGTATACGGAAAGCTAAAATTTGAGTCTGGTGCGCATAGAGTTCAAAGAGTGCCTGAAACTGAGTCTCAAGGAAGAATCCATACATCAGCATGTACCGTGGCAATTATTCCTGAAATCAATGAATCCAGTGAGGTAGAAATTAATAGTAAAGACTTAAGAATCGATACATACAGAGCATCTGGCGCAGGCGGTCAGCACGTAAACAAAACTGACTCCGCAGTAAGGATTACACATATTCCAACCGGCACGGTAGTGGAGTGTCAAGATGAGAGGTCACAACACAAGAATAGAGCAAAAGCGATGTCTTTGCTTTTATCAAGGATCAGTGATGCCAAGCAACAGGAGCAAAATATGAAAAGCGCAGCCTTAAGGAAAAGCCTTGTAGGTAGTGGAGATCGTTCTGAGAGAATTCGTAGCTATAACTTTCCTGAAGGAAGGATAACTGACCATAGGATCGATTTAAAAATTTATCGGTTAAGTGAAATTTTATTGGGTGATTTAGACGCAATTATAGATCCTTTGCACGAGTATGAGATCGCAGAACAGCTCAAGGAATTAACTAAAGTTTGAGTAATTGTTGAATATTAAAGCAGTAATTGATGAAGGGAGTCTTTATTTAAAAGAAATCTCAGATTCACCAAAGTTAGATGCCCAGTTATTATTATGCAATGTCTTAAACATTGATCGAGTTTCTTTATTTTTAAGATATGAAAAAGAAATAGATGAGCTAATGAAGGCCAGATTTGATGCTTTACTTGAGAGAAGGAGACTGCAAGAGCCTTTAAATTATATTATTGGAAAAAGAGAGTTCTACTCTAATGATTTTTTGGTCAATCATGATGTACTTATCCCTCGGCCAGAGACAGAACTAATTATTGATGTAGCAAAAAAATATATTGATAAGGATATAAAAAATATTATCGATATAGGAACTGGGTCAGGCGTCATAGCAATTACACTTAAATTAATTTTTCCAAATATCAATATTACAGCTTCTGACATAAGCGAGGATGCATTGAAAATTGCAAAAAGAAATGCTGAGATACATAAGGTTAAATTAGATTTTGTCATCTCAGATGCTTTGCAAAATATACAAAATAATTTTCAAATGATTGTTACGAACCCTCCCTATGTTAAATCTTCATTTATCGAGGATGACCTATCTTTGGCTTACGAGCCAAGGCGGGCGCTTGATGGTGGAGAAAGCGGATTAGAAGTGATTAAGAAAATTCTTAAAGAAGCAAAAGAGAAAATTGATACGGGTGGTTTAATTATTATGGAGCATGGTTTTGACCAGGCTGAAGATGTTAAATCCATTGCTAAAAAATATAATTTTGATTGTCTATGTAATATTAAAGATATCAATGATCATCCAAGAGTGAGTATTCTCAAATGGAATTAGATCATCAAGATCAAGATCGGCTATTGGGCTTAGATGATATCAGTCCAGAACTCCTTGAAGTAGCGCAAAAGAAAAATATAGTCATTTTTGGTTTGGGGGGTTTAGGCTGCCCAGTTGCTTTATACCTCTCTGCATTTGGTTGTCAAAATCTTAATTTTGTTGACTTTGATACGGTAGACCAAACAAATTTGTCCAGACAGATACTTTTTGATATTCATGATTTGGGTCAAAAAAAAGTAGCCGTAAGTAAGCATAAGCTTTTGCAGAGATATCCAAATATTAAAATTAATACTTATGAGGATAGGTTAGATTTAAATCATATTGATCAACTGATTCTTCAGTCTGATATTGTTTTTGATTGCACTGATAATTTTGACTCTAGGTTAATTATTGCTGGCTATGCAAGAAAACATAATAAATGGTTAATCGCAGGATCTGTTATTAGATATGAAGCACAACTTGCTGTATTTAGTAATTCCAGGGATGCTGATTGCTGTTACGGCTGCCTTTATGAGATTAATAACGACCCCATGATTAACTGTGAGGGAGGAGGGGTTTTTCCACCACTTGCGGGTCAAGTAGGAACTTATATGGCTTCAGAGGGAATAAAGGCGATGTTATTTAATCGCACAAATTTAGATGGGAAAATACAAATATTTGATTTAAAAAACAACGAATGGAAGACACTTAGGATTAATAAATCAAAAGGCTGTAAGATTTGTCGTAATTAGAGACCAGTTACTCCCCCGAGATATTTTCTTATTTCATCAATTTCTATTTTTTTCTTTTCAGCAAGCTCTTTAATTTGCTCTATATTTATTTGATTAATTGAAAAATATTTTGCTTCGGGATGAGCAAAATAGTAACCGCTGATAGTTGAGGCGGGCATCATAGCAAATGAATCCGTAAGTTTTGCACCTATACTTTTCTCAACCTCAAGTAGATTCCATATTTTTAATTTTTCTGAGTGGTCAGGGCAGGCGGGATACCCTGGAGCAGGCCTTATACCTTGATACTTTTCAAGGATTAATTCCTCGTTGTTTAAATTCTCGTGAGGTGCATACCCCCAATAATCACACCTTACCTTTTGGTGAAGCAACTCTGCTGAAGCTTCCACCAGTCTATCTGCCAATGCTTTAATTAAAATTGAATTATAGTCGTCAAGTTTTGATTCATATGAGGCTGCCAGGTCATAAATATCACTACCTGCTGTAACTGCAAAAAGGCCAAGATAGTCCGTACCGATTTCTTTAGGTAAAATATAATCAGCTAGACATTGATAGGGGGTATCATTATTTTTTAATTTTTGTTGCCTTATAAAGTTAAAGGTTTCAATTATTTGATCCTGCTCAGCACTATAAATATAAACGTCTTCGTCCTTTGAATTTGCAGGATAGATACCATAAACCGCCTTACAATGAGTAATGTTATTCTCTTGAATAATTTTTAACATTCTTTTTGCATCTGCAAAAAGCTTAGTTGCTTCGACCCCGAATTTTTCATCTTCAAGAATTTGTGGATATTTTCCATAGAATTCCCAAGCATTAAAAAAAGGCATCCAGTCTATAAAGGGAATAAGCTCTTTAATAGGTAATGCAACAATTTCTGAATTTGTTTGATTTAAAGGGCTTATCGGTTCAAATTGTTCCCAATTAATTTTAGGCCTCTTATCTCGAGAGTCTTTTAGTGAGAGAAAAATATTTTTGCTATTTTTTTCATCATGTCTTCTTTTTCTATCAATATGATCTGATGCGACTTGGTTTAGAAACTCTTCCTTTTTTTCTCCAATTAGATTTTGTACTACATTAACAGATTTGGATGCGTCTTTAACATAGATCACACCATGGTCATAATTTGGAGCAATTTTTACACTTGTATGAGCAGGGCTAGTTGTTGCACCGCCAATCAATAGCGGTAAGTTAAGGCTCAACCTTTTCATCTCTTTTGCCACATGGACCATCTCATCTAAGGATGGTGTAATTAGACCTGAAAGACCAATTACATCGACATTATTTTTTATGGCTTCCTCAAGGATTTTTTCACAAGGCACCATCACGCCGAGATCGATAACTTCAAAGTTATTACATTGCAGAACAATGCCTACAATATTTTTTCCAATATCGTGAACATCCCCCTTTACTGTCGCAAGTAAGATCTTATTTTTTTTCATTGACTCTGACTCGCTTTCCTCTATGAACGGGACTAGGTGCGCAACTGCAGTTTTCATGACTCTTGCAGATTTTACGACTTGAGGAAGAAACATTTTTCCTTCCCCGAATAGGTCACCTACCACGTTCATGCCATCCATCAAGGGACCCTCAATGACCGTGAGAGGTACTTTGAGTTTTAACCTTGCCTCCTCCGTATCTTCAACGATATATTTATCTATACCCTTAATAAGGGCATGCTCGATGCGCTTTTCAACATTGAGTTTTCGCCACTCTAGATCCTCGTTTTGTTTTTTGTTGGTTTTTTTATCAGAAAACTTTTGTGCGATATCTAAGAGCTGATCAGTGGCATCAATATGATCATTTAGAATAACGCTTTCCACCGCTTTTCTTAGATCAATTGGAATCTCATCATAAATGGCAAGTTGACCTGCATTTACAATACCTAGGTTCATTCCAGATTTTATTGCATGATAAAGGAAAACAGAGTGCATCGCCTCTCTAACGATATCGTTCCCCCTGAAGGAAAATGAAATATTACTTAAGCCACCGCTGACATGAGATGTTGGAAAAGCTTCTTTTAATTTCTTAGCCGCATTTATAAATGCAACTGCATAATCATTGTGAGCTTCAATTCCAGTAGCCACAGCAAATATATTGGGATCAAAAATTATATCTTCTGGAGGAAATTTAATTTTATTTACAAGCAAATCAAAGGCTCTTGAGCATATCCTAAATTTTTCTTCCTCTGTCTCCGCTTGGCCATTTTCATCAAATGCCATAACAACTACAGCAGCACCAAAAAGCTTAATTTCAGTCGCTTGTTTGAGAAATGCCTCTTCACCTTCTTTTAAGCTAATGGAATTAACTATGGGTTTACCTTGAATGCATTTCAGTCCAGCTAGAATTACTTCCCATTTTGAAGAATCAATCATGATAGGTACTTTTGATATTGCAGGCTCAGATGAAATAAGGTTCAAAAATTGAACCATTACCGCTTTAGAATCCAGCATTCCCTCATCCATATTGATATCTATAACTTGTGCACCATTCTCTACTTGATCCAATGCTATGTCTAAAGCAGAAACGTAATCATCTGATTCAATAAGTTTCCTAAATTTCGCAGAGCCTGTAACATTTGTTCTTTCTCCGATATTGGTAAAGAGACTTTCCGGACCAATTTTTAATGGCTCTATGCCAGCAATTCTCATCTCGTTATGTTTGAGCTTATGAAGTGCTCTAGGTTTTTCTTTGCATAGAGTATTTGCTATGGCTTGAATATGTGATGGAGTTGTGCCACAACATCCTCCTGCAAAATTGAGCCAGCTATTTGAGGCAAATTCCTTAATAATTTCCGCCATCATTTCAGGTGTATCATCGTATTCACCAAACTCATTAGGGAGACCCGCATTAGGATGCACGCTCACCGGAAATTCAGATATTTTTGATAGTTCCTCGATATACGGTCGCAACTCTTTAGCCCCAAGAGCGCAATTAAGACCAATCGCAATTGGGTCTGCATGTCGAACAGAGTTGTAAAAAGCTTCTAAAGTTTGACCGCTCAAAGTTCTTCCACTCGCATCGGTAATTGTGCCTGAGATCATAATTGGTATGTCACTGGCTAAGTTTTTTAGTGCATATATAGCAGCCTTTGCGTTTAATGTATCAAAAATAGTTTCAACCAAGAAAATATCAATGCCACCCTCGATGAGGCCCTCTGCAGCCTCAGTATAGGCTGTTACCAATTGATCGAAGGTGATATTTCTTTCTGCCGGATCATTGACATTGGGAGAAATTGAGCAAGTCCTGTTTGTTGGTCCGATTGAGCCTGCAACAAAGGCAATTTTTTTTGTTTTTTTTCTAAAATTATCTACGCTTTGTCTTGCAATCTTGGCTGCCTCTGTATTGATTCTTTTTGAGATGCTTTCTAGGCCATAATCTGCCTGTGAAATTCGATTAGCATTAAAGGTATTGGTACAAATTATCTCTGCACCGGCATCCAGGAAGTCTTCATGAATTTTTTGAATGATATTTGGTCTCGTTAAAACAAGAATATCGTTATTTCCCTTCAGGGAAATTTTATTTTTAATAAACTCCTCTCCATGGAAGTCTTCATCAGTCAGTTTCAGTTCTTGGATGGAAGTACCCATTGCACCATCAATGATTAATATCTTATTTTTGGCTATATTTAATAGTGCTTCACGAATCATCTAAAAATTACTCAAACGATTTAAACAGTGATTCTAGTAACGCTGACTGATTCAGGGCATAAAAATGATAGTTTTTTACTCCGTTCTGTTTAAGCGCCTCAACCTGATCGACCAGTAAACTGAGGCTAAGCTTTAAATTATCCTCATTGCTAGATATATTTTTATATGCTTCTATCATTGATTTTGGAATCGAAGTATTACATTTCTTAGCAAAGGCACAGACCCTTTCAAAGTTATTTATTGGAAGAATGCCCGGAATGATAGGAATAGTAATATTTTGTTGAGCGCATAGATTAAGGTATTCATAATAAAAATTATTATCGAAAAAGAATTGTGTGATTGCATGGGTAGCGCCCAGATCTTCTTTTAATTTAAGTACTGCTATATCTTCTTTAATGCTTTTAGATTCTGGGTGAATCTCAGGATAGGCAGCCACAAAAATATTTTTATAGTCTTGATTTTTTTTTATCTCCTCAATGAGATCAGTTGCAAATCTCAAGTCCATGAGAGAATCATTTTCTTTAGGCTTGTCACCCCTAAGGGCAACCACAGATTGAATTCCTAACTTTGCGTAATCGCTTAGGATGATTGATATTTCTTGTTTGGTAGATCCGACACAAGTTAAATGCGGAGCAACAGTTACTTTATTTTCTTTGATAAGTTTTTTTACGATGTCATGAGTTCTGTCACGTGTTGAGCCATCAGCACCATACGTTACCGAGATCAATGAGGGATTATATTTTTTTAGCGTTTCGTAGGTACGCCAAAGCTTGTCTTCCATCGCTGGACTTGAAGGAGGGAAAAATTCTATAGAGAAATCAATCATTTATTTGCTCTCAATGATTTCTTTAACTAACTTTGGATTAGCTTTACCTTTAGAAGCCTGCATGACTTTCCCGATCAGATATCCAATAACCTTGTCATTCCCAGACTTAAATTCATCAAATTGAACCTGATTTTCTTTTAAGATTTTATCAACCAGATCGCTTAATTCTTGGGTATCTGAAATTTGAGACATATTGTGCTCTGTAATTAAATCTTCAATCGATGCTTCAGAGCCGTGCTTATATTCAAGAAGTTCTCCCGCTTGTTTTTGTGAGAGATTTCCTAAGATATATAAGTCAATTATCGAAGAGACATCAACTGGTGATAATTTTAATTTCGAGAAGCTGATATTTTTTTCATTCACCATATTTGATAATTTTCCTAAAAGCCAGTTTGCTAATTGTTTTGGGCTTGCATGTTTTGAATGATTAATTGAGCTCTCAAAGAAAGTCGCTAAATCAAAATCATTTGCAATACGGGCTGCATCATTTTGATCTAATTGGTATTCATTGATATATCTCTTATTTTTTTGATTAGGTAGTTCTGGCATTGATTGTTGAATGCTTTTGATTAACTCCTCAGAAATAACTACCGGAAGTAGATCTGGATCAGGGAAGTATCGGTAGTCATTTGCCTCTTCTTTAGAGCGCATTGACCTCGTCTCTTGTTTTTCCTCATCAAAAAGTCTAGTCTCTTGAGTGATCGTACCTCCTGAATCTAAAATTTCAATTTGTCTTTGGGCTTCAATCTCAATGGCTTTTTCAATAAACCTAAAGGAGTTAAGATTTTTAATTTCTGTGCGTGTACCAAGTTTTTTACTCTCTCTTGGTTTGACAGATACATTTGCATCGCATCTCAAAGAACCTTCTTGCAGATTTCCGTCACAAATACCAAGGTAGGTGACGAGCAAATGAACATACTTCATATAAGAGCTCGCCTCAGCTGCTGATCTCATATCGGGCTCAGAAACTATCTCCAAGAGTGGAGTTCCAGCACGATTTAGATCAATTTTAGATTTCCCAAGGGAGCTGTCATGAATTGATTTTCCGGCATCTTCCTCAAGATGAGCTCTGGTAATTCTTATTTTTTTAATTTCTTCATTGAAATTTATCTCAACATAACCCTCTTGCACGATAGGCAATTCTAGCTGTGAGATTTGATAGCCTTTGGGGAGGTCAGGATAAAAATAATTTTTTCTAGAGAAAATGGTTTTTCTTGAAATTTTTGCGTCAGTAGCAAGACCGAATTTTATGGCTTTTTCAATAACAGATTGATTCAGTACTGGCAGTACTCCAGGGTAGCCTAGATCAATAATAGATGCCTGCGAGTTTGGCTTAGCACCAAAGTCTGTTGACGATCCAGAAAAGATCTTACTTGCTGTATTTAGCTGAACATGTATTTCAAGTCCAATCACAATTTCCCAGTTACTTTTCATCAGTCAAATTCCTGAGGTATTTGTTGATGAAAGTCAGTCTCCTTTTGGAAATGATTGACTGCATTTAAAAGTAGGTCTTCTCGAAGATGTTGAGCAACAAAGTGTCCTCCTATAGGAAGTCCATTATGAAAGCCTATTGGAAAAGAGATGGCAGGTAATCCAGCTAGATTTGCACCGATTGTGTATGCGTCATTGTGGTACATGCTAATAGGGTCATTGCTTTTTTCACCAATTGCGAATGGTAAATTTGGCGTAGTGGGCGAAAGTATAAGGTCAACTTTTTTAAAGGCTTCTTTGTAATCATTGGCTATGAGCCTTCTAACGCGTAAAGCCTTGATATAGTAAGCATCATAAAATCCAGCAGATAACACATAAGAGCCAATAAGTATTCTTCGTTTAACCTCATCACCAAATCCCTCACTCCGAGTATTTGCATAAAGCGATTGCAAGGATTCAGAATCTTCACTGCGGTGTCCATACCTGACTCCATCGAATCTTGATAGGTTTGATGACGCCTCGGCTGGAGCAATGATGTAATAGGTCGGGACATTTAAATGACTATTTTTAAGATCGATATCAATAATTTTTGCACCCATCTTTTCAAATTGATTAACTGCTTGCTTGATGGCATTTAGGATATTTGGGTCAGCATGTTTATCAAGTGAGGATTTCGCTATACCAATGGTAAGTGCATTAGGTTTCTGATCTAAGTTTTTTGTTGTGGACGCAACTTGTTCATTAATTGAGGTTGAGTCTTTTGGGTCATAGCCACTTGCTAAATCATAAAAAATAGCGATATCTTCAGCAGATGGGGCAATAAAGCCAGCTTGATCAAGGCTGCTTGCAAAGGCAATCATTCCAAATCTAGATATCATTCCATAAGTTGGCTTTAGACCAGTTACACCACAAAATGCAGCGGGCTGACGGATGCTTCCGCCTGTGTCTGTCGCAGTGGCTATTGGCGCGAGTCTTGCTGCTACGGCTGATGCGCTTCCGCCTGATGAGCCACCTGGAACCAGCTTAAGATCCCATGGATTTTTACAGGGACCAAAAAAGCTGGTCTCATTAGAGGATCCCATCGCAAATTCATCCATATTGGTTTTGCCAAGGGTCAATGCACCTGCTGAAGCGAGGCGTGTAATAATCGTAGCGTCATATGGCGATTTGAAGTTTGCTAACATTTTTGAACCGCATGTAGTTAGGTGGCCTTTCATGCAAAAGATATCTTTATGAGCTATGGGTATACCTTTCAATTTAGTCTCGATTATTGAGTCTTGATCTAAAAAGGACTCATTTACTGAAATGAATGCATTTAACTTTGGATTAAACTTTTGAATTCTCTCCTGGTAATAAGAAAATAATTCCTCATAGCTGAGTTTTTTTTCACTCAGGGAGGTAATCAGTTCTTTAATGCTTAGATGATGAAGCAATTTAATCTACCACTTGAGGCACAACATAATATCCATCAATAGTTTCGGGTGCATTTTTTTGGAGCTCCGAAGATTGATCTTTTTCGGTGACTTCATCGGGTCTTAGCACTTGTTCTCTATCAAGTGGATTGTAAAGGGGCTCAATTGAATCTAATTCAAGATTGGCCACTTCATCAATAATTTTTTTAATATCAAGAAGCTTTTCTTGGACCGCAAGTGACTCATCCTCATCCAAAGAAATTTTGGCGAGATACGACAAGGCCTTAATATCGATATTTTGTGACATAAAATTTAAATATATTTTACTTGTTACTTGCTGAATTCCCAAGCCATTGATAAAGTGTGAGTTTTACTTCGTTTATTTATGATTAAGACACTT
>Ga0255760_10004009_pt1 | contig 13023 bp, 10 predicted proteins | sample 071ome_25_FD_179960 | JGI IMG/M metagenome (GOLD analysis project Ga0255760, IMG submission 179960) | Coastal salt marsh microbial communities from the Groves Creek Marsh, Skidaway Island, Georgia - 071410BT metaG (version 2) | ecosystem: Environmental > Aquatic > Marine > Intertidal zone >... | reverse complement strand
CGGCCGTGGCGATCATCGCCCCGACAGCGGTGACGGCAAGGCCGGTGCACCTGTTCGTCACGGCGTCGGGAGCATCGACCTGAACTGCTGGTAGGGCACCTGGCCTGTCGGGCTGTTCCTCAGCGCCGCCGCCAGCTCGGCAGGCATGGGAGCCCAGTACGCCGGCATCTTGGCCGCGAACTTGGGGTTGAGGATATAGATGAGTGCGAAGTTCGCGACGTAGATGGACGGCGCCATCGGCATCGCGGTCGTCTCGGGGGTGCTGGTGCCCCTCTGGTTCGGCACGAGCTGCGCCATCCCTGAGATCTGCTGGGACTTGTACCCCAGGTACGCCTCGCGCGTGTATGCCGACGCGTAGAGGTTGGCCAATACCGCCGAGGCGCCGTTGGCCCGCATCCACTTGCCCATGTACCCGCCCGGCATGAGCACCTCATTCACCTTGCGGGTGGGCATCGACTCCTGGGCCGAGCTCGAGAGCATGCAGTTGCGGTTGACCGACAGGCCGTAGCTGCCGAGGACGGTCCGGGTGGGCACTCCATCGCAGTTCGAGACGAGTGGTCGGCCCCACGAATTGGTGAGGATGCGCATGCTCGTGTCGATGAGCTTGGCAGGGCCGCGCTGGCCACCGACGCCCTTCCCGGACATGAGGAGCGCCCTCTGGCGAGGGGTGAGCACCTTCGACGGGTCCAGCCCGATGCCACGCGCGATGCGATCGGCGGCCCTGCGACCGAGTGGCACGTTGATCTGCGCATCAGATGATGCCCGCGGTGCCGAGAAGCGCTCGAAGCGGGGGGTGCCGGAGTAAGGCGATGAGAACCCGGTCGCCGGGCTCGCCACCGCCACGTCCGGTCCGGGGACTGCGCCGGGCAGCAGGAACGCGGCGGCCCCGAGTGATGCGGCACCGTAGGCGATGGCACGTGCGCGGATACGCGGCGAAAGCGCGGGGTGGGTCATGAGGCGATCTCCATGTGTTGACGGCGCCGGGTGATGGTGGCCGTGCTGGACCCCGGCGACGTTGGCATGCCGGACCCGCCTGCATCCCTGTTGCCCGCTGTCAGGTGTGGGGAACCCCACCCGGCCCGCACGGGCATACGCCATCAAGCCACTGGCATGGGGCACGGCAGCAGGACGGTCAGGCGCGCGCCGTCGTCGTCGGGCCCGGGTGTGAGCGACCATCCGTCTGGCGCGACGAAGTCCAGCCACGCCGATCCCATGCCGGGACGCGCACCGGCGGGCCCCGTGCCATCGTCAGTGACGCAGATGCGCAGGGTGAGGCCATCCGCCCGTTCCGCGCGCACCGCAACGGCGCGGGCGTCGCCGTGCTTGTGCGCGTTGCTCAGGGCCTCCTCCACCACGCGGCCGGCATCGGCGATGACGGCCGGAGGCATGTCATCGAGGGGCCGCGGCAACTGGATGTCAACCTCCATGAATCCCTCCCAGAGGGATGCACGCCTCCCGATCTCGTCGGAAAGGGTCGCGCGAACCGGGGGCATTGCCGCCTCGGCCTCGAAGGCGCTGCTCGCGCGTCGAAGGACCTCGGTCGCCCCGCCCTGCGCCATGTCGGCATTCTCGAGTGCATAGGCCGTGGCGAGCAGGTGCGACTGCAGCGTGCCGTGCACGAACTGGGCGAGGCGACGACTGACGCGTACGAGTTCGCGATCGATCGCGACGGCCTCGACGGTGCGGGCATCCACCTCGTGCTCCAGGGTCTCGGCCGCCTCGCGTTCCCCGGCCATCCCGGCACCAACCGCGGCACACACCAGCACCACAACAGCGGCCCAGAATGCCGCGCCCAGAATGCGATGGGGCGGGGCACTGCCGAGCGTGGCACCCACGAGAAGCGCCCCGGCAGCGGAGGAGCATGCGGCGGCGATCACCGCGAGCGCAAGCGTATGGGGACGAAGCCTGGGGCGAGCGCGCACGAGCGCCATGACCCCTGCGAGCGCCGCCCCGAGACCGGCGCCGGTGACCGCCGCCCACAGGATGGCCTCGGCCGGGTCGCCGGACCGCGCGAAGATGATGAGCGCCGCCAGCACGGTGTACACGGAGGCGGCGGCGAGCGGATACAGCCGATGCTCCCGTAGAGCGGCACGCATGGCGGCGAGCGCCGATACCTGCGGAAGGGCACGGTCGCGCACGGCATACAGCCGATGGCTCAGCGGCCTGAGCGAGGTGACCACGGTGTGCCGGAAGTCCTCCGCCAGTTCACGGCTCATGCGCGGGTCAAGTTCACCGTGGCCCCCATCCAGGTGCCCCCTCACCTCGTGGGTCGCAGCGAATACCTCGCCGTACAGGGAATCGGTCATCGTATCCGCGAGACCCCTGCGGGCCACCTCCGCGGCGCGCAGGGCAATGAGCCGTTCGGTCAGGGCCTGCCGTCGTCGTCGGTACTGATCGATGGTGAAGGCAAGGGCGGCGGCGGCCGGTGCCAAGAGCGCGCCCAGCAGCACCGAAGCGAGCACGCGAACGCCAGTGGCACCCCCGATGTCGAGACCGATCGCCATGGCGGCCCCGAGCAGCGCCGCCGCGCGGGCCAGGCCCGCGACCGCGCCAAGCGCCACCACCGACCACACCGGCACAGGACGCACACCGCGATTGCGGAAAGCCGTGACATCGGCAACGGCCAGCACCCCGCACAGCGCCGCGCTGCCCGCGACGCCGGCGAGCACCCATCCGAGCAAGTTCCCCGCCGAGGCGCTCGCATCGGCATCGGTGAACGGCTGGACAAACGCGAGGGCCGCGGCGAGCGGCAGGATCACCGGCCACGCGATGGCCCATCGACCGCCAAGGCGCCTGCGCAGGTCGGGCGCGGGGGTCATGCGCCGCCTGTCGCATGCATGTACGCGCGCGCCAGGAGAACACGACGGTTGGTCGAGGCATCGTTCGGCACGCCTACCTGCTCGGCGATGCGCGCGAGAGTCCGCTCGACAGCCGACGTGCTTATGCCGCGCTCGCGCGCGATTTCCGCGTTGCTGAGCCCGGTCGCCACCATCCGCAGCATCTCCACCTGATTGTCGGTGAGCCTCGCGAGCACCGACGAGCTCGTCGCCACTGCAGGATGGTCACCGGCGGCCACGGCCAGTCGCACCGCGCGCGCCAGGCTGATGACCAGCGCCTCCACGTCACCGAGCTCACCCTTGGTCAGGTACACGGCCCCCCGCGGGAGGGTGGCCGGGTCAACACCGGCCGCGCGAGGATCGGCGAACGATGTGAGGATGACGATGCCGACCGAGGGGGCATCGCGACGAAGCGCACCCGCAACATCCACGCCGGTGGGGCCGTCACCCAGATCGAGGTCGATGAGCGCCACATCGGCTGAGGACGCCCGGGCCCCCGCGAGGGCATCGCGGGCAGTGCCCGCCTCCCCCACGACGTCCACGCCCGCCGAGACCAACGTGCCGCACAGCGTCATTCGGGTGAAGGCGTTGTCCTCGACCACCAGCGCGCGGAGGGCCCGGGACGACATTCGTGTACTCAACCACTCCTCCGTCACCGATGACCGGACTCGACGGATATATCGCTTCCGTGCCACGAGCGCGGCGTCGCACTCCGCGGACGTCAGGTTTGCCACACGCCCACGTGGCGAGATCACCGGCGGGGCGCTTCCGTCGATTTCCGTCGGGAACCAGGTTCGGGTGAGCGTGTCCGACCTCGAGAGGTTTCTGGAGGAGAACCGGCGGCAGGTGAAGGTGTGCTCGATCGAGACGCCTACTCCAACGATGGAGCGACCCGTAAGGGACGTTCCGAAGCTTGGTGATGTGCTTGCCGAGGCTGTAGAGGGGGTGACCCGGTGAGCGTTCACGAGGTTCAACGAAAGACCGGGCGCGCATGGAAGGTCTCCTACCGCACGGGAGGCCGGCAGCGGACCAAGACTTTCGGCCGCAAGAAAGACGCGACTGAGTTCGATGCCCGGATGAAGATCGCCAAGCAGCGGGGCTCAATGGGCCCGGCAGCAGGTGATCTCACCGTGAGCGAGCTTGCCGACCGGTGGATGCGCACCCACGTCATCCCAAACCTGCGTCCGCAGACGGCGCAGGTGTATGCCACCGTCTACGACCAGCACATCGGCCCGTACCTGCGACGCCTCAAGCTAAACGAGTTCGGCACCTTTCAGGTTGCCGAGTTCCAGAGCGCCCTCTACGCGCGCGCCCCGTACGAGACCGCGAGCAAGACGATGACGGCGCTCTCCGGGATGTTCACCAAGGGGACTGAGTGGGGCATCGTTGATGTCAACCCTGTACGCCAGGTCAAGAGGCCCCCGGCGCCTGTGAAGGAGCCGGTCACTCCAATCTCGCCCCGGCAGGTCGAAGAGGCGATCGCTTGGTTTAGGGATGAGGGGCGCGATCAGGATGCGGTGATGATCGCTGTGCTCGCGTACGCCGGTCTTCGACCGGGTGAGGTCCGTGCCCTTCGCTGGAAGGACATCGGTGAGCGGAGCATCACTGTGTGGCAGGCGGTCTCCGGTGATGAGCTTCGACCGACGAAGACCGGAGGCAGCCGATCGGTCACTCTCCTCGCCCCGCTTCGGGCCGATCTACTCGAGTACCGGCTGCTCTGCGGCAGGCCCCCAGACGAAGCGTTCGTCTTCCCCAAGGCCGACGGCAGCTTCCTTCTCCTCGAGGACTGGAAGAACTGGCAGGTTCGATGGTTCACCAAAATGGCGAAGCAGGTCGGGCTCCCCTGGACCTCGCCCTACAACTTACGTCACAGCTTTGCGTCACTGCTGATCCACTCCGACCTGCCGGTGGTTCAGATTTCTCAGCAGCTTGGCCACTCGACAGAGATGCTCCTGAGCACCTATGCGCACGTGATCAGCGAGTACGCGAACGCCCCGAAGATCGTCCCTGAAGAGGAGATCTGTGCGGCCCGGGCAGGGCGTGTTACCCATTTGTTACCTGCTCATCTTCCGCAGGCGGTCGGGGAAGGTCGTTTCGCCCGTGGGAATGGGAAGCCGAGTATCGGACTCGAACCGATGACCCCTTCCTTACCATGGAAGTGCTCTACCAACTGAGCTAACTCGGCGGGTCGGCGCCGTGGCGCGGGCAGGAGTGTAGACCAGGGCGCAGCCCGCGTGGCGACCGGAACGTCAGGTCGTGCGGGAGCCCCGCTTCACCCGGCTTCCCTCGCGCGCGGGGGCTGCCACCGCGGTGCCCCCGCCGCTGCGCGCGGGCTGCTTGCCGAAGGCGCGGCTGCCGCGCGAGGCGTACATCACCTTCGCGAGCGGGTCGCGGAAGCCCGCGGCTTTCCAGGCCTCCTCCTGCCCCAGGCGCTTGGCCATGCGGCCCACCTCGTCCAGCTGGTCGGGCAGCACCATCGTGATGGCGCGCCCGGTGCGGCCGGCGCGCGCGGTGCGGCCCACACGGTGGGTGTAGGTGTCCTGGTCGTCCGGCGGATCGAAGTTGACCACGAGGCCGATGTCGTCGAGGTCGATGCCGCGCGAGGCCACGTCGGTGGCGATGAGCACCCGCGTCTTGCCGTCGGCGAAGCTCTTGAGGGTCTTCTCACGCACCGCCTGGCTCAGGTCGCCGTGCAGTTCCTTCGCCGGCAGGCCGAGCTTGTTGATGCGCTCGGTCAGGCGGGCGGCTCCCCGCTTGGTGCGGCAGAAGATCAGCACGAGGTCGTCCTCGCCCTTCACCAGGTCGATGAGGGTCTCGGTACGGCTGGACGGCTCGACGGGCACGAAGGACTGCTCCAGACGCTCCGACAGCGCGACGTCGGTGCCGGGGTCGTCCTCGGTCTCGATGAGGCCGGGGCTCCTTGTCATCTTGTTGGCAAGACGGGCGATCTCGCCGTCAAGCGTGGCCGAGAACAGCATGGTTTGGCGCTCAGCGGGCAGGAACTTCAGGATGGCCTCGACCTGCGGGATGAAGCCCATGTCCAGCATGCGATCGGCCTCGTCGAGGATGAGGACCTCGATCTTCGACATGTCCACGAGCTTCTGCCGCATCAGGTCCAGCAGGCGGCCGGGGGTCGCCACCACGAAGTCGGCGCCCGCGGCCTTCTTCGCCTGCCGGTCAAGCGGCACCCCGCCGTAGGCCACGGCGGTCTTCAGCCCGAGGGCAGCAGCGAGGGGGGTGACCTCCTCGGTGATCTGCACGGCGAGCTCGCGGGTGGGGGCCAGCACCAGGGCACCGGGATACCCATGCGGCTCATGCAGGAACTCCACGGTGGGCAGTGCGAAGGCCAGGGTCTTGCCCGATCCGGTGGGCGCGCGCACCGTGAGGTCGCGGCCCTCCAGGGCCTCGGGGATGACGGACTCCTGCACCGGGAACGGCGCGATGAATCCCTTGCCGTCCAGCACCTCGCAAACGGCATCGCTCACGCCGAGTTCGGCGAACGTTGCATCGGACATTCGGTTGTTCTCCCTGCGGCACGCGCCGCGATGGTGAGGAACCTTCCACCATCGATACGGGAGACCGTGTCCGGACGGGGAGCTTCCTCGCGATGCGCGGCCCCATGCCGCGCGACGGGCCAACGGTAGCAGCACCCCCGCCGGCGCCTGGGAACGGAGGTCCCCGCTGGTACCCTCAGCCGCCGTGCCGGAGGCTCCCTCAATACTCGATGGCGTCCGTGATCGCTTCGCCGCGTCCACCGACTTCACCGTGGGCCTGGAGGAGGAGTACCAGCTGCTGGATCCGTCCTCGATGGCGCTGGTCCCGCGCTTCGAGGACATCGTCGCCACCGCGCCCGACGAACTGCGCCCCCGGCTGGCCGGCGAGCTGATCTCGAGCGAGCTCGAGTTCAAGACGCAGCCGCATGCGTCGTTCGCCGGCGCGGCCCGCGAACTGGCCGAGGGCCGGCTGGCGGTCATCGCCCACGCCGAGCGGCAGGGGGTGGCCACGGCCATCACGGGATGCCACCCCTTCAGCCCGTGGCAGGACCAGCACATCATCGGGACCCCCCACTACGAGCGCGTGGAGGCCGAGCTCGGGTACATCGCCTGGATCAACAACACGTGGTCGCAGCACCTGCACGTCGGCGTGCGCGATGCCGACCGCGCCATCCGCATCTGCACGGCCATGCGCAGCGTGCTGCCCGAGATCCTCGCGCTCTCGGCCAACAGCGCCGTGTACCTGGGGCGCCTCACGCGGCTCCACTCCACGCGCACGTCGCTGTTCACGCGGTCATTCCCGCGGTGCGGGGTGCCGGATCCCCTGATGGACTTCGATGAGTACGCCGCGTTCGTGCGGTTGCTCGAGCGCACCCATTCGATCGTCGAGAGCACGCAGATATGGTGGAGCATCCGCCCGCATCACGACTTCGGCACCATCGAGGTGCGCATCGCCGACGGGCAGACGGAGATGGGGGAGGGGCTCGCGATCCTCGCACTGTCCCTGGCCGTGGTGGCGCGGTTCTGCGATGACTACGACGCAGGCCGCCCCCTGCCCGCGCACCCCGGCCGCCTCATCGAGGAGAACCTGTGGCGTGCGCAGCGCCATGGGCTGGATGGCCGCATGATCGACTTCGAGCGCGGCGAGGAGCGCGCCACCGCAGACGCGGTGCGCGCCCTCGTGGAATTCACCGCCCCGGTCCACGACCGGCTGGGGCTCGGGCACTTCCTCGGGAGGATCCCGGTGATGCTGGAGGAGGGCAACGGCGCGCAGCGCCAGGCCCGGGCGTTCGCCTCCGGCCAGGACCTGGTCGCGATGCACGCACAGGCCGCCGAGCGCACGCGTCGCTCGGCGGAGGAAGCACTCGAACACCTGGGGATGGTGAGCACGACATGAGCAGCGAGCAGCCGACACCGCCGGACGGCGGGGATGACGGGCGCGAGCCCACGCAGGAGGAGATGGTCGCCGCGGAGATGCTGCGGCGCCTGATGACCACGCCGGTGCAGGACGTGGTGTTCCAGACCATGGCCACGTTCACCGACATGGCGGCCATCCGCATGGGCCTGGGCCCGCGCGGTGAGGAGGACTTCGACCTGCCGCAGGCGGGGCTGGCCATCGAGTCGTTGCGCGCACTGCTGGCGGTCACGAACGCGATCATGGGCGAGGAGGCGGCAAAGCCCTTCGCCGAGCCCATGGCCCAGCTGCAGATGGCCTTCGCCGAGTTGGTGGAGCAGGCGAAGAAGGCCAAGGACGAGGGCGGGGACGCCGCGGCGCCGTCGGGCGCGGGCGACGCCGCCCCGCCGCCGCCGGGTGCGCCGGGTAGCGCCCAGGGCGGGGACCTCTGGACGCCGGGCGGCCAGGGGCAGGGCGGCAAGCTCTGGAAGCCCGGGGACAAGGTCTGACCCGGGTGGCCGACCGCCAGGCCGAGATCGGCGTGTTCGGGGGATCGGGCTTCTACTCGTTCCTGCAGAACACCGAGCAGGTGGAGGTTCCCACCCCCTACGGCGACCCCAGCGGTCCCGTCGTACTTGGTGATGTCGGGGGTCGCAGCGTGGCGTTCCTGCCCCGCCACGGGCACGACCACCAGTACCCGCCGCACTCGATCAACTACCGGGCCAACGTCTGGGCCATGAAGGAGCTGGGTGTGTCGCACATCATCGGGCCGTGCGCATCCGGCAGCCTGCAGGCCGACATCGGTCTCGGTGAGTTCGTTGTGTGCGACCAGTACGTGGACCGCACCAGCGGGCGGCGCGACACCTTCTACGACGGCCCGCAGGCCACGCACGTGAGCGCCGCCGATCCCTACTGCCCGTCCATCGGCCGACTGCTGGTGGAGGGCTGCGAGGAGCTGGGGATCCCCGTGCACGATGGCGGCACGGTCGTGGTGGTGCAGGGTCCGCGGTTCTCCACCCGGGCCGAGAGCCGGTGGTTCAACCAGATGGGCTGGCACGCCATCAACATGACCGCCTACCCCGAGTGCCATCTGGCCCGGGAGTTGGAGATGTGTTACGCCAACATCTCGCTCATCACCGACTACGACGTGGGGCTCGAGGGCATGCCGGGTGTCGCCCCGGTGTCCCTGGCCGAGGTGTTCGAGGTCTTCGGCCAGAACAACGACCGCCTGCGTGACCTGCTGTTCGCCGTCATTCCCCGCATCCCGTCAACGCAGGACTCCTGCGGCAGTGCCCTCGATGGAGCGGTAATCAGCGGGCACTGATCCTGCGGCGAAGCCGCAGGAACTGGATGCGCTGTCCCGCCTCGTGCCCGGCCAGCACGAGCGGGGCGGCCAGCAGTGCACCCAGCGCGGGTCGGCCGCCCATGCGCAGGCGCGCCGTCAGGCGCGTTCCGCCCGCCTGGGGGGCAAGCACGTAGGAATACGAGGTGCGCAGCCGGCCGCGGGCTGAGCGCAGCACCATCACGAGCGCGCGGTCCTTCACCACCTGCGCCACGACCAACGGTGGGCCGCCGAACGTGGACGCCGCCAGTTCATCCCCGGGGACGATCCGCTGCAGCTCGGGCACGATGCGGTCGGCGGACGCCTCGCCGCCGTTGTCGATCAGGTCGACGCCGTACCAGCCGGCCCGGCCGGCGCCCATCTGCGCCAGCCACGGCCAGACGGCATCGGGCGCGGCGGGGAACCACGCCGACAGGGTGCGCGTGGCCACGGGCGCACGCACCAGGCGGTCGCCCGGCAGGAGCGGGCCCGGCTGGCGCACGCCCCGTGCCAGCCCGGCCAGCGCACCGGCCAGCGCGGCGGCGGCCACGGCGGTGAGGGTCCTCGTCACGGGGCGCATTATGGCCTGCAATGGGGGCGTCTGCGCCGTGACGTCTGGTACAAAGCCCCGTCGCACGCGGGGGCCCCGTCCCCACGCGCGCGTATGCCCGGCGACTGCTGCCGGGCCCGTATCCCTAGACCTGGAGGCAGTCCTTGGCCGACTTCCTGTCGGACAACAGTGCATGGATTGCGCTCGTATGCGGGCTCATCGCCATCGCATACGGCCTTGGTCTCGCGGCATACATCCTCAAGCAGCCCGAGGGCAATGAGAGGATGCGCGAGATTGCCGGCGCAATCCAGGAGGGCGCGAAGGCGTACCTCAATCGTCAGTACGCGATCATCGGCGTCGTCGCCGTGGTCCTTTTCCTCCTGATCGGCTTCCTCGGCGGTGCTGTTGAGTCTGCGCTGCTCGGCTGGAAGGCCGCGATCGGGTTCCTCATCGGTGCCGTGGCCTCTGCTGCGGCCGGCTTCATCGGCATGAACGTCTCGGTGCGTACCAACGTGCGCACGGCCGAGGCGGCCAAGGGCGGCCTCAAGCCGGCCCTCGGCATCTCGTTCAAGGGCGGGTCGGTTACCGGCCTGCTGGTGGTGGGCCTTGGACTGCTGTCCGTGGCCGGCTACTTCCTCATCCTCGGCGGCGACGCCGAGGCCGTGGCGCCCTTGATCGGTCTCGCGTTCGGTGGCTCGCTCATCAGCGTGTTCGCCCGTCTGGGCGGTGGCATCTTCACCAAGGGTGCCGACGTCGGTGCCGACCTGGTCGGCAAGGTCGAGGCGGGCATCCCCGAGGATGACCCGCGCAACCCCGCTGTCATCGCCGACAACGTCGGTGACAACGTCGGTGACTGCGCCGGCATGGCCGCGGACCTGTTCGAGACCTACGCCGTCACCACGGTGGCCGTGATGTTCCTCGGCTCGCTGTTCTTCGTGGGCGGCGCGATGAACGCCATCATGTTCCCGCTCATCCTGGGCGCCGCGTCGATCATCACGTCGATCGTCGGTACGTGGTTCGTCCGTCTGGGCAAGAACAGCTCAGTCACGTCCGCGCTGTACACCGGCCTGGGTGTCTCGGCGGTTCTTTCGGCCCTGCTCTTCATCCCGCTCACGAAGTGGCTCATGGAGGGCGTGGTCCCGAGCGGTGCCAACGGCGTCATCCCGGGCAGCTGGGCCAACTACTACTGGGCCGCCCTCATCGGCCTGGGAGTGACCATCCTGCTCGTGGCGATCACTGAGTACTACACCGGCACCATCTGGCCGCCGGTGCGCAGCATCGCCAAGGCGTCCGAGACCGGGCACGCCACCAACATCATCGCGGGCCTCGCCGTCAGCCTGAAGGCGACCGCCCTGCCGGTGATCGTGATCGTGGCGGGCATCGTGTCGTCGTACACCCTGGCGGGCTACTACGGCATCGGCGTGGCCGTCATGGCCATGCTGTCGCTGGCGGGCATCGTCGTGGCGCTCGACGCCTACGGGCCCATCACCGACAACGCCGGTGGCATCGCCGAGATGGCGGAGCTGCCGGACTCGGTGCGCGCGGTGACCGACCCGCTTGACGCGGTCGGCAACACCACGAAGGCCGTCACCAAGGGGTACGCCATCGGGTCCGCTGGCCTGGCGGCCGTGGTCCTCTTCGTCTCGTACGTCGAGGAACTCAAGGCAGCCATCGGCAACGCGGGCGCATCGGCGTTGAACCTCTCGTTCGACCTGTCCGACCCGTACGTGGTGGTCGGGCTGTTCATCGGCGGCCTCATGCCGTTCATCTTCGCCGCGTTCTCGATGGAGGCGGTGGGGAAGGCCGGCGCGCAGGTGGTTGAGGAAGTGCGCCAGCAGTTCCGTGAGAAGCCGGGGATCATGCAGGGCACCGAGAAGCCGGACTATGCGCGCAGTGTGCGCATCGTGACGGCCTCGGCGCAGAAGCAGATGCTGATCCCGGGGCTCATCCCCATCATCGTCCCGATCATCGTTGCCTTCATCTTCGGCATCGATCACGGGCGCGTGATGCTGGGCGGCCTGCTCCTCGGAGTGATCGTGACCGGTATCTTCGTCGCCATCTCGATGACCTCGGGTGGCGGTGCGTGGGATAACGCGAAGAAGCTCATCGAGGACGGCGAGTTCGGTGGCAAGGGTTCCGAGGCCCACAAGGCCGCGGTGACCGGTGACACCGTGGGTGACCCCTACAAGGACACCGCGGGTCCCGCCATCAACCCGATGATCAAGATCGCCAACATCGTGGCGCTCCTGCTCATCCCCTTCCTGGTCTAGGAAAGGCGGAGCGGGGGCCCGGGCAACCGGGCCCCCGCGTCGTCGTCCATGGACGGAAGGGGACCAAGCCCCGCCCCAAAGCGATGGGAATCTCCCATCACCATGGGAGCGAACCTCACCGCCTAGGGGCGATTAGGGCCGCGATTACGGCCGGATTACGACCGCCGGCCAGATAGTCGTGCGCCCTGTGCACACCTGCACATATGTATCTGTCCCAAAGTGCACCATATGCAGGGGGATCTGTGGGACAGATGGCCAGATATCCGGGGGATTGGGGGGCGGGCGCTGCTCTGGGGAGCAGAGGGCGACGGAAGACGCGCCGGGTCACCGCGCACCCCTGAAGAAGCCCCCTCCCGGCTGATGCCTCGCCCCCGTTAGGTCCAGCAGGGCGTCGCGTCATCCCAGTCCCAGCCGTTAGGGCATTTGGTGTTGTACCAAGTGACGCCGTTGACTTGCACGCCTTTCAGGTTCGCGACGTACAGGTTCGCGTCGGTCAGGTTTGCGTTGGTCAGGTCCGCGCCGGTCAGGTTCGCGCCGGTCACGTTCGCGCCGGTGAGGTTCGCGCCGGTGAGGTTCGCGTAGGCCAGCCACGCGCGGGTCAGGTTCGCGCCGGTGAGGTTCGCGCCGGTGAGGTTCGCGTTGGACAGGTTCGCCTCGGTCAGGTTCGCCTTGGTCAGGCTCGTGTAGGACACGGTCGCGCCGGTCAGGTTCGTGTAGGACAGGTTCGCGCCCGTCAGGTCTGTGAAGTACAGCGTGGCGACGAGTATCTTCGTGTAGGCGAGATTCGCCTTGGACAGGTTCGTGTAGTTCAGGTACGCGCCGCTCAGGTTCGCGTATTTCAGGTTCGCGTTGGACAGGTTCGCGTTGGACAGGTTCACGCTGGACAGGTTCGCGCCGCTCAGGTTCGCGCCTTGACAGTTCGGCGCACATGACGGCGTCTGGTTGTTCCGCTTCGCCTTCTTCCCGTACACCGGCACGGCGTGGTGGAACTTCGCGCCCTTCAGGTTCGCCCCGCGCAGGTCGGCGTGCTTCAGGTTGGCGCTGCGAAGGTCGGCGCCTGCCAGGTTGGCCCCGCGGAGGTCGGCATGGCGCAGGTCGGCCCGGCGCAGGTTGGCCTTGCGCAGGTCACCGTGGTGCTTCACCCGGCCGCGCAACTTC
>Ga0255760_10003992_pt1 | contig 13047 bp, 10 predicted proteins | sample 071ome_25_FD_179960 | JGI IMG/M metagenome (GOLD analysis project Ga0255760, IMG submission 179960) | Coastal salt marsh microbial communities from the Groves Creek Marsh, Skidaway Island, Georgia - 071410BT metaG (version 2) | ecosystem: Environmental > Aquatic > Marine > Intertidal zone >... | reverse complement strand
CAATATTATTACAATCCATTACATCTGATAATTTGTGTGGAATATTTAAATTTTTTCTTAATTCCAAAATCCAATTTAAAAAACTATCAAAATTTTTATTTAAATTAAGATAATCACAAATCGATATTATTTTGTTTTCGATGGATGGTTTGTTAAATGTTAAAACATAAGGCATAAATATTGCGTTAGATAAACCATGGTGAACATTGAATTTACCGTTTACAGGATGGCTCAATGAGTGAATTGCTCCTAGTCCCTTCTGAAATGCAGTCGAGCCCATTGAAGCCGCTGAAAGTAAATCCATTCTAGCGTTAACGTCTTTTCCATTTGTGAATGCTTTAATTAAAGAATTTTTAATTAACTTCATCCCTTCTATCGCCATACCATCAGCCATTGGATGATATCCTGGTGCACAAAACGCTTCTAAATTATGAGCTAGTGCATCCATTCCTGTTGCTGCTGTTAATCTTGGAGATAAATCTAGTGTAAGTAAAGGATCTAAAATCACAATCGAAGGTAACATTTTTGGGTGAAAAATAATTTTTTTTACACCTGTTTCTTTATTTATGATTGCAGATGCTCTACCAGTTTCTGATCCAGTCCCAGCAGTGGTTGGAACTGCAATAATTTTTGAAATTTTTGAACTATCAGCTTTTGTCCAGTAGTCACCAATATCTTCAAAATCCCATAACGGTCGAGATTGATTACACATAAATGCTATAGCTTTTCCAACATCTAAACCACTTCCGCCTCCTAAAGCTATTACACCGTCACAGCCAGAAGTATTATAAACTTTAACACCTTCTTCTACATTTTCTCCAATTGGATTTCCCGTAAAATTAGAAAAGCTAGCTAGGTTTTTAAAACTTTTTTTTAATGTTAATATTATATTTTTAGTTAAATCTAAGTTAATTAAATCCTTGTCTGTTACAAATAATGGATTTGAAATATTTAACTCTTTACAGGCTAAGGATAAATCTTCAATTCTATTTTCTCCTATCCACATAGTGGTTGGATAATTCCAATTAATACCCATAACAAAATATAATTTTATTTTTTTAAAAATTGTTAGTAAGATATATTTATAAATTTATTAATGATAGGAAAAATTCTATGTCAAAAGTAGCAATCATAGGCGCTGGTCCATGTGGACTTTCAATTTTAAGAGCATTTGAGCATTTAGAAAAAAAAGGAGAAAAAATTCCTGAAATAGTTTGCTTTGAAAAACAAGAAAGTTGGGGTGGTCTATGGAACTACAACTGGAGAACTGGTTCAGATCAGTATGGAGATCCTGTGCCTAATAGTATGTACAGATACTTATGGTCTAATGGACCTAAAGAATGTTTGGAATTTGCTGATTATTCTTTTGATGAACATTTTGGAAAGCCAATTCCTTCCTTTCCTCCAAGAGAAGTTTTGCAAGATTATATTCTGGGAAGAGTAAGTAAAGGAAATATAAAAAGTAAGATTAAATTTAATACAAGAGTTACAAATACTGTTTTTAAAAATGATAAGTTTGAAATTAGCTACCAGGACAAAGTAAATAATAAAGTTTTAAATGATACATTTGATTATGTGGTAGTCTCTTCAGGTCATTTTTCTGTACCTTTTATTCCTGAGTACGAAGGAATGAATTCTTTCCCGGGAAGAATAATGCACTCACATGATTTTAGAGATGCAGAAGAGTTCAGAGGAAAAGATGTGATTGTTTTGGGAAGCAGCTATTCAGCTGAAGATGTAGCCCTACAATGTAATAAATATGGTGCTAAAAGTGTAACAATTGGTTACAGGCATAACCCAATGGGCTTTAAATGGCCAAAAGGCATGAAAGAAGTTCATTACTTAGATAGGTTAGATGGAAAAAAAGCTATATTTAAAGACGGAACAGAACAAAATGCCGATGTAGTGATCTTGTGTACTGGATATCTTCATCATTTCCCATTTTTAGATGAAAGTTTAAAATTAAAAACACATAACAGATTATATCCACCAAAACTTTACAAAGGAGTTGTGTGGCAAGATAATCATAAACTTTTATACTTAGGTATGCAGGACCAGTTTCATACATTTAACATGTTTGACTGTCAGGGATGGTATGCGAGAGATGTGATCATGGGAAAAATCAAAATGCCTAGTGACGACGAGATAGATAAAGACATAAATAAGTGGGTTTCAATGGAGGAAAAATTAGAAAATCCTGATCAAATGATAGATTTTCAAACAGAATATACCAAAGAACTTCATGATATGTCTGATTATCCTAAAATTGATTTTGAATTAATTAGAAAACATTTCAAAGAATGGGAACACCATAAAGTAGAGGATATTCTAACTTATAGAAATAAATCGTTTTCATCTCCAGTGACTGGATCAGTTGCGCCAATTCATCATACGCCTTGGGAAAAAGCGATGGATGACTCTATGGAAACTTTTTTAAATAAATAGAAAATTAATATTTAATTTTTAATTTTTTGTTTTTAACAATTGCCTCTAATAAAGAGATCATTAACGGAACTTTTCGTTTATTAATTTTTTTAAATACAAAAGGAGCAATTTCTATTGCTAAATCAGCACCTTCTACTGTATCGTTTTTCATAAACTTTTTCTTTGCTTGGGTAAAAGTATAGCCTTTACCTAGATATTCTCCCATTTTACTATTTCTTCCTCCCATTGCACTCACGTATAAATCTCCTAAACCTGCCAGACCATAAACAGTTTCTTTTTTTCCTTTAAAATAATTTGCAAGATATTTCATTTCATCAATTGATTTTCGGAATAAAGCCGATGATGTATTATGCCATTGTCCAGCTCCAATGATCATTGAATAAATATTTTTTATAGCAGATAAAAATTCAACTCCATTAACATCTCTACTAAATTCAGTTTGATAATAATTTGTTGAAATTAATTTTCCTATTTTTTTTGCAGTATTAATATTTTTGTTCGCAACAACAGTGAAACTTTTAACTTTTTTAGCTAATTCTTTTGCTAAACACGGGCCTTTCAAAACTGAAATATTTAAATTCTTATTATATTTTCTTAATAAGCTAGACATTGAAATTAAATTCCTACCATCTAATTTAAGACCTTTTGTTAATACTAAAATAGGCAATTTATTTTTTATTTTTGAAAGATTTTTTCCAATTAAGTCTATTCCAATAGAACTCACAGCAATTACAATTAAGTCCCATTTCTGATTTAAGATGTCGCTTGAAAATTTATTTATTTTTAATTTTTGTGGTAAATTTATATTTAATGATGGGTGAATTTTTTTTTTTAAGTTTAATTTTTGTAATAATTTAAAATTATATGGCTCTGTTAATGTAACCGAGTGACCATTATCTAACAATGGTATCGAGAAAGCAGCTCCCATAGCTCCAGCGCCAACAATTAAAATTTTTTTCATTTTTATCTTTATGCTAAGGTTTTTTTAATTGCTTGCTTCCAACCATGCAATATATGATTTCTAAGTTTTTTATTAATTTTTGGCTTAAAAGCTTTATCTTTTTTCCATGTATTTTTTATCTGGTTTAATGATTTGAATTCTCCTACTTGATATCCTGCAAACAGCGCAGCTCCTAGTGCGGTGGTTTCTAAGACTTTCGGTCGAATTACTTTTAGATTAATTACATCTGCTAAAAATTGTGAAAACCAATTATTAGCTACCATACCCCCATCAATCTTTACTATCCTAGGCTTCAAACCATCTTTATTCATTGAATAAAATAAATCATAACTTTGATAAGCAACAGACTCGACGGTTGCTCTCACTAAAGTTTTCCAATCACTATCTCTTGTAAGTCCTGTTATTAAGCCTCTTGCATCAGGTCTCCAATAAGGTGCGCCTATTCCACTAAAAGCTGGTACAACATAAACCTCATTATTGCTTATTGTTGATTTAGCTATTTTTTCAGTTTCATAAGCATTGTTAATTAATTTAATTTTATCCCTTAACCATTGTACGCCTGCTCCTGCTATGAAAATAGATCCTTCAAGAGCATACGTGGTCTTATTATTCAATCGATAACAAATTGTAGTTAATAACTTATTTTTTGAATTTATTTTTTTTGATCCAGTGTTCATTATTATAAAAGCACCAGTGCCATAAGTACTTTTTATAGATCCTTTTTCAAAACAAGCTTGTCCTACAGCTGCTGCTTGTTGATCTCCTAAAACAGCTGAAATGGGTATTTCTTTTCCTGTAACTCTCTTATCTGTTTTTCCAAAATTATCTGCAGAATTTTTTACTTCAGGCAAGATACTCCTTGGAATTTTTAATTTCTGTAAAATTTCATTATCCCATTTATTGTTATTGATATTAAACAACATGGTTCTACTTGCATTGGTAGCTTCGGTTAAATGCTGTTTACCTTTGGTTAATTTCCAAATCAAGAAGGTATCCACTGTACCAAACAATAAATTATTAGTTTTTAGTAATTTTTTTGAAACTTTAACATTATCTAAAATCCATTTTATTTTAGTGGCAGAAAAATAAGGATCTATAAATAACCCTGTTTTTTTTCTAAAAGTATTTTCATAATTTTTATTCTTTAGAGATTTACAATATTCCTGGGTTCTTCTATCTTGCCAAACGATTGCATTATAAATAGGTTTTCCAGTTTTTTTATTCCACAAAATTGTAGTTTCCCTTTGATTTGTAATTCCAATAGTAAGTATATTACCTTTTAAACTTTTAGCTTTTTTAATTACTTGCTTTAATGCTTTAAGTGTTGTCGACCAAATTTCATTTGGATTATGTTCTACCCATCCATTTCTAGGAAAGTATTGTTTAAATTCATATTGAGAAATAAATTTAATGTTCCCTTTAGTGTCAAACAAAACAACTCTTGACGAGGTTGTTCCTTGATCAATGGAGACAATAAATTTTTTCAAAATACTAATCTATGCCAAGATGTTTTTTTCTTTTTCCAACCCAAGTTCTAATCAAATTATCAAAAATCAATCCTATAAACGCAACACAGATACCGAGAGTTAAACCAATTCCTGCTCCATTTTTATCTGAAAGTGCTTTTAAAATGTATTGACCAAGATCTTCTGTTCCAATGAAAGCTCCAATTATCACCATAAATAAAGCAAAAACTATTGTTTGATTTAAACCAAGCATCATATGTGGAAATGCTAATGGAAACTCAATTTTTGTTAATCTCTGAAATTTATTTACACCAGACATTGTTGCAGCTTCATGTAAGCCAACAGGAACACTTCTAAGTCCTTCTATTGTATATCTAGTTGCAGGAATTGTTGCATAGACAATTACAGCAATTAAAACAGATGTATCTGTTATTCCAAAAAGCATCATTACAGGAATTAAATATACAAATGATGGGAATGTTTGAAATATATCGCAAACTCCTAGCATAAATGCTGCAGATTTTTTGTTTTGAAAACATAATGTTCCAACTGTAAATCCTATTAAACAAGAAATAACTACACCAAAAGTTGCCATGTATAACGTTACTAGTGCTCTATCCCACCATGGACTTAATGCTATAAATAAAGTCAAAGCAGCAACAACTAATGCTGATCGAACTCCTCCAATTAAATATCCTGCACCAACTGCTAGTACCAATGTAGCTACTGCAGGCATTCTTAAATATAAAGCTCTCATCGGCTGAAGCACATCTTGAATTAACCATGTATTGAATGCTTTAATATACACGAAGAAAGTATCAAAAATCCAATCAACTCCTTTATTCCAAAAATCTGCTGTTGATATTCCTTTATTATGAGGAATTTCAAACAAGTAATTAAAACTACCTTTGAAAATAAAAGTCCCAACGTATGCAAGAATTATTCCAATTACGAATGAAGCTGCAAAAAATATTACGTTTTTATTTCTTTGGAAAAATGTCAGATTACCAAAATAATCTGTTTGTTTATTTGCCCATGCCAAAGACATTTTATCAAGTAAAATTGCAATTAAACTAATACATAAACCAGCCTCAAGTGCCAGCCCTATATTGAGCTGATTAAGTGCTAACAACAAATTAAATCCTAATCCTTTCGCGCCAATGAACGCAGATATAACTGCCATTGAAAAACAAACCATAATAACTTGGTTAACTCCAATTAAAATATCTCTTCTTGCTGTTGGAATTAGTACCTTGAACATTAATTGCCAATTGGTACAGCCACTCATTCTTCCAGCTTCAATAACTTCTGGTGGTATAGCTCTTAAACCTAATATTGTTAATAATATCATTGGTGGAACCGCAACAACCATAGTAATAATTACAGCAGCGTGATCACCTACTCCAAATAAAACAAGTGCAGGAACTAATACAGCGTATTGTGGCATAGTCTGCATTACTAGAAGAATTGGGTACAATGCTTTTTCAACACGTTTACTTTTGTAAGCTGCAATACCTAGGCCTAAACCAAAAATAAATGAAAGTGGAGCTGCAACAAGTATAAAAGAAAGCGTTTGCATTGATGGTTTCCATTGACCAAATATAGAAATATAGATCATTGTTAAACCTGCAAACAAAGCCAATCCTTTTCCACTTAATTTATAAGATAGTAGAGCTGCTCCAGCTGCAACAATGGTCCAAGGTAAACCTGGCAACTCCAACCATGGATAAGCATCAATAAAATCCCAACTTGTAAATGCAACAATAGTTTCTAAACCTCCAAGTAAAATTTCCCTAATTAATTCAATTAAAAAAGTCATAAATGAAGTTAAATTTCTACTTATCTCTAATAATAATGGTCGAGTTTTAAATTCTTGAGTATCTTCGTTCCAAAACTCCATTGGCATCCATTCATTCATTAAGAAAAATAAAGAGTCGTTTATCCAAATAGGTAGCCATCCTAGAAGTGGAGGCAATCTCCAAAATACATCAAAGGCATAATACCTAACCTCTTTACCTAGAAAAAAGTAAACACTTTGGTTTGGATCTTTAACAAATTCAGCCTGGCCTCTTATAAATTTATAAGTTTCAGGAACATCAATTGCAAAACATAAAGCAAAAAATACAATTAATAAAAATAACCATTGAAATAATTTTGGATATTTTTTTAAATACTCCATATTTTAACTACCGTTTTTTCGTCCTCCAAAAACTGTATCTATTATTTTTGAAGGTTTAATTGATCCTACAATATTATTATTTGAGTCAACTACTCCTACTAATTTTTCTTGAGTAAGTATTTTTTCTGCAACATTTTCTATAATTTCATCTTTTGATACTTTTAAATCTCCTAAATTGTCTTTACTTGAAGCATCCATTACATCCTCAATAATCAAAACCTTCTCTCTCGGTACTTCTTCAGTAAACTTTCTTACATATTCAGTTGCTGGATTTAGCACGATATTGGCCGGTGTATCTAATTGTTCAATTATACCATCTTTCATAATTGCTATTCGATCAGCTAACTTTAATGCCTCATCAAAATCATGAGTGATGAACATGATGGTTTTCTGTAATTTTTCCTGAAGTCTTAAAAACTCATCTTGCATTTCTTTCCTAATCAATGGATCTAATGCAGAAAAAGGTTCATCTAAAAACCATATATCAGGCTCTACTGCTAATGACCTTGCGATTCCTACCCTCTGTTGTTGTCCACCTGAAAGTTCTCTTGGAAAATAATTCTCTCTTCCATCTAGTCCAACTAGTTTTACCATTTCCATTGCTCTACTAATACTCTCTTCAGTATTAGTGCCTTTTATTTGAAGCGGAAAAGCAATATTTTCAACAACTGTTTTATGAGGTAACAAAGCAAAGCTTTGAAAAACCATTCCCATTTTATTTCTTCTAAGCTCAATAAGCTCTTTATTATTTAATTCTAATAAATCTTGACCTTCGATAAAAATTTTTCCACCGGTAGCATCCGTTAATCTTGAAATACATCTAAGAAGTGTTGATTTACCTGAACCAGACAAACCCATTACTACTAACATTTCTCCTTTTGCAACTTCAAAAGAAGCATTATTTACTCCAACAATACATCCTCTTTCCTGAAAGGTTTTTGCATCTACATTGCCATTAGACTCTTCAAGCATCTTTTTGGCATTTTCTCCAAAAATTTTGTAAACCGATTCACATTTGATTACAGTTTCAGACATAAATTTTTTTAAAGTTATCTTAAATTCAATAAAATTAAAATGTTAATAATTGTTACCTTTCTTAATTAAAAATTTTTAATAAAATAAACTCTAGTATCAATTCCGGTACTTAAAAAACTTAAAGCTTCTCCACTTATAGTAATACTTTCATCAACACCTACGTTATTTCCACTAACTGTAAAACCCGCAAAACATTTGTTTTTTTCTTCATCCCATTTGACAAAAGTTTCATCAATTTTATTTCCATTAATTGTATAAAGCTCATGTGCTCTAAAATTTAAAAAATTAGCTCCCATAATTGCTCTTTGTGGAATTAGTTTAGTAGCCTTACATACTTGCTCATATACCTCATCGGATAATTTATAATGATCTGTGCCATCAAATGAGACCAATATACCAGAAGGTAATTTAGATATTAATTCACTAAGCTTTTTTTCCTCAGCAATTCTTTCTTCTTCTAACTTCATTCTTTTTACCAAATCATCACCCTGACCAAAAATTCCATTTAAAATGCTAAAAGACATAATCACTAGAAGAGTAATAATTATGAGACCAATAAATTGCCTTAAAGATTCAGGTAAAGCTTTTATTTTGTTAATATAATTTTCTTTTGACATTATTCTTGTAACTTACCGTTTTTCCAAATACCTGATTTTTGTTTTCCATCTGCCCAAGTAAATGTTCCTTGTCCATTCATAAAACCTTTAGACCACTCTCCTTCATAAGTAGACCCGTCAGGAAAGGTTAAAGTTCCTTGTCCGCTCCATTCACTATTTTTAAATTCCCCTTCATAGATGTAACCATTAGGCCAAGTTTCGACTCCTTGACCTTGTTTTTTTGTATTAACCCACTCCCCTTCATAAGTAGTTTTATCGGTATAAACCCATTTACCAAAACCATTTTCACAGTTACCTTCTTTACATCCAGTGCTTCTTGCTAAAACTGAGGAGCAGATCAAAAAACTAAAAAATATTATAAGAGAATATTTTTTCATTAATATATTTTACACAAATTGATTTAAAAAAAAATCCCCCCCAACGGAGTTGGGGGAGATTTTAATTTTTTAACTATAATCCTTATTTAGTAAATGCTTGCCAAACTGACTTATTATCAGCTAACCATTTTTTAGCTGCATCTTCGTGAGTCATTTTGTCAACGTCAACTAAAGCTGCCATTGCACCAATTTGACTTGTAGAGAATGACATTTTTTTGAACGCTGCTGCTGCATCAGGATGAGTTTTTGGGAAATCCTCATGAACTGCTTTTTTCAAGTATCCATCAGGAGAACCACATTTACCATCTCCACCATCTTCTGGTCTGCAACCAGCTGTGTATGGAGGGAAGTCAATAAATGTAAAACCAGCACCGTCTGTAAAGTTTGGTGTCCAGTTAAATATAATTGTTCCTCTTCCTTCTTTTTCAGCTGCAGATAACTCTGCCCAAAGTGCATCTGCACTTCCAGCAAATTTAACCCACCAAAGATCACCTAAACCTAAAGCGTCAACTCTTTGAGGAATTAAGTCACCGTGCCAAGTTTGTGGACCTTCCAACATTCTTCCTTTTCCATCTGGAGAGTCAGGTGTTGTAAAGTTTTTAGCACAATCAGGGTTTTTTAAAGCTGTCCAATCTGGTAGACCTGGGCATAATCCTTTTTCAGCAACCCAGTTTGGATATCCCATATCCTCAAGAGTTCTTGCCTCATGATCACCCCAATCTAATAAACCACCTTTGTCTAAAGCAGTTGTAAATGACTTACCGAATGCAGACTCCCATACTTCGTGAGAAATAGTTACGTCTCCAATTCTAATTGACTCATAAACTGCTTGAGAGTCAGCGTTTACGTATTTTACGTTGTTACCCATGCTTTCAAAAATTCCACCAATAACATATGCCATTACAATTTGAGATGACCAGTTATGTGTTGGGATTACGATGGGCTTCTTGCTATCAGCATTAGAAATTCCTGCAAAACTTACAACAGAAATCACTAGAGCAGATAGTAATGATATTATTTTTTTCATGTATACCCCTCTATTAATATTAATATCTAACAGTCTATGACAAAAGGAATAGATAGGTAAAGAATAATTAGTTCTAAAAAATATATATATATTTAAACAATAAAATTGGTGATAATAAATATAACAATATAAAAAAATTAAAAATGTTTGGAACAAGTAAAGACATTAAATACCCTGGTTTAAATATTTTACCACCTGGAGTTGAACGACATGTTGTTAATGGTGGTGCTCTTACAGCTTTTCAAATTTTTCCAGATGATGAATTAGAAATTATTAATAATGAAGGTAATCAAATTTGTGAAATCATTTGTTTTAATAAGGATGGTAAATCTGATGTTGGAATTTTAAATTTAAAACCAAACAATGAAAAAAATTTCATTAGAAATATTCTTAATGGTAAAGATGAAACAATATTAGCGACAAATCATCAATTAAAAAAAAGAAACTTAAATATTTCAGATTCAAAATCTTCAATCATATTTGATCCAGATACTAAAGCAGGAGAAAGTATCAAAATTAAATCAAAAGATAAGTGTTATGCTATTTTTGCAGCACCTGGTGAGGATATGGATGTCACAAACCAAAATCCTCCAAGTGATTTAACAATTTTTATTAAGAGATCTAAAATCGTTAATGATAAGGAATTAAATGTAATACCTGATCCTGTCTTTGAACCTTTGTATGAAGAAAATATAAATAAAGAAACTTCTATATCTTACCAAGTAAAAGAAGGTGATTATATTCAAGTAATCAGTCCAACTGGAAGACAGTGTTCTGACTTCGTAGCATTTGATACAAGAAAATTAGAAAAAGGAATTGAGAAAGGATTGGACTGGCAAACTACAAGAACATTTATGGGCAATACTTTTCCTGGACCTGGATTACATTCAAAATTTTATGATACAGACCATGAGCCTCTCGTTGAGGTTATAAGAGATACAGTGGGAAAACATGATACTTTTAACCTAGCATGTACTTCAAAATATTATGAAGATGCAGGATATTTTGGTCACCCAAACTGTTCAGATAATTTGACTGAGAGCATGTCAAAATTTGGAGTACAAAAACAAAAAGGTTGGCATGCGATTAACCTTTTTTTTAATACTTCTGCTGCTGGTTTAAATTCTGTGATATCCGATGAGTCTTATTCTAGACCAGGAGATTATGTAATGTTTAGAGCTTTAAAAGATTTAACAATTGGAACAACAGCTTGTCCTAGTGATATTGATGCATGTAATTCGTGGAATCCTACAGATATTTTTGTTAGAACTTATGATAAAAATAAAGAATTTAGTAAATCATTTGCTTTTCGAATGAAAACAGACTCAGAAAAAAAATTAACAAGAAATTCTGGATTTTACGAAAGAACTTCAAAGCTTACTAGAAACTTTGTTGATGCAAGAGGTTTTTGGTTGCCAAATGATTATACTAAACATGGTTTAGTTAATGAATATAATGCATGCAGAAACGATGCTGTATTAATTGATCTATCATCACTAAGAAAATTTGAAATAATAGGTCCTGATGCAGAGGAGTTAATGAACTACACACTTACAAGAAATATAAAAAAACTTTCTGTTGGACAGGTGGTTTATTCTGCAATGTGTTATGAAAATGGAATGATGTTTGACGATGGAACTCTCCTAAGATTAAGCGAAACAGGTTTTAGATGGATTTGTGGTGATGAATATGCTGGAGAATGGTTAAAAGAAATTGCTAAGAAAAAAAATTTCAATGCCAATGTTAAAAATTCTACAGATCAAATAAGCAACGTTTCTTTACAAGGACCAAAAAGTAGAGAAATTTTAAAAAAAATTATTTTTACACCACCTACTCAACCTTCGATCGATGAGTTAGGATGGTTTAGGTTTACCATTTGCAGAATAGAAGAATTACAGGGAATTCCTTTAATTGTTTCAAGAACTGGTTATACCGGAGAATTAGGTTATGAAATATGGTGTCATCCAAAACATGCTCCTGAAGTTTGGGATAAATTAATGGAAGCTGGCAAAGATGATGGCTTGATACCAGCTGGATTTGCTGCATTAGACAAACTTAGAATTGAAGCAGGGTTAATTTTATTTGGAAATGAATTTGATGGACAACAAGATCCTTTTGAAGCTGGCATCGGCTTTGCAGTGCCTTTAAAAACTAAAGAAGAGGATTTTATTGGTAAAGAAGAATTAATTAAAAGAAAAGCCAATCCACAAAAAAAACTTGTTGGTTTAGAACTTGTAGGAAAAGAAATTGCAGGCCATGGAGACTGTGTACATATAGGGAGATCACAAATAGGTATTGTTACTAGCGGATGTTTATCATCAACCTTAAATAAAAATGTTGCTCTTTGTAGAATTGATTTACAGTATTCAGAAATAGGTACAGAAGTAGAGGTAGGAAAAATAGATGGACACCAAAAACGAATTAGTGCAAAGGTGGTTGGGTTTCCATTCTATGACCCAACAAAATCAAGGGTTAGAGCATAAAGAAAAATAATGCCCAAAGAAAAAAAAACACTATTAGATTTTTGGGAAGATCAAATGAGACAATCTCATACATCAAGCAATTACTTTTTTAGAAAATCACCATCGCACTATCATATGATGTTGCTGGTAATGTCTGCATATAAAGAAGGTAAAAAATTATCGGTAGAGGAATTAAAAACGAAATTATTCAAGACTTCTAGACCTAAATCAGCTTTAATAATTACAGAAGCTTGTGAAAAAGGATTCTTTAGACTTGAAAAAACTTCAACTGATCAGCGAATTAAAAATATAATGCCTAGCGAGTCTTTTATTCAAGAATTCAACGATTATTTGGTTACTTTAAAAAACATAAGTTATTAGCCAAATTTTTAAATAAATTCGAAGTATCTATTTTATATATATAATTTTTAGTTCTATAAAAAATTATATTAATTACCCCTACCAAAAAATAATGTTT
>Ga0255760_10003986_pt1 | contig 13058 bp, 12 predicted proteins | sample 071ome_25_FD_179960 | JGI IMG/M metagenome (GOLD analysis project Ga0255760, IMG submission 179960) | Coastal salt marsh microbial communities from the Groves Creek Marsh, Skidaway Island, Georgia - 071410BT metaG (version 2) | ecosystem: Environmental > Aquatic > Marine > Intertidal zone >... | reverse complement strand
TGTGAGTCGTAGCGCGATGGAAATATTAACCGCCATCGACGTTGCTTAAATACACACTGCTGTCTCCTTGAGGCCTCCGCCAGTGTCTCACAGGATGAGTGAGATGCCGTCGCGGCAAAAACCCAGGCACCATTCCTATTTCGGGTTGAATTGGTCGGGACGGCAGGATTTGAACCTGCGACCACCACACCCCCAGTGTGGTGCGCTACCAGGCTGCGCTACGCCCCGAAGGTGGCGGATTATACACAGCTACGGCGTAGCTGCGAAGTGCCCTATTCCTCAATCGCTAAAAGCGCCTGCGCTTTGGTCAAGTCCACGATGCACTCCCTGGCCATGGTCTGCACCTCGGCCGGAGTCAGGGCCTCTTGCTCATCGCTCATACGCTGACGAGCACCGCCAATGGTATAGCCCTGCTCGTAGAGCAAGCTGCGGATCGTTCGGATCATCTCCACATCTTCGCGCTGATAGTAGCGCCGGTTGCCTCGGCGCTTCACTGGCTTAAGCTGCGGAAATTCCTGCTCCCAGTACCTTAATACATGGGGCTTCACCGCGCAGAGATCGCTGACCTCACCAATAGTGAAATAGCGCTTGCTGGGAATCGGTGGGAGTTCGCTGTTGTGCGTGGGTTCAAGCATCATCAAAACGTTCCAGTGTATCCACCTGCTCGACACGCGCCTTCAATTTCTGCCCAGGCCTAAACGTCACAACGCGGCGGGCCGAGATGGGAATCTCTTCGCCGGTCTTGGGGTTTCTTCCTGGTCGCTGTCGCTTGTCGCGAAGATCGAAATTGCCAAAACCTGACAGCTTCACCTGCTCGTTATTCTCGAGGCAAACGCGAATCTCTTCGAAGAACTGCTCAACGATTTCTTTGGCTTCTCGCTTGTTCAATCCGAGCTCTTCAAAGAGCTTGTCAGCCATTTCGGATTTGGTGAGAGCAGACATGGTCTTAATTAATTCCTTAACGCAGCGCCGAATTTTTTCTTCAGGGAATCAACGACTTGCGTCATCAGCCGGGTAATCTCAGTGTCATCAAGAGTGCGTGAGTTATCACGGAATGTCAAACCAAGGGCGAGACTTTTTTGATCCGGCTCAACCCCTTTCCCCTGATAGACATCGAACAACCGTAAGTCTACGAGGCAGGCGCCAGCAACCGCTCGCACATCACTCATGATGGCGTCGGCACTTTGCTCAGAATTCACAACGACAGCAATATCTCGCCGGGTTTCTGGAAACTTTGAAATGTCCCGATAGCTCGGCACCTGTCCCGCAAGCACATCCGCCAACACCAACTCTGCAAGAAAAGTGTCAGCGGGCACGTCGAGCTGGCGCGCTGCCTTGGGGTGAATGCGCCCAATGATCCCGACAACCTCATCGTCGACCAGAACCTCAGCCGTCTGACCGTCGTGCAGACCGGGCCGCTGCACAGCTCGAAAACGGATGCTCTTGAAAGGACCACCGAGCAGCTGCTCCACCTCGCCCTTGAGGTCAAAGAAATCAAGCCGCTCACCCGTCTCGGTCCAGTTCTCCCCATCCCGGGTACCGGTGATCGCAAGTCCCAACACTGGCTGCTCTGTATATGGCGCACCCAAGGAAAATCTGGACCCGGTTTCAAATAACCTAACCCGACTGTTCTGTCGCTTGACATTGTGCGCCAGCGCCGAAGCCAATCCGGGCATCAGGGTCGATCGCATCACCGCAAGGTCCGCTGATATCGGATTCTTCACCGCCACTGACTCCTCAGGATCAGCCCCAAAAAGAGACTGCAGCTCGGGAGAGATGAAGCTGAAAGTAATCGCTTCCTGAAAACCTCTCCCCACCAGTCGCTGACGCAGGTGGCGCTTGCTGAGCAGCCCCTCATCAGGCAACTTGCTGACCAGATCTGCGTGGATTTGGCTCACCGGGAGGTTGTTATATCCGTGAACCCGAGCGAGCTCCTCGATCAAGTCCACTTCCTGGGCCATATCAAAGCGCCAGCTGGGGGCCCGGCAAGACCAGACTCCCTCACTCGTGCTGCCTACCGAGAAACCGAGCCCCGTAAGGATACGCTCGATCTCGGCAGGCGCCATGTCAAAGCCGAGCACACGCTTTATTCGGGCTGCCCGGAGCGTCAGCTCAGGAACAGCGGGTAAATCCTGCTCAGAAACCACCTCAACGACCGGCCCACATTGACCACCCACCACGTCGAGTAACAACTGCGAGGCCCGCTCCATGGCGCGCCGTTGCAACTGCCAGTCCACGCCACGCTCATAGCGATGAGAGGCATCAGTGTGCAAACCATAGTTTCTGGCGCGACCCGCTATCTTCTCGGGCGCAAAAAAGGCGCTCTCCAAAAAGATATGCTGCGTCTTGTCACTCACCCCGCTGTTCTCGCCGCCCATGATGCCCGCGAGTGCCAGGGGGCGTTCGTGGTCAGCTATCACAAGAGTTCCCTCAGAGAGCTCAACGTCTGACCCGTCCAACAAGACCATTTTTTCATAGGGGTGAGCATCGCGTACAACAATGCCACCATCCAAGGTATCAAGATCGAAGGCATGCAGAGGCTGCCCCAACTCGAGCATGACGTAGTTGGTAACATCAACCACCGGATCGATTGAGCGGATGCCAGCGCGCCGCAATCGCTCGACAATGTAAAGCGGCGAACTCTTGGTGAGATCCACATTCTCTATCACGCGTCCCAGATAGCGTGGGCACTTGTCGGTCGCCTTTATCTCGACGGGGAACTCGCGATCGCTAGTCACATCAGCAGGCGCCTCCGTGGGCTCGCACAAAGAAATACCATTCAGCGCGGCTAAGTCCCGTGCCACACCGATTACCCCCAGACAATCCGCCCGATTAGGCGTCAGCCCGAGTTCGAGCGTGGTGTCGTTCAAGGCGAGATAATCTCTCAGGTCGGTGCCGACCGGCGCATCCGGCGACAGCTCCATCAATCCGCTGTTTTCATCCGAGATCGTGAGTTCCGCTTCTGCGCAAAGCATGCCCTGGCTCTCGACGCCTCGAAGCTTCGCTTTTTTAATCTTGAAATTGCCGGGCAATACTGCACCCACCGTTGCGAGAGGCGCCTTCAAGCCCACCCGAGCATTGGGTGCACCACATACGATTTGCACCGTGCCATCGCCGGCGTCTACCGTGCATACCCGCAGTTTATCGGCGTCGGGATGTTGTTCGGCACCGACGATTTCAGCAACAACCACGCCGCTAAAGTCACCCGCCACCGGCGTCACGGCATCGACCTCAAGACCGGACATGGTGAGCTGTGTCGCGAGCTCTTCAGTGGTCAGTTTTGGGTTGACCCATTCGCGCAACCAATGTTCAGAGATGATCATGACTTTCTACCCTCACTGAAATTGGCGCAAGAAGCGCAGATCATTGTCGAAATTCAGGCGCAGATCGCCAATGCCGTAGCGAAGCATAGCCAGTCGTTCGACCCCAAGCCCGAAAGCAAATCCAGTAAAGCGTTCGGTATCGATGCCTGTCATCTCAAACACTCGAGGATTAACCATGCCGCAGCCAAGTACTTCCAGCCAGCCGGTGTGACTGCACACCCTGCAGCCAGCACCGCTGCATTTCACGCACTGAATATCCACCTCTGCAGAAGGCTCGGTGAAAGGGAAGTAGGAGGGGCGAAAACGCACGTCCAGGTCACTGCGCTCAAAAAACGCATGTAGGAATTGCTCGAGCAGTCCTTTCAGATCACCAAAACTTGAATGCTCATCGATGAGGAGCCCTTCAACCTGATGAAACATCGGTGAATGGGTCAAATCTGAATCACAGCGATACACGCGTCCGGGGCAAACGATGCGCAAAGGCGGCTCCCGGGTCTCCATGGTTCTCACCTGAACCCCCGATGTATGGGTTCTCAGAACATGAGCATCGTCAATATAAAAGGTATCGTGCATCGCACGCGCTGGATGATGCGCAGGAATATTGAGGGCCTCAAAATTATGATAGTCATCTTCGATTTCCGGGCCTTCCACGACATCAAACCCCATCCCGGCAAAGAAATCTTCAACTCGCTGAATCGTGCGCGTGATGGGGTGAAGCCCACCTGCATCAACGCGGCGCCCGGGAAGCGTTACGTCGACTCGCTCTGCGGCCAACTTCTCTGCCAGCGCCTGTTGCTCGAGGTCGTCTTTTCGAGCATTCAACAAGCCCGCAAGCTCCTGCTTGACCTCGTTGATCAACGCACCGGCCTTGGGTCGATCTTCGGGGGAAAGGGTACCCAGGTTTTTGAGGAGGCTTGTAAGCTGCCCCTTCTTGCCAAGGTAATCCACCCGCAGCTGCTCGAGCTCCGCAGGGGAACTAGCCGCCTGCACCGCCTCAATAGCTGCTGTTTTTAGTGCTTCAAGAGACTCCATGTTCCCTTTCCCGATTATCGATCAGTCCCAGATTGTGCCCTGATATAGCTGGCAAAAAAAAGGGAAGGAGCTGGCAGCCCTTCCCTTTCGGATCAACTCACTCAGTCCGCCGGAAAGCGGCTGAGCGGTCAAGCAGCGAGGGCGGTGCGAGCGCGCTCAACTACTGCAGCAAATGCCGCTTTGTCATGTACCGCAAGGTCTGCCAGTACACGTCGATCCAGCACGATATCAGCCTTCTTCAAGCCGTTGATTAATCGGCTGTAAGTCATTCCATTTGCACGGGACTGAGCGTTGATACGCGTGATCCACAAGGCACGGAACTGACGCTTGCGCTGGCGACGGTCACGGTAAGCATACTGTCCTGCTTTAGTGACGGCCTGCTTGGCTACCCGAAAAACGCGGGAACGCGCACCATAGTAGCCTTTTGCTTTGCTGAGAATCTTCTTGTGACGACGCCGCGCCGTCACTCCACGTTTTACACGAGCCATAGTTTTCTACTCCTGAAGTAAATGACGGTTATTTGGCGCGAAGCATACGATCAATCAGAACCTTGTCAGACTGATCAATCATCGATGTACCGCGCAGCTGTCGCTTTCGCTTGGTCGTCATCTTCGTGAGGATATGGCTCTTGTAAGCGCTCTTGCGCTTGTAGCCGCCGGCGGTTTTCTTAAAACGCTTGGCAGCACCACTGTGAATTTTTGCTTTTGGCATAACAATAACTCCGCATTGGGCCCAATTGGGCTAGCTAAATTGATCGGGCGTTAGGGCATTCACGGGCCACTAACCCCGTTTCTTTGGTGCGATAACCATGGTCAATTGCCGGCCTTCCATTTTCGGAAACTGCTCGACGGTGCCCAATTCGCTCAGATCGGCTTCTACCCGCTTGAGTAGCTCCATGCCGATTTCCTGATGAGCCATTTCACGCCCGCGATAACGGAGCGTTACTTTGGCCCTATCGCCGTTCTCTAGGAAACGCACCAGGTTGCGTAGTTTTACCTGGTAGTCACCCTCATCCGTCCCTGGACGAAATTTCATTTCTTTGACTTGGATTCGCTTCGTTTTCTTGCGCTGAGCAGCCTTCTGCTTCTTCGCTTCGAAAATGTGCTTTCCATAGTCCATGACCTTGCATACCGGCGGATCGGAATCCGCCATCATCACAAGGTCGAGACCTGCAGCTTCAGCTGACGCCTGTGCCTCTTCGATAGGTACAATCCCCACCTGCTGTCCATCGGCGTCTATCAAGCGCACCTGGGGTGCGGTGATCTGTTCGTTCGTGAGAGCCTTTTTGCTCTTGCTGTCGCTCTTAATGCTGCTAGTCTCCTACACTAAAGGACGCGGATAGTACTAGTATCCACAGGCAAGCTCAAGTCATTGATCTTAAACCGAACGTTATTAATTACGCCGTAAAAACGCCGGTTTGGGGCCCAAATGCCTAGTGATCCGAGCGACCCCGGCGCTCGACCTCTGTCCCCAGCAACGTGGCGAGGTCCTCAAGGGTTTGCGAGCCCAGATCCTGGCCGTGACGCGCACGCACCGAAACAGTGCCCTGCTCCCGTTCCTTGTCCCCGACCACCAGGATGTAGGGCAGTTTACCGATCTCGTGCTCACGAATCTTGAACCCGATTTTCTCGTTGCGGAGATCGGTCGCCACCCTAAAACCCCGCGCAGTCAGGGCATCGGCGCATTCCTGAGCATAGGGGGCCTGTTTATCGGTAATGGGCGCAATGACAGCCTGCTGGGGAGCGAGCCAGGTCGGGAATTCTCCCTCATAGTGCTCAATGAGGATCCCGATGAACCGCTCGAAGGACCCCAAGACCGCCCGGTGCAGCATCACCGGCACCTGTCGGCTGCCATCCTCGGCCACATATTGGGCATCGAGCCTGCCAGGCATGGAGAAATCCACCTGAATGGTGCCCAATTGCCAAACACGACCAATACAGTCCTTAAGGGAAAACTCGATCTTGGGGCCGTAAAAAGCGCCCTCTCCGGGAAGCTCTTCCCAGGGTAGGGATTTGGCGTTGAGTGCCTCCGCCAAAGCCGACTCTGCGCGATCCCAGTCGGCATCGCTGCCTACCCGCTCTGCGGGCCGGGTGGATAGGCGATAGATGACCTCGTCGAATCCGAAATCCCGATAGACCTGATGGAGCATATCGATAAAGGTGGAAACCTCGCTCTGGATCTGGTCTTCAGTACAAAAAATATGGGCGTCGTCCTGGGTAAATCCCCGAACCCGCATGATTCCGTGCAACGAGCCCGAGGGTTCGTTTCGGTGGCAACTGCCAAACTCGGCGAGCCTGAGGGGGAGGTCACGGTAGGACTTAAGCCCCTGGTTAAACACTTGCACGTGACACGGACAGTTCATTGGCTTGACCGCAAATTGGCGATCATCGGCGTCGAGGGTAAACATCCCGGAGGCAAATTTGTCCGCGTGACCCGAGCGCTGCCACAGTGAAATATCGACTACCTGAGGGGTTTTGATTTCTTGGTAACCGTACTGCAGCTGCTTCTCACGCATGTAGCGTTCGATGGTCTGATAAACGGTCCAGCCAGCGGGGTGCCAAAACACCATCCCCGGGGCTTCTTCCTGGGTGTGAAACAGATTGAGCTTTTTGGCGATCTTTCGATGATCACGCTTCTCTGCTTCGGCAATGCGGTTGAGGTAGGCCTTTAACTCCTTTTTATTACCCCAGGCGGTACCGTAGATACGCTGAAGCATCTGGTTATTGGCATCACCGCGCCAGTAAGCACCGGCGACCTTGGTCAGTTTAAACGCTTTCAACTTGCCGGTGCTGGGAACGTGCGGACCACGGCAAAGATCCATCCACTCGCCCTGCTTATAAATGGAAATCTCTTCTGAGTCGGGGAGTTCCTCAATGATTTGCACCTTGAAGTGCTCACCCATGTTCCGAAAGATTTCGATCGCCTTCGCGCGGGGGCACACAATGCGCTCCACCGACACATCGTCAGCCACAATCTCTTCCATGCGCTGCTCGATGCGCTCGAGATCCTCGGGTGTGAAATTATGCCCGGTGGCGAAGTCGTAATAGAACCCATCTTCGATGGTGGGCCCAATCGTCACCTGAGTACCGGGGAATAACTGCTGGACAGCTTGCGCCAGAAGATGAGCGGTGGAATGACGCAGAATTTCAACGCCAGCATCATCGCGCTCGGTGATGATCGACAACTGGCTGTCCTCATCAATCACGAAGGAGGTATCGACCTCCTTGCCATTAACCACGCCTGCAAGGGCCGCCTTGGCCAAACCCGGACCGATATCGAGCGCGACATCGTGGACGGAAACGGATTGGTTGAAGGATCGTGCAGAACCATCAGGAAGAGTAACAACAGGCATAGAAAGCTCCTCAATCAGTGGCGATCCCTACCAAGGACCGCGTGCGGGCGCGTATGGTCGCAAAGCTCTCCTAAAAATTCAAAAAATGGCGCGGTATTTTGCTGAATTTGTGTACTAAGGCCATTTTAAGTCGCGTCTTTAACCAAGCTACTAGCCCGCACCATGGTCCAAGTTTGGGCGCGCAACATTAGCGAGTTTCCACCCGCGCTGTAAAAATTGCATTTGTTACACTCAATAGCATCGCCCGCGCTGTAGCTATCTGTTATCACTTAATGACAGATCAAACCGAATGTCAGATCAAACCGAGCGGCATGGAGGAAGAATAAGTCAGTCCATGAAAACACGAATCGCATTGGTGGAAGATGATACGGCGCTAGCCAGAAATTATAGTGATTTGCTCAGCCAGGCAGGCTTTCACGTTGATTGGAGTCGGACCGCAGCGGATGCGAGAGCAAGTTTTGCCGTAAGCACGCCTGATTTGGCGTTACTGGATATTTCCCTAGGTCATGAGTCGGAAGCAGGCTTTGAGTTGTGTCGAGAACTGCGAAGTCAAAATCCACTGCTACCGATCATGTTTTTATCTGCCCGGGACGATGAAATAGATATCATCTCGGGTCTGCGGCTTGGCGCTGATGACTATCTCACCAAGGACATCTCCAATGCCCACTTGCTCGCTCGAATCAATGCGATGATGCGTCGGATCGTGGCCCTCAGAAGTCCAGAAAATCAGGAACAGGTCCTTCGACGGGGGGATCTGGAATTAAATATCGAGCGCTTTAGCACCAAGTGGAAAGGAAATTTGATTGGCCTAACCTACACCGAATTCTGGATGTTGCACTCGCTCGCCAAACACCCGGGACACATCAGAAATCGGCAGCAACTGATGGACGCTGCAAATGTTGTCTTAGATGACAGCACGATCACCTCCCACGTACGTCGCATTCGGCGTAAATTCGAAGAGGCTGACGGCGAGTTCGACCGAATTGAAACCGCCTATGGCCTTGGCTATCGCTGGCTACCCGAGCATTGAAGTTACGCAGTCAAGCCCTCGTTCTGAGCTTGGTCCTGCTGGCCATTCCCTGGCTCGCCACCGCGTTTCTCCATAATCACCAACAAGCACTACTGACACTGCAACAACAGGCAGTAGAAAGCACGGCGAAGGCAGTCGCAGCAACTCTCAACAACAACGCAACTGCGCTGTACCCAGACGAGAATCGACTGATTACGCCATTAGAAGAAGAGAGCTTGCTGGTCGGTCGACTCAGGAGCAGGCCCACTGTCGATGGGTCGCTCAATGAGTGGTCAGCCATACCTCAAAGGACCTTTGGTACTACACGACGGCCTTTTACCGTCAGCCTAGCCGCAGATAAAACCCACTTGTATATGGCCATTGTGGTCACCGAAGAAACGAAAGTGTACAGCTCTGGGGACGCCAATCAGGACCCCACAGGCGATCGGCTGATGCTGACGACCTGGCAAAACCACCAGCGCCAGCAATATGTCATTACCGCCGATGCGCCCGGCCCCGTAGTTGCCCGAAGCCATGGCCGAGAGCTCTCTGTGGCGAGACCAAACGCCGTCAAAGGTGTATGGATGGACACGCAAGACGGCTATCAAATTGAGCTACAGATGCCCGCGGATATTACCCAGTCCAGACTCGGCATTTACTACGTTGATGTCGACGAAGGGGGTATAAGCACCCGCGGCAACAGCAAGCCGCTGGATACGACTGCGCCACCCTGGCTTGTTGAAACACCCGCAACACTTGCTGCTTTCGCTGACTATGCTGATAACCACAACATCATGCTTAGAATCCATGATCGCTGGGGCTGGCCGCTGATTGCGAGTCGGGCATTACAAGATCCCGCGCCCAAACGCGTCGAATCTTGGGTGAGCGCAATTCAGAAGTTTGTAGTGGGTATCCCCGACCCTAATTTGAACGTGGAGTACGCCGAGAGCGGTCGGGAAACCAGCCGAGACATTGTCAACGCGCTAAGAGGCCTGCCGGAGCCCTCGCTCGTCCTAAAAAATGGCCAGTTGATCGCCCGGTATGCAACGCCAGTCGATAGCGACGCGGGCGTTATGGGGGTCGTAGTCGCCGAACAACCGCTACAGATCGCTAGATGGTTAAGCCCTGATGGTTTCCAAAAATTGCTGCTGCAAACAGCAATTGCATTCATCCTGGTTGCCGGCTGTCTCATTGGTTTCACCATCCTGCTGGGCCGGCGCATCGAACGCATCGATTTGCATATAGCCGAGGCGATGCTGGCGGGAGTAGGACCGTCGCTATCCACGGGCTGGTTGAACGACGAGATCGACCAACTTACGAATCGGCTCAACACCCAGCTTGAGGAACAACGGCGGTTACAAGGCTATCTGAGACGGCTACCGGCGAGTCTGTCCCACGAAATCAGAACACCCGTCGCGGTCATACGCTCCACCCTCGACCTGCTAAGCGACACCGAGAACACAGACGCGAGTCTGCATGCCGACCTCATCGCCCGGGCGCGGGCGAGCCTTGAGCGGCTCGGGCACATCATAGCGATCATGAACGAGGCCAACCGACTGGAAAAAGCGATCTACGTGGATGAGCGACAGCCCACGGACTTAAAAAATCTGCTTAACGAACTGACGTTGGCCTACGGTTCCACCTACCCAAAATGGACCTTCCGCTTACAAAGTGACGACCGGGAGGCAATGGCTCCGGTATCCCCAGACCTTATCGTCCAAGCGCTTGATAAGCTGGTATCAAACGCCATGTCGTTTTCGAGGCCGGGCGAAACCATTACCTTGCAATTAGAACGACGCGGTCTGTGGTGGCGTATCACCGTGAGCAACCCCGGTGAGAATCTGCCTGAGGCTCGAGAAGATTTATTTGCTCCTATGGTGTCCGCCCGTACCGTGGGCGAAGAGCATCATTTGGGGCTAGGCCTCTACATGGTCGCACTGATCGCAAAACATCATGGTGGAGAGCCCTGGGCGCGTAATACACCTGACTATTCAGGAGCCGAAGTGGGCTTCACGGTAAGAGCCTGACACCTAGTCTCCCTTGAGCATTTGTTCCCAGACCGGCACCTGCGCGGTAATTTGTGCAATAACCGCTGCAAACAGTGCGGCCTGCTCCTCCTCATCCTCGAGTTTCGACGGGTCTTGAAGCCCCCAGTGCACGGTTTTGACACCGGCAAAAGCCAACGGGCAAGGCTCCCCTGCCGCGCTGTCGCACACCGTAATCATCAAGTCGGGAGGGGTCGACTCAAATTCCTTCCAGGATTTACTCCTTAGATTGTTTGTCTCAAAACCAGCAGCCGTCAGTGCCAGCAAGGTCTGGGGATATATCTCCCCGGCAGGCGAACTGCCCGCGCTGCTTACACGAAAGTTCTGCGGCAGTGCTTGCCGGGCAATGGCCTCGCATAAAATGCTGCGACAGCGGTTGTGGGTGCATAAGAATAAAAGGTGAGTCATTATTACCACGCGTATCTTTAAACGGTTACACAAAAAAAGGCCGCTCTAAACGGCCTTCTCACGCATCAACAATACCGCTAGGGATCTGTATGTCGCTCAACCCCCTGTCGGTATTTTCGCCGCGGCTACTGGGTTGCCGCGTTCTGCATACTTTCCAGCACCTGATCGATAGAGAAACTCGCGGGTTTCTGCCGCGGAGGATACTGCTGGAAGGTTGAAAGAAACTGGCCAACATAGGCTTGAGCCGGCACCAGCAAAAAGACGTGCCGGAACCACCAATCATGATAATAAATAGACTCGTGTTCAGCTTCCTCAAAAGGATCTGTGTATAGATCAAAGATTCTGGGTACACGCAATTGCACAAAGGGATCGGCCCATACTTCAAAACTGTGAGCACGCTGCTCAGCAAAGACGGCCTTCCAACGCTTGTAGCGCATGCCCACCAGGTTGCCATCGTCGCTGAAATAAAAGAACTCATCGCGCGGGCTCTCATCGACCTCACCGCTCCAGTAGGGCAGCATGTTGTAGCCATCGAGATGCACGGGGGTATTTTCCTCGCCGAACAGCACGTCGGTTTTGAGTTGTTCTTTTAGGTCAGTGTCTCCCAGAGCGGCAGCAACCGTTGGCAGCCAGTCCATGTGGCTCATGAGGCCGCTGCTTCGAGAGCCTGCTTCGATAACCCCTGGCCACTTAACAAGGAGAGGAACACGATAACCCCCTTCCCAGTTGGTATTCTTCTCGCCCCGAAAAGGGGCCGTGCCGCCGTCGGGCCAGGTGAACTTTTCAGCGCCATTATCAGTGGTGTACATCACCACGGTGTTGTCACTAACCCCCAGTGCATCTAGCTTATCGAGCAATTGGCCAATCATGCCGTCGTGCTCGACCATACCGTCAGGATAGACGCCCAGCCCGGTAACCCCCTCGGACTCGGGTTTTAGATGGGTAAACACGTGCATCCGGGTCGTGTTGTACCAAATAAAAAACGGCTTATCGGCATCAACCGCGCGCTTCATAAAATCAAGAGCTGCTGCAGTCACCTCCTCGTCAATAGTTTCCATTCGTTTGCGACTGAGGGGGCCCGTATCCTCGATCCGGCCATCGGCTGTTGATTTAATGACCCCTCGAGGCCCAAATTTCTTACGAAACTCGGGGTCGCTCGGATAGTCCGGATGCTCCGGCTCCTCCTCCGCGTTCAAGTGGTATAGGTTGCCGATAAATTCGTCAAAACCGTGGTTGGTAGGCAAATGCTCGTCCCGATCACCCAGGTGATTTTTGCCAAATTGACCCGTCATGTAGCCCTTGGACTTCAGGTACTCTGCGATCGTCGGGTCACGAACATCCATCCCCTCGTTCGCGCCCGGTAAGCCCACTTTCAACAAGCCAGTTCGGAACCCCGATTGCCCGGTTACAAAGGCAGCACGCCCTGCCGTGCAGCTCTGCTCTCCATAAGCGTGGGTAAACAGCATGCCCTCTTCGGCAATACTGTCGATGTTGGGCGTCTCATACCCCATCATGCCTTGGTTATAGGCGCTGATATTCCAGTAGCCGATATCGTCGCCCCAAAGCATGAGGAAATTGGGTTTATCCGTGGCGAGCGCGTCGCGCACTAAAAGACCGAGAAGAACAACTAAAAACCATCGAACGTGCATCGCAATATTCCTTTTGCCAAACGTTGATGAACCCTAACCCAATTTTGCGGGAGTTGCACGGGCTATCAGCGCCCCTTCACCAAGCACCGGACAGATCTAGAGATTTCTTGGTTGAACGCGTTTTAAAAAAAGACCAGCCCAGCCGTATCGGGTGCATTTAACACTAGCTAACCAACGAAAGCCGCCTGCTTGATCTCCGAAAGCTGATCACGCAACTGCGCTGCCTCCTCAAACTCGAGA
>Ga0255760_10003968_pt1 | contig 13092 bp, 10 predicted proteins | sample 071ome_25_FD_179960 | JGI IMG/M metagenome (GOLD analysis project Ga0255760, IMG submission 179960) | Coastal salt marsh microbial communities from the Groves Creek Marsh, Skidaway Island, Georgia - 071410BT metaG (version 2) | ecosystem: Environmental > Aquatic > Marine > Intertidal zone >... | reverse complement strand
CACGTAGACGGTATCACCCTGCTTCGCGTTCAGCTTAAAGGTCGACTTACCTTTGCAACTAAATACTGATGCTTGAGCTCGTTTGTCTGACAGCACCGAGGTCTAACTACTCGTCAATAAATTTACACTTAAATTAATAGGCCCGTTTCCCAAATCATAAATCTATTTACTTTTATTTTGACGTAAATTAAGGCTAAGGGTTCAGTTTATGGTTCTCGAATTTTAAAATACAAAATGCTCGGTGAAGTAACTATGCAATTAATTGCTTGGATTAGCATGGTTTATCTTGGTTTAACTTTCGGCCTATCTTTCTCAATTGTGAAAATTATCCTTATGGAGATTGACAGCCCTATTGTCATACTTTTTTGGCAGTCTTGCTTTTCCAGTTTTTTACTGTTTGCTTCCTGTTTCTTTTCTCTAAATAGTTTAAGAGATATTGTTAATAACCTTGGTGTAATGATTTTGCTGGCATGCTTTGGAGTTATAATTCCAAACTTTATTCTTTATTTGTCAGCTGCTCATCTTAGCGCAGGTACCATATCAATACTTTTAGCTTTAATACCATTTTGCGCTTACATAATCGCCTTAATACTCGGAATAGAGCGAATAGATTTGCTGAGATTATTTGGAGTTGTTCTGGGTTTTATTGCAATCGCATTTCTGGTTTTCCCCGGATATACTAGCAATAATACTTACGTAAATTTTTGGATTATCATTGGTCTACTAGTTCCAATCTTTATCGGTGCAGTAAATATATCTTTGGCAAGTGAAAGTTTAAAAAGTCTAAAGTCCTTGCATATTGCGTTAGGAATGAATGTGCTATCGGCTATGCTTCTTAGTCTAATGCTTCCAAGTAATGTAAATTACTGGTTTTCTTTAAATTCGAGCAAGCTTTTTATCTTAATCTTCCTATTAAGTTTCATTGGTTCGATTGGCTTTATAATATTTATTAAACTAGTGAAAAACTATGGCCCTGTTTTTGCGAGCCAAGTAAATTACCTTGTTACACTTTTCGGTATAATGTGGGGATACATAATATTTTCGGAAGTTCATTCGATAAGATTTTGGGTTTCTCTACTACTACTTATTTTTGGTTTATTTTTAGTCCGACCAATTAAAAATAATGAGCATATATCTACTGATTAGCAACTTCGATGCTAGTAGTGGTTGTGCTTAACATAAGGCGCCCAGAAAACATCCGGGCGCCTTTGAAAAGTTGTAAGTTCAAACTTAATCGCAGACCCACTGCATAGTGTGAAAATTAAACTCAAAGCTTTGCATGGGAACCCAAGTAAAACCCTGTAAGCATTTGTGAAATGCTTGTTGGCTTTGTTGAGTTAAAACAAAAACATCAGATTGATCTTCAACAAGTTTGCGCTGCAACGCTTTATAAATTTCGTTTTGACGGTCAACATCCGATGTTGTGCGTGCTTCATCAATCATTGCGTCTACTTCATCATTTAAAAGCCATTCCATGGATGCCCAGGTTCCTTTAGCACGACTATGATATTGGGTGAAAAAGAATGTATCTGGCGACGGATATGTGGCTCCGTAGAACACCTGGTTTATTGCTGGTGTTGTATTTACATCTCCGGCAAGCTCAGTCATCCTATTCCATGGTTCAGGTTTAAGTATTGTGTTAAAACCAATTGTATCAAGAACCGATTTCAAAAGAAGACCAATTTCTTCTTCAAACGCCAAACCTGCAACATACATAACTTCAATGTCGATTGGGCCTTTACCGGCGTAAGATGATGAATCTACTAACTCTTTCGCTTTCACCAGATCAAAACTTGGTGGCTGAATATCATCTGGATAAGCATCTGCAAAAATTGGCGGCATTGGACCAGTGAGAGGTGCTCCTGGTAAGATAACATCTCTAATGGTTTCGTAGTCGGTCGCATATGCTATTGCCTTGCGGATATTCACATCATCTGTTGGCGCAACAGAGTTGTTCAGCTTCAAATAAAAGTTTGTCGCAGTTGAATACTTTTCAATTCGATAATCGCTTAAAGCGCCAATGCTGTCATATGTCTCCTGAGCCTGAGCATCTGATGACATAGATAATTCTCCGGATGCTGCCAGAGCTTTTACTGTCGCTTCTTCATTTGTGACTACAAACCTTACCTCATCAATTCCAGTGTCACTCCATCCAAGATGATAGCCTTCATACGCTTTTATGGTCATACCAGCACCACGTTCCCAGCTGTCTAAATAGAATGCACCAGCTCCGATTGAATTATTTGCAATATAATCCTGTGCCCATGGGTCACCGTCCCCTGCATTTTCTTTAGCAAGGTCTGAATTCACGACAAATAGAATTGGAGTGGTGGTTAAGAAAGGTGCATAAGTTTTTTCTAGTTTGAACTGAACTGTACTACTATCAATTTCGGTAACAGATCCTTCACTCAAAACCCCTTCAAATAAATAAGATGGGCCTTCGTTTATTGCTAACAATCGGTTTACAGACCAAACTACATCTTTAGCTTCAATCAGTGAACCGTCCTGAAATGTTGCTCCTTTCTTTAATTTAAATGTCCATGTTAAACCATCTGCAGAAGTTGACCAGCTTTCAGATAGCAGTGGCTGAATAGCACCAGAGCCGTCTAATGTCGTAAGCGCCTCATATAAGTTAACGCCCGCCATGTATTCCGTGTAATCATTTATCTTTGCCGGATCAATTGTTCCAAAGATTTGTACAGTATTTACCGTGACTACGTTATTTGCTGAGGCTATCCCAGTCCCCAACATAATTGCTACTGCGCTTGATGCCGCAAGCGCCATTGACTTTATATGTTTCATTACATTTCCTTTCCTCTAGTTAACTAGTTAGTTGGTAGATTTCTTCGATCGGTTTGTAATCTGCCTCATATCCAAAGTATTTTGGGCCGACGAGTTCCAGCCCATGTTTTGATCTCCATTTGGGGTCACAAGGTAATCCAAACACTATTACTCGATACCCATAGCCCATAGTTTCTGTGGTAATAGGTTCCCCAGTTTCCAAATCTAACAAACAGATTAAGTCGGGGGTCATGGCGAGAGGTTTACCCTTATTATCCTCAGCAAGAAGAAATTCATTTTGGAAATTCAATTTCATGCTGCGACCTTGGTAGGCCTCTAATCCCTGAATAATTGCCTGTCCACGTGCAAATCCACCTTCTGTACGTCGTTCAACATCTGTTATTCGACCTTCAAATAATCTTACTCCACTAAGTTCTGAAGCTAATTTGTCGGCAGGATTGCGGTTGGCTTTCTGTTCATAAGAAATTATCTTCCCTATATTTGAAATCAAAGACAGTGAACCTCGGAGAATTGATTTCTTAGCTTCTGCCCCTGTCATAGGGTAAAGTGCTATAAGACCTGCACCACCCATTTCGACGGTTATAACCCGTGCAAATTTTTCAGTTGAAAGATTATCGACAGTGTTAAGAACTAGTGCATTGCCTTTCTCATCGGCCATAGCCATAGGGCAAGCATGTATGTCAAACATCGTCATAGAAACCATTTGCAATTCTGGAAAGGCCCTACCCATGCCGTCTCCGTCTACAATTGGCAAACCTGCTGTGGCAGCTACAGCGATTGGTATGGTAGAATTTAGGCCTCCTGCTTCAATGCAAAATATAGCATCCGCTTCTCGACCTAGAACGGCTTCAAGAGATCTTAATGCATTAATAGCTTCATCACCTCGAGGTAATTTTTCTAACATTACAGTTGGAGCGCCCATCATACATACGGGGATTACAAGCGCATCGTCAGACAGAGACTCAACATCTATAACCTCTACTGGACCATGATTATCAATCGCCTGTTCGGCCATCAGTCTTCCAATGTATGGATCGCCACCCCCACCAGTGCCTAGAAATGCTCCACCCAAGGCTATGTGAGTCATATCTGAGCGATTTATGGACTTGATAGATCTCATTATTTATCCTCCATAGGGTTAAAGGTGATATCAGAGTACCCAAACGCAGCTGGTCCAACTACCTTTAGCGCCTCGGGAGAGCGCATTAAGGGGTGCGCCGGCAGACCTAATACGGCAACCCTTTGACCATATCTAAGCATTTCAGTAGTAATCGGTAAGCCAGTGTCGCTATCCAAAACAACGATTAGGTCTGGTGTGCAAACTTCAACTTGCCCATTATGCCAAAAAACCAGAAACTCATTCTGCAGATCAATCCGTCCTGTTTCTCCATTGAATTTTCCAAAACCATCTAAATTGATATGGCCAACCGCAAAGCCACCTTTTAAATGCCTCTGCAGATCGGTTATTTTAGCTGTCATCAATAATTTTCCTCTTTCTTGATTAATGACAGTTTGAACTGGGTCTGCATTAGTTGCATGTGCATTTAAAACAGCGCGACCTAGGTTTAACGCCTGTGTAATTGTATTCGGAATGGCAGCCCGTTTTACAAAATCACCTCGCATTGGTTGGGTAGCTAACCCAGCAGCAGCACCCATTGTAACGACTACAGATCTCGCTATTTTCTCCAACCAAATATCGTTTGGAGTTTCTCGAATAACAACTATGTTTCCTTTCTCATCTGCCATAGCGCCTGGAGCTTCTCTATGGCCATAAATGGACCAAGTACACATTTGCATTTCAGGGAACGCGCGCCCCATACCATCACCATCGACGACAGGGAGACCCGCCTGCGCGGCGGTGAGCATTGGCTCCATTGAATTAGCCCCTCCTATCTCTGCCGAGATTAAAGCATCAACTTTAATGTCAAGTTCCTTTTCGAGCGCATGAAGAGCACGTAGGCACTCTTGCCCTTCTTCAATTTTTTCAACCCCAACAACTGGCGCCCCTATGCCACCTAACGAAACGACAAAGGCATCATCACGCAATTCTGAAAGAGGGATTACAGGGATTTTGCGTCCTTTTTTTAGTTCTTCACGGCACCGCAGTTTTCCGATATACGGGTTGCCGCCTCCACCAGTACCAAGGATTGCCGCGCCAATTTCTATGGCGTCTAAATCTTCATCAAGGACTTCTCTCAGCACATTAGCCATTCATGTCACCGACCACTTTCAGACGAATTCGAGTTGCGTTTCCTGGTAAGTAAGCCAATGGAACATCTTCTTGGTCTAGTAATTCTATGCTATCTGGTTTGGCTCCTGCAGCTACGGCTTTTTGGATTGCCTCTTCTTTGGCTTCACCTAAGGCCTCTTCTCGTGACTTTCCATCCAGCGAAAAAATCCGATCTACTTCACCGGAAATTTGACCAATAGCGGCGCCAACTGCATTTGCAACAGAGAAATGTTCAGGGCGTATTACTGGCAAATCACTAATTTCATCAGGAACTAGAATAGATCCACCACCAACGGCAAGCACAGGGATTACTTCTGGCGAAACACGCATTCTTTCGACAGCATTGGTCAACATTTCGTTGATCCGTTTTTTAACTGCCTCCAAGTATTCTTTATCTAAGTTTTTAACTGAATCTGAGTTCCCAAATTCTGCCAAACCTAGTGCGACAGCTATATCAGACGTTGTTGTAGTGTTGCCTCCAAAAATTAAGGAGTCTACTGTGAGTTTGTAACCAACCGATTGTGGGCCTACCTTTAAACCATCGCCTTGTCCTGAAACAATCGTGCCGCCCCCTAGGCCAATCGCAAAAACATCAGGCATACGAAAGTTTGTGCGAACTCCACCAACATCAACTGTGGTACTAGCTGGCCGTGGAAATCCTTTAACCAAAGCGCCAACATCTGTCGTGGTTCCACCAACATCTACAACAATTGCATCAGATTTTCCGGATAAAAACGCAGCACCTCTCATTGAATTAGTGGGACCAGAAGCAAAAGTTAACACAGGGTATGATTGAACAAATTCACGGCTCATAAGGGTTCCGTCATTTTGCGTAATATAAAATGGGCAATCCAAGCCTACCTTTTCGAGAGCTTTTCCAAAGGCATCAACTGTTCGTTCTGATAGGGCACGTAGTGAAGCATTCATAATTGCAGCATTTTCACGCTCCAATATCCCAAGACGGCCAATTTCACTAGATAGGGTGAAATTTGCATTAGGTAGCTTTGCAGCCATGGCTTCCATAGCTTTGCGTTCCATTTCGTCGCTAACAGGGGAAAACACCGAAGTGATCGCTATGGTATCAATACCCTTTGCATCAATTTCAGAAGCTATAGCCTCTAGCTCAGACATATCCAGGGCAGAAATTTCCCGTCCATCGAATTCGTAACCACCTTTTGCCATCCAGTAATGATTGCCGACGGTATCTCTAATATCAGCGGGCCAATCAACCATTGGGGGTAAACATTGGGCTGCTGGTAGACAAAGCCTGACCGCTGCTGTTTGAGAAAGATGCTTACGTTCAACCACTGCATTGGTAAAGTGGGTGGTTCCAATCATTACCGCATTAACGTTGGTTTTGTCTGCATTGGCCTCCGAAAGAGCTCCTTGGACAGCGTTTACTACACCTGTCATGACATCCTCGGTCGTTGGTGACTTTATCCCAGAAAGGATTTTACCGCCCTGCATAATTACTGCGTCAGTATTTGTGCCACCAACATCGACTCCAATTCTGTACATTTTAGACCTCCATTACAGTAGAGCTAGCAAGGACTTCATCCCGCTCTTTTTTATTTAATTTTGGTTTTTGATTTTCTTCTTCTTGCGAAATCACTGGAATTGCTGACAAGAGCGCTCTCGTGTACGCATGGGAAGGATGCTCGAAGATTTTGGTTACACTTCCAGTTTCAACTATATTTCCGCGAAACATTATAGCCACTCGATTACAAAAGTTGCGCATAAGGCTAAGATCGTGGCTAATAAAAATATAAGTTAAATCAAATTCTTTTCGTAACCGATTCAAAAGATCAATGACCGTGGATTGGACCAAAACGTCAAGCGCAGACGTGGGTTCATCCAAAACTAGTATTTTTGGGTTCACCGATAAAGCTCGGGCTATTGCAACTCTTTGTTTTTGCCCACCAGATAGCTCATGAGGATACATACCAGCATAATTTTGAGGAAGATCAACTAACTCTAGTAATTCATAAATGCGGTTTTTAATTTGTGAACTTTCATAACCACTAAACTTTAATGGAACAGATAGTTGCTCAGCAACAGTCCGGCGGGGATTTAATGAGGAGCCTGGATTTTGATATACTATTTGGATTAATTTGCGAAACTCACTTGTTCCTTTGAACTCGTTGATTGAGCGGCCAAATAATTTTATTTCTCCGTTATTGGGTTCAGTTAAACCCAAAATCATTTTGGCAACAGTGGTTTTGCCGGAGCCACTTTCTCCTGCTATTCCGTAAATATCCCCCTGATTAATAGTCAGCGACACATCATTCGCGGCGCGAAATACATCGATTTTGTTATTAAAAAACCCACTCCTAGTTGTGAAATCTTTATTAATAGTTTTCACTTCAATTGCTGGAGTGGTTCCTTTGTAATCAATAGTTTTGACTTTATCGCCATAAAGAGGCGGTACCGCCCCCATCAATTTTTTCGTATATTCATGCTTTGGGGCTTGGAAAATCGCATCACGGCTTCCAGTTTCTACTATTTTTCCATGCTCCATTACGTACACACGGTCTGCCATTTTCCGAACAACGCCCAGATTATGTGTGATAAGCAGTAGTGATAGCCCTTCTTCGGCGACCAAATTGTTTAGTAGTGTTAGTATTTCATCTTGAGTTGTTACGTCGAGTGCTGTGCCTGGCTCGTCAGCAATCAGCAGTTTTGGTTTGTTTAACAATGCCATTCCGATTAATACGCGCTGACGCATGCCTCCCGATAACATCATTGGATAACTCTCTAGTATTCTTTCACCATCCTGTAATCTGACTTTTTGCAAGGTTTCGATTAAATGCGCCTCTCTTTCTTTTGCTGATCTTTTGATCCCCATTCGAATATCCGAGTATCGAACTATATCGTCCATTTGCCGTTTTATTGTTAAAACTGGATTGAAAGATAACATTGGGTCCTGAAGCACGATTGAGATCCCAGTTCCTTTCAGACGGTTTCGTTCCTGCTTGTTCAGATCGAGCAGAGAAGAGCCTTCATAAAAAATTGACCCGTTTTCAACATTACCTGGTGGCATTGGGAGGGTTCCGATAACAGATCTCATAGTAACTGTTTTTCCTGACCCGGATTGTCCAATAAGAGAAACACGCTCTCCTTCATCAACATACAAATTAACTTTATGAAGCACGGGTCTATTTTGACCATAAGTGTTAAAACCGATGCTGAGATCCTTGATATCAAGAAGGTGATTCATAATTCTACATCCAACATATCGCGAAGTCCGTCACCTAGGAGATTAAAGCCTAAAATCGCATAGAGTATAGCGAGGCCTGGCATTACAGCTTGCCACCACATTTCAGGCATATATTCAGAACCGGTAGCGACCATTGTTCCAAGATCTGGTGTAGGCGGCTGTACGCCTAAACCTAGAAAGGATAGCGCTGCGCCAAAAAGTATTACAAACCCTGCGTCTAAAGAAATTTTAACAGCTACTGCTGAAAAACAATTTGGTAATAATTCTTTGAACAAAATATGACGATGGCTAGCTCCAGCAACTAATGCTGCCTCAACATAGTCTTCATTCATTTGGCTTTTGACTATTCGATATATTAAGCGAGTGTGCCAAGTCCACCAGAGCATCGTTATTGCTACCATAGCGTTTATTAGATTGGGCGATAGAACTGCCGTAATGGCCAGAGCCATTGCCAATGGGGGTAGAGCAAGCATAACATCAGTGAAACGCATTATAATCGTCTCAATCCAACCTCCAAAATAGCCAGCAATAAGGCCAAGAATTACGCCAAAGGGTACAGCTACTCCCAAAACACCAATAACTAGACCTAGAGATACTCGATAGCCATAAATTACCCGACTCAAAATATCCCTGCCAACATTGTCTGTTCCCATTGGGTTTTGCCAACTAGGTGGAGAATGTCTATTTCTAAAGTCAACAAATGATCCAGCGCTTTCTGGTGAAGGGGCTAAGTAGGGAGCAAAAATTGCAGCAATAGCAACGCTGATTACAATAAATCCGCCTATCAGAGCTAACGGATTACTTCGAAAACGATAAAATGCCATTTGACGAGACGACAAGTCGCGCAATTGTGGGTTATCGGCTTGAAGATTATTCATGAACCTCTTCCCGCTTTCAATCTGTGCCTTGGGTCTAAAAGTCCTAAAATTATGTCTATGGTCAAATTGGCTACAACAAAAAATACTCCTGAAATTAAAACCACCCCAATCACTGCATTTAAATCTTTTTGGAGGATGGTTCTTACTCCATAGCTAGCAATCCCGGGCCATGAGAACACGAACTCAACGATAAAAGCATTTCCAATAAGAGATGCAAACTCCAGCCCAAGTATGGTAAGTGGGGCTACGGAGGCCACCCTCAGCATATATCTGAATGTTACAACTTTTTCTGGGATACCATATGCACGTGTTGCCTCTACAAAATCTCTACTAGACACCTCGATCATCGCTGTTCGAGTTATTCGCATAACTTGTCCTATTCCGGCCGCGGATAGAGCTATTGCAGGCAAGAACAGATGCCGGATAGCATCTAAAACAACATCAAACCTTCCTGCTAATGTTCCATCAATTAGTAAAAGACCTGTAAAGTTAGCTTCAAAATCTATCCCACCATCGAGTCTGCCCGTTACTGGTAGAAAACCTAAATAATGGGCCGCCACTAATTGTAGAATTATGGCTAAAACGAAACCAGGTGTTACAACGCCAATCAATGAAATCACTCGAAGTAAATTATCGATCCAAGTGTTCCTGTAAATTGCGGCCATTACACCAAGAGGAATAGAGATAAATATTTGTAAAATTATCGTTACGAGAACTAGTTCAAAAGTTGCGGGTAAAGCCCCTCGGATATCATCCATTACTGGGCGAGAAGTAAGTAAAGATTTACCTAGATCGCCTTGTACTAATCCGGAAAGGTATGACCACAGTTGAACTGGGAATGAAGCATTCAAACCCATTTCTTCCCGCAATTCTTCGACTTGAGTTGCTGTAGCTAGTGGGCCTAACGCAATGCGTGCAGGGTCGCCTGGAACGATACGAGCAATTATGAAAATTAATATTGATAGCCCAAAGAGAACCAACAAAAGTGTTAAAGCTCTGCGCAGTAGGTACGACAGCATATCAATAACCCCCTTAGGGATACGATTGGTCAGAAAAGAAAATTAGTGGAGTCAAAAAAAGTCTAATTTTTATAAAAAAAGTCTAAATATCTTTATAATTTTTGTTTTCATTAATAAAATCAATTAGTTCAGATCTTTTTGATACTTTTGCTATTTTGTACATTTTAGTTAGATGATATTTAACTGTTGCTTCTTTTATGCCCAATTGCCTCGCAATTTGCTTATTTGTAGAGCCTGCCTGAAGCGCAGCAGACACCATAAATTGTTTCCTATTGAAACCAATTTTTCTGAGGAATTCAGGGATAGCATAACTTTTACTAACGGCTTTCATGATTTTATTGACAAAGCGAAGCATAATTGGATTTCTTTTAATAGATGAGATAGATGCAACTTGGCCACTAATCCCTAAAAATGTATCGCGGTTTTCTAAAAATGGAGCGATTTGATTTTCTTTTAAAGCATTTCGAAATGCCCGCTCCAGGGCATCACGGCGTTTTTTTCCACTTTCTGAGTGTGCAATTTGTAGTTCATCTATTATTTCACCCCTGGGAGAAAAATACTTTAGATCATTTTTTTCATTCAAAATTATATGTTGGTCTGAAAATAAAATTCTCCCAATTGCGCTGTTAATGTTGGAGTAAGTTAAGGAATTTATATAAAGTTCGGCTTCATTGGTATTCCATTCTAATCTCCAAATCATGCTTGATAGAATATCAATGGTCGATGCTCTTTCGGCGTGTCTGCGAACGTAATCAGCCTGAAATATTTCTAACTCTTCTTGAGCTGCCTGGAAGCCTTTTGTAAAATATGAGCTCAGTACTGAAATCCTCGTTAATTGTAGGAAAAGTTCGGACCAGCTGTCGCCTTTTAGAAGGCTTTCACGCAATCTAGCTGAATTTTCTCTGACTTTTTCGAATTCTCCCCGTTCATACAAAATGGCTAGCTCAATAATTTCTATAACCTCAACCTCATTTCCGTATGATAAACCAGAATTAGTAAGACATCTTTTTGCCGTTGATAAACCTCGCATGGCTCTTATTAGTCGACCTTCAATTACATCTAAGTCAGCCAGATGAATGTGAATGAAATGCTCAAGGTAGCTATGCCCTTCTTCTCTGAAACAAGAAATTGCTTGCTGGCCTGCGTTTTTGGCATCTTCGAGATTACCAATTCGAACAAACATAGCCATCATTACGTTGTAATAGAGCCCAATCAATAAAGTATCCTGCAGTGGTAACTTTCTCTCTAAACGGCGCCAAACAGTTATTTGATTCTCATTAATTTTTTCACCTAAATGAAGCGCTACCATCAACTCTAAGAATTCAAATTGATAAGTCTTTTGAATTTTTAGGTTTCGAGCTCGAAGATATGATTTTGCCCGTGCTGCTTGACCTTGTTTAACCAAGTGAAGAACAAGACCACCTAAAACTGTTTCATCATAACGCCAGGTTTCTGGTGGTATCGAAGTTAAAATTTCACTTAATTTTTCATATCCATTTCGGAAAGGATATAATATTCCCCCACCATTTTTTAGTTCATCAAGCGCAAGTTGAGTTTTAATATCAAGCATAAATGAAACTTAACAAAATTATTTAAGATGTCATTTCTAAATATCGCACACCCGATTGACAAAAAGGCTCTGTCAGAATAAACCACCTTGCCCGATAGGGTAATGGGTATTAGCGTCTGGGCAGTGCCTAAACCATTATCCTTACGCTATTTTAAAACTAGCCCTGAGATTATCCAACTTGCCGTTATGCTGTAGGTGAGGTTTCCACTCTCGATGAGGAATATGGAAGAGCTGCTACACGAACGAGGAGTGAACGTAAGCTATGCATCCGTAAGGTATTGGTGGCACAGGTTTGGCTCTCAATTTGCAAGCCAGATCAAAAGCACAGACTGCCTCACCCCGTGTCATTGCGGCCTCGCAAGTAACTCATCGTCAAGCGGATTATCACCCTCAATATCCTTCGCATAGGCAGTGCGCTTGGCAACATCTCTTGCCTCACCTCGCGCGCGCGCATGTAGACTTAAACTGCGCCGTAAAGACAGCAAGTCACCCGTCAAACTTTTCACCACTCGTTGCCTTGGGTTTTCCACAGTCGTGCCATTCTGGCGTGTCGTGATGTAACCCTCTTTGCGCAACTCTTGTTGCTCCCGATTGATGTCATTCATCGTGCGCGCAATCATCGCTGCAATCTCAAGCTGGTGTGCCGTCCAATCTGACCGCGCAAACTCCTCAATCACATTCGCAAAGAATGGTTTGTCTGTGTCAGTCAGCGGCACATTCGAGGGTGCATGGATTTCCTTAGCTGCCGCAGCCATTACCTTAACCGCTGCCGCTTTGCCGTCTATTCTCTCTTTTCTTTTCGCCATTTTTCCAACCAAAAAACTGTATTAGCACAAAATGTAAGGTACGCGCGCCGGTCTGCTTCTTATCGAGTTAGCCATTAAACCACCCCCTGCACCTGTTTTGAGTTCACCGTCTTATCTATGCAAAATTAATTTTTCGTATCTACTTCGACAATAAATCAAATCATCACTGGCTTAATGCCAGCAAAAGCCGACCTCTTAAGAATACTCAAACAGACAATTTCAACATTAGAATTTACTTACTAGACGTTGATATTAATATCATTTTTTTATTTAACTGTCATCAATTATTAAGCTCCAAACCGTTATTCAAATGCATATGTTTCAAAAAAACATTAAGCTTTCCTATTTCGTCTTCGGTATCCAACGATGCCATCCAAACAAACCGCCATACCCAACATACCCACCATACCCGCCACCAACTGCCACCATAATGGTGGTTGATGTTGCTTGTGGCAGGTGTGGCAGGTTTTCTGGGGCATCATCGCACATAGCGTTCTATCTGTGCCTTGAGGTCGTGCAGATCGTAGAATGACCCTTCACTTACCCTAAACCAACTCACGCCAGCTTCGA
>Ga0255760_10003967_pt1 | contig 13094 bp, 11 predicted proteins | sample 071ome_25_FD_179960 | JGI IMG/M metagenome (GOLD analysis project Ga0255760, IMG submission 179960) | Coastal salt marsh microbial communities from the Groves Creek Marsh, Skidaway Island, Georgia - 071410BT metaG (version 2) | ecosystem: Environmental > Aquatic > Marine > Intertidal zone >... | reverse complement strand
ACTTTCTATGGTATGTTTCCGATTGACTTGTCTTCAACGACTGTTAAGTATGAAACATCTGAAGTATTAAAAGCAACGGCAACCTTTAGTTTCGACAGATATATTGCTGGTAAGTTTGATAGTTACTCTATTCGTAGAGGTGTTGATAATAATAAAGTAAATGGCATAATCCAGAATTTGGCAGTAAACACAGATGTTCCAATTCCCGATCCAAGAATTCCTGGAACTGTTATCTTACCAGCAAGTGATCCTCTCAATTCAACTTTCACCACAACAGCATAAATATCATTATCTGAAATCTTTGGGTCGTTATGCCTTTACCAAAAATCTCTACGCCAACATATGAGTTGGAATTACCTTCGACTGGAAAGAAAATTAAGTATAGACCCTTTCTAGTCAAAGAAGAAAAAATCCTCATCATCGCTATGGAAAGTGAAGATGAGAAGCAGATTACAAATGCAATCAAAGAAGTTATCTCCAGTTGTATTATCACTCGCGGAGTCAAGGTAGACCAACTCTCTACCTTTGACATTGAGTATCTCTTCCTCAACATCAGAGGTAAGTCTGTTGGTGAAGAAGTTGAAGTAATGGTAACCTGCCCCGATGACGGTGAAACACAAGTTCCCACTGTTATCAATCTTGATGATATCCAGATTCAAAAAGGTAAGAATCATAGTAGAGATATTAAACTAGATGATAACCTAGTTCTTCGTATGAAGTATCCTTCACTTGAGGAGTTCATTAAAAACAACTTCAGTGGAGAAGAGGTAACGGTCGATAACACTTTTGATTTAATTGCGTCTTGTGTAGAGCAAGTGTATTCTGAAGAAGAATCTTGGTCTGCTGCTGATTGCACAAAAAAAGAGTTGACACAGTTTTTGGAACAGTTAAGTTCAAAACAATTCAAAGAGATTGAAACTTTCTTTGAGACAATGCCTAAGTTATCTCACACAGTCACAGTGACAAATCCAAAGACTGGTGTTGAAAGTGATATTGTTTTGGAGGGATTGACTGCTTTTTTCGGGTGAGTATGGCTCATGAGGATCTTGAGTCATACTTTAAGGTTAATTTTGCCTTGATGCAGCATCATAAATATTCATTGACAGAGTTAGAGAATATGATACCTTGGGAAAGAGAAGTCTATCTTACTCTTCTCCAACAGTATATTGAAGAGGAAAATCTAAAGCAAAGGCAATCTGAACTAAATGGCTGAGCCAATAGTTGGTGTTAATCGAAGTAGAATAACAGCATACAGTTTTCTTGGTAAGTCTGCACAGCAGCAAAGAGAAGACTCAGACACTTCTGCTGCTCTTAGACAAAACCAACTCGCTTTATTAAATGTAAATAATTCTCTTAATAGAATCACAGAGCAAGTTGCAGTTCTTTCTGCTTCATTGCAAGGTATTGGTAATCAGATTAGAGAGACATCTACTCTAGAGACTTTAAAGGAACAACAGAAGGCAAGACAGGAGCAGATATTAGCAGAGCGTCAGATTAGAGAGGGTAAAGAGAGTCAGGTAGAATCAAAGATACAGGCAGCATTAGTTGCTCCAATTCAAAAGGTCGGAGCAAAAGCACAAGGAACTCTGGCAAATCTTGGTAGATTCTTTAATATTCTACTTGGTGGATTCCTTCTTAATAGAATACTTAAATCAACTGGAGAATTAACAGAAAAAGGACAATTCAGTCTTAAAAATCTTTTTGACAAGATTGTAAAAGACCTCGCTATTGTTGGTGGAATTTTTATTGGTATTAATGGTGGATTCTCCACAGCACTCGGAACCTTGACAAGACTTGGCAGTCTGTTAGGTAAGATAGCAGTTAAAAACTTCTTAATGAGACCTTTTAAACTTATTATGGGTCTTGCTGGTGGATTGCTGACAGCGATTGGTGCAGGAATTGCTGCACTTCCTGGAGCTGCTGCAGCAGTAGTAACGCCATCGACAGCGGCGGCAGCAGCAGCAACACCAACAGTAGTATCTGGTGCAGCTGCAGCAGCAAATGCTGGAGCAAATGCAACGAGGGCAGGAGCACCAACAGCAGGACCTAGCAGATCTGGTCCAATGATTAGAGGAAGAGTTGCGGGACCACTTGCTGCTATTCTCAACTTCTTTACAGGAGGATCTGCAGGAGAGTCTTTAACTGCTGGTGGTCTGGCACTATTGCCTTCATTGTTGAGATTGGGTGGATTGCCTGGACTACTTGCATCTGTTGGGTTACCATTCCTTGCCCCACAAGCATATAATCTTATACAACCAACAGTTGAGAAATTTATACCTCAACTAGGAATGACTAGGGACACTTTATTCCAAAGTCTCACACAAAGTGCAAAAAATAATACTCCCAATGTTTCTGTTGTAAATGTTGATGGTGGAACAAAAGGTCAACAGCAAGATATTCCTGCTGCTGTTGGTGAGGCAACATATTTGCCGCCAGTGGCAAGTTCCAATCCAGATAATTTCTACTTAATGTATTCGCAAATACAATACAACGTGGTAGGATAATATGGCAAACTCTTCACTAGCACTAGGATCATCTTTAAATTTAAAGAGAATTAATAAGTCTGTAAATTCTCTTAGTGAAAGTGTAAGAAGAGCACAATCTTCTTCTGCAAATATATCGAAGTCTTTAATAGATAGCAATCGAAATAAAAGAAAGTCATTATCACTATCTTCAACTTTATTCCGCAGGAGGAGAGAAGCAAATCTCAGGAGAGAGCGAGAAGATATAATTGAGGCGGGCAGTGTTGTTGGTGCAATCAGAAGAACTGGAAAAGTTGTTATGAGCAGCACTAAAGGATTCTTAGGAAGAATCCTTGATTATCTTGGAACTGTTTTAATTGGTTGGGCAGTAACAAATCTCCCAGCAATCATAAGTATGGCTCAAGATTTGATTGGGAGAATGCAAAAATATTTTGGAATTCTTCAAGATTTTGTCAATGGAATGTTTACAAATATAACCGGATTTATTGAGCGTATCGGTGAAACAATTGGGAGTATAGATGTATTTCAATTTGGAACCGTTAAGGATTTATTTGACAATGCTGTTGATAAAATGAAAAATGCTTTTATCAGTATTGAAAACGGAGTAGCAAAGATTATCAATAGAATAGCAAAAATTGATACCATAAAAGATTTGGTTGATTACCTTAATAAATTTGAAGGATTTACCTTTGATATTGATAAATTTAATATACCAGGATTGCCAAAGATATTTGGGGATAGGGATGGAAAAGATACTGCAGAAGATTCTAAGGAAGAAACAAGAGCAGGAAGTGGTGGTACAAAGTATCCAAAACTTGCCGCTTTGATTTCTAGTGGTGAGGGTGGATTAAACTCTGTCAATAAAGGAAATGCTGGTGATACTCCTGGTGGAGCGAAATCTATTTTTGGAAAGAATCTGACAGAAATGACTGTCGGTGAAATATTGCAAGCGCAGAGTCAAAAAAGAGTTTTTGCCGTTGGAATGTATCAATTTATCCCTGATACTTTAAGGGGAGCAGTAAATTACACCAAGATTCCTCTCGACACTCTATTTGATGCAAGAACTCAAAATAAACTATTTGATTATCTAATAGATGTAAAAAGACCAGAAATTGGTGCGTATATAAATGGAAGATCTAACGATAGAAGAACTGCTTTACAGCAGTTGGCAAGAGAGTTTGCTGCTGTAGGATTAGAATATGCTGAAGCAGGAAGAGTAAGAGGTCAATCTAGATATGCTGGAATAGGTCAAAATGCTGCAAGTATTTCTCCAGTTAAAGCTGGATCCACTCTTGATAGTATGAGATCATCAAGACAATCTAATAGAGCCCAGACAACAGGTAGTGCTAGTGATCCTCAAACAATAACATATCCAGATGGGACAACACAGACATATAAACCTGGAGAAACTTTAATTAATAGTTTACCAACAAAACCATTCTCTGAAAATATTGCTATGGCACCACAAACTGGTAGAGATATTCTCATTATTAATAGATCAATAACAGAGATACAACAGGCAGCAAGAGCACCACAACAACAGCAAGGAACTTTTGAGGCACCTATTGCTATGGTAAATAATACATGGGATAAAATGCAATTTACAGCACTAACATAAATGTCAGCAAGAGACTCTGCCGAATATCAAGAGATTATTATAGAATCTAATGATGGATCTAAAACAGTAGATCTAAGGTTAGGTGTTGTTGCATTTAGATATTATGAAGATTTGTTTTCACCAACAATCACTGCAAAGATGATTGTAGTTAACACTGGTGGAACAGTTCCTGGTAAAGATGATAAATTTGAGTCAATCTATAGTGGTCTTCCTATCAGAGGTGGCGAGAGACTATCAATAAAAGTAAAACCAAACGGAGATAATCCTCTACTAGATTTTGCTTCTAAAGCAGAAGATTATTTTTATGTCTCTAGTGTAAATAATATCATTCGTGAAGGGCAGAGAGAATTATTTGCACTAGATTTAGTTTCTAGAGAAGCAATTACAAACGAAACAACCCGAGTTCATCAAAAGTTTCCAAGAGATTTGAGAATCAGCGACTCTGTAACTAAAATTGGAAAAGACTATTTGAAGACTGATATTGAAGTTGATGAGACTCAAAATCAGTATGGTTTTTATGGTAACTTGAAGAGACCATTTAATCTTTTGGTTTGGTTAGCATCAAAAGCAGTTCCCACAGATGGTCTTGCAGGATTCTTCTTCTATCAGACAAAGAGTGGTTTTAAGTTTAAGTCGATTGATAAACTAATTTCTGATGGTGTCAGTAATTCCAAACCAATCACTTACACTTACTATGAAGCACCAAAGAATCCACTAGAAAACGATGACTTCAAGATACTTAACTATTCTATTGAGAGAAACAATGACCTTCTGAAGAAACTAAGACTTGGCACATATTCTAGTTTCTTTGCAGAGTTCAATCCCGCTACAGGTGAATTTACTCTTCCCCAAAATGGTAAGTTTAGTCTTAATGACTATACAAACAAAACAAAAAATCTTGGTTCAGATCCAGAGATTCCGAGAGTTGTAAATGATTCTGGAATCACTCTTGCAGACATGCCAAGTAGAATCGTTGCTTCAGTTGCCAGTGTTGGCACTATTGACTCTGGTGCTTCAGTAACACCCAATGGTTCCGGTCTTTTGTATCAGAGACAGGCACTTATGAGATACAATCTACTGTTTATGCAACAGTTATCCATGACAGTTCCTGTCAACACCAATCTTGAAGTTGGTGATGTAATTAAGTGCAATTTTCCAAGAATTTCTGCCACAAAAGAATATGACCGTGAACAAAGTGGTCTATATATGATTAAGGAACTGTGTCATAGTTTTGACGGAACTCAATCCCTCACTTCTATGAAGTTGATAAGAGATACCTACGGAGAATTTGGCAACGCCTAAGATATGGAAGATTTTCTAATAAAAAATAATTTTATTGGTAGAGACGGCTTTGTCTGGTGGATAGGTCAGATCAGTAGTGAAGAATCTTGGAGTGTAAACTCACAAGCTAATGGATGGGGATATAGGTATAAAGTTCGTATTATGGGTTATCACCCATATAGTACAGCACAACTAAAAGACGAGGATTTGCCTTGGGCACTGGTAATGTTACCACCAGGAACTGGAACTGGTGGTGGTATGATTTCTTCCGCTGTCAAGTTTACTCAGGGTGATGTTGTAGTTGGTTTCTTCCTTGATGGTGATGACGGGCAAGTTCCTGTAATTATGGGTGCCTTTGGTCGCTCCACATATAGAGCTCCAGATGGTAAAGTGCTACCATTTGGAGTGTTCTCTGGATACTCGAAGTCATTTAAGAAAGTATCAGACTATGTAATTACTAACAGTGAGACTAGTGAACCTGGATCTCAACCAGATCCACAAAACATACCACCAAAAAATGCTGCTGATGATCCGCAAGGTAATGGAAATAAAGCAGCAACAACCAGCACATCTGGATATGTGATTACACTTCCTTGTGGTAGTGGTGGTGATGATAAGGCAAATGATGGTGGTAAGAAAAAAAGTAAGGCAACAAAAGCGATTGAGAAAATAAAAAATGATATTGAACGCTTTACTCAGTGGTTGGGAAATAAGAAAGCACTGTTTGATGAGAACTTAGAATGGTTGAGAGATGAGATAGACAAAGAAATTGATGACGCTGCAGAGAGTATAACAAACAGTGCATCAAAACTTGTTGGTAGTATGGTTAAGAGTGCCATGTTGAGTTTGGCAAAGACTACCAATCAAGGCATGAAAATGTTATATGCCAAAGTTTTTGCCACGACACTTGCTGCTACTGGCAATCCAATCGCTGCTCACCTTGCTGGTGAGGCTGCACAACTTGCTATGGTTCCAGCAATTGAAGCAACCCAAAAGTTTGTTGAGTGTATAGTAAACCAAGTTGTTGGCAAGATCACGGGATTAGTTGCTGACATATTAAAGTCAGTTGCAAATAATGTATTAAACTTTGTTGATTGTGTTGCGGATCAAACTGTTGGTGCTATTGTTAATGGAATCATTGGTTTGTTGACTGACGGTATACTCCCAATTCTTGAAGGTCTCTCCAAGATCCTCAACTTCTTCGAAGACTTCAGTTTTGAGAACTTACTAAGAAACGGCATTGACGCACTCTTAGGTTTGGTTGGTCTCAGATCTTGCTTTAAGAAAGCAACCAAAGATAAGTTCGGTGCTTGTAAGTATAGACTTGGATATGGACCAGTCAAACAGGACGAACCAGATCTTAAGGGAATACTTGATGGAGCAAATAACGCAAAGGCAATATCAGCAGCAGCGTCTGTTGCAGGATTCCCATTAGACGGAGTTCAGGATGTTGTTGGTGGATTTGGAGTCTTTAGTGATGCCATTAAAGATCCTAAGAATGAATTCCTTGGAGATGTTAATTCTTGCTTTGCTGGTATTCCAACTCTTTGTGGTCCTCCAAAAATCAATATTTTCGGTGGTGGCGGAGAAGGTGGTGCAGCAACTGCACTTATGGGTCTGTTTGATGAGAATTCAAGCACTGGTGGTGTAATTAGTGTCCAGATTACAAATCCTGGTAATAACTATACATTCCCACCATTTGTAGAAGTTGTTGATAATTGTGGTAGGGGTTACGGTTGTGTAGCAAGAGCAACTATCAAGGCAGGAAAGATAGATACGATTTATGTTGTATCTACTGGTGAAAACTATCCAGTCGATGAAGTATTGCCTTATGTTGTTGATAGTGTATCTGTCCTAAATCCTGGTAGTGGTTATCAAGACGGCGATATTGTTACAGATAGTCTTGGAAATGAATATAACGCTGAAGTTTATCTTGGATCTATTATTAAGGTTACGCCAATAAATAGCAAAGATATCACTGATATACCTGTTCTTGAAGTCATTTCTGATACTGGATCTGGTGCGTTGCTATCCGCAAATCTTGGAGTAAGACCAGACTTCCAAGGTGAAGTAAAACAAGTTATTGATTGTATAACCTAATGACAAAAGAAAAAGATTATAATAAGGAATTTAAAGTAGTATATGGTCCATCCTGTAGGGTCACCGTCAATGGTCAGACTATGGGATATACTGGAACAGATGTCTATAGGTTATACGGTGCCACTGATGACAACAAAAAATTCTCTTTTGGAGTTACCCAAGCGGGTAAAATGGAGATCAATAGTGATGTCTCTATTGAGATAATTGCTGGTGAAGAAAATTCAAATAAGAGTGAAGATATTCTAATCCATAGTAGGCGTGGTAATATTTCTATTACCGCAGATCGAAACGGTTGTATTAAGATAAGTGGCACTCATATTGCTATTGAAGCTAGTGGTGACATGGAAATATCTGCTGGAAATGAATTGAAGTTGGAAGCAACTAAAATAATATTAGATTCTAATACAGCACAAGTTGAAGCGATCGATGGAAATCTTGCTTCAGAGGGTGATACTTTCATTGAAAAAGCTACCGAAGGTCTGCAAGGAATCGGTGGCGATATTATAAAAGGAATCGTAAAGAAACTTTTCTAATATGACACAAATATACGGCGACGAATCTTGGTTTAATGAGGATGCAAAGTTTTACAAAACCACTACTATAACAAATTTAAAAGTTACCAATGGTGCAGAAATTGTAGGTGACGTTGAAGTTGATGGAAGAGTACAAAAAACACAATATGAACCTGGAGAGATTATTGAAACAATATCGACAACTTGTGATGGATCGACAATAACAGTAAAGTCTGGGTCATACACTGTATCTGATGTTACTGCTGAGCAAGTAGGAACCACTACATATGCCACTGTAGATGGAAGTGAAATATCTTATACACCCCCGACAGGAACAAAAAGAGTTCACTACAGATTTTGGTATCACTTTGATGTCACAGAAAACTCTGGTATTTCACACCACATTATGCAAATTGATGGATCAGATGTTTATGGAAGTGCGAACAACGTTGCATCAAACTATGCACAAAGCAACTGGCATCATGGATGTTTTCCAATATCAATTGAATATACGATTAATTGTGCAGCAGATTCTGATGATGTCAATTATGGAAAATTTAAATCTTGGTCTGAACCAAAAACATTGAGAGTTCAATATAGAGAATATAATGCATCATATGAATCTCGATTGCATTATAATACTTGGTGGAATGGTGCTGGTTCAGCGGAACCATATCAAATCATGAAACCACATTTAACAATTCAAGCAATCGCTTGACACCCCCTCTCAAATGCCCTATAATACTCAAGTAATCAACGGAAAACCCAATGGGCACCGCACAAGAATCTGTTCTCGGCATCGTTATCGACGTTTGCACCCGCTCTTTCCTTCTGCTAAGCGATGAAGGCAATGAAAAAGAAGTCCAATGCGATACCGTTCAGGAGTTTATGAATGTGTTGGAAGTTGTAACTGCTAACCTTGAGCCACATCAGATTGAGTATGCTGATCTTGCTGTAGAAGAATGATGGAAGTATTTTCAGTTAAGGAATGGGAAGAAAACTTTGATTCCCTTCTCGAAAGGGTAGAGAAAGGAGAAACACTTGGTATTATGGGAGATGATGGAAAAGCAGCGGTTATGATGCCTTATGATGATGAACTCGTCCGAATATACACGGAAAATAATAACGAAGCATCGTAGTTCATCATCTGGGAGTATAGCTTAATGGTTAGAGCGGGCTCCTTATAAGGGCTTAGTCTGGGTTCAACTCCCAGTATTCCCATTAGTGTAGATGTGATGTAAGGAAACACACCTCTATGAGGGTATGCAGGTATCAAATCCTGTCTTCTACACTATCTTGCTGGTTTAGCTCTCTGGTTGAAAGCAGCGAACTCATAATTCGCCTAAGGTGGGTTCGATCCCCACAACCAGCACCTTGCGAGTATGGTGGAATCGGTAGACACACCAGACTTAAAATCTGTTGAGCATTGTGCTCGTGGGAGTTCAAGTCTCCCTACTCGCATAAAATAAATAAGACAAAAGCATCTACTATGTCTTATAGAATCGATACTGCATACTGTTGGTATGATAACGGCAGTATGATAGTAAAGATGTATTTCATTAATCAGGTTCCATTCACCTTTGATGAAATGCCTGATGGGCATTTGTACGACCAAGATCTGTGTAGAGAAGCAGATAAAAATACTTCTTTCGAGCCAGAAGACTTATACAGAAGCTCATTCTACCTTATAGATGAGGAAGTGCATCCTTGTTTATTCCCAGTTGAGTTGGAAAATCCAGAGGATATGCCAGAAGACGAGTATTATATTTACGATGAGGAGGATTTGATGGGTTAATAAATAAAACATAGAAATATCCTGGACGCAATATTCCGATGCCTCTTAATAAGCTGGAAAATTTTATTAAGAATACAGAAGGTCGTATTCTTTATGTTAATCCCAATGACCTTGACGCTACTGATGCTGTAGAAAATCAAGGCAACTCTCTTGCACGTCCTTTCAAAACAATTCAGAGAGCGTTAATCGAATCTGCTAGATTTTCTTATTTGAAGGGAAGTGATAATGATATCACAGAAAAGACGACTATTCTTCTGTTTCCTGGCGAACACTTAGTTGATAATAGACCTGGTTATGCAATCAAAACTGTAGGCAGTACTGCTACTACAGTCTCTCCAGCTGGTTCGGAAAGTTCAGCTACTACAGAACTTTCATTAAATTCTAGTTCTGTTTTTGACTTAACACAGTCTGCAAACATTCTTTATAAGTTTAATAGTGTTAATGGTGGTGTTGTCGTTCCTAGAGGAACTTCCATCGTTGGTCTAGATCTTAGAAAGACTAAAGTTCGTCCTAAGTATGTTCCTAATCCAACTGATTCTGGAGTAAACGCCACATCAATCTTTAGAATCACTGGTGCCTGTTATTTCTGGCAATTTTCGTTCTTTGATGGAGACGAAACAGGTTTAGTTTATACTGATAGTGTAGACTTTTCTACAAATAATCAAGCAAAACCAACATTCTCTCACCACAAACTTACTTGTTTTGAGTATGCTGATGGTGTCAATATAGTAAATGGTTATGATTTGACAGACTTGGACATGTATTATGCCAAGTTATCTAATGCGTTTAATACCGAAACTGGTAGAGATATTGATCAGAAATATCCAAGCAATAGTCTTGGTTTCTCCAAACAACGCCCTGAGTGGGAAATCGTTGGTGCTTTTGCAAATGATCCAATCAATATATCAGCAATTATATCCGGAACAGGATCTGGTCCAACGGATGTAATTACTGTTACTACCACTTCTGATCACAATCTAACAGCAGATACACCAATAAGAATTAGAGGTGTAGACGTAGATGATTATAATATTTCCTCAAAAGTTCAAAGTGTAATTAGCTCTACTAAATTTACATACACTATTCCTAGCGTAAGAGTTGATCTTCCCACACAACCAGGAGTTTCTGGTGCAACCGTAACTATTGAAACTGATACTGTTTCTGGTGCATCTCCTTACATCTTTAATATCTCCATGCGTTCTGTATGGGGTATGAACGGTATGCACGCTGATGGCGCTAAGGCATCAGGTTTCCGTTCGATGGTTGTTGCCCAGTTCACTGGTGTTTCTCTGCAGAAGGATGATAGAGCGTTTGTAAAATATGATAAGACCTCTCAAGACTACGATAAACTTAGCATTAGTAAAGTAACTGGATCATCTTTACAATCTGGTTCATCGTCTCTTGATAAGAATAAAGTATATCATTTAGATTCTAACGCAATTTATAGAAGTGGTTGGGAATCAACACACATTAAAGCGTCAAACGATGCATTTATCCAAATTGTTTCTGTCTTTGCAATTGGATATACCAAACACTTTGATGCAATAGCTGGCGCTGACTACAGTATTACCAACTCAAACTCAAACTTTGGTCAACTATCACTTGCTTCTTCAGGATTCAAGAAAGAAGCATTTGTAAAAGATAATAAAGGATATATTACCTCAATTATAACACCAAAAGCAATTGGTAGTGTAGATGAAAATATTGATTGGATATCAATCGACGTTGGTCTTACAACATCGGTAGGTATTACAAGCCATTTATATCTCTATGGATACACAAATGAACAGGATAAACCACCTGTAATTGTTCAAGGATATCGTGTTGGTGCAAAAGTAGATGAGAAGATTTACTTTAACGATAACAATTCAACAACATATTCTGCCAACGTTTTGATGGTTGATAATGAAATCAGCACGACTGGTTTCACAGTAGCAGAAGGAACAAATACATCATATAAAGAATATTCCGTATCTTCTGTTGCTACAGATGGATCTGGAGAACTGACTATTGGATCTAATAATCTTTTAACCGGTGAAAAGGTTATCTTGATCAGTGATGATGCAGATCTTCCAGAAAATATCATCGAGCACAGAGTATATTACATCATTGATAATGGTGATAACAACATAGTTAAATTAGCATCTTCACTTACAAATGCTGTAAATGGATCTAATATTGCTCTCTATGGTGGAACCAATCTCAAGATTTTAAGTAGAGTTTCTGATAAAGATTCTGGTGATATTGGATCACCAATTCAGTATGACGCATCGAATCAAAATTGGTTTGTTCATGTAAATACTGGGAATGATATTTACAATGCTCTCAATGTTGCAACGCTTGGGGATAGAACAAATACATCATACTTCAAGAGAAAAGAAGATGAGAGGAGTATTGACGAGAAACTTTATAAGTTTAGAGCAGTAATTCCAAAAGAATTTGACAACGTAAAAGACCCAGAAGAAGGATTTGTTATCCAAGAGTCTTCATCGACATCAAATACTAAATTCTCTCCAGCATCCATTGATAGCAGTGATTATGACTATAATAGAAATCCAAGATTCATCAGCACATGCTCAGCATCCTCTGGATCTGTAGAAGTAATTTCAGAATTGCCACATGATCTGAAAGTTGGAAATAAAATTATTGTAAGAAATGTGACTAGCAGTGATAATACTGCTGGAACTATTAACGTTGGATATAATGGAACATTTGAAGTTACATCTGTCATTAATGACAAAACATTTACATATTCAACAACAGATATTGATGGAAAGGTTCACACTCCAGGATCATTCACCAACGACACTTCATCGAGAACAGTAGCACTTCCTAGATTTGAAAGGAATGATCTTAAGAGTAACTACTATATCTACAGAAGTGATGTTATTACACCTCACATTTATAATGTCCAAGATGGAATATATCACTTCTATGTCTTAAATGCTGACAATAGTGTTCCAGTAGAATTTACAGACTTTAAGTTTAGTCAGAACGTTGCTAATCTTTATCCTCAACTTGATAGAGATAATATAGATGATAATCCAGAAGCAAGTAAATCTTTTGCGAAGAGATCTCCAATCGGTGAAGTAACAACTAATGATCTTAAAAAGAGTCTCACTAGAGAAACTGCGGATAAAATTTTAAAAGATTTTTCTGTAGGTATTGCAATTACCAGCGTATCAACAAATTCTGGAATTTCTACACTTACCTTCGATAAAGAACATAACTTAAGTGGAATTGTCACATACAGCACTTTTGCTGGTGGATCTGGATATTCTCCTGGAACTTACTATAATGTAAAA